>Ga0247821_10000138_pt1 | contig 41789 bp, 27 predicted proteins | sample 13C_Glycerol_Day_FD_192481 | JGI IMG/M metagenome (GOLD analysis project Ga0247821, IMG submission 192481) | Soil microbial communities from agricultural site in Penn Yan, New York, United States - 13C_Glycerol_Day14 | ecosystem: Environmental > Terrestrial > Soil > Agricultural land | place... | reverse complement strand
TCTCCGGCTGCATGAACGCCTGTGGTCACCACCACGTCGGCCATATCGGCATTCTCGGGGTGGACAAGAAAGGTGAAGAGTTCTACCAGGTCTCCCTCGGTGGCAGCGCCAGCCGCGACGCCAGCCTGGGCAAGATCCTCGGCCCTTCCTTCGCCCAGGACGACATGCCGGATGTGATCGAGAAGCTGATCGCCGTCTACGTTGAAAAACGCACCGAAGACGAGCGCTTCATCGACACCTACCAGCGAATTGGCATCGACCCCTTCAAGGAACGCGTCTATGCAGCGAATCATTAAGAACAATGCGATCGTCGACGAAACCTGGCACCTGCTGCCCAAGGACTTCAGCATCGACGAAGTGACCAACTGCGACGACTACATCGTGCCGTTGCAGCTGTGGCGTGAACACAGCCGTATGCTCAAGGCCCGCGACGGCGGCCTGGGCGTGTGGCTGGACGCCGATGAAGAAGCCGAGGAAATCGGCGAGGTGGCCAACGAGTTCCAGGTCATCGCCCTGAACTTCCCGGCCTTCACCGACGGGCGCAACTACTCCAATGCGCGCCTGCTGCGTGATCGCTACCAGTTCAAAGGTGAGCTGCGTGCCATTGGCGATGTGCTGCGTGACCAGCTGTTCTACATGAAGCGCTGCGGTTTCGACGCCTTCGCCCTGCGTGCCGACAAGGATCCGGTCGAAGCGCTGCAAAGCCTGCAAGACTTCTCGGTGACCTACCAGGCCGCCACTGACGAACCGCAACCGCTGTTCCGTCGTCGCTGATCCGTCAGCCTTTCGCGGGGCAAGCCCGCTCCTACAGCATGTAGGAGCGGGCTTGCCCCGCGATCATTTCAAGCCCGCCACTGCCCCAGCTTGCTCCACAACCCCAGCACGGTCTTCTCGACCGCCGTGCCGGCTGCCAGCCCTACCCGCTCCTGCAGGCTTTTGCGCTCGGCATAGTGCAGGTGATAGAGGTTGGCCTCACGGGCTCGCTGGCTCAGGTACTCGTCGCTGGTCATCAGTTGGTCGATCAGGTGCTTGTTCAGCGCCGCCACGCCCAGCCACACCTCACCGGTCGCCACTTCGTCGATGTGCAACTGCGGGCGATAGCGGGAGACGAAATCCTTGAACAGCTGGTGGGTGACGTCCAGGTCTTCCTGGAACTTCTCCCGGCCCTTCTCGGTGTTCTCGCCAAACACGGTGACGGTGCGCTTGTACTCGCCGGCGGTGAACACTTCGAAATCGACGTCGTGCTTCTTCAGCAGGCGGTTGACGTTGGGCAACTGCGCCACCACGCCGATCGAGCCGAGGATGGCGAAGGGCGCGCTGACGATCTTCTCGCCGATGCAGGCCATCATGTAGCCGCCGCTGGCCGCCACCTTGTCGATGCACACGGTCAACGGCACGCCGGCCTGGCGAATGCGCGCCAGTTGCGAGGCGGCCAGGCCATAGCTGTGAACCATGCCGCCACCACTTTCCAGGCGCAGCACCACTTCATCGCGCGGAGTGGCCAGGCTCAATACGGCGCTGATCTCGTGGCGCAGGCTTTCGGTGGCCGACGCCTTGATGTCGCCATCGAAATCGAGCACGAACACCCGCGACTTGTCGTCGGGCTTTTTCTTCTGCTGCTTCTGCTCCTTGGCCTGCTGCTTGCGCAGGGCCTTGAGCTCGGCCTTGTCGAGCATCCCGGATTCCAGGCGCTCACGCAGGTCCTTGTAGAACTCGTTGAGCTTGTTGACCTGCAATTGCCCGCCTGCCTTGCGCCGACCCTTGCCGCGCAGTCCGGCGATCGCCGAGAGGACAATCAGGATCGCGATCACCAGGGTCGCGGTCTTGGCGAGAAAGCTTGCGTACTCTGCAAGAAACTCCACAGTAACTCCTTAACATGCCTGCGCCGGTACGGCGCGAACCGATAGTCAAGCATACCGAGGCCGCCCGGCCCCTACCAGCGTAGGAAATCTCCGGCAATGCAGTTCAAACGCTCTTTTCAAACGCTTGTATGTTTTTTCATTGACAGCCTGCTGGCGGCAACCTAACCTCGGCTCATCCTTAGCGCAGGCGGACGACGTGGGCAGTATCTACCTGATTCGACATGGCCAGGCATCATTCGGTGCGGACGACTACGACGTCCTCTCGCCCGTGGGCATCCGCCAGAGCGAAGCACTCGGCGAGCACCTGGCTCAACTGGACCTGCGCCTTGACCGCTGCCTGGCCGGCGACCTGCGCCGTCAGCAGGACACCGCGCGCCTGGCCCTGGCGGCCATGCACAACGCAGGTTGTGACGTACCCCTTTTGGAAACCGACAACGCCTTCAACGAGTTCGACGCCGACACGGTGATCCGCGCCCTGCTGCCCGGCCTGTTGCCGCAGGAGCCCGAGGCCGCGCACATCCTGCGCAACGGCACGCAGAACCGCAGCGAGTTCCAGCGCCTGTTCGCCCTGCTGGTGCAGCGCTGGCACGGTGGTGAGCACCCCTGCGAAGGCGCCGAATCCTGGCAGGCGTTCGTCCAGCGCGTCGACGGCGGCCTGCAGCGGGTGCTGCAGCAGGCCGGCAGCGGCGACAATATTGCGATCTTTACCTCCGGCGGCACCATCGCCGCCCTGCTCCACCTGGTAACCCGTATCACTGCCGGCCAGGCTTTCGAGCTGAACTGGCAGATCATCAACACCTCGCTCAGCCACCTGAAGTTTCGTGGCCGCGAGGTGGCCCTGGCTTCCTTCAACAGCCAGGCACACGTGCAGCTGTTGAAGGCGCCGGCGCTCATCACCTACCGTTGAGCACCGGCTCGTTGCGACCCGCAAGGTCGCGCAAATCACTTAACAAGGAACACACCATGAGCGATGTAGCAAAAGCCGTCGAAGCGATGAAAGCCAAGTTCAACCCAGCCGCTGCTGCCGGTCTTGACCTGGTGTTCGGCTTCAACATCACCGACGAAGACAAGCACTACGCCCTGATCGTCAAGGATGGCACCTGCGAAATCCAGGAAGGCGAAAACGCCGATGCCAACTGCACCCTGGTGCTGGACAGCGAAACCCTCAAGGGCATCGTCAGCGGCGACACCGACGGCATGCAGGCCTTCATGGGCGGCAAGCTGCGCGTGGAAGGCGACATGATGCTGTCGATGAAACTGAGCGAGCTGTTCCCGGCCTGAGCCCGATCAGCAAAAAAAACCGAAGCCTGGGCTTCGGTTTTTTTTTGCAGGGCTGCGTTGCACATTCAAGCTGGCGGTGCTGGCCTGAACACTTCTTCGAGCAGCGTAAGCCTCAAATCCACATAGTCTTGCCTGATCAAGGTTTCCAGGCGTGCCCGCCATTCGCCCAGGAGCGCTTCCCGTTGCGCCGAAGGCGTGTTGAATCGGGCAAGGTTCGTCGCCTGCACCTCACTTGGCGCAACACTCATTACCCCGCCCAGCAGTGACAAGGCCGCTTCGCTCGGCACGGGCGGCTGCGTCGTCGCAAACGCTTGGGTGAGGTATTGCCTGGCGCCGGTCGCGGCGGCGTCCAGCACTTCATAGCGCTCGGCAAATTCGTTTCGCAGATAATCTGCCCAATGAAGGTCCGCAAGTGCCCACTGCACCACATCCCGACTTTCCGTGTCTCTGATCGCCTGCTCTGCCACCCGAACCATCTGATCGTCGATCCAGTCGAGTGCAACCAGAGGCCTGCGCCCGAGCAAGGGTAGATGGAGCGTCATCACCCTCGCCAACCTGGATTGGAGGCTATTGAGCACCTCGAAGTAATTGACGGCTCGCCCGGGTGCGCTCCATTCATGAAGGTGCTCCTCAACATAGTGGGTCAATGCAACCCCGCGCCCGTGCTGACGCGTCAGTTCCATCAGCGTGCGCCGCTCCCTGTTGGGCTCCAGGTCGATTGTGTTCGCTTGTACGTACACCATTAGCCTATGAAAAATGCCTGGGTGACTGCTCCCGGCTTCGTCTTGCAGCTCGACATAGCTGCAAACCCTTGCATTGACGTCCGGGTTGGCAAGCATCAGTCTGAACAGCGTGTGCACCCCCTCCAGGAAATCGCTCCGGTTGAGCCGTGCGCCCTCAGTCAGTACCGCTGACCAAAGCAGCCGGGCAAGCGTGCGCACGCCAGGTGCTGCGGACTCCAGCATCGCTGTCCACTGCCATCGCTCCTCTGGAGCCGCGCCTTCCATCAGTCCCATCTGCCCGAACTCTATGGTGCCCTCAAAGCGCGCCAGATTGTGTACTGTCGCCATCTCGTCAGTGACCCGCTGGCGTTCATCCTCATCTAGATCCCAAAGCGACAGCCGTAGCCCGATGACACGTCCGGCACCGACCGGCACCCGAGCAATCGGGTTGTATCGCAGCGAAGCCCCAGTCACTGCCGGCAGATTCTCCAGCCCCGCAGGCCATTCACTGATGTCACATTGATCCAGCATCACGCTACGCAACTGTGTCATACCTACCAGGCTGGGCGCATGGCCCAGCGGGTTGTCAGAGAGGTTGAGGTACTGCAACCCTGTCAGGCCCTGCCACAGCCCCGCCGACCCGGCATCGAGCGCAATCCGGTTGCTGCTCAGGTTCAGCCGCTGAAGTTGTCCCAGCCCGGCGAACGCTCCGGCCTCGAAAGTTGCGGCGCTGCCGACAATGTCCAGCCCCCTTAACGTCAAGATGGCTGACAAGACTGACATATGTTCCACCGTCCAGTGCGACGGCACTTCACCGAAATTGATAGACAGCGCCGTAAGGCTGCGCGCAGTGCGTAATGGCGCCAATGCCTCGGGCCGCATACCCGGACAGTTGAGTTCCAGGACCTGCAGCGAGGGCAGACTACCGATGGCATCGGGCAGCGCTTGCAACGCTACATCCCCGATTCTCAATACCCGGAGGTTGCGCAAGGCCCGCAGGAAACTCTCAGGGATACTGGAAATATCCAGATCCTCGAGCTCAAGAATCTCCACCGACGCCAGTTCATCGCTCAATGACGGCAGACTGGCAATCGGTCGGTTCCTGATGCGCAAGCGCAGGCCACCGGAGGAAAGCCTGAAGATCCGGTCATTGAGCACTTGAAAGCGCCATGCCGAACCGAGCAACCGAGCGAGCTCCATGCGCTGTTCACGTCCGCATACGTAGGTGATTGTTCCTCCGCTTACCTGTCTCCTGACAGACTCATTCCCGGTATCCCTGGCCCAGGTATGAAGCTGCGACTCGAACGACGCCAAGCGCTGCTCGAGGCCTGCCACCACTTGTTCGTTTTGCGTCGCACTACCCACGAGGTACTGGAGCCGGACAGCAATCTGTTCCGGGGTATCGTCGACGAAGATCGCTTCCAGGCGTTGCTGCAGCGTACGCGTGCCAAACACCCGGTTGACCAGGCTGCTACCCGGATAAACACGGCGTCCGGCCACATCGGGCAAACGGGCACTCAGCCACCTCGACGCCTCAACCATCCCCAGCAGCCTGCGCGAGCGCGCCGGATCCCCGGTCGCCAGGTCGCGCAGGCTGCGGCGCAAGGCTTCGGCGCTGGCTAGCGGGGCTTGCAACGATTGCAAGGTCAGTGCTGGCAAGGCAGCGAGAAGCCCCTCAAAGAAGCTGTAGCTTCGGTTCAGGTAGGTGCCCAGGCGCAGCCCACCGCCATCGTACAGCTCCCATCCCTGCATGACGCGCACCAACACACGCCGGTTGGTTGCATCGAGCGCTCCGATCCCGGCCAGCAGAGTTCCTTCGCGACTCAGGTCACGCACTTGCAGGTGCAATCGCCCCGGCCAGCCAGGCAACTGCTCAAGCAGCCTCAGCGCCAACACCTGGGTGTCTTCATTCTGCAGATAACCGAGTTCGAAGTCGGTGAATGCACGGCTCAAGCGCACGCGCCTTCCTGCTTCTTGTGCCCTTTGCTCCAGCTCCGGGGACGGCGCCTGGGTCTCTTGCCAGGCGGCCCTTTCGCGGGCGCCGGCCATTTCCAGCAACTGCGCGACGACCGGCCTGGGCAAGTGGGGAAACAAGCGTTGCAAACTGGCCAATGCCTGTGCATCGTCGATCGGGACGGGTGGCAACATCAACATCGACAGCCGGTCATAAAACTGCTGGAACAGCCCCTGGCGTGTCTGCTCCAACCCGCTCGCCACCGTCTGGCACAGCGCATCACGCTCAGACGCGTCGTCGCTTTCGTCTTCGTCATCGGATGTGTCACGTCGACGCCGGGCGCCGGCGCGAAGCACCTCGACGACCCGGTCAAACAGTCGGTCTTGCTGCTGGTCGTTGCGCGCAATCTTCAGCGGCTCCACCCCTTCGCTGGCGCTGCCATGCACTTCCACCGGGGAGCCCCAATATTCGACACTGTCGTACAGCTCCAGCGTCTTGCCTTGTGGCCAATTCGGCAACGTCACCAGGAACGCCGCCACAGGGGTGAAGTCCTCCGCAAGCAACGCGCCCCGGCGGGCGCGACCGATCAGTGCCTGTACCTGGCTATCAGCGGCAAGGCGAATCAAGGTGTCATGCAGCACGCCCGGCAACGGTGCGTCGTCACGAAATACCTGACGCAGCTGCGCAGTAGTCACACCGCTGATTGCCCCCACCAGCTCCAACTGCGCCGCATCAAACCGCTCAGTCGCATACCCCAGGCGGCGCAGCAGCGTCCTGCGGCTCCAGAGGTGGGGTTGCTCCATCACATGGTGCCAGGCGCCCTGGCCATTATGTTCGAGCAGCGGGCGAAACAAGGCCGGATCCCTGGGCGAAACAATGCGCCATTTATCCAGCTGGGTGTCCTTTTCGATCTGGTAGATCTCGTTGTCGATGCGTACCCATTGCTTAAGGTCGACGTCATAAATGCCATCGGGGCGACTTGGCGCCAACTGGTTCTTCCAGCGAACCTCCTGCGCATAGGGCAACAAGTCGGGGTGCCAAAGCCGCTCCTCGCCGTTGTCCAGGCGCACCGCGATCAGCCGGGCCATCTCGGTGGGCACCTGCAGGTCGTCTTCCTCCTCGCCATCGGCAATCGCCGCATTGAGCAGGACTGCGCGCAAGAACGCTTGACCACTTTCCTGCACACGCGCGTTCCAATGGTCGGCAGCATGGAAGTAGCGCGTCAACCACTTGGCCATGAGCACGACGGTAAACGCTACAAGCCCCACCGCAGGCACAACCAGCGCGCCAAGACCGGAGGCCGCCAGCGCCGAGTCATAAAAGGTGTCCAGGTCTCCCCGGCCGCTGTCACGCGTGCTCCTCACCAATACCCGGGCCTGATCCTTGATGAACCGGACACTTTCGGTGTAAAGCACATCGAACAGCTCCCGATGGACGCTGAACAGTTGCCAGTGTTGCGCCCGGTAGAGGTCAGGCTCCAACAGCAGGTCAAGGAAACCTTGACGTTCCCCGAGGGTAACGAAACGCGCCAGGAACTGTTGAAAATCGCGGGACGCGAGTCGCTCGACAAGGTCAAGCTTGAAGTCCTGCAGCGAGGCATACTGCTTGAGCGGGTGCAGTGGATCACCCGGAATGTAGACGACACAAGGCACAGTGGTCTGGGCGTCTGTCACAGTCGGAGCCATGATCACGATTTGCGTCAGTGCCACACCGGACAAGCTCAGCCGCATACACTGGGTATCAGTGAACACATGCCCCGAGGGCAGGCCGGGGCTGAGCGGCGACTCTGTCTGGGCGGCCTCCGCCTGACGCAACAACGCCACCAGCATGGTGTAGCCCTGTTCATCGATGTCGCCCTTGATCCGTGCGATCGTCGCATCCACACGCATCAGGTCGCGCAGCACGGTCTTCTTCTTGCTGCGCAGCAGTGCGTGGTCCTGTGCCGAATCCAGCACGCTTTCCAGGTGATCCTGATAGTGCCTGCCCAGATCAAGCTCGCGGCATGCCTGGGCAAACTCGGCCGCCGAAACAGGCAATCGGTCGGGATAGGCCGGCGCACTCGCGGTCCGGCTCAACAGGCTTGTGCCGTCGCGCCTGAGCTTGTCTACCTCATCCGTGGTGAAGTTCTTCAATGCAGCTTCTAGTACCGAGGTACTGCTGACATTGAAGCCCGCCACACGGCTGACGAACTGCGCGCCAAGGCAATCGACGCTGACGTCGAACTTTTGCTTGAGCATTGCCTCGATTTTCGGCAAGCAAAACTCATAGGCGCTTTGCAACGCAACGAATGCCTTGGCCGCCTCATGGCGTGAGGCATGGCTGCGAGCCTGGTTGGCCAACAGCTCCTTGCGCATTGGAGCGGATGCCCTACGTAGCCATTGCGGCTCTCTGGCGGTGGCACTGTCAGGCAGCAGGGCCGCCAGCTCCTTGCGCTTGAGCCGCGCCACCCAGGAGGGGACGCGCGACTGTATGAAATCGACATTGGGGTGGGAAGATGTCACGGCGTAGTACCTCTGCGGGGGTGAGCGGGCGATTTGAACTCACCCCGCCAGTACCTTTGCGGTACATATTGCTTGCGCCATCGGCCATCTATCAGGCTCAGTGATCGCGGCGCAACACGGCGACCTATAACAGCGGGCTATGCTTGTGAGGCCCTGCCCAACCCATTAGATTGCTCAATGATCCCGCTCAACCATCATAAGGGAAAAGCATGACGCTCACTGACCAGTCCACCCAGGTCCGTCCCGGCGAAGAACTCGATGCCGCTGTGATCGACCCTTATCTGAAGGCCAACATCCAGGGCTTGAGCGGCACGCCCCGGATCAGCCAGTTTCCCGGCGGTGCCTCGAACCTGACCTACCTGGTGCAATACCCCGGGCGCGAGTTCGTCCTGCGCCGCCCGCCGTTCGGCCACAAGGCCAAGTCGGCGCACGACATGGGCCGCGAGTTCCGCATCCTCAACCAGCTCAACAGCGGCTTCCCCTATTGCCCCAAGGCCTACGTGCATTGCACCGACGAGTCGCTGATCGGTGGCGAGTTCTACGTGATGGACCGGGTCAAGGGCATCATCCTGCGCTCCGACCTGCCGCCGGAACTGGGCCTGGACGCCGGACGCACCGAAGCGCTGTGCAAGAGCTTCATCGATCGCATGGTCGAGTTGCACCAGGTCGACTACAACGCCTGCGGCCTGGGCGACCTGGGCAAGCCTGAAGGCTACGTGCAGCGCCAGATCGAAGGCTGGAGCAGCCGCTATGAGAAGGCCCTGACCCCCGATGCGCCACGCTGGGAAAAGGTCATTGCCTGGTTGCGCGAGAAGATGCCGGCCGATCATCCCAAGCCTGCCATCGTGCACAACGACTACCGTTTCGACAACGTCATCCTCGATGCCGACAACCCGATGCGCATCATCGGCGTACTCGACTGGGAAATGACCACGATCGGCGACCCGCTGATGGACCTGGGCAATACCCTGGCCTACTGGATCGAAGCCGCGGATCCTGCGCCCGTGCAACTGATGCGTCGCCAGCCGAGCAACGCCCCGGGCATGCTCACCCGCCAGCAGTTCGTCGACTACTACGCCGAGCGCGCCGGCATCCGCATCGACAACTACGACTTCTACTACACCTACGGCCTGTTCCGCCTGGCCGGGATCGTCCAGCAGATCTACTACCGCTTCTACCACGGCCAGACCCAGGACAAGCGCTTCGCCCAGTTCATCCACATGAACACGCTGCTGGAGCACATGAGCCTGCAGGTCATCGCCACGTCCAGCCTCTGACCACTACAACAAGGAAAAGACCATGTCCAAGACCCACCTGTTCGACCTCGACGGCAAAGTCGCCTTCGTTTCCGGTGCCAGCCGCGGCATTGGCGAAGCCATCGCCCACCTGCTGGCCCAGCAAGGTGCCCACGTGATCGTCTCCAGCCGCAAGCTGGAAGGCTGCCAGCAGGTGGCCGACGCCATCATCGCAGCCGGTGGCAAGGCCACGGCCGTTGCCTGCCACATCGGCGAGATGGAACAGATCGATGCGGTATTCGCCGGCATTCGCGAACAGTTCGGGCGCCTGGACATCCTGGTCAACAACGCCGCCACCAACCCGCAGTTCTGCAACGTGCTGGACACGGACCTGGGCGCCTTCCAGAAGACCGTCGACGTCAACATTCGCGGCTACTTCTTCATGTCGGTCGAAGCCGGCAGGCTGATGCGCGAGAACGGAGGTGGCAGCATCATCAACGTGGCCTCGATCAATGGCGTGTCGCCCGGCCTGTTCCAGGGTATCTACTCGGTGACCAAGGCCGCGGTGATCAACATGACCAAGGTCTTCGCCAAGGAATGCGCGCCGTTCGGCATTCGCTGCAACGCCCTGCTGCCGGGCCTGACCGACACCAAGTTCGCCTCGGCGCTGGTCAAGAACGATGCGATCCTCAACACCGCCCTGCAGCAGATTCCGCTCAAGCGCGTGGCCGATCCGAAGGAAATGGCCGGTGCGGTGCTGTACCTGGCCAGCGAGGCGTCGAGCTATACCACCGGCGTGGCGTTGAATGTGGATGGCGGGTTCTTGTCCTGAGGGCCCTATCGCCGGCTACGCCGGCTCCCACGGGGCGCGTAGCGTCCCCGTGAAGATCGGCACATAACTGGGCTTCGCAAACGTTCTCCTTTACCATAGCGACCGTTTGCCGCAGCCCACCTACCAAGCCGATCCCATGCCTTTCGAACTCAGCGTAGAACCCACCACCCTGCTTATCCTCGCCGCCGTGGCCTTCGTCGCCGGCTTCATCGACGCCATCGCCGGCGGCGGTGGCCTGCTCACCACCCCGGCCCTGCTCACCGCCGGCATGCCGCCTCACCTGGTACTGGGCACCAACAAGCTCAGCTCGACCTTCGGTTCGGCCACCGCCGGCTTCACCTACTACCGGCGCAAGCTGTTCCATCCGGCGCAGTGGCGCCATGCCCTGGTCGGCACCTTTGTCGGCGCCCTGATCGGGGCAATCGTCGCCCACTACCTGCCGGCCGAATGGCTGAACAAGATGCTGCCGGTGATCGTCTTCCTCTGCGGCGTCTACCTGCTGTTCGGCGGCACGCCCAAGGCACCGCTGGACGCCGACGTCCCGGTGAAGAAGAAATGGCAGTTGCCCCAGGGCCTGACCCTGGGCTTCTACGATGGCGTGGCCGGCCCGGGTACCGGCGCGTTCTGGACCGTGAGCACCTTGCTGCTCTACCCCATCGACCTGGTCAAGGCCAGCGGCGTGGCGCGCAGCATGAACTTCGTCAGCAACGCCGCCGCGCTGTCGGTGTTCATCTTCTCCGGCCAGGTCGACTGGCTGGTGGGCCTGTCGATGGGCTCGGCGCTGATGGTCGGCGCGTTCTTTGGTGCGCGCACCGCCATCAGTGGCGGCAGCAAGTTCATTCGCCCGGTGTTCATCACCGTGGTGCTGGCGTTGACCGTGCGGTTGGCCTGGCAGCATTGGTTCGGGCAGGCGTGACTACTTGACGCTTTTGCTCTGGAGATGCGCACGGATCTGGTTGCCCAGCACACCGTCAACGTCATAAACCGCTTCCCGTCGAGGTGGAACTACGCCCATCTCTGGAACTACGTCCATCAATGCAACGAAAGGATTGCGGCGCGCTGGAACAATGCCTGTCTCCGTGGACACCAGGTCGAATTCATGCAAACCGCTGTACAACGCGACCAGATCAGACCGATGCTTAAGCCCATGGCACCCGGACTCCACATCGAAAACGACGCCGGCTCCGCTCTCGATGCAGGTGAACGCAACAAGCGCTTGAGGAACCTGATCGCCCTGACTGCCCTCTTCTCCTGCAAAGCCACTTACGACAAAAAGTGGCTTTGCCCCCAATTTAACGAACGGATCAACCAACACACCCGAGACTTTCGCCTCATACAGTATTGAGTCAGTGGAACGTCGATCCGTCTCTGATAAATTGTTCTTGACGACAGAAGTCTCGAACAGTTTCATCAACAGGTCGTAGGTGCGCTCGGCCGAGCCTGCACCGGCTGTCCTGGCACTTTGAGCCTCTCTAAATTCGGCCTGAACCTGTTCGAAGGTTGGCGCCTGCGATGGCCTCGTACTTAAACGAACAGCACTGGCATCAAGAGGTGAGATTGGCATGTTTTGAGCCTTCAGTGGAAAAGTCGCACATACTGAGCTTTCTCAAAACGAATACGCACCCGGAAGTAGTTCCTCATACATTTCCACACATCGAACCCGTCCCTCAACTGACCAGCACCGGCTCCTGCAACCCCAACCGCCGCGCCACATACAGGTCAATCAGATAACGCGCAATCGAACGCCCCGCCGGCAACGGCGGCAGCGCATCGACCCGGAACCCAACAGTGTCCAACCATGTTTCCGTCATAACGCAGTTGAGAACGAGCCCATCAATACAACGAAAGGGTTGACGCCGTCGGGAACATCGAAAGGATCTCCAGGCTGAGGGATCACCAATTCGAAAGCACCATACAGGTCCTCCAGATCAGAGTGTTTTTGCAACACGTGGCACCCCGAACCCACGTCGAAAACAAGACCAATCGCATGCTCATTGTATGTAAATGCGGCCAGTGCCTGAACGACCTGATCCTTTTGAATATGCCGAGGTGCTGCAGGCAACCACTGGAATGGATTCGCCGATGTGCCTGAAGTTTGAGCCTGTTGTAATAGAGTGATGGCAATCTTCTCCACAGGTTCTGAAAAACCGCTTTCAGCAACAGACGCCTCGAACATCTTCATCATCAGCTCATAAGCTTTCTCTTTCGACTCTGCATTGGGGTTGCTTGTGTTGCACACCCCCCGAAACTCGGCCTGTACTTTACTGAAGGTTAACGCCGGAGAGGGAGCCTGAGTTGCCCAGATAAGGTTCGAACAAACGGGTAGGACCATGTGGAAGTTCTTCTATGGGAATTCAGAGCATGTTGAGCAAGCTTCGCCCGGAAGCAAACACGGAACTGTTTCCTTAGAACAACTTACACTCTGGCCCCGTCCCTCAACTGACCAGCACCGGCTCCTGCAACCCCAACCGCCGCGCCACATACAGGTCAATCAGATAACGCGCAATCGAGCGCCCCGCCGGCAACGGCGGCAGCGCATCGACCCTGAACCACTGGGCGTCCTCGATCTCGTCGGGCTGCATGACGATCTCGCCACCGGCGTACTCGGCATGGAATCCGAGCATCATCGAATGGGGAAACGGCCAGCACTGGCTGCCGACGTACTGGATGTTCTGCACCTCGATCGCCACCTCTTCGCGCACCTCGCGCACCAGGCAATCCTCGGCCGACTCGCCGGGTTCGGCAAATCCCGCCAGGGTGCTGTAGACCCCGGTGACGAAGCGCGGTGAACGGGCCAGGAGAATCTCGTCGCCGCGGGTGATCAGCACGATCATGCTCGGCGAGATCCGCGGGTAGCTGCGCAGGTCGCAAGGCTGGCAATACATTGCCCGCTCCAGCTGGATCTGGCTCATGGGCTGGCCACAGCTGCCGCAGAAGCGGTGCTCGCGGGCCCAGGTGCCGATCTGCGCGGCGTAGCCGAGGATCTTGTAGGTGTCGAAGTCGCCTTCGAGCATGAACTGGCGCAGGCCGCGCCAGCTGCAACCGGCCACCGCCTGCGGGCCCTTGAGCTCCAGCAGGTACACCGGCTGGCCGTCGAAATGACCGATGCCGTGCTCGAACAATACGTCCAGTTCCTGGCGCTTGAGCCAGTCGCGCGGGAACAGCGCGCCGTTGCCATCAACCAGAAAGCCCTCGCGGCAGCGGGCGACCGCCCAGCCGCCGGCAAGGTTCGTGTCCAGTACTGCGGTGGTCCAACGCGCTGACATCTTGCGGCTCCTTGCACGGTGCGCCGCTGTGGGTCAGTCGGCGAACTCGGGTTTCTGTTTGCTCATGTGGGCAGCCACGGCCACCCGCAGATCGGTCGATTGCAGCATGGCGGCGTTCCAGGTGGCGATGTACTCCAGGCCATCGTCGATACGGTGATCGCGCATGTAGCTGAGCATTTCCTTGGTGCCGGCCACGGCAATGGGGGATTTTCCCGCAATTTCGGCGGCTATGGCAAAGACTCCGTCGAGCAGCGCGGCCTGGTCGTCGTAGACACGGTTGACCAGGCCGATGCGCTGGGCCTCGTCGGCCTCCACCGTGCGTCCGGTGTAGGCCAGCTCGCGCATGATACCGTCGCCGATGATGCGCGGCAGGCGCTGCAGGGTGCCGACGTCGGCGGCCATGCCCATGTCGATTTCCTTGATCGAGAACTGCGCGTCACGGCTGCAGTAGCGCATGTCGCAGGCCGAGACCAGGTCGATGGCACCGCCGATGCAGTAGCCCTGGATGGCCGCCAGCACCGGCTTGCGGCAGTTGTCCACGGCGTTGAACGAAGCCTGCATGCGCAGGATGGTGCGGCGCAGCAGGCGGGCGTTGCGGCCGACATCCTTGCCCAGTTCGTTGGCCACCGAGGCCAGCAGCATCAGGTCGATGCCGGCGGAGAAGTGCTTGCCGGCGCCACTGATCACCACCGCGCGCACCGCGTCGGTGTCATCGATCCATTTGAAGATCTCGACGATCTCGCTCCAGAACGCCGCGTTCATGGCGTTGTACTTTTCCGGGCGGTTGATCTGCACGTGGGCGATGCTGTTCTTCAGCTCGACCTTGAAGGCCTGGTATTCGGTCAGTTCGACTTCGAGTGCTTTGTTGTCGCTCACAGATGCGTTCCTTGAGAGAGCCGGTTCGATCACCCGACTATATCAAGGCGGTGGATTCGACCAAGGCCGTGCTTGTGCCAAAACCGGGACTTTTACCTTGATCTGACAGCCTGTATCCGGCACCGTGCGCACCTGTTTGAATTATTAGGATACATTTCATGTCCCGCTCCCTGGCCGGCGCCCTGGCCCACAACTTCCTCGGGCAATCGCCCGGCTGGTACAAGGCCACCCTGTGCCTGTTCCTGCTGCTCAACCCGCTGCTGCTGTTCACCCTCGGTCCGGTAGTCACCGGCTGGGTACTGGTGATCCAGTTCATCTTCACCCTGGGGATGGCCCTCAAGTGCTATCCGCTGATGCCCGGCGGCCTGCTGGTGGTCGAGGCGCTGGTGCTGGGCATGACCACGCCCCAGGCCCTGTATGACGAGTTACAGCACAACTTCCCGGTGATCCTGCTGCTGATGTTCATGGTCGCCGGCATCTACTTCATGAAGGACCTGCTGCTGTTCGTGTTCTCGCGGATCCTCCTGGGGGTGCGTTCCAAGGCCCTGCTGGCCCTGCTGTTCTGCTTCCTCTCGGCGTTCCTCTCGGCCTTTCTCGATGCCCTGACCGTGACGGCGGTGATCATCAGCGCCGCGGTGGGCTTCTACTCGGTCTATCACCGGGTCGCTTCGGGGAGCAACCCGCGGGAAGAGTCGGACCTGGACAGCGACCAGCAGATCGCCCACTTGCAGCGCGACGACCTGCACCAGTTTCGTGCCTTCCTGCGCAGCCTGCTGATGCATGGTGCAGTCGGTACCGCGCTGGGCGGCGTGTGCACCCTGGTGGGCGAGCCGCAGAACTTGCTGATCGGCCACGAAATGGGCTGGCATTTCGCCGACTTCTTCCTCAAGGTCGCGCCGGTGTCCCTGCCGGTGCTGGTGGCGGGCCTGGTGACCTGTGTGCTGCTGGAGAAGCTGCGCTGGTTCGGCTATGGCACCTTGCTGCCGGCCAATGTGCGCGACGTCCTGGCCGCCTATGCCGCCGAAGACGACGCCCAGCGCACCGGCCAGCAACGCGCCGCCCTGGTGGTGCAGGGTGTGGCTGCGCTGATCCTGATTGTCAGCCTGGGCCTGCACATCGCCGAAGTGGGCCTGATCGGCCTGCTGGTGATCGTGCTGATCACCGCCTTTACCGGCATCACCGACGAGCACCGCCTGGGCCGCGCCTTCCAGGACGCCATGCCGTTCACCGCGCTCTTGGTGGTGTTCTTTGCCGTGGTCGCGGTGATCCACGACCAGCAACTGTTCACGCCGCTGATCCAGTGGGTGCTGGCGCTGCCGAGCGAGCAACAACCGGGCATGCTGTTCATTGCCAACGGCCTGCTGTCGGCGATCAGCGACAACGTGTTCGTCGCCACCATCTACATCACCGAGGTCAAGCAGGCGTTCCTCAACGGCCACATGAGCCGCGAGCACTTCGAGACCCTGGCGGTGGCGATCAACACCGGCACCAACCTGCCGAGCGTGGCCACGCCCAATGGCCAGGCGGCGTTCCTGTTCCTGCTGACCTCGGCCATCGCGCCGCTGATCCGGCTGTCGTACGGGCGGATGGTGTGGATGGCCCTGCCCTACACGGTGGTCATGGGTGGACTGGGCTGGTGGGCGGTGACCTACTGGCTGTAGCCAGCCTCCACCCGTGTAGCCGCTGCCGAGGAACGAGGCTGCGATCGACTGCGCAGCAGTCGCAAAACGCTCACCTCGTTCGGCCTGAAGCACCGCGTGGTCAGGTTTTGCGGCCGTTTCACGGCCGATCGCAGCCTGGCGGCAGCGGCTACAGAGTGAGGCATCCCCACGTTCTGTGGGAGCCGGCATCGCCGGCGATGGCCTTCAACCGATGCTGTGCCAGACCCTGTGGTCCCGCGCCAGCAATTCATCGGCCGCCGCCGGGCCGTTGTCACCCGCGGCGTACGGCTGAACCTCCCCCCCGTCCTTCCAGGCATCGAGGAACGGCTGCACCGCACGCCAGCCGTTCTCGATGTTGTCGGCCCGCTGGAACAGGGTCTGATCACCGGTCAGGCAGTCATAGATCAATGTCTCGTAGCCGGTGGACGGCTGCATCTTGAAGAAGTCCTTGTAGGCGAATCCCAGCTCGACGTTCTCCATGGCCAGCGCCGGCCCCGGCCGCTTGGCCTGCAGGTCGAACCACATGCCTTCGTTGGGCTGGATCTGGATCTTCAGGTAGTTGGGCTTGAGCTTGTCCACCTCGGTGTCGCGAAACTGCGCGTAAGGCGCCGGCTTGAAGCAGATGGCGATCTCGGTGTCGCGCACGCTCATGCGCTTGCCGGTGCGCAGGTAGAACGGCACTCCGACCCAACGCCAGTTGTCGATCATCACCTTCAGGGCCACGTAGGTTTCGGTCTGGCTGTCGGGATCGACCCGGGGCTCTTGACGATAACCGGGCAGCGTCTTGCGCCCCTGTTTGCCGGCGGTGTACTGGCCGCGCACCGAGTTCTTCAGGGCCATGTGCTTCGACCAGGGACGAATGGCGCCGATCACCTTGGCCTTTTCGCTGCGCACCGCATCGGCGCCGAACGCCGCCGGCGGCTCCATGGCGACCATCGCCAGCAGCTGGAACAGGTGGTTGGGGACCATGTCGCGCAGGGCGCCGGTGTTGTCATAGAACGCCCCTCGGCTTTCCACGCCGACGGTCTCGGCGGCGGTGATCTGCACGTGGTCGATGTAGTGATTGTTCCAGAAGGCCTCGAACAGGCCATTGGAAAATCGGCTGACCAGGATGTTCTGCACCGTTTCCTTGCCCAGGTAATGATCGATGCGGTAGATCTGCTTTTCGCTCATCACCTTGAGCAGGCAGGCATTGAGCGCTTCGGCACTGGCGAGGTCGGAGCCGAAGGGCTTTTCCACCACCACCCGGCGAAAGCCTTTGGACTCATCGAGCAAGCCGGCGGCGCCCAGGCGCTGCACCACTTCGCTGAAAAACCGTGGCGAGGTAGCCAGGTAGAACACCGCGTTGTCACTGGGGTTCTTTTCGATCCGCCGGGCGATGGCCTGGTAGGTAGCCTCGTCGAGGAAGTCGCCGGTCAGGTAGCCGATGCGTTTGGCCAGTCGCCCCCAGACTTTATCGTCCAGGCACTTGCCGGTGCCGGCGTTGGCCTTGTCGCGCTCACGCATGAAAGCGTGCAGGCGTTCGGCGAACTCATTGTCGCTGGCCGGGTTGTGATCGACACCGATGATGCGCAGGTTTTTATCCAGCAGCCGGTCACGGCTGAGGTTGTACAGCGCCGGCGTCAACAGGCGTTTGACCAGGTCGCCGTTGGCGCCGAAGAGGAACAGGTTGCAGGGGGGTGCGGCTTCGATCTGTGCGCTGGTCATTCGGCTTTTTTCTCGACATGGCCACCAAAACCGAAGCGCATCGCCGAGAGCATCCGGTCGGCGTAGGTGCCCTGCTGCTGGCGCGAACGGAAGCGCGCGAACAGCGCACTCGATAGCACCGGCACCGGCACTGCCTGCTCGACCGCAGCATCGATGGTCCAGCGTCCTTCGCCGCTGTCGGCCACCGAACCGCTGTAGCCGCCCAGTTGTGGATCGGCCACCAGGGCGTCGGCGGTCAGGTCCAGCAGCCAGGAGGTGACCACGCTGCCACGGCGCCAGACTTCGGCGATCTCGGCCAGGTCCAGGTCAAAGCGCTGATCCGCCGGCAAGGCCTCGCTGCCCTTGCTCTTGAGAATGTCGAAGCCTTCGGCATAGGCCTGCATCAGCCCGTACTCGATGCCGTTGTGGATCATCTTCACATAGTGCCCCGCCCCGGCGGGACCGGCATGGATATACCCCTGCTCGGCACGCCCGGCCGGACCCTGGCGCCCGCGGGTACGGGGAATGTTGCCAACGCCCGGGGCCAGGGTGGCGAACAAGGGATCGAGGCGCTCGACCACGGCCTTTTCACCTCCGATCATCATGCAGTAGCCACGCTCCAGGCCCCAGACGCCACCCGAGGTGCCGACATCCACATAATGCAGCTGGCGCCCGGCCAGGTCCGCGGCGCGGCGGATGTCGTCCTTGTAGAAGGTGTTGCCGCCATCGATGATCACGTCGTCGGCATCCAGCAGGTCGGCCAGTTGCGCGATGGTCTGCTCGGTGGGTTCACCCGCCGGCAGCATCACCCAGACCGCCCGTGGCTTTTCCAGCTTGGCTACCAGGGCGCCGAGGTCATGGGCACCATTGGCACCTTCGGCCACCAGGGTTTCCACCGCCTTGCGGTCGCGGTCGTGGACCACCGTACGATGGCCACCGCGCATCAAGCGCCTTGCGATATTGCCGCCCATGCGGCCCAGCCCCACGATTCCCAGTTGCATGTGCCGATGCTCCCAATCAGATAAAAACCGCCCGTTCAGGCCTTCAAGGTTAGTCCAGCCCGCGCGCCCGTGGTTCAGCGACCGGCGGCGAGACAGCCAGAAACAAAAAAGTTCCCATGACAGAAAAAAGAATTCAGAATCGCCGCCGGATCAAGCCGCTACGCTTGTCACTACGACCCACCATTTGCGAGGTGTGCAATGGGAACCCTGCTACCGAAGATGCCGCCACAGACCCTCTACGTGACGGTTCGCCGGGACGAATTGCAACAGCTGCGTGAAGAGCGCGATCGGCTCCGGCAACAAGTGGCCGCCCTGAACCTGCAATTGCAGCAGGCCCAGGCGAGCGACAAAGCCGCCCTCACCTGAGCCCCTGTCGGCCTAGAGCGTCTTGCTCCAGAACTGCATGGCGCCATGGGCCGGGTCGAAGCAGGCATGCTCGAAGCCGAACGAGCGGTAGCTGCCCTGGGCTGCGGGGTTGCCTTCGAGCACTTCCAGGGTCAGTTTGCAGCAGCCGCGCTGGCGGGCGATTTCCTCGACCTTGGCCAGCATCTTGTGGCTCAGGCCCTTGCCGCGATGAGCCGGCACCACCGACACGTCATGGATGTTCACCAGCGGCCGACAGGCAAAGGTGGAGAACCCTTCAAAGCAATTGACCAAGCCGGCCGGCTGGCCATCGACAAAGGCCAGCACGCTGAAGGCATGGGGGCGCTTGGCCAGTTCCTGGGGCAACTGCGCCAGCAGCTGCGGGTCAAGCGCCTGGCCACCGCCCATGGGATCGCGGGCGTAGTGGTCGAGCACCAGGCCAATGGCCTCGGCGTGCATCGGGTTGCTGTAGCTGGCTTGCAGCACCAGGATCTTTTCAACATCCATTGTCGTACCCATCGCTAGAAAAATGGCTGCCCGCGCGGTGTCGGCGCGGGTAGCCGATTGTACGGCATGGCATCACGGCAAAGTAAAGTGACCAATGGGTCACACTTTTCCGACTTCTCTCCTACACTCAGTAGCGGCCCCGGGATTGCCTGGAAAATTCGCCCTCAAAAAAAGTCGAACTTTCCACAATTGCAACAGGTCAGCAATTTTAGGAGGCCACCGCTACTGGACATCCAGGCGCGGTCCAAAACCCCTTTCGTCAGTACGCTTTCGGTGGCAACGCCGTTTGGCATAGCGCTTGCGCGTAAGTTTTCGGGGCAGGGAACGCACTACACACCTCATACACAGAGAGATGCCTTCAGCACACACAACAGCGGGTGAGCACACCCGCCACATAGGGACGGAGAGAAGTATGATCAGTGCCGCTGTCGAACCCAACGTAGAGCAGTTTACCTCGGACAACCGTGACCCCGTGATCACGGACTTCAGCACGACAGCCAGGGCACCCGGCGCCGATTCCCGGCACATTCCACATAAACGCAAGGTCCTGTTCGTGACCTCGGAAATCGCCGACCTGGTCAAGACCGGCGGCCTGGGCGACGTGTCCGCCGCCTTGCCACGGGCGATCCGCCACTTGCACGACGTACGGGTGCTGATCCCGGGTTACCCGCAGGTGCTGGAAAGCGACAACCCGATTCACCTGGTTGGGGAACTGGGTGGGCATGCGGCGTTGCCGCCGTGCAAGATCGGGCGCATGGACCTGGCCGACGGTCTGGTCATCTATGTACTGATCTGCCCGGAGCTGTACCAGCGTGAAGGCACACCCTATGGTGCCAACAACGGTCGCGACTGGCCGGACAACCATATCCGCTTCGCCCGCCTGGGCCTGGCGGCCGCCGAGATCGCCGCCGGAGAAGGCATGGTGCACTGGAAGCCCGACCTGGTGCACGCCCACGACTGGCCCGCCGGGTTGGCACCGGCCTACATGCACTGGCGCGGCCTGAGCACCCCGACCCTGTTCACCATCCATAACCTGGCCTATCAAGGCGTGGTCAGCCGCGCCTGCTGCCCGGAACTGGCAATCCCCGACCATGCCCTGCAACAGGAGGGCATGGAGTTCTACGGCAAGCTGTCGTTCCTCAAGGCGGGCCTGGCCTACTCCAACCACATCACCACGGTCAGCGCCACCTATGCCCGGGAAATCACCACCCCGGACTTTGGCTGCGGCCTCGATGGCTTCCTCGGCAGCAAGGCCCAGCAGGGCCTGCTCAGCGGCATTCCCAACGGCATCGACGAAAGCTGGGACTCGGCCAGCGACCCGCACCTGGCCCACCCCTTCAGCCTCAACGACTGGGACGGCAAGGCGCAGAACACCCGCCAGGTCCGCGAGCTGTTCGAGCTCAAGCCGTCGACCGGGCCGTTGTTCGCGGTGGTCTCGCGGCTGGTCTACCAGAAAGGTCTGGACCTGACCCTGGGAGTGGCCGACTACATCGTCAGCCAGGGTGGCCAGATCGCGATCATCGGTCGCGGCGAGCCGGAGGAAGAACAGGCCATGCGTGAACTGGCCCTGCGTTACCCCGGCCAGATCGGCGTACGTATCGGCTTCAACGAAACCGATGCCCGGCGCATGTTCGCCGGCAGCGATTTCCTGCTGATGCCGTCGCGCTACGAGCCCTGCGGCCTGAGCCAGATGTATGCCCAGCGTTTCGGCTCGCTGCCGGTGGCGCGCAACACCGGGGGGCTGGCCGACACCATCGAGAACGGTGTCACCGGCTTTCTGTTCGACGAATCCACCGTCGACAGCTACCGCGAGGCGCTCGGCCGGGCCTTCTATGTCTACGGCAAGCCGGACCTGCTGGGCGCCATGCGCTGCCTGGCCATGACCCAGCCGTTCAACTGGTGCCAGGCGGTGGAACCCTATGCACGCTTGTACGAGGAACTGGTCGAGCGCGCCCACGTGAGCCGCTGAGGACGAGGTGGCAGGTATGCCCTTGAGGTCAGACCGGCTCGCGACCCACGGGGCCGCGATGCTCGACAGCCACAGCGCACGCTTTGCGCTGTGGGCACCCGATGCCCGCAGCGTCGAGCTGTGCCTGGAGCCTGACCGGCGCGTGGCCCTGGAGCGTGGCGAGCACGGCTGGTTCAGTGCCAGCCTGCCCGCGGTCGCCGGCAGCCGCTATGGCTACAGCATCGACGGCAGGCCAGCGGTGCCCGACCCGGCTTCGCGCTATCAGCCCGAAGGCGTGCACGGCCCCAGCCAGCTCGTCGATCCCTCGGCCTACCGCTGGCAGCACCCGCACTGGCAAGGCCGGCCCTGGCACGAGGCGGTGATCTACGAGCTGCATGTCGGCCTCATGGGCGGCTACGCGCAGGTCGCCGAACAGTTGCCACGGCTCGCGGCATTGGGTGTGACCGCCATCGAACTGATGCCCCTGGGCCAGTGCCCCGGCGAGCGCAACTGGGGCTACGACGGCGTCCTGCCCTTCGCCCCCCAGCACAGCTATGGCACCCCGGAACAACTCTGCCGGTTGATCGACCAGGCCCACGGCCTTGGCCTGATGGTACTGCTGGATGTGGTCTACAACCACTTCGGTCCCGACGGCAACTACCTGGGCCAGTACGCCAGCGCGTTCTTCCGCCAGGACCGCCCTACCCCCTGGGGCGCGGCCATCGACTTCAGTCGCGGCGAAGTCGCGGATTACTTCATCGAAAACGCGCTGATGTGGCTGCACCACTACCGCTTCGACGGCCTGCGCCTGGATGCGGTGCATGCCATCGACGACCCGCACTTTCTTGGTGCATTGAGCCGAAGGGTTCGCCAGTCCGTGGCGCCCGGGCGCCAGGTCTGGCTGGTGCTGGAAAACGAGCACAACCAGGCCAGCCTGCTCATCGATGGCTTCGATGCGCAGTGGAACGACGATGGCCACAATGCCCTGCATGTATTGCTGACCGGCGAAGTGCAAGGCTACTACGCCGACTATCGCCACGATGCCATCGACAAACTGGCCCGCTGCCTGAGCCAGGGTTTTGCCTTCCAGGGCGAAAACGACCGCAATGGCCGGCCCCGCGGCGAGCCCAGCGGCCACCTGCCGCCCAGCGCGTTCGTGCTGTTCCTGCAGAACCATGACCAGGTCGGCAATCGCGCCCTGGGCGAGCGGCTGGTCCGCCTGTGCCCGCCCCAGGCCCTGCGCGCCGCCGCCACCCTGATGTTGCTGTCGCCGATGATCCCGCTGCTGTTCATGGGCGAGGAAGCAGGCTGCGAGCAACCGTTCCTGTACTTCACCGACCACCACGACGCGCTGGCCGATGCCGTGCGCGACGGGCGCCGGGCCGAGTTCGCGCAGTTCGACGCCTTCGCCGACCCGCAGCGGCGGGCGGCGATACCCGATCCCAATGACCTGGCCACCTACTCGGCCTCACGCCCGCGAGCGCCGGATGACCCACAGCAAACCTGGCCGACGTTCTACCGCCAGTTGCTGGGCCTGCGTCACCGACAACTGGTCGACCGCTTGTCCGGTTGCCAGGCCCTGGGCGCCGAAGTGATCGCTGACAAGGCCTTGACCGCCCGCTGGCGCCTGGCCGACGGCGTTGAGCTGCGCATCGACCTGAACCTTGCGCCGACAGCGGTGCCCTGCGCACTGCCGCCGGCCTCGGCGCAGCTGTACCTGGCTGCCGACCAGCCCTTGTCCGGCGATCGACTGCCGCCGTTCTCGACCCTGGTCAGCCTGCTGCCCAACCACCTGCCGGAGACTGCCCATGACTGACCCACAGCTGCAGCAACTGGCGGAGCTGGCGGGCATCGCCGTTGACTGGATCGATGCCAACGGTCGCCCGCAACGGGTCCAGGACGCCGCCCTGCGCGCGGTATTGAACGGGCTCGGCCATCCGGCTGACGACCCGGCGGCCATCGCCGCCAGCCTGCAGGCGCTCAGGACCAGCCACGATGCCCGGCACCTGCCGCCGCTGTTCACCAGCGATGTCGGACAGGCCCTGGACCTGTCCCTGTTCTTCAGCGCCGACAGCCCCTGCCGGGTGCGCCTGGAAGATGGCAGCGAACAACAGCTGCAACTCGATGCCCGGGGTGCCCTGCCCCCCGGCCTGCCGATCGGCTACCACCGGGTGCAGATCGACACCCGCCGCTTTACCCTGGCGGTCGCTCCGTCACGCTGCTATAGCCTCAGCGATGCCCTGGACACCCCGACGCCGCGCTGCTGGGGCATCAGTGCCCAGCTGTACAGCCTGCGCCGCGGCGGTGACGGCGGCTTCGGCGACTGCCTGGCCCTGGAACAACTGGCCCGCAGCGCCGCCGAGCGTGGCGCCGACGCCCTGGCCATCAGCCCGCTGCACGCCATGTTCGCCAGTGACACCCGGCGCTACAGCCCCTACTCGCCCTCCAGTCGGCTGTTCCTCAACAGCCTCTATGCAAGCCCGGCGGCGCTGCTGGGTGAGCGTGCCGTACGCGTGGCGATCGAGGCCCTGGGCCTGGAGCAGACGCTGCAACAACTGGAACAAGCGCCGCTGATCGACTGGCCCGAGGCGGCGGCAGCGCGTTACCGGTTGCTGCAGTTCCTGTTCGAGGATTTCATCGAGGGCGAACACCCGCTGCGCGCCGACTTCGACAGCTACCGCCAACAGGCCGGCCAGCCCCTGGAGCAACATTGCCGCTTTGAAGTGATGCTCAGCGAGTCCCAGGCCAGCGGCCTGGGCCAGGACTGGCGCCAGTGGCCCGGTGCCTGGCACGACCCGGACAGTGAAGAGACGACAGCCTTCGCCCGCCAGCACCAGCGCCAGATCCAGTTCCATGCCTTCTGCCAATGGCTGATCCAGCGCAGCCTGCAACGCGCCCAGGACGCGGCCCGCAGCAACGGCATGGGCATCGGCCTGATCGCCGACCTCGCGGTAGGCGCCGATGGCGCCGGCAGCCAGGCCTGGAGCCGCCAGGATGAACTGCTGGCCGGGCTCAATGTCGGCGCCCCACCTGACGCCCTCAATCGCTCGGGCCAGAACTGGGGCATCTGCGCCTTCTCGCCCGAAGGCCTGCGGCGCAATGGCTACCGCGCCTTCATCGAAATGCTGCGCGCCAGTTTCGCCCATGCCGGAGGCCTGCGCATCGACCATGTCATGGGCCTGCAGCGCCTGTGGCTGGTCCCCCTGGGCGCCCACGCCACTGAGGGCGCCTACCTGAGCTACCCGCTGGACGATCTGCTGCGCCTGCTGTGCCTGGAATCGGTGCGCCACCAGGCCATTGTCCTGGGCGAAGACCTGGGCACCGTGCCCGAAGGGCTGCGCGAAAAACTCGCGCAGCGGGCCATCCTCGGCATCCGCGTGCTGCAGTTCGAGCAGGATCCACCCGCCCGGTTCAAACCCATCCTCGACTGGCCGGACGATGCCCTGGCCACCTCCAGCACCCACGACCTGCCGCCCCTGGCCGGTTGGCTGGCGGCTCGCGACATCGACTGGAACCAGCGCCTGGCGCTGATCGACGCCAGCACCGAGCGGCACTGGCGCGACAGCCGCCAGCACGAACGCCAGGGGCTCAAACGCGCGCTTGAGGAAAACTACGGCGCTCAGGCCGACAACGAAGCCATGCTCGATACCTGCGTGCGTTTTCTCGGCCATACCCGCGCGCCGCTGGTGCTGCTGCCGCTTGAAGACCTGCTGGGCATCGACGAACAACCGAATCTGCCGGGCACCGTGGACGGTCACCCCAACTGGCGCCGACGCTTCGCCCTGGAGGCGCCGGCGCTGCTCGACGATGCCGACGCCGCCCGCCGCCTGGAGCTGCTGGCCCAGGCCCGGGAGCAGGCCTGGGAGCGCGACCGATGAAAGCGCTGAGCGCCACCCTGCGCCTGCAATTCCATGCCGGCTTCACCCTGGACGATGCACTGCCACTGGTGCCCTACTTCGCCCGCCTGGGGATCAGCCACCTGTACGCCTCGCCGCTGCTCAGCGCCCGCCCGGGCTCGCTGCATGGCTATGACGTGGTCGACCCGACCCGCATCAACCCCGAGCTGGGCGGCGAAGCGGCGCTGCGGCGCCTGGTCGCCGCGCTGCGCCAGCACGACATGGGCCTGATCCTCGACATCGTCTCCAACCACATGGCCGTCGGCAGCGACAATCCCTGGTGGCAGGACCTGCTGACCTGGGGCCGGCGCAGCCGCTATGCCGGCTTCTTCGATATCCAGTGGCACTCCAGCGATCCCTTGCTCGAAGGCCAGTTGCTGCTGCCGTTCCTGGCCGGCGACTACGGGGCAATGCTGCAGGCCGGCGAGATCCCGCTGTGCTTTGCCGCCCACGACGGCAGCTTCCATATCCGCCACCATGAACACCGCTTTCCCATCAGCCCGACCGACTACGGCCGCATCCTGTGCCTGAGCGAGCACACCGAGGTACAGGCACTGGGCATGCGCTTTGCCGCGCTGCACAGCGCCACCCAGGCGGCCGACAAGGCCGTGGGCCTGAAGCAGGAACTGAGGGCGCTGGCTGCACAGGCGGCGATCGACGACTTGCTCGACGCCTTCGACGGGCGGACCCCGGCAGGCTTCCAGCGCCTGCACGAACTGCTCGAACACCAGGCCTATCGCCTGGCCAGCTGGCGCACCGCCGCCGATGACATCAACTGGCGGCGCTTTTTCGATATCAACGAACTGGGCGGCCTGCGGGTCGAGCGCAACGATGTGTTCGAGGCCACCCACCAGAAAATCTTCGACTTGATCGGCCAGGGCCTGGTCGATGGCCTGCGCATCGACCATATCGACGGCCTTGCCGACCCCCGAGGCTATTGCCGCAAGCTGCGCCGGCGGGTCGACGGGCTGCTGGCCGACCGGCCGGTCGACGCGGCACTGGAGCACCTGCCGATCTACGTCGAGAAGATCCTCGGCGCGGGCGAACAGCTGCACCGCGACTGGGGGGTGGACGGCACCACCGGCTACGAATTCATGAACCAGGTCAGCCTGCTGCAACACGATCCGGCCGGCGAAGCGGTGCTGGGCGAAGCCTGGAGCGCCCTGAGCGAGCGCCCGGCCTTTGCCGAGGAAGTGCTCCTGGCCCGCCGGCACGTGCTCAACGGCAGCCTTGCCGGTGACTTCGAATCGGTGGCCCAGTCTCTGTGGCAAGTGGCGCGGGACGACCTGATGAGCCGCGACCTGACCCTGGGCGCAATCCGTCGGGCGCTGCAGGCGCTGGTCGAGCACTACCCGGTGTACCGCACCTACCTGCATGCCTGCGGTCGCCGTGCAGAAGACGAACCCTTCTTCCGCCAGGCCATGGCCGCCGCCCGGCAACAGCTGGGCGAAGGCGACTGGCCGGTGCTCGACTACCTGCAACACTGGCTGGGCGGCCAGCCCTGGCGCAGCCTGCCCCCGGGCCGTGCACGCAAGCACCTGCGCCATGCCTGCATCCGTTTCCAGCAACTGACCGCGCCGACGGCGGCCAAAGCGGTGGAAGACACCGCCTTCTACCGCTCGGCCCTGCTGCTGTCGCGCAACGACGTAGGCTTTGACGCCGAGCGTTTCAGCGCACCGGCCGAGGCCTTTCATCAGGCCTGCCAGCAGCGCCTTGCGCAGTTCCCGCACAACCTGCTGTGCACCGCCACCCACGATCACAAACGCGGCGAGGACAGCCGCGCCCGGCTGGCGGTGCTGAGCGAGCGCAGTCCATGGTGGATCAGCCGCTTCGAACATTGGCGTGAACTGGCGACGCCGCTGCGCAGCACCCTGGCGGACGGCAGTGCGCCGTCGCCGGAAGATGAATGGATGCTGTACCAGACCCTGGTCGGCAGTTGGCCCATGACCCTGGATGAAAGCGACCCGCTGGCGTTGCGGGCATTTGCCGAACGCCTGCAGCACTGGCAACGCAAGGCCCTGCGCGAAGCCAAGCTGCGCAGCAGCTGGAGCGCGCCCAACGAGGCCTATGAACAGGCGTGCCTGGGTTACATCGAAGCCCTGCTGCTGGACATGCAAAACCAGCAACTGCGTCACTCCCTGGCCAGTGCGGCGCATGCCATTGCCTGCGCCGGCGCCCTCAACAGCCTGGGCCAGTGCCTGCTGCGCATGACCGTCCCCGGGGTGCCCGACCTGTACCAGGGCAACGAGTACTGGGACTTGAGCCTGGTCGATCCGGACAACCGCCGCGCCGTGGACTTCGCTGCCCGCCGCCAGGGGCTGGATGACAGCACCGGCCCGGTGCAGCTGTTGCAGGACTGGCGCAGCGGGCGGGTCAAACAGGCGCTGATCGGCCAGGTGCTGGAACGCCGCCAGCAGTACCCCGCGCTGTTTGCCGAAGGCCAGTACCTGCCCTTGCCGGTGCTGGGCAGGCACGCCGGGCAGGTCCTGGCCTTCGCCCGGGTGAGCGATGGCGAACGGGCGATCGTCGTCGTCCCGCGCCTGGCCTGCCGCTTGCTTGGCGATACCCCGATTCCCTTGATCCCGGCACAGAACTGGGACGATACCCGGCTGCTATTGCCGTTTGCCTTGTCACCTGCCAACTGCTCGGGACTTTTCGCCAGCGCTGCAGTCACAACCTCAAAGGAGGTGTTGCTCAGCGCTGTACTCAAGGAGTTCCCGGTCAACGTGTTGATTGATCATGCCTAAGCCATCAGGAGCGTCGAGATGAGTGTCGAAGAAAAACGTATTCGCGAATTCGCCTACCAGATCTGGGAATCTGAAGGTAAACCCGAGGGCCAGGAGTCCCGGCACTGGGACATGGCGCGCAAACTCGCCGAAGCCGAGGCCCTGGCGCCCAAGGCGACGCCGCGCAAGGCCAGGACCAAGCCGGCGGCGCCGGTAACGGCCACGCCAAAGCCTGCCGCCGCGAAAAAGCCACGGGCGACGAAAAAGCCGCCGGTGGCGTGATGTCATAGGCCCTGTGGGTGCTGTAGAAACTGTAGAAACTGTGGGAGCTGGCGAAGCCTGCGATAACGCCAGCCCCCACACCGTCGATGTTTCTGTCTGCACTGCGAGTGCTGCGCACTCGATCGCAGGCTTCGCCAGCTCCCACAGTTCTCACAGCCCTCACAACCCCACAGCCCTGGCCACCTTCCACTTCAACGACGTACCCGGGAGCCCCAATGCCCAAGCCAACGCCCGCCATCGAACCCTCGCGCATCCGCGAAGGCCTGCCCTTTCCCCTGGGCGCCACCTGGGACGGTCTGGGCGTCAACTTTGCGCTGTTCTCGGCCCATGCCACCAAGGTCGAGCTGTGCCTGTTCGATGCCAGCAGCGAGGTCGAGCTCGAACGCATCGAACTGCCCGAATACACCGACGAAATATTCCACGGCTACCTGCCCGACGCCCACCCCGGCCTGATCTACGGCTACCGGGTGCACGGCCCCTATGCGCCGCAGGACGGCCACCGTTTCAATCCCAACAAACTGTTGATCGACCCCTACGCCAAACAACTGGTGGGCAGCCTGAAGTGGTCCGAAGCGCTGTTCGGCTACACCATCGGCCACCCCGACGGCGACCTCAGCTTCGACGCGCGCGACAGCGCCCCGTTCGTACCCAAGTGCAAGGTCATCGACCCGGCCTACACCTGGGGCCGCGACCAGCGCGTGGCCATTCCCTGGGAGCGCACCATCCTCTACGAAGCCCACGTGCGCGGCATCAGCATGCGTCACCCGGCCGTGCCCGAGGCCAACCGCGGCACCTTTGCCGGGCTGATGTGCGATGAGCTGCTCGAGCACATCAAGCAACTGGGGGTGTCGTCCATCGAGCTGCTGCCGATCCATGCCTTCGTCAACGACCAGCACCTGCTGCAAAAAGGCCTGAACAACTACTGGGGCTACAACAGCATCGCCTTCTTCGCCCCGCACCCGCGCTACCTGGCCAACGGCAAGATCGCCGAGTTCAAGGAGATGGTCGCCCACCTGCACGATGCGGGTCTTGAGGTGATCCTCGATGTGGTCTACAACCACACCGCCGAAGGCAACGAGCTGGGCCCGACCCTGTCGATGCGCGGCATCGACAACGCCTCCTACTACCGCCTGATGCCGGACGACAAGCGCCTCTACATCAACGACTCCGGCACCGGCAACACCCTGGACCTGAGCCACCCCTGCGTGCTGCAACTGGTCACCGACTCGCTGCGCTACTGGGCCGGCGAGATGCATGTGGACGGCTTTCGCTTCGACCTGGCGACCATCCTGGGCCGGTATCACGAAGGCTTCGACGAACGTCACAGCTTCCTCGTCGCCTGCCGCCAGGACCCGCTGCTGCGCCAGGTCAAGTTGATCGCCGAGCCCTGGGACTGTGGCCCCGGCGGCTACCAGGTGGGCAACTTCGCCCCCGGTTGGGCCGAGTGGAACGATCGCTTTCGCGATACCGTGCGCGCCTTCTGGAAAGGCGACGAAGGCCAACTGGCCGATTTTGCCGCACGCATGACTGCCTCCGGCGAGCTGTTCAACCGCCGCGGGCGCAGGCCGTATGCCTCGGTGAACTTCATCACCGCCCACGACGGGTTCACCCTGCGCGACCTGGTCTCGTACAACCACAAGCACAACGAAGACAACGACGAGAACAACCAGGACGGCAGCAACCACAACCTGTCCTGGAACCACGGCGTCGAAGGCCCCACCGACGACCCCGAGGTCAACGCCCTGCGCCTGCGCCAGATGCGCAATTTCTTCGCCACCCTGCTGCTGGCCCAGGGCACGCCGATGATCGTCGCCGGCGACGAGTTCAGCCGCACCCAGCACGGCAACAACAATGCCTATTGCCAGGACAGCGAGATCGGCTGGATCAACTGGGCGCTGGATGATGAAGGCGCCGCCCTGCTCAAGTTCGTCCGGCGCCTGACCAAGCTGCGCCTGGCATACCCGATACTGCGCCGCTCGCGCTTTCTGGTCGGCGACTACAATGAAGCGATCGGCGTCAAGGACGTGACCTGGCTGGCAGCGGATGGCAGCGAAATGAGTATCGAGCAATGGCAGGATAACCAGGGCCGCAGCCTTGGCATGTTGATGGACGGCCGCGCACAGGTCAGCGGCATCCCGCGCCCGGGCGCCGACGCCACCTTGCTGCTGATCGTCAATGCCCAGCACGACGGCATCACCTTCACCCTGCCCGCGGTGCCCGAAGGCGAGCACTGGAACTGCCTGCTCGACACCGACCGCCCACAACTGCGCAAGGGCGAGCGGCATCCCTTCGACAGCCCGCTCCAGGTGTCGGGGCGCTCACTGATGTTGCTGGAGTTGCAACGCGAAGACGACAATTGATCAGAGGGAACTGCCGCCCCCGGCGCCAGTCTCATGTATCAGGCTTGCTGACCAGGAGTGACCGTGAAGTTCGAACCGGATCCGGCTCATCATGCAAAAACCCGCGAGGCACCCGCCGTGCAGCGACTGCGGGTCCTGACCGTCAACACCCACAAGGGCTTTACCGCCTTCAACCGGCGCTTCATCCTCCCTGAATTGCGCGAAGCGGTGCGCAGCACCCAGGCCGATATCGTCTTTCTGCAGGAAGTGCTCGGCAGTCACGACCGCCATGCCGCACGTTTTGCCGGCTGGCCGCAGACCTCGCAGTACGAATTTCTGGCCGACAGCATGTGGACCGACTTCGCCTACGGACGCAATGCCGTCTATCCCGATGGCCATCATGGCAATGCCCTGCTGTCCAAGTTCCCGATCATCGAACACCGCAACCTGGACGTGTCGATCACCGGTCCCGAGCGCCGCGGCCTGCTCCATTGCGTGCTGGACGTGCCCGGGCAGCATCAGGTGCATGCGGTCTGCGTGCACCTGTCGCTGCTGGAAAGTCACCGGCAGAAGCAGTTGCATCTGCTGAGCCGGCTGCTGGACTCGTTGCCGGCTGACGCACCGGTGATCATTGCCGGTGACTTCAATGACTGGCAGCTGCGCGGCAACCGCACCCTGGGCCTGCACCGGGGCCTGCACGAGGCGTTCGAACGCCATCATGGCCTGCTGGCCAGGACCTATCCTGCACGTATGCCACTGCTGCGCCTGGACCGGATCTACCTGCGCAATGCCAATAGCCATGCACCGAAAATCCTGGGCAACAAGCCCTGGAGTCACCTCTCCGATCATCTGCCACTGGCCGTGGAAGTGCAGCTTTAGCAATGATTCGGAATAGCCATCACCCTTGAAAGACCGGCAACCACTATCGAATGTAAATAATTGTTTAATTTCAGCCAATTGGGCCATCAGTACCCTTGACAACGGCTGCTCAACACTTTCTTGACGCGCAGCGCCACCTCTCCTTATCTAAAAGTAATGCAGCACTAGCTTGAATTCATTCCGAGCCTCTAGCTCGCGCCTTTCAGCGCGCGAAAGGGACCGGTTTGCTGGTTTGGGTCGCCCTCTGGTTTTGCCTTACAGCCCGTGACATCAGGCCAGATCCTTGGCTGTTACAACAGAGGAGTTCCGCCATGAAAAAAACTCCGAATCCTGCGGGCTTTGAGTATGTTTTCTACGCGGTTTCCACGTCGTTGCTGCTGGCAACCCCGCTGGAAACCCACGCGTTGGGCCTGGAGGATTACGACCTTTTCAGCTCCCCGGTGCAAGCGCAGGCACAGACCCTGCCAACCTTGTCGCTGGCGCCGGTCAGCGTCAGCGGCCTGGGCCTGAATGCCTTGAGCGTGTTTTCCGATCGCATGAGCGAGCGCCATGTAGCGCTGGCCACCGACCACATCGCCAGCCAGTGGGCGCAGTTCTTCCCGGCACCAGTGAAAAGCGGCGCACCGGCGCCCTCGCGCCTGGAAGCGCCCAACCAGAGCCTGCAGATCAGCCCGGACCTGTTCGTTCGTGAAACCAGTGGCGGCAATACTCACCGCGTTGGTTTCTTCGTCGGCCACAGCAACCTGCAAAGTGGATTCGACGGCCTGCGCAAACCCCAGGTCGATGACAAGAAAGCCACCGTCAACCTCTCAGGCGACAGCCTGGGCATGTACTGGAGCATGACCCATGAGCAGGGCTGGCACGTGGATGCGGTGGCCATCGGTACGCGCTTCGACGTCAACGGTCGCAGTGAAAGCGGTGAGCGCCTGGACAGCAATGGCCATGCCCTGACCCTGTCGGTCGAGGGTGGCTACCCCATCAGCCTGGGTGAAACCTGGACCATCGAACCCCAGGCCCAGTTGATCAACCAGCAGTACTTCCCCGGCAGCCAGACCCAGACCGACGCCCAGCAGGCGTTCGACCAGCAGCCGAACTGGACCGGCCGGGTCGGGGCGAAACTGTCGGCGCGCTACAACGTGCGCGGCATGCCCATCGAGCCCTTCGTGCGCACCAACGTCTGGTATGACTTCTCCAATGCCGACACCGTGAGCCTGGACAAGGTCGACAAGATCAGCAGCGGACGCAACTCGGCCACCGTGGAACTGGGCCTGGGCCTGGTGGCGCGGGTCACGCCGAAAGTCGCGCTGTTCGTCAGTGCCGACTACAGCAGCGATGTCGATGACAATGACCTCAATGGCCTGGTCGGCAACCTCGGCGTACGGGTCAGGTGGTGATGCCCCTTCGCGGGCTATGCCCGCTCCCACAGGGCCATCCAGCCGGCGCCTGTGTGGGAGCCGGCAAAGCCGGCGAAGGGCCGTGTGGTATTACAGTGGCCGCAGGACCAGCACGCCCAGGGGCGGCAGGTTCACAGCCAGCGATTGCGGCTGGCCATGGCTGGGCAGCGCCTCGCAGGCCACCGAGCCGAGGTTGCCGTAGTTGGAGCCGGCATACACTTCGGCATCGCTGTTGAGCACCTCGCCCCAGCGCTCACCGAAGGGCACGCCAATGCGATAGCCCTTGCGCGGCACCGGGGTGAAGTTGGCCACCACCAGCATCGGCTGGCCGCTGGCGCTCCAGCGCAGCCAGGCGTAGACGCTGTTGTGCGCATCGTCGCCGATCAGCCACTGGAAGCCCTGGGACAGGCAATCCTGCTCGTACAGCGCAGGCTCGTCGCGGTACAGGCGGTTGAGGTCGCCGACCAGGCGCTGGACCCCCAGGTGCTCGGGGTACTTGAGCAGGTACCAGTCCAGCTCGCTGTCATGGTTCCACTCGCGCCACTGGCCGAACTCGCAGCCCATGAACAGCAGCTTCTTGCCCGGGTGGGTCCACATGAACGTCAGGTAGGCACGCAGGTTGGCGAACTTCTGCCAGCGGTCGCCGGGCATCTTGTCGATCAGCGAGTGCTTGCCGTGCACCACTTCATCGTGGGAGATCGGCAGGATGAAATGCTCGGAGTAGGCATAGATCAGGCCGAAGCTCATTTCATTGTGGTGGTAGGTGCGGTGGATCGGGTCGTTCTGGATGTAATGCAGGGTGTCGTGCATCCAGCCCATGTTCCACTTGTAGGCAAAGCCCAGGCCGCCCTGCTGGGTCGGCTGGCTGACTCCCGGCCAGGCGGTGGATTCTTCGGCGATGATCAAGGCGCCGGGCACCTCAAGGGCGACCACATCGTTGAGGTGGCGCAGAAAATCGATGGCCTCCAGGTTCTCCCGCCCGCCATGGCGGTTGGGCACCCACTCCCCGGCCTTGCGCGAATAATCGCGGTACAGCATCGAGGCCACGGCATCGACGCGCAGGCCATCGATATGGAAGTGCTTGAGCCAGTGCAGGGCCGAGGCCAGCATGAAGCCGTGCACCTCGGTGCGTCCCAGGTTGTAGATCAGCGTGTCCCAGTCCTGGTGGAAGCCTTCGAGGGGGTTGTCGTATTCGTACAGCGCCGTGCCGTCGAAGCGCGCCAGGCCATGGCTGTCGGTGGGGAAATGCGCCGGTACCCAGTCCAGGATCACGCCGATCGAGGCCTGGTGGCAGGCATCGACGAAGGCGGCGAAATCTTCGGCCGAGCCGTAGCGCGCGGTGGGCGCGAACAGCGACAGCGGCTGGTAGCCCCAGGAGCCGCCGAACGGGTGCTCCATGATCGGCATCAGCTCGATATGGGTAAAGCCCAGTTGCTGGACGTAGGGCACCAGGCGCTCGGCCAGTTCGCGCCAGTTGTAGAAGCGCGCCACTTCACCGGTGTCGTCCATCTCGCACTGCCAGGAGCCGGCGTGCAGCTCATAGATCGACAAGGGCGCCGTGGTCGCCTGGCGTTCGCCGCGCACCTGCATCCACTGCTGGTCCCGCCAGTCGTGGGCCAGGGGCCCGGCGACCCGCGAGGCGGTGCTGGGCGGCAGTTCGCTGGCACGGGCCAGCGGGTCGGCCTTGAGCGGCAGGATGCCGTCACGCCCCAGCACTTCATACTTGTAGGCTTCGCCCGCACCGAGACGGGGCACGAACAGTTCCCAGACCCCGGAGGCGTGGCGCAGGCGCATCGGGTGCCGGCGGCCGTCCCAGTTGTTGAAGTCCCCCACCACCGACACCCGCCGGGCATTGGGTGCCCATACGGAAAAGCGCACACCCTCGACGCCATCGACCTTCACCGGCTGTGCGCCCATGCTGCCGGCCAGGTCGCGGTGGTTGCCTTCGGAAAACAGGTACAGGTCCATGTCGCCCAGCTGCGGACCAAAGCTGTAGGGATCTTCGGTGATCTGCTCGCCCCCGGCCCAATTGATGCGTAGCAGGTAAGGCTGCTGCTCCGGCAGATGGGCAATGAACAGCCCCGGTATCGGCTCTTGCTCCAGCTCTCCCAGCACCCGCCCGTCGTCACGGGCCAGCGCCTGAACGCTCAGGGCATTGGGCAAATAGGCGCGGACAAACTGGCCGCCCGCACCATCCGGGTGCGGGCCGAGCACGGCGAACGGGTCTGCGTGCTCGGCCCTGACCAGCGCCTCACTGTCACGATGCCCCAGTCCACCTTCCTCGCGCTTGCGTTGAATCATCAGCTCTCTCCCCAGGTACTTGTCAGGCCATGCAGGCCATGCAAAGGCACGGCCAGCCAACTTGGGCGGTTCTCGGCTTCATACAGGATTTCGTAGGCGGCCTTTTCCAGGCTGAACAGTTCCAGTGCCGCACGCTCGCCGTCGGCATGTTCCCAGGCATGGGGCATGGCCGCGGTGGCCAGCCCGTAGGCCTCGACAAACGCTTGTCGGGCCTGGTGCAGATAACGCCTGGCGACGCGCTGACGAGCCTTGAGGGCAACGTCCGAGAGGTCGACACTGGAGGCACTGCGCAGCACCATGGCAGCAGCATAGTCGAAAGATCGCAGAACGCCGCTGACATCCTTGTACGGGCTGTGCCGGGCCCGACGCTCCTGCAGTGGCCGGGCCGGCTCGCCCTCGAAATCGATCAGGTAGGCATCGCCCTGCACCACCAGCACCTGGCCCAGGTGCAGGTCGCCGTGCACGCGCATCAACAGCCCGCCCTGGACCTGCCTGCTCAGGGTGGTCACCGTGGCCAGCAGCTCCTCGCGTTGCTGCAACAGGTCATCGACCAGGGCCTGGCTGTCGCGGTCCAGCTCGGCGCGGTGCTCATCGAGCAGGTTCAGGGCGCGGTCCAGTTGTGCACCGATGTGCTTGCCCCAGGCCTGGCAGTCGCGGGCGCTGCTCGGTTTCGCTGCAAACGCCGGATCCTTGCCGGGCGCGGCCAGCAGCAGGTGCATTTCGCCCAGGCGCTGGCCCAGCAACGCGGCGAAACCGGCCAGCTCCTGCAGAGCGTCGGCGTGAGCGTCGCGAGCTTGCTTGCCGGGCGCAAGCTCGTCGCGAATGGCGCGTTCAAGATTGTTCTGGGTCCAGTCCCAGGCGTCGCCCTGGTTGCTCAGGTAGCCCTGGGCGATTGCCAGCAGGTGGGGTTGGCCCTGGGCGTCCACCCGGCTCACCCAGCCCAGCAGCGGCGAAATATTGGCAAAGCCGGCAGCGGTCAGGTAGGCACTCATTTCAAGCTCCGGATGCACCCCGGGGTTGACCCGGCGAATCAGCTTGAGCACCAGGCTGCCACCGACCACCACCGAGCTGTTGGATTGCTCGGCCGAGAGGTAGCGCACCGGGGCGTCGTCCGCCAGGTTCAGGGCGGCCAGCTGCGCGGTGGCCTCGAAGCGCAGCTCACCTTCAGCGCAAGGCAGCCGGGTGCCGTCGCGGCAGGCGGCAAGCACCGCACGTATGAAACTTTCGAGCACGAAGCCGTCGGTGATCAAGCCCACCTGGCGCCCGCGCCGCACCCGCGCCAGTGCCAGTTGCTGGGGCGCGGCCGTGGTGATCTGCTCTTCGCCGATCAGCCCGAACGGCAACTGATAGCGGCTGTGCTGCTCGCCACTGCCGTCCTCGATTTCGCTCCACAATACCGGACTGGTCGGCGCGCCGAAGCGCACACCGTAGGCGATGCGCACCTGGTCGATAGCGGCGTCCTTGCCGGCGAACCAGCGGCGCTTGGGCAGGTACTGGGGCAGGATGCTGTCTTGCAGCGTGTTGCGGGCGGGCGCGTCCAGCAGCTCTTCCATGCGCTTTTTCAGCACCAGGGTGGTGAACTCGGGCAGGCTCTGCGCCGGCTCCACATGCCAGCTGGGCATCTGGTCCCGGGGCGCGAGCAGGAACCAGTAGAACCCGTAGGGGGGCAGCGTCAGCAGGAACGGTAACTGGCCGATGGGCGGGAAGGCACTGCCGCCGAGCATCTCCACCGGCACGCTGTCGGCGTACTGCGACAAATCGAGCTCCGCTGCCTGGGCGGCACGCGAGACATTGGCCACGCAGAGGATGATTTCATGAGTGCCGTCGGCGCCGGTGTACTCGCGCAGGTAGGCCAGGATCCGGCGGTTGCTCGGCGACAGCATCTTCAGGCTGCCACGGCCGAAGGCCTTCTGCTGCTTGCGGACCGCCAGCAGGCGGCGGTTCCAGTTCAGCAGTGAATGCGGATCGTGGGCCTGGGCTTCGACGTTGACCGAGGCGAAGCCGTACAGCGGGTCCATGATCGGTGGCAGCACCAGGCGCGCAGGATCGGCCCGGGAGAAACCGCCGTTGCGGTCGATCGACCACTGCATGGGCGTGCGCACCCCGTCGCGGTCGCCCAGGTAGATGTTGTCGCCCATGCCGATCTCGTCGCCGTAGTACAGGGTCGGCGTGCCCGGCATCGACAGCAGCAGGCTGCTGAGCAACTCGACCCGGCGTCGGTCGCGTTGCAACAGTGGCGCCAGGCGCCGGCGGATGCCGAGGTTGATCCGTGCCCGGCGGTCTTCGGCGTAGTAGTTCCACAGGTAGTCGCGCTCGCGGTCGGTGACCATCTCCAGGGTCAGCTCGTCGTGGTTGCGCAAAAAGATCGCCCACTGGCAGTTGGCGGGTATCTCCGGGGTCTGGCGCAGGATGTCGGTGATCGGGAAGCGATCCTCCTGGGCCACGGCCATGTACATGCGCGGCATCAGCGGAAAATGAAAGGCCATGTGGCACTCATCGCCCTGCCCTTCACCGAAATACAGCTGGGTGTCTTCCGGCCACTGGTTGGCTTCGGCCAGCAGCATGCGGTCGGGGTAGTTGGCATCGATTTCGGCGCGGATCTGCTTGAGCACCTGGTGGGTCTCGGGCAGGTTCTCGTTGTTGGTGCCGTCGCGTTCGATCAGGTAGGGAATGGCATCCAGGCGCAGGCCATCGACGCCCAGGTCGAGCCAGTAGCGCATCACGTCGATGACCGCCTTCATCACCTGTGGGTTGTCGAAATTGAGGTCCGGCTGGTGCGAGTAGAAGCGGTGCCAGAAGTACTGGCCGGCCACCGGGTCCCAGGTCCAGTTGGACTTCTCGGTGTCGAGGAAGATGATCCGCGTGCCGTCGTACTTCTGGTCGCTGTCGGACCACACATAGAAGTCCCGGGCCTTGCTGCCGGGCTTGGCATGCCGGGCCTTCTGGAACCAGGGGTGCTGGTCGGAGGTGTGGTTGATGACAAGCTCGGTGATGACCCGCAGGCCACGCTGGTGCGCCTGGGCGATAAAACGCTTCACATCGGCCAGGGTGCCGTAGTCGGGGTGCACGGCCTTGTACTCGGCGATGTCGTAGCCATCATCGCGCCGTGGCGAGGGGTAGAACGGCAGCAACCAGAGGGTGTTGACCCCAAGTTCGGCGATGTAGTCGAGCTTGGCGATCAGGCCGGGAAAATCGCCGATGCCGTCATTGTTCGAATCGAAGAAGGATTTGACGTGCACCTGGTAGATGATCGCGTCCTTGTACCACAGCGGATCGTCGATGAAGGCTGCCGGGCGGCTGCGCTTGGCCATGGTCGACTCCTTTCCAGGGGTTCTAGAGGGCTTTTTCGATACGCCAGATTCCGAACGGCAGGTGCCAGGGCTCGATGCGCATCCATTGGGTCTTGCCGTGCCAGGTCCAGCGGTGGCCGGTCATCAGGTCTTCGCCCAGGGTGTCGGCATTGTCGTCCAGGCCCAGCTCCCACAGCGGCAGCTCGAACTGCGCCTCCTGGGCGTTGTGCGGGTCGAGGCTGACGGCGATGAGGATGAAATTGTCGCGATCGGCCGTGCGCTTGCCGAAGTACAGGATGTTGTCGTTCCAGGCGTTGTAGCAGGCCAGCCCCAGGTGGGTCTGCAATGCCGGGTTCTGGCGGCGGATGCGGTTGAGCTGGGCGATCTCGGCAATGATGTTGCCGGGGGCGGTGAAATCCCGGGGGCGGATCTGGTACTTCTCCGAATCCAGGTACTCCTCCTTGCCGGGAATGGGCGTGGCCTCACACAGTTCGAAGCCCGAATACATGCCCCACAGGCCCGAGCCCATGGTCGCCAGGGCGGCGCGGATAAGGAAACCCGCGCGCCCGGAGGTATGGAGGAAGTAAGGGTTGATGTCCGGCGTGTTGACGAAGTAGTTCGGCCGGTAGCACCAGCACCAGGGCGGCTGGTTCAGTTCCTCGAAGTAGCTTTGCAGCTCGGCCTTGGTATTGCGCCAGGTGAAGTAGCTGTAGCTCTGGGAATAACCGACCTTGCCCAGGCGCGCCATCATCGCAGGCTTGGTGAAGGCTTCGGCGAGGAAGATCACCTGCGGGTGTTGGCTGCGCACATTGGCGATCAGCCAGTGCCAGAACGGCAGCGGCTTGGTGTGCGGGTTGTCGACGCGGAACTGGGTCACCCCTTCGTCCACCCAGCCCAGCACCACATCGCGCAGGGCCAGCCACAGCGACGGCACGGCCTCGGCGGCATAGAAGTCGACATTGACGATGTCCTGGTATTTTTTCGGCGGGTTCTCCGCATAGCGGATGCTGCCGTCCGGACGCCAGGAGAACCAGCCCGGATGTTCCGTGAGCCAGGGGTGGTCCTGGGAGCACTGGATGGCGAAATCCAGAGCAATCTCCAGGCCATGTTCGGCGGCCGCGGCCACCAGCCGGCGAAAGTCCTCGCGGCTGCCCAGCTGCGCATGGATCGCCTCATGGCCACCCTCCTCGCTGCCGATGGCATAGGGGCTGCCGGGATCTTCCGGTTCAGCCTGCAAGGCGTTGTTGCGGCCCTTGCGGTAGCGCATGCCAATGGGATGGATGGGCGGGAAATACAGGACATCGAAGCCCATGTCGCGGATCATCGGCAAGCGCTGATGCACGTCGTTGAAGGTGCCATGGCGCTCGGGGTCGTCGGTGATCGAACGGGGAAACAGCTCGTACCAGCTGGCGAAGCGCGCTTGCAGGCGTTCCACATCCAGCGGGTATTCGGGGCTGCGACTGAGGTACATGCGGTGATCGGCTTCGGCCATCAGCAGCGCCGTGTCGGGGTGTAGCAGCAAGGCCACCTGCTTGCCGACGGCCAGCTTGGGCAAGCGCGCATGCAGGGCCCGCAGCTGGTCACGCAGGGGGCCGTCGCTACGGGCGATGTTCTGTTCGATCAGCAGGTGCCCTTCGCGCAGCTCCAGCGACACGTCGACGCCTGCGGTGAACTTCTTCTCCAGGTCATGGCAATAAGTGGCGAACGGATCGATCCAGGCCTCGATGCTGAACAGGTGCGGGCCCTGCTCGCTGACGGTGAACGACGCCTGCCACAGGTCGTTGCCGGCGAACTGCATCGCCACGCAGTGCCAGCGCCGGCTATGGGCCTGGCGCCAGTTGAGCCTCACCGCCAGGGTGTCGTGGCCATCGGCGTAGACCTTGCTGCTGACCGTCACCGCCTCCCCCACCGTGGCCTTGACCGCGAACAGCCCGCCGTCGAGCAGCGGCTGGGTGTTCTCGATCACGATCCTGGGCTCGAGCAGGGCCTGGGACAGGCTGATGCCCGGGTCGCAATGGTCGTCTGTGGGCGTCGTGCGGTCGGTTTCGAAGGGCTCTTCGCGGGTCATCGATCCTTGCTCCGTTACGAGGTGACGTAAAAGTTCAGAACGGATGGGCGGCCCGGGGTTCAAAAAAAATGTGCGATGGATGCTGTATGGCTGCCGCCAGCGGTGCCGGATGTAGAGTCTGATGAGGTACCGGTGGAACCGACGATGCCGCCCACCGGTGAAAGCGTAGAGGATTATTCGGGTATCGCATTGTGCCCATCGCCGGCCGTGCCGGCTCCCACAGAAACTGCACCAACCTTGTGGGAGCCGGCATAGCCAGCGATTCAAGCGCTGCCGATCAGCGCTTGGAAAGCTCTTCGATACTGATCTCGCGCATCCGGAACTTCTGTACCTTGCCGGTCACCGTCATCGGAAACTCGTCGACAAAGCGGAAGTAGCGCGGGGTCTTGAAGTGGGCAATGCGGCTCTTGCACCACTGCTGCAGCTCGATCTCGCTGGCACTGTGGCCGGGATGGAACTTGATCCAGGCGACGATTTCCTCGCCGAAGCGGTCGTCGGGAATGCCGATCACCTGCACATCGGCCACCGCCGGGTGGGTGAAGAAGAACTCTTCCAGCTCACGCGGATAGATGTTCTCGCCGCCGCGGATGATCATGTCCTTGTTGCGCCCGGCGATGCACACGTAGCCCGCCTCGTTCATGGTCGCCAGGTCCCCGGTGTGCATCCAGCCCGCCGGGTCGATGGCTTCGCTGGTAGCCGCCGGATTGCCCCAATAGCCGAGCATCACGCTGTAGCCACGGGTGCACAGCTCGCCGATCTGTCCGCGCGGGACGATGCAGCCCTGCTCGTCGACGATCTTGCTTTCCAGTTGCGGCTGGGTGCGCCCGACCGTGGTCACGCGCAATTCCAGGTCGTCGTCGGGGCCGGTCTGCAGGGACACCGGGCTGGTTTCGGTCATGCCGTAGGCGATCTGCACTTC
>Ga0247821_10000137_pt1 | contig 41924 bp, 53 predicted proteins | sample 13C_Glycerol_Day_FD_192481 | JGI IMG/M metagenome (GOLD analysis project Ga0247821, IMG submission 192481) | Soil microbial communities from agricultural site in Penn Yan, New York, United States - 13C_Glycerol_Day14 | ecosystem: Environmental > Terrestrial > Soil > Agricultural land | place... | reverse complement strand
CCAGTACCCCGGCCAGTTGACCGTGATGTTGGTTGTCGCCGCGTCCGTGAACGGGACGATCGCCGGGTCGGTGCCGAGGGGCTCCTCCCACGCCGTGTTGAAGTCGGTCGTCTGCCAGGTCACGGTCCCCTGGGTCGCGGTGCCGGGGATGGTGTTGGTGACCGAGCCGAGCACCTGCGCCATGTGGCGGGGCCGGGAGTAACTCTCCAGCGCGAACAAGGTGCCCTCGACCTGGTTCGCAAAGAGCTCCAGGTCCGCCGGGACGTCGTTCGGGTCGGCGGGGAGCGGGTACGTGAACCCGAAGTTCGGGGTGTTCGCGGGCATGTCAGGCGATCCTCGTTGCGGCGAACTGGGCCCCGGAGGCCGTGAGCGCGCCTCCGTGGTTGTGGCGGACGATCAGGGTCAGGATCTCGGCGGCGTTGGCCCGGTGCAGGGTGGTCACGGAGATGGACGTGGCCTTGTCGTTGTCGAGCGGCCGGGACGCGCCCACCGGGTTCGGGGTCGTCGCGCCGCTCGACATCACGATCAGGGCGACGGAGCCGCCGGCGACACCGGTCGGCGCCAAGTTCACGGAGCCGGTCAGGAGGTAGGTCCCGGTGGTGTTGACCACGATGTTGGTGTTGGAAACGCCCGAGTTGTACATGTTGTCGTTGTCGTACGTCTCGATCGGGTCGTATTGCATGACCACGTTCACGTTGGCCGCCACGGCCTGTGTGCCGACCGACCGCGTGACGCGCACCGACGGCGTGTCCAGGCGCTCGGTGATCGGGGTCTCCAGGAAGTTCAGGAGATCGTTGTCGACGGCCGTGGCCAGGGCCTGGAGCTGGCTGGGGAAATTGTTCGCGTCGGTGTACTCGGGGTAGGGGTACCCCCGGTTCGGGGTGTTCAGCGTCATGCGATCCTCCTGGCGATGACCGTGTCCCAGCGCACAACCTGGGACGTCTCTGTGGTCGACCGCAGCGCCACGCGCATGAACCCGGAGACCGGGGCGGTGACGTTGCCGCCCAGCGTCGTGTACGGAGGCGCCTGGACGATGTCCGTCGCCGTCGACACCACGATGTCGGGGCTGCTGGTCGTCGGGTAGAGGTTCGTCTCGTTCGCGAACCAGAGCGCGACGATGGCCGCGTCCGCCGTGAGAGCGTCACCGGGCTGGTAGTCACCGCCGGCGTACGCCGACAGGGCGAACTGCTGGCCAGCCGTGACCTGGATCGGCTGAGAGTACAGGTACGACTGGGTACCGACCACCGGGCCGCCGACGGCCGCCACGCGCGTACCGGACGGCGCCGTAGCGTCGGTCTGCACCACGATCGTCGAGACGCCGGACAGGTTCGCCTGAAACCACAGGCTGGGGAACGACCCCGGGAGCGACAGTTCGAAGCTCGGGTTGGCGTCGGCCAGGAGGTTCGCCCCGACGCCGGCGAGCGCCCCGAGAACGGTCCAGGACCCGGCCTGCTGGAGGCACGCCACCAGATCCCCTGCGGCCAGCACGGTTCCCCGGAGGTACGCCGCGTCGAACGTCGACCCGCCGACGGAGACCAGCACCTGGTTCGTCGTGAAGCTGACCACGGTGCCGGTGCGCACCTGCGCGAACGGGGAGTTCCGGGCCGCGATCTCGGCGGCCGTGTCGTTGGTCGTCACACCCCCACCATCCTGACAAGCCAGATGTGCGGTCGGTAGTCCCACGCCGGGGACCCGGCGGCCGTGTGCCGGATTTCCATGCGGATCCGGTCGCCGGGGGCCAGGACCAGCGGGACGCCGGACAGGGCGGCCAGGCGCGAGTTGAGCGCGATGTAGTTGCCTCCGACCGCCGACCAGGACGACGCCGGGGCGCCGTTCACGGTCAGCCGGACCGCCGGGAGCACGGCGGCCGTGGCCGAGGACACCAGCGCGTGGCACCCGACCAGATACCAGCCTGCTTCGGACACCTCCAGGCAGCCGGCCCCGGGGAAGGAGTTCAGACCGGCTCCGTTGGCCGAGAAGACGGACAGGTCGAAGAACGGGACGGCCAGGCTGTCTGTGGTCGCCACCGGGAGGACGGCGATCGTCGCACGCGCGTTCGGCGGCGTGATCAGCTCCAGGTTCGCTTCGGTGACGACCCGTTGCACCTCGGTGTCGATGTCGAGCGCCAGGGACGCCATCTGCACGATCTGCGAGGAGTCCTTGACCAGCGGCGGGTCACACTCCGGGTACGGGAACCCGTACCGCTCCGTCTCTTTCACTGCGGTTCCACCCCGGCCCTCCCGGTCACGGTCATGAGATCCCTGTGGTCCAGCGGGTAGCTGACCTGGTCGACGATCTGCACGGCGGACAGGCCCCGGTAGCCCATCGTGACCGTGTCCTGGGGCTCCAGGGTGTAGTCGGGCACCATGTCGATGGTCCACTGTTCCCGCAGCGCCGAGGACGCGGCCAACTGGGTCTGTGCCAGGAGCTGGGCCGGGCCGGTGGACAGCGGCGTGGAGACGTTGATGAGCTGGCCCACCTTGCCGTACTTCCCGCCGAAGAACAGCGGGTGGTTCGGGTCGTTCACGCGCGCGGGCACGCGCACGGGGTCGGTGCCGTCGGTGCGCTCCGAGACGACCACGATCGAGTTGAACGCGCCGTTCCTGGACCGGGACGCGGTGGCTTGCGAGACAACGCCCAGGGGCCCGTCGGCGTAGGTCGCCACCACCGGGCCGGGGGCGTACGAGAAGCTGCGGACGACGAAGTTGCCGTCCCCGAGGGTGTACCACCGGCCTCCCGTGGACTGGGCCAAGTCGTCGAGGGCCTCTCCCCGGTCCTTGTCCCAGGTGAGCTTCGGGGTGGGGGTGTCGATGACGTCGTCCGTTCCGAAGGTGGCCTGTGGGAGCGCCTCCAGGATCAGGCCCCTGATCTCGGCCAGCGTCATCGGCTGAGTGGTCGTCCGAGGCTGCTCGAACGGGTAGGCGATGACGTCGGCGGCCAGGTCGTAGCACTCGAAATCGACGGTCCCCTCAGAGTTGCGCCTCGGGGTGTCGATACGGCCCGTGAAGATCGGGAAGGTCTCCGTCGTCCCGTCGCCGTACTCGACGCCGGCCCGGATGTGCACCACGGCGAACTCTGGACACAGCGGGTCGTCCGAGGTGCGCGGGTACCACTCGTCCGGCAGCCGGAACGTCGCGCCCCTGGTCACGCGCTGGACCAGGGACGCGGTGACCTCCCCCGTGATCGGGCGCAGGTCCGAGGCGCGCGTCACGCCGTCGATGTCGGTGACGTCGATGCGGAAGAAACGCTTGTGCGGGCGGGGGAGGACCTGGCGGTACAGGTCCGATGAGCTCAGCATGTCGTCCTCACGGGCAGACCGTCGTTCCTGCGGCGATCTCTCCCCAGGTGTCTCCGGTGGCTGTCAGGGTCGCGTACGTCGGGAAGGCGGCCGACAGGGCGCACCAGTTCGCGCACTCGGTGCCCTGTTGCGGCCCGAGGGGTCCGTCCACGACGACGTAGGGGAAGGACCAGAGCCGGACCGGCTTCCGCTGGTCGATGCGGTCCCCCAGGAAAGCTTCGGTGAGCTCCCCGGGCTGAATGTGGAAGTCGGTCCGCCCGTACGCCGCAGGTGCGCGCAGGAAGAGCGGACCGCCGACGGTGAACAGATCGGTCATGCGGTCGATGGCGGCCAGGGACCGGGTCAGGATGAGCCCCGAGCCCTCATGGTCCTTCCGTCGCGCGTAGACATCCGCCGGCCGCTCGGCGTCCAGGATCGGGAAGAGCCCGGCGTCCGAGGCGCGCACCCGGTCACCGAACCGGGCCCAGACCAGCTCGGGCCCGGTGAACGAGCAGACCAGGGAGATGATGTCCTGGGTCGTCTCGCAGAACCGGAATTCGATGTCGGCCCAGGGTCGGAGCGGGTCGGACAAGACGACGGCCCCGTCCCCGACCAGGGTCAGCGGACCCGGCAGGACGATCGGGCCGCTCGTCCGGGTCGCCCGGTACCAAACGGGTACGTCGAACGGCGCGGTGTTGTCGTAGAAGTACCCCTCGTCGCTGACCAGGCCGACCGTGCCGATCGGGACCCAGGGGCCCGTGGCGGACAGGCCCCGCTCCACGGTCGCCGAGGTCTCGCCGGTCGCCAGACCGAACACCACGTGGACCACCTGAGACGTAGCCACTACAGCCTCACCCCCTGGACCTTGATCCGGTTCTGGCCGGCGTTGAAAGCCTTGACCCTGTCGTTGATGAACTGCTCCACGAGCTGGTTACCGATGTAGACCTGGACCACGCTGGTCCCCCGGCCCGTGACGGTCGGCAGGGACGGGAGGCGCGCTTGTGCTACCTCCAGGCTTCCGCCCCGGGGTCCGAGGATGCCGGCCGGGATGGCGGAGAGCTTCTTTGCCGCCGAGCGGACGCTCGGGAGCTCTGCTTCCATACCCTTGGCGAAGCCCTGGACGGTGAACTTACCCAGCTCCGCCATGACGCGCGACGGAGAGTTGATGTCGAGCGCGCGCTCTACGGTGGACGACACCGCCTCGGCGATGTCCCGGGCGATGCCGAGGACCCGGCCGACGCCGGAGGTGAGTCCGCTAGCCAGGCCTTGCATGACCTGGACGCCGATGGTGAACATCCGGCCGGGAAGGGCTTGGAAGCTGGTCACCACGAACTGGACGACGGACTGGACGGTGCGCGCGATGTCGGCGCCCATTCCGACGAATGCCGCCACCACGGTCTGCCTGACGTTGGCGCTGAACTCGGCCAGGGAGCTCTGGAAATCCAGGACCAGGGAAAGGGCTCGGGCCGTCCACCGCTGGAATGCGTCGATGAGCACGTCCCGGTGCGTAACGGCCGCATTCGACGCGGTGCGGAATGAGGAGACGAAATCCGACTGGTAGAACGCCGAGAACTGCTCGGCTCCCTGGCGCGCGATGTCGAGCGCTCCGCCGACGATGACCAGGGCAACCCCGAGAGCGTCGATGGCGGCGTTGGCCAGGTCGATTGCCAGGGGGAGCTGCTCTTTCAGGATGAGCGCGATGTCCACCAGGATCGGGCCGAGCTCCTGAATGATCGGGATGAGCTCGGGACCGATGGCGGAGACGAAATCCCGGATGACCGGGGCCAGCTCTTCGATCACCGGGCCTAGCTGCTTGAAAGCTTCTTCAATGAGCGGAGTCAGGGTGTCGATGAGCACATCGGCCGTGAGAGCCAGCTCATTCAGGATGGACTGGAATTCCTTCGACGCGGTGAGCCGCTCGAAGGATTCGGACAGGGACTCCAGGATGTCGAAGAGCCCTCGGCCGTTCTCGGTCAGTCCGCTGAAGATGTTCCCGACGCCGGCCCCGAAGTTGCCCAGCGACCGCCCGAGCTGGGCGATCGTGTCGATGGCCTTGTCAATCGATGCCTCCAGCGCGCCCGAGTCGAAGGCGCCCTGGAGGCGGTCCTCTACGCGCTGCGCCAGGCCGTCGACGGCGGTGGCAATCCGGTTCAGCGCCGGGGCCGACGCGGCGGCCAGGAGCCCGAAGGACGTGGCGATGCGCCCCGGGGTCGGCTCCAGGCGCTCCAGCGCCTCGTTGGCGCCGTCCAGGGCCTGTCCGAGGACCCCCGAGGCTCCGAGGCGGTTGGCCGCCCGCACCGCGCCCCGGGCCATGCCGTTCAGGGAGTCGGCGGCCCGGTTCAGGGAGTCGGTGACGGTGGACCCGAGATTGCGGGACAGGGACCGGAGATCGCTGTCGAGATCCTTGAAGACGCGGTTCTGGACACCCTGCTGGATCGAGCGGAGCTCCCGGCGCATGGTGTGGATCTGGTCGACGAACAGGCGCGCCTCGGGCGCCAGACCCTCCAGCGACTTGTGGAACTCCTCCACGGAGATGGACGGGTCGAACGCGTCCTTGATCGCGTCCTCCACGCCGATCATGGCGAGCTGGAGGGTTCCGGTGGCCAGCTTCAGCGTGAGGAGCGCCGAGGTGCCTACGGCGGCGGCTGGTGCCACCTGCTGGAGCCCGGCCGCCACGGCGGCCAGGGTGTTGACCAGACCGCCCGCGCCGAGGGACAGGGCCGCCACTCCGCCGACCAGGGTGCCGACGCCCCGGCCGGCGGTGAGGCTGGAGGTACGGAGCCCGTTCAGGGCCCGGGACAGACGGCTCACCTCGGCCGTGTCCTGCCGGTCGACGTCCACTTCTACGTCGACTTCGACGTCCGGGGCGGTGGCCTGGACGCGGTCCACGACCGCCTCCAGCTCGGTCCGCATGTTCCGGATGCTCTCCGGGCCGTCCAGGGCCGCCCGGATCAGGACCGGGTCGTCGATGGCGATACCCCGGTTGGCATCGTCGACGATCTGGCCGAGCTGGCGATCCAGGGTCCGCAGCGCGTCCCGCTGATCGATCAGGACGCCGACTTCGATGCCGTCCAGGTTGCCTTCGGCGCGCGCCGCCGCACGATCGAGCTGAACGGAGAGATCCCGTACGGCGCGCTGGGTGTCGATGGCAACGGGGACGTCGATGGCGTCGGCGTCGTTCTCGGCGACCCGGATGATCCGGGAGAGATCCCGCTCCAGTTGCGGGAGCGCCCCCGCCGTGGAGACGACAAGATCGACTTCCGCCTCATTCGCCACGGACCCTCCCTCAGCTCATGCCCGGCAGATCCCGGAACCCGGCAACCATCTGGTCGTAGTCTTCCCCATCATCCCACCGGTCCTCGAAGCCGCTCGGAGGGAATGCCAACTGCATTTCGAACCGGATCCGGCCCGTGTCGTCGGCGTCCTTGGTCGCCACGGCGTACATGGCCGCACACCACTCCCCGATGGTCCGCGCGTGCGGGTCGACCCCGGCCAGGACCAGGTGTCCGAGGACGTCGGCAGACGCAGCCGTGTTGGCCAGCCGGACCCCCTCCCACCACCGCGCGCGCCCGGTCGCACGCGCGATGAGCGCATGGGACTGGTGCTCCAGTGCCTGTTCGGCGCCGGGGACCTCCAGGAGCACGCGCAGGAGCGCCTCCCGGGACGGTCCGTCGGCCAGGTGGAAGGCGACGTAGGCCGGTTGCTCGATCGCTTCGATCCAGGCGGCGGCGGGGGCGTACGGGATGACGACCTCGGCACCGGCCACGTTGACGGTGACCGGTGCGCGGGAGATCAGGGACGCGAACTCACTCGCCATCGGCGGGGGTCGGCTCGGAATTCGGGGTACCGCCGTTGATGGCGTCGCGGAGCAAGATCGAGAAGTCCCGTGCCGACATGTCCTCGGCCGCCATCGCGTCGACGATGTTCGTCCACTGCTCGTCACCACCGCGCTTGCGCAGCACGACGCCGGCCGTGTCGATGAGCTTGGTACCGCCGAGCTTCTGGGCCAGGATGATCGCCGAGACCTGGCCTTCCGAGATCGGCTCGAAGAAGTACGTGTTGCCGGCAGAGATGACCTTGACGGTCCGCTTGTCGTCCATGGGATCAGTCTATGTCTGCCTCAGGTCATAGCCACGCTGGGACGACACTTCCCGCAGGGCGCGGTCCAGGAACGGCTTGGCCTTCGTCCCCGGGTGGTTCACGACCCGGGCGTAGACGACCCGGCCGCCGACGACGAACCGCAGCGCCTTGGCGTTCTTCGGGCGAATCTTGTGCGGCCGGGTGCCGTCGTTGACCATCGCCGCATACTCGACGTCCGAGCCGACCGTCCACCGCATCCGCAGCCCGAGCAGACTGCGGCGCTCCAGCCGGATGGAGGCCCGGAGGCGGCCGGTGTCGACGGGGCAGAGCACCTTCGCCCGGTTCACGACCTGGCGCGCGGCCGCGTCTCCCTCACGCTTCCCCTGCGCCTTGAAGGTCCGGTTCAGGTTCGCCCGGTCCAGACGGATCCGTGCCACCGTCGCTCACCTCCAGCTCCAGTTCCATCGGCACCGTCTCGGTGGAGACGATCTCGGCGAGACCCGCGTTCACCCAGCCCTGGACACGGGGATCCAGGTCGGTGACGCTCTCGTCGCCGGCCCGCAGGTTGTTGAATCCGACCAGGATGCGGATCCGCACCACGGTCACGTCCAGCGGGACCGTACCGGTCTTCTTACGTGCTCGCGCAGCCACAGCTAAGATCCACCTCCACTGTCATGATTCCCCCGATACAGTTCCCGTCCACGCCGAGGGGCTCGTACTGGTCGATGATCGGGACGTCGTCGCCGAGATCGTTCAGGTCACCGTACGCGCAGCACAGGGCCGCCTCCATCGCTTCGTAGTCGGAATCGACCTGAAGGGCGGCGGCCGTCCACTGGTCGGCGGTGGGGACCCCGTTCACGGTGGCCGACGGCGCGCACCGCACCACACCCATTTCCAGGGTCGCGGTGCGGGTGTGAGTGAAGCAGGTGCCGATACCGGCGCGGTCGGCGTACCGGTCGTTCGCCCGGACGCCGACCACTCGGACCCACGCCAGGCCGGTGCAGCACTCGTCCGTGTTCTTCCCGAGGAGGGGCGTGACCTCCTGCCCGGCCCGGAGCATGATCTTGTTCTCGGGCGGCGGCGCCGGGCGCGCCAGGAGCGCGGTGCGCAGACACTCCAGGAGGAGCTGGGCGGCCGTCATGGGGGCGCTCATCCGGTGAACCTCCCACGCATCGCGTCCGGGGACCAGACCTTCGACGGCTGCGCCTTCCGGGCCGGGTTCACCGACCGGACCCACAGGTCGACCGACTCGACGCCGGTGAGACCGGCGTTCAGCACCTCCGTCGGATCGATCATGGTGACCTCCACGCCGTTGCGGGAGAGGCTCGCCAAGTTGTCTGGCAGCGCGCACTCGGCACCCTGGCAGGCCTTCGCGAACTCCCCGGCAAGCGCCCCCGTGGCAGCGGCTCCGGCAACCGGAAGGGTCTCGCCCGGGGTGTACGTCACGGAGAACGTGCCTACCTCGGTGTCGTTCAGGTCCATGGTCTGGCACTGCGGCCAGCAGTCCCCGTCGGTCCGGACCAGGTACGGGATACCCCGGACGGAGTCGAGCCGGTAGGCGCTGGGGTCGATGACGGCGCCGTCGACCTTGACCTCGGAGACGGAGGCGACCGGGGACGGCATGGGCACCTCACACCGGGCGCCGCACTGACACGAACCGGGGCAGATGCAGTTCCGCCAGACCCCGGCGTCCAGGTAGGGGAACATCCACGTCCCCACGTTCCCGGTTGCGCTGGTGTTCACCGGCCACGTGCGGTATCCGCCCGCGCCCGAGCAGCGTGGCGAGCACGGGCGCCAAGTGACCGGGCATCCGCCGAAGCGGCGCCCGGTCAGCGCCCACAGGATCTCGGCCGCGCGCTGGGCCGACAGGATGCGCACGTCCTCGGGAAGCGCGTCCCAGCCCGGGACGCACGTCGTATCGATCGTCCAGTTGCAGAGGTTCTCGGTGGGCGGTACCGGCACCGGCTGCGGGGGCGCAATGAACGGGTTGATGACCGGCATCGGTTCCTCCTTACGGTGTCGCGAATTTACCCGCGTGTACGAACACGGCTTGCGTCGGGTCACTCAGGTTGGTAGCGGTCCGGGTGACCACAATGTAGCCAATGAGCGCCCCGATTCCCGTGATGGGGGCCGGTGTGAAGTTCTCCGTACCGATGGCGGCCACGGCGATGTTCAGGCTGGCGTACGTGGCCTGCCCGTACTGCACGGCAATTTGAGTGGTCGCCACGTTCGTGGCGAAAACCCAGACCCGTTGAATGGTCGACGTGTTCGTGCCGCCCCCGACGAGTGTCAGGACGCCCCCGTTGTCGTACCGGCTCGGGTCCAATGTGGTGACCGGCGGCGGAGTGGGAGTCGACGCGGCGCGCAGGATGCGCCGGAACGTGGCCGGTGCCTGCGCCGGGGAGGGTGAGATGTGCGGGTTGGTGGTCAGAACCCCTGTCACAAACCGGTTGCTGGCCCTGGAAAGGACCGTTCCGGCCGACTTGTTGAACGACAGGTTCAGCCCGTTGGCGGTAACCAGGTTCCCCGCCAGGTTCAGCGGGCCGATGGCGTCCATCACGTCCGCCAACTGGTTCACGCCCTGGGGAAGGATCACCGGGAGCGACTGGGCTTCCACCAGTTGCCCAAGTCCGGTGTCGTACAGGGTGACGCCCAGCACAATGTGGGACCTGCGCTGTTCGGGGGTGGGCTGCGCCGCCTGCTGGATCACCGTCCCGGCCGAATCGACCAGCCACCACGTCACCGACCGTGCCAGGGCGCCGGCGTCCAGCAAGATCGTCTGGAAAGGTTCGTCCACCTTGACGATCGTCGTTGACGCCGAGGTTGCCTGGACGTTGGAGACGATGTAGCCGACGAACGGCTGAATATCGAGCGCCTGCGGGTTACCCAAGTTGATGTCCAGTTCGCCACCGGACGCGACACCCGTGCTCAGGTCCGCTTCCTCCTGAGACATGCCGACGTCCACGGCGAAAGCCTCGGAATCGATGTGCACCCAGTACTTGCCCTCTTCGGCCCAGAACGTCAGGACTCCCAGACCGTCGGTGGCCGTGGGGTTGGCCAGGGGCGTACCGGCTCCGTCGCTGAAGATCGGGGCGAACACGTTGGAGTTCTCGGGGAACACCGCCGCAGGGAAGTTGGCTGCCAGGGCTCCGTTGGGGAACCAGTACTTCTTCTGGTACTGAACCAGAGCCATGCCGACGCCTTCCTAGGTGACTGGGTCCGGACGACTCGGCCGGGAGGCTCTGTCCACAGGTTGTGGACGGTGGAGCCGGGGCGGGGCGCACGGTGGGCACACCGCCCCGGCAGTTACCAGACTACGGCGCCGGAGGCAGAACGACAGCCCCGCAACCCGGCGTCGGGAGCGGCGCCGAGGTGATCTCGTGGTGCAGGTGCGTGTTCGGGCCGATCGGCGTGAGGAGCGGCTCCAGCGTCGCCGGGACCGCCGCGTCACGACGGATGTCGTACGGGCCGACGTCCCAAGATCCGCCCTCCTTGGTGCGCGCCGTGAACGTGGTGATGAGCGGCCCGTTCTCCTGGGTCCACTCACCCCACCGCGCCTGGGTCACCCAGGGGTACAGCCAGTAGCCGTACTCCGGGAACCCGCCGACGGCACAGGCCTGACCGGGGATGCCGGTCCAGATCTCCAGGGCGAAGTTCGCCGAGCCGGTCAGCGCCGAGTCAATGCGCCAGCCGACGGTGTCCGGCGTCGGCGCCGCGTCGTTCACGACCAGCGGGTCACCGGTGACCATGTTGACGAAGAACGGGTCCAGGGAGCAGATGGTGACGGTGAGGTCCAGCCACCTGAACGCCGGGTCGGTCTGGTCGTCGATGCACAGGTCTCCGTTGGCGTCGGCCTGCTGGATCTCCTCGGGGTCCAGGTAGTTCGGCGTGTTCTGGACCGTGACGAACGAGGACGTGACCAGGGTCGACGTGGCGCCCTCCACGGGCGCGCCGCACTCGTCCAGACGCGTGATACGCATCATCCGGCCCCGGGCCTGGGCCCGGCAGATCGTGGCCATGGGTCAGCCTTCCTTCTTCGAGCGGCCCCGGGGCTTGGGGCTCAGTGAGGCACGCCACCGTTCGGCGACGTCGGCCGGGACGGAGAACTCGGTACCGCCCCGATGGGTCATGACCTGGGACGGGTCGTCGGCCGCGTCCAGGAGCTGGCGCGCGGTCGCGCGCACGTCCTCGCGCGCGGGGATGATCAGTTCGTATCCGGGTCGCATCACGGCCCCGGAACTGCGGGGGTGACAGCCGCCGCCGGCGCCGCGATCGGGACCTGGACGGCGAGCACGGTGTCACAGAGCCAGCCGTGCATCCATACGGACTCGGCCAGGCCGTGCCACTGGTTCGTCGGGCGCTCCAGGGTCTGGGTCGGGTCCGGGACGGACACGGGGGACTCCCACAGGTACGTCTGCGGCGTGATGAACGCGTAGACGAACCCGGCGTCCGGAGCCGCGTCCTGGGGGCCCGTGACACCGTATCCGGCGCCGAGGGACACCTTGGTGCCGGTAGGGGTCGTCAGGACCCCGGCTCCGCCCTGGCGCTGGAGCATTCCGGCGTCCTGGAGCGCGCCCTCGGCCACAGTGTTGACGTGGATGGTGCCCACGTAGCCGTGCAGGGCGTAGAACGCCGCCTCCAGGGCCGCGATGGCGGCTCCGGCGCCGGGAGCGCCCGGGGTGACCTCGGCGAGCGCCGGGGCGTCCGTCAGGGTCGGCGTCACACTGGCCACGCCGTTCCCGTCCCAGACGGTCGCCTCCAGCGCGTTCTGAATGCTGGATTCGTAGCGCTTGCGGACGCGCCGGGAGACGTCGGCCGCCGTGGTGGCGCCGGTGCCGCACTGGTAGGTCGCGATGAGCCAGTACGGGGACGACTCGACGAAGGGCTGGCCTTCGTCCATCACCTTGGTCGGAGACGGTGTCGGCGCACACGTGGGGTCGTACGGGACGACGGTCATGCCGCAGTCCTCGGCGGCCCACGTGATGCCCGAGGCCGCGCCTCGCGCGTCCATCTCCAGCCGACTGGCCGCCGTCAGGAGCCCGTACCGCCGCACCGGAGGTGTCGGCGTACCGATCTCCTGCGGGTTGCTCAGGATCACTGCCATGTCTCATCCCTCCTCTCGGGTGAGGGTGCCAGCCGCCGGGACGACGTAGCGGCTGGCACCGGTCTGAGGGGTGGGTTACGCGGCGGCGGCCGGGACGGCGCAGGACGTCCAGACCTGGGCGCCGGTCGCACCGGACGGGCAGATGTTGGCCGTGTACTCCCGGACCTCACCGCACGGGAAGATCGGCGCGTACGCCTCTTCCGTGAAGAGGGCCGTGTAGAGGTTCTGGCGCAGCGACGCGGCGTCGTACACGTTGGTCAGCGTGATGATGTCCTCACGCGCCAGGACGATCGCGCCGGCCGGGTAGATCAGGAAGTTGACCGTGGTCGGGAACGCCGTGATGGGCGTGATCGGGTCCGTGATGTCGCCGGGGCCCGTCGCCAGGCCGGACTGGGCGTCCTGCCAGCCACGGATGAACTGGGGGCGCACGCCGCGCGTGGTGAACCAGGACACGATCGTCTGGTTCGCCAGGGCGAACGGGTCGGCGTGCCAGGCGTTGCGGCGCGCGATGTCGGCGCGCAGGACGGCGAGCACCCAGCGGGGGAGCACGACCTCCAGCGTCCGGTTGAACGACATGTTCGAGCGCTCGCGCATGTCGACGGCGGCCAGCTCGATCGCCGACAGGAGCGAGGACGCGGCCGAGGTGTCCGGGCCCGAGCCGGGGGCCGGGGTGGCACCCTGCGGCGGGATGACGACCGGCGCCGGGGCGAAAGCCAGGATCTGCTGGATGATGTCCTTGTTCACCTCGTACGCGTGCTTGGTCAGGAGACCGTCACGCCAGGTGGCGACGACCTCCGGGTACGCGTGCGACTGGAGGAACGAGCCGGTGATGCAAGTGACAGCCACGTCCAGACGGCGGTCGGTGAACACCGGGCACGGGAGCTCGGTGCAGTTCTTCGGGGTGTCGGCGATGACCTGGGCTTCGGTCAGCTTGGTGAAGCTGGTGATCGCCGCGTCGTTGATCGCCGCCCACGTGAAGTCGGGCGTGTAGTTGATGCCGCCTCGGGGCGCCGTGGTCGTGGGCAGGTCGATGAGCCCGTCCAGGTCCCACAGGGAGCACAGGTCGTAACGGTTCTCCGACGGGGCGCACCAGCCGGCGGCGGCGGTGAGCGCGTCGGGCTGATCCTCGTTGGCCTTGACCGAGTCGGCCCAGGTCTTGAGCAGCGATCCGCCGTCGAGACGGCGTTCGTTGCGCGCCCGGTTGATGACGGCCAGCTCGGCGTTCGGGTCGGCGGTGCGCGGCATGACCAGCTCGGGGTCACGGTCGCGCACGATCTGGCCGAGGGAACGGCGGACGCGGCCCTCACCGGAGGCGGTCGACTTGCCGAACTGGGCGAAGAGGCGGCCCGAGGCGTTGGAGATGTCGTCCAGGGTCGCGCCGTCGGCCGTGGTGCGCCCGAGGACGGCGGCCGAGTCGGCGGAGAGGCTGACCCGCAGACCACCGTTCGGGCGGATCGGGGCGACGGCCGGAGGCTGGAGCGGCTGTGCGCCCAGCTCCGCCACGGACGGGACCGTCACGGGCTCCACGGCCGCCGGGGGCGTCACGGGCGCCTCAGGGGCGGTCTCCAGGGGCGCGATGACGGGGGCGGTGAGCTCGGGGAGGGCTCCGAACACGTCGACGTTCGCCTGTTCGGCGGACGCGGCGTTGTGGCGCGCCGAGATCTCACCGTGCAGAGCGGTGGCGCGGCCGGCGATGTCGGCCAGCTCGGCGGACTGCTCCGGGGTGCGTACCGAGAGCTGGGCCAGCTCCGAACCGCGCTCGCGGGCGGTGGCGTACTCGGCGTACAGGTCGGTGTCGTTCAGGGCCGATGCGTCGAACGGCACAGGCGTCTCGATGGTCTCGTCTGCCATGGCTGCACTCCTTAGGCGCGGCAGGGACGGATGGTTCTCACGTCGCCCGACCGGCCCGCAGCCAGCATCGAAGCTGAGTACAGCGTACGTCATTACGCAGGGTGAGGGGGAGGCGCTTCGGGGAGCCCCGAATCGGGCCCGATTCAGCGGTGACTTATGCCAACAAGACGGCAGCAAGACGGATAAGACAGGTCCAAAGTTTACCCTCGTGTGGAGTTATGTATCTGGGGGTAACCAAGCTACCTGTCTTATCCGTCTTACTACTTCGGGGTAACCAACGTTTTCGCAGGTCAGGCACAAGACACGTCCAAGACAGCAGAAAGCCGGGCCCCCGCCTCAGGGACCCGGCCGATATATCGCTACTGCTTCGGAGCGACCTTCAGCGTCGCCCCGGGGTTCTTCGCCGCTTCGATCCGGGCCGCCGCCACACCCCCCTCGGCGGCCGTGAACGTACGGGTCTTTCCGTCGCGGTACGTAACCACGTAGTCCTGCGCGCTCTGTCCCGAGCAGCTTCCGCACGCCATGTCAGTCCTCCGTCACCAGCCGGGCCCACTCCCACAGGGAGAGGCCGTCGTCCACCGCCGGCACCGGGACCGATTCCCGGACCGGAACCTCACCGCGCACCGGGAGAGACCCGGTCGACGCGATCAGGGAGTTCTGCACACCCAGCGCCATCGCCACCTTCGAGCGCGGCACCGGGAACCCCGGGGCGTTCACCGAGCAGACCGCGATCAGCTCCAGGTTCCCGCCGACCCGGCGCCAGTCCCCCGACACGGCCGAGGACATGAACGTCTCCACCTTGGCCGGGTCCGCACCGGGGAGCAGCCAACCGGCCACCCAGATCCCGTGCTTGTCCTCTCCGGCCACCACCTTGGCCACCGCAGCGCCCACGTCGTCGTAGTGCTGGGCCGCCGCCCGGAACGTGAGCTCCGGCGCGGCATGACGCGGTCCCGTGACCAGCGTGCCGACGGCGATCGAGCCGCCCTCGGCCGTCCGCTGCTCCCCGGTGTGGAACGACGCGTACCCCGAGGCGCTCGACGGCGGCGTCACGCACCCCGGCAGGCCCACGTGGCAGGTGTCCCAACCGGCGATGTGCCCGAAGACGCGACCCGAGTCGGAGACCGTGAGCGGCGTGAGCCGGTCCACATCCGGCGCGGCGAACCACTCGGCCGGAGGGCGGATCGGATCGGAGGCCGTGCGCGCGGCTGTGGCGTCGGCCGCGAACTTCGCCAGCTCAGCACCGTACCCGGCCGGGACGTAGATCCCCGCCTTGTATGACTCTGGCGACCCGATCTCGGGCATCTCCTGCGCCGGGCGCGGCTCCAGCGTGAGCGACACCCCCTCGAACGCCGGGATGGGAACCAGCGTCGCGCCGGCGATCCGGGCCCGGGTGATGACGATGTTCTCCTGGTCGTCGAGCTGATACTCGATGTCGTCCAGGTCCACCGACGGGCCCACTACGCCCGCTTCGATCTGCTCCATCGCGTCCGACCACTCGGCCGAGTCGAGCAGCGACCCGGTGGCGGTGACCATGTCGTCCCCGAAGCGGATCGTCTCGATGCGCCCGATCACGCTGCTTCCGCCGTGACCGTCCTCGGTGCGCGACTGCCACATCAGAGGCAGAGGCAGGTCCCGGGACGTGATGCCTCCCGGGGCCAGGATCCTACGGTCTCCGGTCGGGGTCCCGAGCCGGGCCAGTACCGCTGTCCACCTACGCGCCATCAGGCACCTCCATCCTGCGGCCGTTGCCGGTCCGTCCAGTCGATTGTCTCTCCGAGCACGATCGGGAGCAGCGTGCACCGGCAGTTGATGACCTCGGCAGCCGCCCCCCGGGGATCGCCCGGGAAGAGCAGCTCCGAGGACCCGACCCGGAACGGCTCCCTGAGTAGGGTGCGCTGCTTGTCCGCCTCCGCGTGCGTCGGCCGGGTGCGCGTGTCCTCGGTCGCGATCCACTGTTTGAAGGGGGCCGGGTCGCCACGCTGCTCGGCGTCCAGCTCGGCCGCCCGGAACACGCCAGCGTTCACCGCACCCATCGTCTCGGTCCGGGCCACGGTGCGCGCCCGGTTCGGCCAGAACTCCGACGCGGTGGACGTGAGCACCGCCTGAACCGCCTCGGTGACCTTCGGGAGCTCCAGGCCTTCGGTGATGCCCCGCTCCACTTCGGCCACGATCAGGGCGTACACCTCGTCTGGGAGGCGCACCAGGCGGTTGCCCCGCTCGTTCAGGTAGTCCGCGACCCAAGGGTCGGTCCGGGGCGTACCGGCGGCCGTGACGCGGCGCCAGGCGTCCCCGAGCACGTTCCCGATCTCGGGGAGGATCTCGGTGTTCACCGCATCCGTCCACGGCCCCGTGAAGTCGCTGACCCGTGCCGGGTCCACGCCCCCGCCCCGGGTCACGGCAGGGCGCACCCGGTCCAGCCACGTGGTCAGGGATCGGAACCAGCGCCGACCGATGCGCTGCTCACCCTCCGACACGATGGCTTGGGCGCGCAGCCGCTGCGGAAGCCCGTCGTCGGGCGGGACGGTCACCGGAGGTACTTCCGGAGGCGCGCCGGGTCGTGGGGCAGGCCTTCGCGGAAGGTCTCCACCAGGTAGTTCCGGATGTCGTATGCGTAGTGGAAGTCCACGGCGGAGGCGGCCAGGAAGTCCTCCTGGAGCGCGTCCGTGGCGACCGCTTCCGGGTTCAGGGGCTTGATGTGGAGGTGCATCTCCCACTTCGGTACGGACCCGAACCGGCCCCGGTTCTCCCGGGTCAGCAGCCGACTGCCCGCACGCTCCAGGGCTCGGAGCGCCACGACACCGGCCGCCGCCACCAGGCTGTCGGGCACGTCGTCGTCCTGGGTCTGCGGCACGGTGCGCGCCCCGGCCCCCGACTCCTCGGCCGGCTCCAGCTCCGCAGGTGCGGGCGGCGCCTGGACCACGGTCGGCTCCGGCTCGGGGATCTCGAACCCGAGGTCGGCCGCCTCTGCGATGGCCGGGTTCTCGATCAGCGTCGGGGACGCCTTGAGGAGCTGAATCAGGACGCGGCGCGCGTACTCCTCGGAGCTGGGCTGGTCGTCCTCCCCCATGCCGAACGTGGCGAGCGCGACCGCGTCCGAGACAAGCAGGTTCTCCCAGAGCCACTTCACGTTCTCGGTCTGGTCGGGCTCCTGGACGATGCCGGTGACGTCCCACGCGATGATGGTCCGCTCGGCCTCCTCCTCGGGCACGCCCATGCGGATCAGGGCCGGACGCAGCCAGTACTCGGTGAGCGAGTCCCCGAGGCGCTCCAGGAGCGGCTTCCCGTAGACCTTGAAAGTGGTCTCTTCGATCTGCCATGCGGTCCAGTGGTTGGCGTCTGCCTCGGTGCCCTCGGCGGTGACCTTGGGCATGTCGAGCGCGGCGGCCAGGCGGGACAGGTCCGACTCCCGCAGCCCCTGGACGGACGCGTCGAACACGGTCGAGAGGTCGACGTGCAGGATGGACTGGATCACCTCGGCCGGCAGCACGCCGACGATGGGCACCTGGGCGGAGGCCTGCCCCGGGTTGGTGAGGGAGGTCGACATGATGTCGGTGAGGTAAGCCGTCCACGCCCCGGCGCCCTCGGCTCCCTCGTACCCGGTCGGGTAGTCCGCCTCCTCGGGCAGGAACAGGAGCCCGTTGGACGCCACCCGGGAGTCCAGGCGCGCGGCGATGTTCTGGGACGTCTTTTCGATCTCGGCCAGGATCGGCAGGGCGCTGCGGACGGCGGAGTCGGCCTTTCCCTGGTCGTCGGGGTGCGGGGAGAACACCCGAAGCAGGAGGTCGGACCCCTCGTTGAGCTGGATCCGCTCCAGGGTGTAGGGGTCGACGTAGGACCAGGACCCGCCCTGATTGATCAGCTTGGAGGCGGTGAGCGCCAGCCACTGGTCCGGCTTGCCGGGCCGGGAGCGCACCACGATGAAACACTCGCCGCTGATCATCCACGCGACGACGTAGAGGAACAGGAGCTGCGCGCGCGCCTTGGCGCCCCCGAGGAGCTGGCGCATGGCCGCCTGAGCGTTCGGGTTCTCCGAGCGCTGCGCCCCGTTCTCCTCCCCGGTGTCGGGGTCGACGACGGCGGCGTAGGGCTGGGCCTGGCTCAGGGCGAGCGCCATGCGGGTGACGGGGGAGCGGAGTTCGCCGATGGCGTCGTAGAAGTACCAGGCGTCCTTCTGCCACATCTCCACGCCGCCCACGACCCGCTGGCGTTCCATGCGCCGGACGGCGGGGCCGGCAAGCGGCATGGCAGCCGCCACGACGACCTTGGGCGGGGGTCCGGCCCCGTCCTCGCTCCGGCGCCGCATGCGATCGAGCAGACCCATTACTCACTCTCCTTCGACGCCAGGATGCCGGTCAGGTAGCTGAAAGCCAGAGCGGCCGTTACACAGAGATACGTCCGGGTCCCGCCCCACGCCCACCAGGCTGCGGCCCCGGCCGCACCGAGGTACATACTCAGACACCACGGACATACCAGCAGGTACGCCAGCATCGTCCGGTCACGCTGAGTGAGCCACGTGAGGACCTTGGCACGCGGCTTTTCGAGCAGCACGTCCCGGTTCACGAGCCGGGTCAGGCGCGCCACGGCGAGCGCGGTGGCGGCCAGAGACAGGATTTCGTACGTCATCGTGTTCATGATGCCCTCCGGGGCAGCGTGGCGGCGCGCCGGGCGACCATGGACGCGACCGGGGACGCCGGGACGCCGACGCCCTTGGCCCGGAAGTGCGGGTTGCCGAAACTCGACTCGCCCCGGTCGAAGCGTCGCATGTGGTAGGTCACGGCGTGTACGAGCGCGTCGAGCCGGTCGGGGGACTTGAAGGGGTCGTCCTCGGGAATCCACGTGGTGAGCTGGTCCTCCAGCGTCTCGAAGGTCCCCACGTGGCTGATGCGCCCCTGTTCGTACCGCATGCCCACCGGCTGGGCGCGCAGCATCTTTCCCTGGGAGGCGTTGACCCGGACGATCGGCGGGTTCCCCCGCTGGCCCAGCTCGTGCTTCCACACGGACTTGAGCACCGACTCGATCCAGTCCTTGCCGCCGTTGTCCTCCACCACGACCTTGTCCGCACCCCACTGCTCCCGCGCTTCAAACGCCGTCTTGGCCGCCTGGTCGGGGCCCATCTTCGCCGAGTAGTCGGCCAGCACGTAGTCCCGGTTGTCGGCCGCGCCCCGGCCCACGACGATGAGCCCGGTCTCGTCGCCGGTACCCGTACCGGCCGGGTCCAGGCCGACGGTGACGCGCTTGAAGAGCGGGGCCTCGGTGACGCGCTTGGACGTGATCAGGTGCCGGGCCACCAGGGCGCCGGGCATGTCGTCCAGGATCTCGGCGTCCAGCTCCTGCCGGCCGAGCGTCGTCCCCTCGTACTTCGCGACCACGGCGCGCCGGAAGCTGGGCGCCAGGTTGGTCAGGTTGTCGTACGTCGACCCGCGCACGATCACCGACATGGGGTCCCGGACCAGTTCCTTGATCAGGGGGAGCGGCCGGGGCGTGGTGGTGACACAGGCGCGCGGCCGGCTCCCGAGGCGCAGTCCCATCTGCGCCATGTCCCACGCGTACTGGAGTTTCTTCCACGCCGCGCACTCGTCCGCCCACAGGTAGTGATGCTGGGGCCCTCGGAGGCGGTCCGGCTCGTCGGCGGAGTAGAGGAATTGCATGGCGCCGTTGGGATAGACCAGGCGCCGCTTGGAGGGCTGATACTCGGGCCGGAACGTCGGGGGGCAGACGGCGAGCAGCCCGGACTCGCCCTCCACCATGGTGTCGCGCGCGTCGGCGGCGGTGGGGGCGATCAGGGCGCCGCGCTCCAGATCCTTCGCCATGCGCCAGGCCCACTCGGCTCCGCAGCGGGTCTTTCCGAAGCCACGGCCGGCAAGCAGCACCCAGGTGTCCCACTCGGCGTCCAGGTCCGGGGGACGCTGGCTCGGGCGCGCGTGGGCGGCGGCGTACTTCGACCCGTGCGGCTCTCCGTCGCAGTCGGGGTCGGGGCAGATCCACGGGACCCGCCCAGAGGCTTTGTACGCTTCGATCTGGTCCAGGAGTTCTTCGAGCTGGACCAGTTCGGCCGGGCCGAGCCGGCCGAGGTCGGCCCAGCGGTCCACGGTCAGCCCTCTACGATCTCGGCCAGACGACGCTGGAGGTCCTCCAGGCGCGCGGTCTGGTTCGCTTCCATGGGCCGCATCTTGAGCGCGACCTCCTGGGCCTTGGTCGCGGCGATGAACGCTTGCGTCCACCGTACGGACGGGTCGACGCCCCGGGCGATGAACCCGTTGAGCAGCGTCTCCAGGTGATCCAGGAGCTTGTCGGCCAAGGTCATGTGCTTGTTCTTGACCCGGGCGAGTTCCTCGGCGTACGAGTCGACCTCGGAGGTCGCCACGTGGTTGTCCATGTGGCGCACCCGCTCAACCCACAGGTTCTCGGCGCACCACTTGGTCACGAGGGAGCGGGACTTGCCGATCTCCTCGCAGACCAGGTTGGAGTTCCGGAGGCGCTGGTAGGCCCGAAACGCGTCGTAGGCCGGCTGGGACTCCCACTCCTGCCGGATCCAGGGGTGTTCGCCGCTCAGTTCCTTCGCCATGGCTGCACGGTCTCCTTCCGGCATACGGCCAGCTCCTGGCCTTCGATGACCATCGTGACGGACAGATACCCGGTGGGGCACATCACCGACTCGCCCGGGTCGCCCTTCGGGCCTGCCGGGCCCTGCGGACCACTGGGGCCGACGGGGCCGGTCGCCCCGCTCGGACCCGGAGCGCCTGACGGTCCCGGCGATCCCGTCGCGCCCACCGGTCCGGGTGCACCAGCGGGACCCGGACTCCCGCTCGGGCCCGGAACACCCGGAACGCCGTTCGCGCCCGTTGGGCCCGGTACGCCGCTCGGTCCAGGTCGGCCGTCCTCCCCATCGGTCCCGTTCCTTCCGTCGCGCCCGGGGGTGCCCGGGGTGCCGTCCTGTCCGTCCTCACCGGCCGGGCCCGCCACGGGCACGCCGCCGAGGTCCCGCACCTGTTGCGCGAGGGCGGCCCGGTCGCGCGCTGCCACGTCGCGGTCCTCCTGGAGGGCGCGCACGCCGGCGATGGCGTAGGCCACGGCGAGCGCCAGGCCGATGACGGCGGCCCACCAGCGCAGCGTTTTCACGACTTACCCCCCAGGAGGAAGTACAGGACGACCCCCACGATGACGGGCCCGATCAGGACCGTCCAGGCCCCCCGGGTCAGCCGGTCGATGCGCGCCCGGTCCTCCTCCTGGTCCTTGGCGAGTGCCGTGATCTTCAGGTCCATGATCGTCTTGTCGGATTCGCGCTGCTCCTGGGTGACGTACAGGGTCTGCGCGGCCTCCATACGGCCCAGGGACGCCTGAATCTCCCGGAGCCGCTCCCAGACGGTGGGGTCGTCCACATCGGGCCCCTCAGAGCGGCCAGGAGAGCAGTATCAGCCGCGCGTCGTGAAGGGTGACGTTGCCGGTGCCCAGGTTGGCCACCTCGAAGGACAGCACGTCACCGTTCCGCATCGAACCCTGGAGCGCCACGGCCCGGGTCACCGAGCCGCCGTTCAGCCGTCCGTCCACATGCGCGACGGGCCCCGCCTCGGAGACGCCGGAGGTGTCCGTCTCGACGTGGCGGACTGCGAGCGACTCGTCCGCCTTGAGCCCGGAGACGTGCAGGTGCAGCACGGCGGACCAGTCGGCGTTGGAGAGGACCGAGAATCCTCCGGAGCCGTGCTGGTTCGGCTCGTCGGCGTGCTCTACGGACCAGTAGACGCGCTGGGCGGAGCCGGGAAGGAGGATGTCGTCCTCGGCGCGGTACAGGTGGGACAGGTTGGCGGACACGGGGCCTCCGGGGTTGGTCGGCGTGGTGGGGGCGGACCCCTTCGACCACGACGGTTCGTGGTTCAACCGTTCGCCGATCCTACGTCGCAGGTCGGGCATGACCACCGAGTCGGAGTCCTTGACGCCGACCGGCCCGTGCGGGTCGCTCTTCTGGTCCGACCACTCCAGGTGCCCGATGACGGACTTCTCTCCCCAACCCTGGGCGCGACACAGGGCGGCGGACGCGCGCACCATGGCTTCGACCTGTGCGGGCGGCCAGGGGTCCTTCCCGTCGCCGAGGTTCTCGCACTCGAAGCCCCAGAAGCCCCGGTTGCCGTCGGTGGCTCCCGGGTCGCCGTTGCCGTAGAGCGGGGCCGGGGGGCGCTGCCCGTACGTCTCTCCGACCACGGCGGCCAGGACCCGGGGGTCTCCGCCTCCGGCGTGGTTGGCGCGGCCGTAGCCGATCAGGACGACGGTGCCGTCCCGCTTGATCACACCGTGGCAGAGCGGCCCGGGGAGCTCGGCGTAGCCGTCCCGGCAGATGGGTACGGCGTTGACCTTCGGGCCGGTGACGGTGTGGTGGATCATCACGCCGTGGACGGGCCCCCAGGGCCCTCGGTGGTTGCGGTTGCGGGTGCGCCACCCGAGCTCTTCCACAACCCGTACGCCCTCTTCCCGAAGGGCTCTCAGGAGTGCTGCCGGTGTGATCGGTGTCGCCATGTCGTCCCCTTGTCGTCGTCATGGTCAGGATACGACGAGACCCCCGACCCGGGTGCGGGTCGGGGGTCCGGGGTCTTCCGGCTCAGTGGCCGAGCATCTCCCACTCCATGATGCGGACGAAGTCGACCCACTTGAGCTCGGGCTCGGTCGCCATGAGCTCCGTCATGGCCTTGAGCGCCTCGCGCTGACGGCCGCTTCGGCGGGTCGCCTGGATCGAGAGGACCTCGGCTGCGATGTAGCTGATGTCCGCCGGGGTCATCAGGATCTCCTCACCCTTGGCGATCGGGACCCACACCATCTTCTGCGCCGGGCCACCCTCGTTGATGAGCTCCTGGAGCGCCTCGGCGGTGGCGTCCTCGGTGAGGACGATGTCCCGGACGAGCCCGCCGTTCTGGTAGACCGTGGCGTGCCCGGAGGGCAGGACCTCGATGTAGCGACCGGCGATGCTCTTCGACTCCGTGCGGCCCGTGTGCTGGTTCATGGTGTCTCCTCGGTTGGTGTCGCGCTCTCCTTGTTGACATAAGTCAACCACGCCCCTTGGCACATGTCAACCCCGGGACTCTTGGATGTCCGGAGATTTCCGGTAGAAACGGACACAACTCGCTCTTCGATGTCCTGAGATTTCCGGTAGAAACGGACACGACGAAGCCCCTGCCAGTGGGGTTCGGCAGGGGCTTCGGGGCCGGTCTTGCCAGGCGGCCATCCCGGGGAGGGATGCCCTTAGGTTACTCGTCCGTCCCGGGGAGTGGGCCGTCGTCGGCGGTGTCGTGCATGTCGTTCACGGTCTGCGTGATCGTCTCGACGCTCTCGGCGTCCTCGGAACGCCAGTCCTTCCAGCCCATGCCGGTCACTCTCCCTCGTGCGAGTCCTGCGGGGACGTCGTCCCGGCGCTCCCGTTGGACTCGGCGTCGTCGTTGGTCATGTGGTCGCTGTGGTTCTCGTTGCGGTGGTCGTCGTGCTCGCGCGCCATGCGCGCCTCCTCGGTCTTCCTGAACCCCTCCCGGATGCCCTCGGCCACGTACCGGCTGAGGTACCGGAGGAAGTAACTGTTCTTCCTGGCGCGGCTCCAGCCGAGCGGCCAGGGAAGCCGGGAGCGGATCGGGTGCTTGGTCATCAGTACAGATCCCCCACCAGTTCGTCTTGCATCTCTTCGAGCACCCGCTCGATCAGGAGCCGCTCCCCCGTCGTGGTGCCGAGGTGCGCGAGCTTGTCGTACGCGCCCCCGACGTAGGCCGTCATCAGGTCCCGGTTCGGCTCCTCCATCACTTCCGCTCCTTCGGAGTCCCCGGGACCGGCTTGGGCTGGACGGGGTAGTAGCCGCCCCGGCTGGCCCGGTACTCGGTGCGGTGGCCGTCCAGGCGGGGGTCGTCCTCCGCCGGCGTCGGCTGCTTGAGTCCGCTCACGTCTCGTTCTCCTTATCGGTGACCCACTCGACGGTGTGCCGGTGGGGATTGGTCGGGTCCTGGCGAATCACTCTGACCAGGGGTTTCTCTTCGGAGAGGGGCTCCTCTCCCGGTGGGGGAGCGGGGTTAGCTGTATCCGGCAACGGTCTGGAGACCGCCCACCAGAGCCAGATGGCCCCGCCTCCCCACAGGGCGAGCGTCGCCCCCACCGGGGCGATCCGGAACAGAATCCAGATCGCCCCGAGGGACATCGCCAGGACCAGGCAGCCTCCGGCGGCTCGCTTCACAGAATGGCCCCGTAGACCGTGTCTCCGAGCCAGTTCGCGCCCTGCGCAAGCGGGACGGCGGCCAGGCCGGCGACCCCGGCCGAGGTGCCCATCCCGGCCCCGGAGAGCGTGCCGTACCGCACGGCCGAGGAACCGGAGATGGCGGCCCAGACCACGGTGATCAGGAACACCGTGGCGGACCCGGTCGTGGTGAGGGGGAGGTACTGCCCCCGGGAGCTCATCCCGGCGTCGGCGCCGACCCCGAGGAACAGAGCCACGTCCCCGAGCCAGTTCATCGCCCACAGGCCCCAGTCGAAGGCCATGCCGATCAGGCCGGCGACGGACAGGACGCCGAGGGCGCCGTAGGCCCAGCCGAACAGGAACGGGATCAGGTTCGCGGCGTGGTCCAGGGGCTGGGACTTGAGCCGCTTGAGTCCGGGCCACCAGGTGCGGACCAGGTACCACAGGGCGGCGGCCATGCCAGCGGTGACGCCTCCGATCGTCGCCCAGATCATCGGTCCGACCCCCAGCGTCCCGGCTTGGCCAGGCCGCGCGCGATGGCGACGTTGTAGATCTCCCGCCAGTCCCGCAGGTGGTCGGTCCAGTGGGCCAGGAACAGGAGCTGGTGGGTCTCGGCGGACCGGCCCCGCAGGTGCGACGCGTCCTGGACCAGGCGCACCCGGTCGGAGTGCGGGTTCAGTCCCCGCTCCCGGCAGAAGCGGTTGAACTCCCGGATGCTCCCGACCAGGAGCAGCCGGCGTTCCGGGTGCTCCAGGGGCGCTCCCGCACCCGCTCCCGGCTCGGGAGCGGTGCTCTCGGGGGTGCTCTCGTTGTCGCTCACGCCCCCTCCTCCTTGTCTTTCTCGGGGAACCCGGCGTACGCCATGAGGCGCTTGGCCCGGGGCCAGCCGACGTTGCAGAACTCCTTGCACCCCCGGGCCGAGGGCATCCGGTCGTTCTCCTGGCAGTCGGCCAGGTAGGCCAGGAGCGACCCGACGTGGTCGCTGTCCCCGGGACCGAGTGCGCTCGGATCGAGAGCACCCTCCGGGAGCAGATCCTCCGGGGCCGGGAGCGCCTCGGGAGCGGGTGCACTCACCGCACCCGGCTCCGTCTCCTCGAACCAGGCCTCGGGAGCGTAGAGGGGAGCTTCCGGGAGCAGTACCGGGGGCGGCTGCTCCTCCGACCAAGGCCAGGTGCTCCCGAGGTGCTCCCGGCCTTGGTCGATGTAGTGCGTCAGGCCCTCCATCCGGGAGGGGTCGATGCCGACCAGGAGCGGTGCGGGAGCACCCTCGGGAGCGGTGCTCTCCTTGGTGCTCTCGTCCGGGAGCGGTGCGGGAGCGCTCTTCCACAGGGCGTGCACTCTCCACAGGAGCACCGGAGCCACCGCTCCCACAGCGGAGATGATCCCCCAGTGCATCGGGAGCACCTGGGCCGCCACGAGGTGGCTGACTACGTTGGCGGCGACGGACAGGAGCACCGCCGGGAGCACCTCCCGCGCCTGACGGAGCGAGGCGACCACGTAGAGGTCCAGCGCTCCCGGGACCGCTCCCGCCACCAGGAAGTGCATCCCGGTGGCGACTGCGAGGGTGTACTCCGCGTGCGCGGTGGCGACCAAGGTGCACAGGAGCGAACCCCACAGCAGCCACCTGACGCGGCGTACGGCGCCGACGAACCGGCTCGTCCTGCTCATGACGCGCCCCGCAACCCGGCGCACGGGCAGGACCCGGTTCCCTGCACGGCCGCACCGCAGCCGTGCAGGGTGGTGTGGACCCCGGAGGAGTGCCCGCAGGCGACGCAGTCCGGCCCCCACATCTCCTCGGGGGTCATCGGGTTCAGGGTGATGACCGGGGCGCAGACCGTTCCCGGATGGGCCGCCGGCCGCAGTTCGGCCCGCAGTTCGACCCGCAGTTCGGCACGGAGTCGGGCCATGGCGGCGACCAGTTCGCTGCGGGTGACCGTGTCGGCCACCGGCTGCGGCGCCTCCCCGATCCACTCGTTCAGCGCGTCCCGGAGCCGGATGACGTCGCCCCGGCCCAGCCCCACGCCGTGACGGTCGGTGGCGAAGAAGAGAGACGTCCGGTTATTCAGGGCCGTCCGACGCACCTCCATCGCGTCTCCGTCGTCGTCCCTGTGCTCGAAGAGCGTGCTCATCGGATCTCAGCTCCTTCCACCGGCTCCCAGGTGAGCCAGTCCTTGGGTCCCGGCCCCGTCAGGAGCCGGAAGTGGGGGCGCATGCGCCCGGTAGTCGTGTCCTTGGCCCGGTACGCCACCAGCGGCACGGCACCGGCACGGGTGGCCAGGTCCTGGACGCGGTTGCGGTCGGCGGGCCCGATGTTCGGGTTGGTGATCTTGCACTGGATGAACAGGAGGATGTTCGGGTGGAAGGTCCGGTTCGGGATGAACTGCCCGACCGCCACGACGTCCACCGCGCCCCGGCTGCCGGAGCTGCGGAGGCAGTCGTACCCGAAGCCGTGCCAGTCGACGTGCACCGGCGTCTTGCGCGTGGTGGCGCACTCGCAGCCGGTCAGGTAGTGCAGTACGTCCAGCTCGAAGTTGGCGCCCTGACGGGTGGTGTTAACGGCCACGACTGCGCCACCAGTCCTTGATCAGGTCCTCCAGCCAGCCGATGATCCAGCCGACGGCGGCACCCAGGAGCACGATCAGGGCGACCGTCCACCCGTCCCAGTCGATATCGATCACGGTTCGTTCTCCCAGTCGTCGTAGTCCTCGGGCAACGAGCCCCGCCGCCGGTTGTCCCAGAACCAGTCCAGGACGACACCGGCGGCCAGGGCCGTGAGCCCGTACAGCAGCGCCCCGAGGAAGATCCACAGGAGCCACATGGCGGGTCTCCCTACTCGGGGATGGGCATGATCGAGTCGTTGTGCATCTCCACGCGGTTCATCGACTCGCCGCGCCGGGTGTAGTTCCAAGCCTTGATGACCAAGCCGATCTTGATCATGTCGCCCTGGCGCTTTCCGTCGGCCGCGTCCCGCATCAAGCGGTTGCGGACGGTGAGGATCGGGTCACCCTCGGCGAGCCCGGCCCCGGAGGCCAGCTTGGCGAAGAACTCGGCCGCGTCGCTCTCGTCCAGGCGGTTGAACAGGTTGTGCGTGGTCCCGGCCGTGGACTGGGCGATGACCCGGAACGCCTGACGGGTGCGGACGCCGATCTCGGCGGAGCGGTGCACGGAGGGGTTCGCGGCGATCCAGGCGTTCAGCTCGGCCGTGGTGGGTTTGATGTTCCCGCTGAACTTGACGTCGCCGTTGTCCCACGCCCACATGCGCTTCGCGACGGAAGCCACGGAGGCGGAGTTGGCGACACCCTTGATCGACAGAACGTCGTTGAAGGAGCGCTTGCGGCCGGTGTCCATCGTGTCCTGGGCCTTCGGGTCCAGGTCGATGACCAGCAGCATTTCGACGGCCACGTTGGCCTGAACCAGGGCGGCCAGGCGGTGCTGACCGTCCAGGAGAATGCCGTCGGTCCCGATCTTGACGGCCTCTCCGTTCAGGACCCAGGAGCCCGACTCCATGTCGCGGGCGTAGTCGTTGACAAGCCGCTTGTTCAGGTTGCGGTTGCTGGTGTTCTTCGCCAGCCACTCGGCCGCCATCGCCGGCGTGACGATCTCGGTGAAGCTCTGCACGGTGTCTCCTCGGATGTCCGGCCGACTCGCTCGGCCGGGGTGGTGCCCCGGAGACTCACTCTCCGGGGCGATGGCTTAAGTCAAACAGGGGCGTGTGGCTTCTGTCAACCCTAGGACAGGAACCTGTCCAGGTCCCGGGAGGCCGCCGCCACGGACAGGGCGTCGCCGAGCTCCCCCCTACCCAGACCCTTGGGGTCGACGCCGAGGGCACGGGCCGCCCGGAGCTGCGCCTCGGACGGCGTACCCCGGCGCCAGGACGCGTTGCGGCGCGTGGAGAACTCCTGGTGGTCCTCGGCCTTCGCCTCCCCCCACGCGAGCGCCATGGACAGGTCCAGGGCCTGATACTGCGTGACGCCGGCTCCCGTCTCGTCCTGCGCGCAGACGTCCCACTTCCCGGGCTCCTGCGATGACGGCCACAGGAACACGCGCTTCTTCCGCCCGATGTCGATGAACATCACGCCGCCGTGGGTGCGGTGCCAGGCGGTTGGGGACGCGGCGAACACGTCCAGGTCCCGGACTCGCAGCTCGAAAGCGATCGAACCTGCCGGAACCTTCTGATCCCCTTCCTCGGCCTCCCGGACCACCGCGTCGGCCAGGGACTCCCCGTCGCGCATCTTGCGGACGGCGCCGGGCTCCAGGTCGATGAGCGTCCGCAGCCCGTTGGCGGAGGCGCCGACCAGGTCCAGGACCAGGGCATCCTTCTTACCCTCCCAGGGCCGCAGCACGCGCCCGACCATCTGGGTGTAGAGCGCCCGGGAGCGAGTCGGCCGTGCGATGACGGCGACCTCGGCCCAGGGGGCGTCGAATCCCTCGGTCAGCACCATGCAATTGACCAGGGTGCGCAACCGTCCCTGCCGGAACTCCTCGAACAGGTGCCGCCGCTCGTCCCGGGGCGTCTCGCCCGAGATCATGCCGGACGGCACGCCGGCTCCGTTCAGGTCGGCCGCCACCGCCTCCGCCGTGGCTACGGTGGGGGTGAAGACGATCGCCCGGCGGCCCTCCCCGTGCTCCTGGTAGGCCCGTGAGACGGCTCCCAGCGCCCCGGACTCCTCCAGGGCGCGGCCGAGGTCCCCGGCCGCCCAGTCGGCGCCCGTGCGCTTCACGCCGGACATGTCCAGGGTGGAGACGTCGACGGCCTTGGCCCGGACGTCGGTGAGGTACCCCTTGGAGACCATCCACAGGATGGACTTGGTGTACACCACGTCGTCCCAGACGTCTCCGAGGCTCTTCCCGTCATTGCGCTCCAGCGTCGCGGTGACGCCGACCTGGAGAGCCTCGGGGAACGCGTCGTACACCTTGCGGTAGGACGCGGCGGCGGCGTGGTGGCACTCGTCCGTGATGATCAGGCCGACGTTGCCGTGACGCCCCTCGTCGGCGAGCAGCCGTTCCCGGCGCCCGGCCGAAGCCAGGGTCTGGACGGAGCACACCATGACGTCGGCGTCGGTCTGGTCGTGGGTTGCCTTGACCTTCCCCACCGAGACGTCCTCGGGGAGCACCTGGCGGAGCTTGTTCATCGCCTGGTCGGCCAGCTCATCCCGGTGGACCAGGACGATGACGCGACGGCCCTTGTCCGGCACGCCGTGCACGTAGGAGTTCCGAAACTCCTGGGTCAGGTGCGCGAACACCACGGTCTTGCCGGCCCCGGTCGGAAGGACGACCGCCGGACGGCGGACCCCCTCCGACCAGGCGTCGTAGACCGCGTCCAGCGCCTGGCGCTGGTAGTCGCGCAGCTTGAGCGTCGTCACTGGATCTCCTCCATCCCGAGGTGCGTACGGATCAGGTTGGCCAGGGTGAGCCTGTCGATGACGGTGCACTTCCCTGCGTCCAACCCGATCTCCCGCAGGTACCGCCTGGCGGTGTTGTCCTGGTCCTCCCACAGGAGCTGTTCGGCGGTGACGAACCGGTCGCCGTAGTAGTCGCCCCGGTAGTCACCCTCGTACTGGGTGGCCTTCCGCATGCGCCAGGTGCGGGGGGCCCGGTTGAGAATGACGGGGGACTGGATCTCCTCGAACTCCCACCACACCCGGTTGATCTTGGTGATGCGGACCGGTGTCAGGCGGTCCTCGGAACGGTGGATCCGCTCGATGACGACAACTTCGTCACCGACTTCCAGGTGGTCGATACCGGGCTTGCTGGTCATTAGCGCTTGCCCCCGCTCCGCTGCTTCGGGATGACGACCTTCGGCGCGGCCGGGGCCGGCGCCGTCATCTTCGGGCGGGGCCTGGACCGGTCGACGTCGATGTCGACCGACGTTCCCGGGACCTGGACCGGCGCTTCGGCGCGCTCCTCGCACGCCACGACGACGAACGCCGTGAAGATCAGGACGATGGCCAGGGCCAGCATCGATGCTCGAAGTCTGCTCACTTCTCATCCTCTTGGTTCAGCCACGTCTCCAGGTCATCGTTCAGGTAGTGAGCGATGAGCCGGGCCAGCGGCAACGGGTTCTTGCGGAAAGGTCCGGATCCCCAGACCTGGACGCCTCGGTGGGCCAGGTAATCCCGGACCGCGCGCCGACGACGACGCGTGGTCTCGGTTCTGCGGGCCTCCCGGGCACGCTGGTAAAGACGGCTCCAGGTGGTGCAGTACCGGCACCGGCAGCCGTACTTGTTGTAGGCCGTCGGACCGCAGTGGAACACCCCCTCGGGGAGCTCCACCGGGTCCTCGAACACCTCAGGCTCAGGCCTCACTTGAAAATGCTCTGGGCCCGGCCCCGGAGGTATCCGGCCAGACCCTCCATCACGTGGTTGACGTGCTCCTCCGCCTCCCCAACCGGGTTCTCCAGCCGGCTCTGGAGCAGCGCCTCGGCGGCGCTCAGGAAGGCGGTCCGCTGACCGAAGCGGACGAGCAGCTCGGCGGTGGTGGAGACGTTCTGCTCGTCCTTGATCCGGGCCAGGCGAGCAGTAACGGCGGTCCGGCTGACTCCCAGCTCGGAGGCCAGTTCCTTGTGTCCCCGGCCCTTGGCCAGGTTCTCGATCAGGGTCAGGTCGTCGTTGTGCACGGCGGTTCCTTTCGGGTTGACCGGGGCCGCCACAACGGCGGCCCCGGCGGTGCGGGTCATGAGCGGGCCTCTCCGGCCATCCGGCGGAGCTCTGCGGCGATCTGGGAGCCACGGAACCGAGTCATGTCACCTGCGGCCTGCTCGATGGCGTCGGCGGCTTCGCGGAGGATGGCGGCCCGGTCGGCGCGGTCGTTCAGGCGGGCCCGCATCCACTCGGCGTCGGACTCGGCTACGTGGGCTCCTCCGGTACGCGCGACCATGAGGATGGCGGGCTGGCCGTCTCCGTCGCGGTGGTCGGAGACCCAGACGGCCCAGGGCTGGCTGCCAAGGTCGGCGGGGGTGTGGCCGTCGGGGCAGGCGGAGCACGGGTCCGGGCCCTGGCCGGTCTCGGGCTGCTGTCCGCTGGCGGTGCGGGCGGCGTCCCGGACCGTGGCGGCAAGCTGGTCGTAGACGCCGCCCTTGCGCTCGTCGTCGATCCTGGCGGCGCTGATGGCCTTGACGAGGTACCGCGACGCGACGGTAAGGCTAGGGGTGCACCGGTGGCAGAAGTCGTGATGGACGCAGTGTCGGGTGGTGCGACAGGGGGCGGGCTGCTCGGTCATGCGGGGCTCCTGTTGGTGGGGGCCGCCGAGCGGGCGGCCCCGGGAGGATGGGTCAGGCCTTGCGGAGGGTGAAGTTCGCGATCCGGGTACCGGGGTGGGACACGCTCTCCGCCCGGATCCGGCGCTCCACCTCGTCCGCGTCGGAGCTGCCGATCACGTAGCCCTCCAGAACCGCCTGGACGGTGCCCTGATCGGTCCAACGCTCCGCCCGGTAGTGCCACCGGACCGGCTCCGTCTCGGGCTCCAGGAGCGTCATGGCGTCGGCGTGGGCGGCGGTGAGCGCCTCCCCGGCCGCGTCCATCTCCAGCGCCTCGGCGTGGGCCGCGTCCTGGACCTCCGCCCGCAGCTCCCTGATGACGATCGCCTCGGCGTCGGCCAGGGTCTCCACCGGCTGGCCCTGGATCGTGACCGTCTCGGCGGCCGGGGTCTCCCCGGCGTCGAACTCCCGGGCTTCGGCCAGGGTCACGCAGCGGGGGCAGATCTCCAGGCCCCGGGCCTTTCCAAACACCGAGCGGACGCGCTCGGTGACGGTCGCCAGGGTGTACCGCTCCAGGCCCGCACCCCGGTGAACGGTACTCCTGCACATCGCCGGACCGTCCTCGGAGGGGAAGGCATGGAAGGTGACTCCCGTCCGGGTCCGGGCCCAGATCTCGGTCTCGGCCAGGGTCTCCACCGGCTGGTTCTGGATCGTGACCGTCTCGGCGGCCGGGGACGCCTGGCGGGAGGCCACGGCCGCGTCGAACCCGGCCTGGAGGCGCTCCCGCTGCTCGTTGTCGAGCGAGTCGGCGTCACCGGTCGGGACGTAGCCGAGGTCGTGCGCCTCGGTGGCGGGCCGGTCGGCGTCCTCGATCCGGGCCTGGTGGGCGTCGGCCAGCTTCACGCAGTTGGCGCACAGGCCCAGGAGCATGAACTTGCGCTCCTCGTACCGGGTGGACGCGTGCCGGGCGATCGTCTTGCGGCACATGGCGCGAAGGTGCTCGGACGACTCGTTGCCGTCCTTGTCGGCCCAGACCTGGACGAACGCGTGCGCCAGGTTGCCGGTGTTGCTGTAGGCCCAAATCTTGTCGTTGCTCACGGTGTCTCCTCGGTGTCTTGCCGGTCTCTCCTCCGGCGATGGCATAAGTCAAACACGGCCCCGGGGACCCCGTCAACCCCGGGACGTACCCTGGGCCCATGACAAACGAGAAGAACGCGCGCGTGAGCACGCGCGAAGCGGCCGAGCTGGCCGGGGTCACGGACCGCACGATCAAGCGCTGGGCGGCGGCCGGCCGTCTGTCGGTGGAGTACCGCAGGATGGGCGAGCGCGCCGTCTGCGCCACGTACGACGCGGCCGAACTCCGAGCGCACGTGATCATGCGCGGGTGCGGGCACCCGGGGCTTTGCCTTCGGGCGTGGTGCAACCCGGACAGCGAATCGGACTGGTCCCAGGTGCGGGTGGACTGATTCCGCTTAGGCCGCCAAGACGGCAACAAGACGGATAAGACAGGTGCTTGGTATAACCCTCGTGTGGAGTTAGTATCCTGGGGTTAACCCAGACACCTGTCTTATCCGTCTTGCAGGGTCGTGCATTGCCACGTTTCCCCAGGTCAGGCACAAGACGGGAGGAGCCCCGCCAGTTCGCGCCGACGAGGCTCCGGGCGCCATCCGTAAGGCCACCACCACCGGAAGAGTACCGAATGACCGAGCTCACCGACCTGTCCCCCGACCACCAGACCGAACTGCTCGTCGATTCCGCTATCGGCCGCGACGCGATCACGGCGCGCGGCTACCGCACCCTCACCGGAACCCCCGCCGATCGCGAGTTCCTCCAGGATCTCGGCTACTCCCGCCCGGTCTGGGAGCGCGACGACGCCTACCCGATGCTCCTGGTCCCGATGCTCGGCGCCGACGGCGAGCCGAGCGGCTACCAGGTCAAGCCCGCCGTTCCCCGGGTGCGCATGAACGCCAAGGGCGAGCCCAAGCCGATCAAGTACGAGACCCCCAAGGGCGCGCCCTTGGTCGTCGACATGCCGGTGGTGTCCCTGGAGCGGCTCCGGGAGAACCCCGGGACCGCCCTGTGGATCACCGAGGGCATGAAAAAGGTGGACGCGATCGTCACCGCCGGGTGCGCGGCCGTCGGCCTCACGGGCGTGTTCAACTTCCGCAACGCCATGGGCGCGCTCGGCGACTGGGAGGACGTCCCGGTCAAGGGGCGCCCCGTGGTCGTCTGCTTCGACGCCGACGCCGAGGGCAACCGGCACGTCCAGCTCGCCATGACCCGGCTCGGCGCCTGGCTCAAGTCCCGGGGTGCGGCGGTCGTCCACTACCTGGTTGTGCCGCCCGAGGTCGACGGCACCGAGGTCAAGGGTGTGGACGACTACTTCGCCGCCGGGGGCACCCTGGAGGCGCTCTCGGCCGCCGCCCGCACCACGCCGCCCGGAGGCAACGCCGCCGACGCGTCGTTCACCGACGCGTACCTGGTGGAGGCCGTCTGCTCCGGGACGCTGGAGGGCCGGTTCTGCTGGGCCTCCGGGCTCGGGTGGCTGAAGTGGACCGGCCGGGTCTGGACGGAGGTCTCGGAGACCGAGCCCGTGGAGGCCGTCCGTATCTGGGCCCTGTCCCAGTTCGAGGGCGCTCTGGCGAAGCAGCGCGACAACCAGTCCCAGGACATGCGGGGCCAGATCACCGGCTGGCGCGGCGTGCTGGCCAAGAACCGGCTCCGGGCCCTGGTCGACCTGGCGCGCGGCATCCTGGAGCGGTACGCCGAGGACTTCGACGGAGACCCCGATCTGCTCACGGTCATGAACGGCACCCTGCACCTGCCCACCGGGGTGCTGCGGCCGTTTGACCCGAACGACCTGGTCACCCTCATGGCGGGCTGCGAGTACCGGCCCGGGTACACCCATCCGACGTGGACCAAGGCGCTCACGGCCCTGCCGGCGGACGTCGTCCCGTGGCTCCAGGACCGTCTTGGCCAGGCACTCACCGGTTACAAGACGCCCGACCACGTCATGGTCATCGGGTGCGGCGCCGGGTCCAACGGGAAGTCGACGATCACCAACACGATCCGGCGCGCCATCGGTAAGTACGGGGTGCAGGTCTCCGACCGTGTGCTGATGGGTAACGCCGGTGACCACCCGACCGAGCTCATGGATCTGAAAGGTGCCCGGTACGCGGTCCTGGAGGAGACCCCGGAGGCGCGCCACCTGAACGTCCAGCGGCTCAAGATGATCCTCGGCACCGAGGATCTGACGGCGCGCCGGATCCGGCAGGACCCGGTCACCTTCAAGACGACGCACTCCCTGTTCGTGAACACGAACTACCGGCCGTCGGTCACCGAGACGGATCACGGCACGTGGCGGCGGCTCGCGCTCCTCACGTACCCGTTCACGTTCCGTAAGCGCCCCGAGGACGTCGTCACCGAGTTCGACCGGCTCGGCGACCCGGCGATGGAGTACGCCCACGACGACCACGACGTCCGCTCGGCCGCCCTGTCCTGGATGGTCGACGGAGCGCGCGCCTGGTATGCCCGGGACCGGATGATGCTCGACATTCCGAGGCGCGTGGAGGATGACACCCAGTCCTGGCGCTCGGAGACGGACTTGATCCTCGGGTTCACCGCCGACGTCCTCACGCTGGACCCCGGCGCGTTCATCCCGGCGCAGGAGCTCCTGGCCGCGTTCAACGAGTGGTCGGCGGAGCGCGGCCACCGGCCGTGGAACGACAAGACGTTCGCGTCCCGGTTCGGCGCCCACGACACGATCAAGGCGAAGAAGATCCAGGCGGGGAGGAAGTACGTGGACGGGCGGCAGATTCGGGGGTGGCACGGCGTGGAGCTCGGCAAGGGTGGCGGCCCGAACCCGTTCGACCCGGACGACCCGGGCCCGGAGGAGCCTCCGGCGCCCGAGCCGATGCCGTACGAGGGTTCGCCGGCCGAGATCCCCGACGACGCTCTGTACGACCCGCAGGACAGGTTCCCCGAGCACCCTGGGAACGCGGCGCCCTACTCGTTCGGCATGGACCTGGAGACGGCCTCCGCAGCCCAATTGTTCATGGGCGGCCAGGAGGGCCCGTTCGTCCGGCTGGCCGGAACGATCGGCTCGTCCGGGAACCCCTGGATCGCCCGGTCCGACGAACCCCACAAGATGCGGGACACGGTCACGGACCTGTCCTCCCCGCAGACCGGGACGGTCTACGGCCACGGCATCCTGGGGTTCGACCTCCTGGCCCTGGCCTACCACCACGGGGCCGACTACGACGCCCTGGCCGCCAAGGCCGTCGACACGATGGTCCTGTCCCAGCTCCTGGACCCCCCGGGCGCGCGAGACGGTGGCCGGACGTCGCACAAGCTGGACGACGTCGCCAACCGGTTCGGGCACGCCGGCAAGACGGACGAGATCAAGCGGCTGGCAGCCAAGCACGGCGGGTTCGACAAGATCCCGCTCGACGACCCGGAGTACAACGACTACCTGCGCGGCGACCTGGCCGCGACTCAGTTCGTCTGGGAGCAGCTCCGTATGGTGCACCTGCCCGGGGAGTCGAGCCTCGCGCCGAACGACCCCCGGATCAAGTACGCGGAGCGGGAGATGCGCGTGGTCGCGCTCCAGAACCGCATGACGCTGAACGGCTGGGCGATCGATACCGGTCTCCTGGCCGAGCGAGTCGCCGAGGAAGCGGCGAAGATCGCGGAGGCCAAGGAGCGCCTGGTGGAGTACGGAGTCCCCCTGGCCAAGCCGGACCGCTTCAAGCTCAAGCTGAAGAAGGACTGGCCGCAGCAGTGGTCTATGGCCGATGTACGGGCGCTGGACGGAGAGACGCAGGAGCGTGAGGGGTTCGCGGTCCGCATCCCCGGTGAGGTCTACGCCTCCCCCTGGGCCACCGACGTCGGCCGTGAGGCGCTCGTCAAGGCGTTCGCGGCTGCGGGAGCCGACTACGTCCCCCGGACCGCCTCCGGGACGCTCAAGCTCTCCGCCGACGCCCTCGGAGAGGGAATGTGGTGGGACAAGGACCGGGGCGAGTCGTTCCCCGGCATGCTGCACCCGAAGGCGTACGGGCACCTGCCGGCCGTACGGGAACTCTGCGGGATCCTGGCGCTCGCCACGGGCGCCACGGCGAAGTACGACGAGATCCAGCGCTGGACCAACGCCAAGGGGCGCGCCCACGCCAAGGTGGGTGCTCCTCAGGCTTCGGGCCGGTGGGCGACCAGCGAACCGGCGTCCTCGAACCTGCACCCGTCGCACCGGGCGGTGTTCGTCGCAGACCCGGGGCACGTCCTGATCACCTGCGACCTGTCCCAGGTCGACGTCCGTTCCCTGGCCGGACACTCCCAGGACCCGGCCCTGATCGCGATGCTCCAGCCGGGGATGGACTACCACGCGGAGATGGCCGGGATCATGTGCGGCGACCGGACCCGGCGCAAGGAATACAAGCCGGTCAGCCACGGCCTGAACTACAACCAGTCGCCCCGGTCGGTGGCCGAACAGCACGGGCTCGACGTGGCAGCCACGTTCGCGGCGAAGGCCAAGCACGCCGAGCGGCTGCACGTGTTCGAGGAGTGGAAGCTCGGCGTCGTCGAACTGGCGCGCACCGGGGCGCTGCTCGACAACGGGTTCGGCCGGATGATGCGGTGCGACCCCGACCGCGCCTGGACTCAGGCGCCGGCGTTGTACGGCCAGGGCGGCGCCCGGGACATCATGACGGAATCCATGCTGCGGTTCGTCGACCTCGGCGGCCGGGCGGCCCGGGACGCGATGCGGGGTGTCGTCCACGACGAGGCGATCGTCTCGGTGCCCGAGGCGGAGGCGGAGGAGTGGGCGCAGATGCTGCGGGAAGCGTTCACGTGGGAGTGGCGCGGCGTGCCGATCCTGGCCGAGGTCTCGAACCCGGCGTACCGCTGGTCGGACTGCGAGCACTGACCCGGGGTTGACACCCCTCCCCGGTGAGTGATTGACTTATGTCATTGCCACCGGAGAGGGTGGCCCGAGAGGAGCAAGGACCATGGCTGACAACGGAGCCCCGAAGTACCCCGCGATCGTCGTCACGGACGTGGGCGCGCCCGAGGGAAGCGTCTACGTGCACGACCAGGCCACCGGCATGACCGTCACCGCCTCGGCCGACGCGGCCGGGTATATGCAGGCGATCAAGGACCTGAACAAGTTCGCGAAGTAGAAACCCCAGAGGGACCGGCCCCAGTGAGTTGGGCCGGTCCCTCTCCCGTCATCGTAGAGGAGAGACATGGAACCCGTGAAGAGCGCCCGATGCCCGTCCTGTGAGTGGGACGTGCGCGTGAAGAAGAACGGGGAGCTTTACAAGCACCCGTGCAACCCGGTCGACCCCTCGGCCGTGTCCACGATGCGCGCGGTGATGGAGGCCGCTCCGCCGGTCTCCCCGGGCCTGATGACCGCCCCCGAGCCGGACCCGTTCACCACGGCCACGGCCGTGAACGGGTCCGGCTCGGCCGACGGCACGCTGTACGGGAAGGGCCCGTGGTTCGGTGCCCAGTTTCCCGGCGAGTGCGAGCGCTGCCTGAACCGGTTCGAGGAAGGCGACAGGATCCGGGCCGACGGTGAGGGCTCGTACGAGTGCGAGGCCTGGTGCGGCCAGGACGACGACTTCGTGGGTGCTCCGGGGTGTCCGAATTGTGGTCGCTCGGGCGTGCACACGTGCAAGGGTCCGACCGTCGCGGTGACGCTCCCCGCCCCGGCCGACCCGCGCGCGGCGGACGGCGGGACGCTGGAGGTCCCCGACCCGTTCACCACGGCGACCCCGACGGAGCCGCCCGAGGACGAGAAGGTAGTCCGTGGTCTCTACCAGGTCACGGACCCGGAGACCGGCGACTACCGGCGTTACAAGAACGGCAACATCCACGGCTGGACCCGGGCGACCACGTTCAACAAGGCGGCCCAGAACACCAAGGCGCTGCGGGACTGGGGTCTGCGAAACGTCGTCATCGGGATGAGCAAGGAACCGGCGCTCGGCGTCCGGGCCGCCGGTCTCACCCATGAGGACGACCGCCAGGCACTCGACGACATCGCCGAGGAAGCGTCCAAGCTGGCCGGTGCCAAGGTCGCGGCCGACACCGGCACCGCGATTCACAAGCTGCTGGAGCGGCTCGACGGCGGGGAGATCGTTCTCGACGACATCGAGAACAAGACCTACCGCATGATGGCTGAGAAGTACCTCGAATGCCTGGCCGAGAACGGGCTAGTCCCGGTGCTGAGCTTGATCGAAGGCACCACGCTGACCAAGGAGTACGGGGGCGTCTGCGGCCGGTTCGACCGCATCTACTTCCACGAGCCCTCGGGCACGTACGTCATGGGCGACGTGAAGTCGGGTAAGACGATGAAATACGCGAAGAACGAAACCGAGGTCCAGCTCCTGGTCTACGTCCTCGGGTACAACCGGTGGGGGACGTACGACTGGGTGGACAAGGTGTGGTCGCCGCCGGCGATCCGGGTGCGCGACGACTGGGGTGTGGTGATCCACATGCCGGTCCAGGGCGACGACCAGTTCACCGTGACGGCCCGGCGCGCGGACCTGGCAAGCGGACGGGCGCATGCCGAGGTCTGCTATCAGGTCCGCAGCCGGGGCGGCGGGGACATGAAACCGCTCGGGGACGTGCTCATGCCCGTGACGCCCCCGGCGCCCGCTGCGGACCCGGCCCCCCTCACCGACGTGGCCGACTACATCCGCGACCACGGCACGGGACCGAACTGGGAGCTGCTGTTCGCCTCCGTACGGTCCCAGGAGGAGGCGGCCGGGCTCTACGACCGGGCCGTGGGTGCCGGTGTCGTAGACCCGGAGCTGGGCATCCTGGTGAACCTGGCCATGCTGACGCTTCAAACCTTGTCCCAGGGTTGACAGTGTCGGTGAGCCGGCGTAACGTTCTCGGCGTCGGAAGGGCTCAGCACAGCGGCCCGGAAGACACGTAAGGGTGGCAGTACGACCTGGTGGCGAAGCCAGGAGCCCTGGAGGGGGTCAAGCCCCTCCAGGGCACGACGGACGGTGTGACCCCTGTCAAGGGCGCGCCGTCCGAGGGGCTTACCGGCCCCGACCCGAGCAGCTCCGAAGCGGCGGTAACCGTGGACAGGGCTCGGGAGCGCGGTGGAGTAACGGATAGCTCCGGCCCCTTCACGGGGCAGGTACGGGTTCGAATCCCGTCCGCGCACGAGTGCTGGCAGTGACACTCAGATTCCTGCTTGGGTGGCTGAACCGGATGCATACGGGGAGGTCGCAGCCTGGCCAAGACGGTCCTGGAGCCACATCGTTGGAATGGCTCAGAGGGAGACGTCGCGGGGAGCCGCACAAGACCACGGCTGACAAGCCACGGTCGCGGTGAGGTCGGTTCGAATCCGGCTACAGGCACTACCGATGGGACTCAGTACCGGCACGCTCGGGACGGCACGAGCCACAGGCTCAAACCCCTCCGGACACGCCCGGGAACAGGCAGAAGGTAAGCGGCGTACGTCACAACCCTGGAGGGCGTACGGAGGGAACGATCCACCTAGGCTGTCCTGCACGGATCACGGCCCCGGGAGCACTCCGATACTCATCCGAATATCGGTTGCTGCGACCGCTCCCGGGGCCTCCCCGGAAACAGAACCCAGAGACAGGAACCCGAATGAGCACTCCCACGCAGGACCCGTTCTCCACCCGTACCGCCGTTGCCACCACGTTCGCGTCCCTCGCGTCGTTCCGTGGCCGTCTCGTGCTCGTGGAGCCCACCCTGTTCGAAGCGGACGTCCCCGGCCAGGAGCCCGGCAAGTTCGCCGACCGCGTCACCGCGACCATCACCGTCATCGACGGCTCCGAGGTCGACCGCCCCGTGGAGCTCTTCCCGCAGGGGTACCCGTCCGGCCAGTACCTCCCCGGCAACCGGTTCGAGGGCGTCTGGATCTCCCAGGACCGCGTGGTCAAGAACCTCCGTACCGACGCCATGGCCAGGGGCACCCTCCTGCCGATGGTCATCGGCAAGTTCGAAACCTTCAAGCCGGGCGCCCCCGCCAAGAAGGGGAACCCCTGGGGCATGGACTACGTCGTCACCGAGGCGGACAAGCAGATCGCGCGCGACTTCCTGGCGAAGCGCTACGCCGAACAGGCGGCGGCGGCCGTCGGTGGGGCCGCCGCCGCCGTCGCCGCCGCTGTGGTGCAGGAGTCGGCCGCCACCCCGGCGAAGAACCCGTTCACGGGCGCGGCCCCCTTCTAGACCTCCCTGGCGTACGGAGGATCGGACCCGTACGCTGAGGAGTAAGCCCCGGTCATCGAGCTGCTGACCGGGGCACCAAGACTGCGGGCTCCGTCTCCTCGGCCCCCGCTCCCGGTGCCAACTCTCCTTGGCCCGGACGAAAGCCCCGCCCCGTGGTTGAGACCGGGCGGGGCTTTCTCGTGCGCTACTTCCGGCCGAACCGGGCCGAGTCCGGGTCGCCCTGGAAGCGGGCCGCTATGCCGTGCAGGAGGGCCAGGACGGCCAGGGAGCCCGAGACGGTGAGCGCGTGCCCCCAGTCGAACGTCAGGACGTTGAAGAGCTTGTCGGAGGCGGCCAGGCTGGCCAGGGAGCCGACGAACACACCGACGACGGTGTACACCAGGCTGGTCAGGTACTTGCTCATGATTGCGTCATCCTCAGGAGAGTGAGCGACCGCCGGCCGAACGACACGGCGGAGGTGCCCGCGCTGCGGCGCACCATGGCGCGCACGGAGATGCTGTCCCCCTGCGCGAGCAGGAGCCCCGTTCCGACGTCGAGCAGGAACGTACTGTCCTGCGCCGTGTTCGTCACGTCGTGGGACCCGTTCCGGCTGATGGGAGGGGTGGCCGAGCCGTTCAGGAGCAGTTCCAAGGCCAACTCGTCAATGTTCGCCGCCGGCGCCACGGTGCGCGCCTGGATGGACGCGAAGATGAACCAGTACCCCGGCCAGTTGACCGTGATGTTGGTTGTCGCCGCGTCCGTGAACGGGACGATCGCCGGGTCGGTGCCGAGGGGCTCCTCCCACGCCGTGTTGAAGTCGGTCGTCTGCCAGGTCACGGTTCCCTGGGTCGCGGTGCCGGGGATGGTGTTGGTGACCGAGCCGAGCACCTGCGCCATGTGGCGGGGCCGGGAGTAACTCTCCAGCGCGAACATTGACGAGTTGGCCTTGGAACTGCTCCTGAACGGCTCGGCCACCCCTCCCATCAGCCGGAACGGGTCCCACGACGTGACGAACACGGCGCAGGACAGTACG
>Ga0247821_10000136_pt1 | contig 42087 bp, 36 predicted proteins | sample 13C_Glycerol_Day_FD_192481 | JGI IMG/M metagenome (GOLD analysis project Ga0247821, IMG submission 192481) | Soil microbial communities from agricultural site in Penn Yan, New York, United States - 13C_Glycerol_Day14 | ecosystem: Environmental > Terrestrial > Soil > Agricultural land | place... | reverse complement strand
GCGGGCAGCGACAGGTGGCTGCGCTGGGCCCCGGCGGTGATGTTGCCGCAGGCCAGGGTGTGCTGGAACAGTCGCAGGTCGATCAGATCAAAGTGCATGAGCCTCTGTCCTGGCAAGAGTCTGGCTCAGTATATGGCAGATTTTCACGCCGCCTGGCTGCGTGCAGCATGGATGCATGACGACCTTATTCAGTTTTTATCAGGATATCGGGCCAGCGCTGTCGCTGCTGGTGGTGCTGACCTTCTTGCTGGCAGGTGCGGTGAAGGGCGTGATCGGCCTGGGCCTGCCGACCATTGCCATGGGCCTGCTCGGCCTGGCTATGTCGCCGGCGCAGGCTGCGGCGCTGCTGATCGTGCCTTCGACCCTGACCAACCTCTGGCAACTGGCCGCCGGCGGCCATCTGTTCGCCTTGCTGCGACGCTTGTGGCCGATGCTGGCCATGGTCTTTTCTGGCACCTTGCTTGGCAGTGTCTGGCTGGGAATAAACAGCGGGCAGTGGGCGGTACGTGCCCTGGGTGGAGCACTGCTGGTGTATGCGCTTTATGGGCTGTGCGGCCCGGCGTTCAGGCTGGCGCCAGGGCAAGAGCGCTGGCTGGGGCCCCTGTGCGGCCTGGTCACCGGGGTGGTGACTGGCGCAACCGGGGTGTTCGTGATTCCGGCGGTGCCCTACCTGCAGAGCCTAGGCCTGGGCCGTGAGCAGCTGGTCCAGGCCCTGGGCCTGTCGTTCACCGTCTCGACCCTGGCACTGGCCCTGGGGTTGGCCGGGCAGGATGCCCTGGGCGGCGAGGCACTGGGCGCGTCATTGCTGGTGCTGGTGCCGGCCCTGCTGGGCATGTTCGCCGGCCAGTGGTTGCGTCAGCGCATCAGCGCCGTGCTGTTCAAGCGCTGCTTTTTCATCGGCCTGGGCCTGCTCGGTACGCACCTGTTGCTCAACGGCTAGCCGAGGACGGACTGAGCATCTCGATCAACTGGATATCGAAGTCGCGCTCCAGGTAGTCCATGCGCCGCTCGAAGAACTGCTGCATGTGCGGCAGGGCCGAATGCACGTCCAGCGCCGCCTTGCTCGCCCAGATCTCGTAGAACACGAACAGGCTCGGGTCTTCCTTGTCGCGCAGCATGTGGTACTCGATGCAGCCGGGTTCGGCGCGGCTCGGTTCGACATAGGCGCGAAACAGCGCCTCGAAGGCCTCGGCTTGTTCCGGGCGGGTCTTGGCTTTGAGGATGAAGCCGTAGGGTTCGCTCATGAGGTCGACCTCTGGTGGGGATGGCGGTGATTTTATTTCAATAATGTATGCGTGATTCGTGCTTATTGGTCAAAAGCCTTTTGCCTGGGCGCCGGTTTTTCCCGTGCCTGGCAACCCTTAACCTTGCCGCCATTCCCATTCCCATTCACCCGGTCCCCGGCGCCAGGCGCTACACAGGATCGAACGACAGCTGAGGCATGTGATGAAAAAGATCCTGTTGCTCAACGGTGGCAAGCAATTCGCCCACTCCGACGGCCGCCTGAACGAGACCCTGCACGAGGCCGCCCTGGCGTTCCTCGACCGCGCCGGTTTTGACCTCAAGACCACCTTCATCGATGGCGGCTACGACAACGCCGAAGAAGTGGAGAAATTCCTCTGGGCCGACGTGATCATCTACCAGATGCCCGGCTGGTGGATGGGCGCGCCCTGGACGGTCAAGCAGTACCTGGACGAAGTCTTCACCGCCGGCCACGGCAGCCTCTACGCCAACGACGGCCGGACCCGCTCCGACGCTTCGCAGAAGTACGGCAGCGGCGGCCTGATCCAGGGCAAGCAGTACATGCTGTCGCTGACCTGGAACGCGCCACAGCAGGCCTTTGACGACCCCAGCGACTTCTTCGAAGGCAAGGGCGTGGATGCGGTCTACTTCCCGTTCCACAAGGCCAACCAGTTCCTCGGCATGAGCGGTTTGCCGACCTATCTGGCGGTGGACGTGATGAAGCGCCCGAACGTCGAGGCCGCGGTTGCCGCCTATGAGCAGCACCTGGCCCGGGTTTTCCAGATCCAGGCCTGATGAAACCTTGCGCTGGCCGCGCCAAGCGGCTATCTATCACGGCTGTCGCTCAGCCCGGGGTACAGCCGTGAAAGCCAGATCCGATGAATTGCAGGTGTTCGTCTCGGTGATCGAGTGCGGCTCGATTTCCGCCGCCGCCGAGCAGGGCGGGCAGACGCCTTCGGCGATCAGCCGCACGTTGTCGCGCCTGGAAGCCAAGCTGGGCACCACCTTGCTCAACCGCACCACCCGGCGCATGGACCTGACCGAAGAAGGGCGGTTCTTCTTCGAGCGGGCCAAGTCGATCCTGCAACAGATGGATGACCTGGAAGAGCACCTGTCGCTGCATCACCAGACGCCTTCCGGGCGCTTGCGTATCAACGCCGCCTCACCCTTCATGCTGCACGCCATCGTGCCCTGGGTGGGTGAGTTTCGCGCGCTGTATCCGCAGATCCAGCTTGAGCTCAACACCAACGACCTGATCATCGACCTGATCGAGCAGAGCACCGATGTCGCCATCCGCATCGGCGAGCTGGCCGACTCCAGCCTGCACGCCCGTTCGCTGGGCTGCAGCCCGTTGAATATCCTGGCCAGCCCTGCGTACCTGGCGCGTCACGGCACGCCCGAGCGGGTCGAGGACCTGCAAGGGCATTCGCTGCTCGGCTTCACCCAGACCGAAACCCTCAACCACTGGCCGTTGCGCCATGCCGAGGGCGACCGCCTGCTGATCCGCCCGAGCCTGGCGGCGTCCAGCGGCGATACCCTGCGCGAACTGGCCCTGGCCGGCGAGGGCATCGTCTGCCTGTCGCATTTCATGACCCATGACGATATCCGCGCCGGGCGCCTGCAGGTGGTGCTGCCCGAACACAACAGTGGCTATCGTCAACCGATCAATGCGGTGTACTACCGCAACTCGCAGCTGGCCCTGCGCATTCAGTGCTTTCTCGACTTCATCCAGCACAAGCTGGCGGCCTACGCCTGCTGAGCAGCTCCGGCTGCGACAGGAGCTGCCTGTCAGCGGCGAATTTTCCTGCGGTGTTTGATAACTCGTCTGACTTCAGCCTTAATGGCTGTTCAACGAAAACAACACCAAGGAAGCTCTCATGCGCGTTGTGATGTTCCGAACCCTGAGCCTGAGCGCCGCGATAATCGCCAGTTCATCGGCCTACGCCGTGACCCTGGACGGTGGCGCGGTCGCCGCCCCCGATCAATATGGTGCACAGGTAGCCGCCGAAATCCTCAAGAAGGGCGGTAACGCGGTGGATGCCGCCGTCGCCACGGCCTTCACCCTGGCGGTGACCTACCCCGAAGCCGGCAACATCGGCGGGGGCGGCTTCATGACCCTGTACATGGACGGCAAACCCTACTTCCTCGACTACCGCGAAGTCGCGCCCAAGGCCGCCAGTCGCAACATGTACCTGGACGAGAAGGGCGAGATCATCGAGAACCTGAGCCTGGTCGGCGCCCGTGCCGCCGGTGTGCCGGGGACGGTGATGGGCTTGTGGGAGGCGCATCAGAAATTCGGCAAGCTGCCCTGGGCGGAACTGATCACCCCGGCGGTGGGCTATGCGAAGAATGGCTTCAAGATCGCCGCCAAGCAGTACCAGTACCGCGAGGACGCCCTGGGGCTGTTCAAGGACAGCACCAACTTCAATGACTACTTCGGCACCATGAAAGTCGGCGAGACCTTCAAGCAGCCGGAGCTGGCGCAGACCCTGGAGCGCATCGCCGACAAGGGCGTGAGCGAGTTCTACCAGGGCAAGACCGCCGACCTGCTGGTGGCCCAGATGCAGGCCGACAAGGGCCTGATCAGCAAGGACGACCTCAAGGACTACAAGGCGGTGTGGCGCGAGCCGATGGGCATCGAATGGCGCGGCAATGTGGTCTACACCGCGCCATTGCCAAGCTCCGGCGGCGTGGCCCTGGCCCAGCTGCTGGGCATCAAGGAAAACCGCGCGGCCGACTTCAAGGGCGTCGAGCTGAACTCGGCCCGCTACATCCACCTGCTGGCGGAAATCGAGAAGCGGGTGTTCGCCGACCGTGCCGACTACCTGGGTGACCCGGCGTTCTCCAAGGTGCCGGTGGACAAGCTGATCGCCAAGGACTACATCGCCAAGCGCGCCCAGGAGGTCAACCCGAACGCCATCTCCGAAACCGAGAAAGTGCGCCCGGGCCTGGAACCGCACCAGACCACCCACTTCTCCATCGTCGACAAGCAGGGTAACGCGGTCAGCAACACCTACACCCTGAACTGGGACTACGGCAGCGGCGTGGTGGTCAAGGGCGCGGGCTTTTTGCTCAACGACGAGATGGACGACTTCAGTTCCAAACCGGGCGTGGCCAACGCCTTCGGCGTGGTCGGCGGCGATGCCAACGCCATCGAGCCGGGCAAGCGCATGCTGTCGTCCATGGCCCCGACCCTGGTCACCCGTGACGGCAAGGTCACCCTGGTGCTCGGCACGCCGGGTGGTTCGCGGATCTTCACCTCGATCTTCCAGGTGCTGAACAACCTGTACGACTACAACCTGCCGCTGGAAAAAGCCGTGGCGGCGCAGCGGGTGCATCACCAGTTGCTGCCCAAGGACACCATCTACTTCGACGCTTATGCGCCGCTGACCGGCAAGGTCGCCGACGAGCTGAAGAAGATGGGCTATATCCTTGAGGACCAGGGCTGGGAGATGGGTGACATCCAGGCGATCCGGGTCAATGGCGCGGCGCTGGAGACGGCTTCCGATCCGCGTGGACGCGGGGTGGGGCAGGTCGTCAAGTAAGGCGTTAGCCTGATCCCACAGGTCCGGATGCAATCCGGACCTGTGGGAGGCGACAGGACCGGGTCAGACGCGGAAGTGGCTGACCATGGTCTGCAACTGGTTGCCCAGGCGCGCCAGTTCCACACTGGAGGCCGCCGTCTCGTCGCTGGCTGCCGCCGTCTGTTCCGACACATCGCGCACATTGATGATGCTGCGGCTGATCTGCTCGGCCACCGCGCTTTGCTGTTCGGCGGCCGCGGCGATCTGCTGATTCATCGACTGGATTTTCGACACCGTGCGGGTGATGCTCTCCAGCGAGGCACCGGCCTTGCGGGTCAGCTCGACGCTGCTGTCGGTCAGGTTGCGGCTGCCAAGCATCACATTGGCCACTTGCTGGGTGCCGCTCTGCAGGCCGGCCACCAGTTCCTCGATCTCTTCGGTGGACTTCTGGGTGCGCTGCGCCAGGCCGCGTACCTCGTCGGCGACCACGGCGAAACCACGTCCCGCCTCACCGGCTCGCGCCGCTTCGATCGCCGCGTTCAGCGCCAGCAGGTTGGTCTGCTCGGCGACCGACTTGATCACGTCCATGACACTGCCGATCTTCTGGCTTTCCTGCTGCAGCAGGCCCATGGCCTCGGTGGAGCGGTGCACTTCTTCGGCCAGGCGTTCGATCTGGCTGATCGCTTCGGCAACCACCTGGTCACCGGCACGGGCCTGAGTGTCGGCATCGGTGGCGGCAGCGGAGGCATGCTCGGCGTTGCGCGCGACTTCCTGCACGGTGGCGGCCATTTCGTGCATGGCGGTGGCGACCTGGTCGGTCTCGACTTTCTGACTGTTGACCCCGGCGCTGGTTTCCTCGGTCACCGCCGACAGCTCTTCGGCGGCGCTGGCGATCTGGGTGACGCCATCGCGGATACCGCTGATCAGGTCGCGCAGGGTCGAGCCCATGCGCTGGATGCCTTGCTGCAGCACGCCCAGTTCGTCGCGGCGGGTGACGCGCAGGTCGTGGGTCAGGTCGCCCGAGGCGATCTTCTCCACCACGGCCAGGGTTTCGCGCAGCGGACGGGTGATCTGGCGGGTGATGATCACCGCGGCCAGCACGCCGACCAGCAGCGCCAGCAGGGTGGCGGTCAGTTGCAGGGTACGGGCCTGGGCACTTTCGCTGTCGCGGCGTTCGAGCTGGATCGTGTACAGCGTGTCACTGATCTTGACGATGCTGGCGCCCTGTACGGTCATCTCCTGGCGCGCGACGGCGATGTCGGCGGTGGCATCGCGGAACTGGCGCACGGCATCGCGGTAGGCCAGCACGGCGCTTTCGAACTGCTTGATGCGCGCTGCTTCGCCCGGCATCTGGCGATTCAGGCTGGCGATCTCGGCCAGGGCGGCATCGAGCTGGCGCAGCGCCAGTTGTTCGGACTCGCTGCTGATGTCGGCGATGTAGCTGCGCACCGCCAGGCGCACCAGGAACAGTTGCTCCTTGGCCTGGGTGACGGTGCGGAACTGCTCCAGGCGGCTGGCGCTACCTTCAGGCAGGGCGAGGATGTCGCGGTTGATCGCCTCGATCAGTTCGATGGCGCGCGAGGCGGCCAGGTTCATCCCGTCGCGAGCGGCCAGGCTTGCCTTGTAGCCGCTGCGCATCTTGTTGATCGACACCTGGTAGGCGCCGATGACCTGGCCCAGCTCCTGGAGCAACTTGACGTTTTCCGGGCTCTTGAAGGTCTTGAGCAGCTTCTGCTGCTGTTCACTGAAGGCGTTGAGCTTGACCTGCACGGTGCCGGCGGCGGCATCGTCGCCGTTGGTCAGCATGTACTGCAGGCGGGTGATGCGCAGGTTGGTCAGGTCGCTGTTGAGCTGGGTGATGTCGCTCATCCAGTTACTGCGATCGATCAGCCCGCTCATGCTGTTCCAGCCGGTGAGGGCCAGCAGGCTGGTGAGCAGTAGCACCAGGCCGAAGCCCAGGCCGAGTTTCAGGTTGACGCTGATGTTGGCAAACCAGCTGTTCATGCAATCCTCCAGGAACGTAGTGCGTCGTTATCCATATCGCTGGAAGATTGTTGTTCTTGATGGCCAGCTGATGTACGTGAGCACGGGTTATCGGCGGCCCGGCCCGTAGCTGAAACGCTTTTTCAGCAAAAAATGATCAGCGGTCGTAACCGGGTTTGTCCACGGCGGGCCACAAGGGCTGCCGTGGACTGGCAGGAGGGATTACAAGGCGCGGGCGGTGAAGGTGTCGCACTGGTTGATGTCGCCCTTGGCAAAGCCGGTCTTGAACCAGCGCACGCGCTGCTGCGAGGTGCCGTGGGTGAAGGAGTCGGGCACCACCCGGCCCTGGCCCTGCTGTTGCAGGCGGTCATCGCCGATGGCGTTGGCGGCGTTCAGGGCTTCTTCGATATCGCCCGGTTCCAGCCAGTTCAGGCGTTGTTGCGCCTGGAAGGCCCAGACCCCGGCCAGGCAGTCGGCCTGCAATTCCTGGCGCACCAGCAGGCCGTTGTCGCCCTCCATGCGCTCGCCGCGCTGGCGTGCGGCCTGGACCTTGGCCGAGACACCGAGCAGCGTCTGCACGTGGTGGCCGACTTCGTGGGCGATGACGTAGGCCTGGGCGAAGTCGCCGGCGGCGGCGAAGCGTTGCTCCATTTCGCGGAAGAAGGTCATGTCCAGGTAAACCTTCTGGTCGGCCGGGCAATAGAAGGGGCCCACCGCCGAGGAGGCGAAGCCGCAGGCCGAATTGATCTGGCCGCTGAACAGGGTCAGGGTCGGGTCTTTGTACTGGCGCCCGCCCTGGGCGAAGATCGCCCGCCAGGTGTCTTCGGTGTCGCCCAGGATCGAGGCGACGAATTCGGCCTGTTCGTCGTTGACCGGCGGCGCCTTGCCCGTGCCGGTGCCGGTGCTGACCGGCGCGCTTTGCTGGCCCATCTGCCCGGCCAGCTGGCCAAGGATCTGCAACGGGTCCTGGCCGGTGATCCAGCCGATACCGACGATCAACAGGATCGCACCGATGCTCAGGCCCTTGCCACCGCCGAAGCGCATGCCGCCACCGCCCTCGCCACGGGCATCGACCACATTGTCGCTACGCCTGCCTTTTCGCCATTGCATGAGCGCTCTCCCGAGCCTGGAAACATGAGCTAAAAGATTAGTTCACCCATGGACGCTCTGTCAGATTACTGCTGCTTGGATAACCGTTTGGTTATGTATCTGTGGCTTCTTTTCAATATTCACCCGGCCCTGCATACCCGAAACTGCAACCTCGCCTGCCACGCCCAGGCCCCACCATAATTCCAAGACAGGAGAACGGCATGTCTGCACAAGACACCAGTCGCTTCGCTATCCGTGATCGCAACTGGCACCCCAAGGCCTTTACCCCGGATTACAAAACCTCCATCGCCCGTTCCCCGCGCCAGGCGCTGGTGAGCATTCCCCAGTCGATCAGCGAAAGCACCGGCCCGGACTTCTCCCACTTGAAGTTCGGCCCCAACGACCATGACCTGCTGCTCAACTTCAACAACGGCGGGCTGCCCATCGGTGAACGGATCATCGTTGCCGGCCGGGTCTGCGACCAGTACGGCAAGCCGATCCCGCACACCCTGGTGGAAATCTGGCAAGCCAACGCCGGTGGCCGTTACCGGCACAAGAACGACCGCTACCTGGCACCGCTGGACCCCAACTTCGGCGGCGTGGGCAGGGCCCTGACCGACAGCGAGGGCTACTACAGCTTCCGTACCATCAAACCGGGTCCGTACCCATGGCGCAATGGCCCGAACGACTGGCGTCCGGCCCATATCCACGTGTCGATCAGCGGTCCGTCGATTGCCACGCGCTTGATCACCCAGCTGTATTTCGAAGGCGACCCGTTGATCCCGATGTGCCCGATCGTCAAGTCGATTGCCAACCCCGAGGCGATCCAGAGCCTGATCGCCCGCCTGGACATGAGCAACGCCAACCCCATGGATTGCCTGGCCTATCGCTTCGACATCGTGTTGCGCGGCCAGCGCAAGACCCACTTCGAAAACCGCTGAGGAGGTGACCATGCCTATTCAATTGCTGCCGGAAACCCCTTCGCAGACCGCCGGCCCCTACGTGCACATCGGCCTGGCCCTGGAGGCCGCCGGCAACCCGACCCGTGACCAGGAGATCTGGAACCGCCTGGCCCGCCAGGATGCCCCGGGCGAGCACATCCTGGTGTTCGGCAACGTCTATGACGGCAACGGCCACCTGGTGCGCGATTCGTTCCTGGAGTTCTGGCAGGCCGACCACGCAGGTCAGTACCAGAGCGATTTCGACCTGGAGCGGCCGTTCAACAGTTTCGGTCGTACGGCCACCACCTTCGACAGCGGTGAGTGGACCCTGCACACGGTCAAGCCGGGTGTGGTGCGCAACGCCGCAGGTGTGCCGATGGCGCCGCACATCAACGTCAGCCTGTTTGCCCGTGGTATCAACATCCACCTGCAGACCCGCCTGTATTTCGATGACGAGGCCCAGGCCAATGCCCAGTGCCCGGTGCTCAACCTGATCGAGCAGCCGCAGCGCCGCGAGACGCTGGTGGCGACCCGCTGCGAGGTGGATGGCAAGCTGGCTTATCGCTTCGACATCCGTATCCAGGGTGAGGGCGAGACGGTGTTCTTCGACTTCTGATTTGCAGTGTGGTCATCGCGGGGCAAGCCCGCTCCCACAGACCTGTGGGAGCGGGCTTGCCCCGCGATCATTCGTAATCTGTCACTCCGGCAATATGCCGCCCGGCGATGTAGCCAAAGGTCGCCGCCGGCCCCAGGTTGATCCCGCCCGCCGGGTAATGCCCGCCCATGATGCTGGCCATGTCGGTACCCGCCGCATACAGCCCGGCAATGGGCTGGCGCTGGCTGTCGAGCACCTGCGCATGTTCGTTGGTCTTGAGCCCCGCGAAGGTGCCAAAGCAACCCGGCTCGACTTTCACCGCATAGAACGGTCCCTGCTCGATCGGTGCCACACAGGGGTTGGGTCCGTGCAAGGCGTCGCCCTGTTTGCGGTTGTAGGGTGTCGAGCCCCGACCGAACAGCGGGTCTTCGCCGTGACGGGCATGCCGGTTGTATTCGCTGACCGTCGAACTCAAACCTTGTGGGTCTATGCCGCAGGCTGCGGCCAGGGCTTCGATCGTGGCGCCGGTCTTCAGGTAGCCGGATTTGACGAACGGCTGCAGCGGTAGCGGAAACGGACGGGACATGCCCAGGCCGTAACGGCGCTGGAAGGCATGGCTGCAGATCAACCAGGATTCGACGGTATCCCCCGGCGCCTGGGCAACCATGGCGCTGACATAGTCGTAGTAACCGTTTGCTTCATTGACGAAGCGCTTGCCGTTGGCCAGCACGCCGATGATGCCGGGCTTGCCGCGCTCGATGATGTGCGGGAAATGGCCCACGCTGCCGTCACTGTGCGGCACCCGTGAGACCGGTGCCCAGGCCACCGGGCTGTGCAGGTCGTCGGCCACCTGGCCGCCAACGCTCTCGCCCAGGCGCAGGCCGTCGCCGTTGACGCCCAGCGGCGGCAGGGCCAGGTGTTCATGGCCGGTGGGCGTACGCGGGAACAGTGCCTTGCGCCGCTCGATGTCGTTGGCAAAGCCGCCCGCCGCCAGGACCACGGCCTTGCGCGCACGGATGCTCACCGGGCCGCGGGCGGTGTCGATGACGGCGCCACACACACGCCCTGGTTCTTCGATCAGCGACCTGGCCGGAGCCGATTCCCACAACAGCACGCCCAGGTCCTCGGCCGATTTGGCCAGGCGCGCCACCAGCGCCACGCCGTTGACCAGCTGCATGGCCCGGCCATGAATGGCCAGGTCCAGCAGGTGGCGGCTGAAGCGCTTGCCCACGTGCAGCAACGAACGCCAGGAGCGGGTCAGGGTGAGGAAGGCGGTGAGGTCGCTGCCGGCCATGATCGGCATGCCCATGAACGAGGTTTCACGCATCGTCCTGCGCAGGCGCTTGAGCAGCTTGCCGGCTTCGCGACCGTTGTAGGGCGCGGCGATCACCGAACGTCCACCCGTGCCGGCGCCCGGGGTGTCGCCGTGAATATCGGCAATGCCGTTGCCATCGGCGAACTGCAGCGCGGTGTGCCGTTCGAAGAACGACACCATGCGCGGCGCCGCTTCCAGAAAGGCATCGATCATCGGCCCGTCGAAGCGTTCACCCAGTTCATGCTCCAGGTAGGTGCGCGGCAGCGAGCGCTCTTCGATGATCCCGGCCCGCTGTGCCAGCGGATTGCAGGGTACCCACATCCAGCCCCCGGACCAGGCGGTGGCGCCGCCGAACAGCGCATCCTTCTCCACCACGATGACCTTCTGCCCGTGCCAGGCGGCGGTCACGGCGGCGGACAGGCCGGCAGCGCCGGAGCCGATGACCAGCACATCACAGTCCAGGGGGGAGGGCGTAGGGGTATCGGCAGCCATGGGCGGAGTCTCCTCGAACAATGGGTTTTGTTATATTCTGGAACTTGATTCCATATTCTATGTTTCGAGTCACGCCTCGGCCAAGCGCCCAGGTGACAAAGTGGGCGAAGATCGGACAGTGATTTGCGCTTTGCGCGTGGCTCTTTAGAATCGGCAAAATTTTCAGGGACCGTGACCATGGCCGGCAGTCAGATAGAACGTGCGTTCAGCCTCGTTGAACGCCTCACCAGCGAGCCCCGGGGCGTTGCCCTGCAGACCCTGGCCGAAGAGCTGCAAATCCCCAAGAGCGCGACCCATCGCATGCTCGCCGAGCTGATGCGCCTGGGCTATGTGCGGCAGAACCCGGAAAGCAGCCGCTATCATTTGAGCACCCGGCTGGTGGCCATGGGCTTTCGCTACCTGGCCAGCAGTGGCGCCGACATTGTCCAGCCGATCCTCGATCAACTGGCTCAGCAGACCGGCGAACTGGTGCGCCTGGGAGTGATCGAAGGTGACCGCCAGACCTGGATCGCCAAGGCCCAGGGCGCCCGTTCGGGGCTGCGCTACGACCCCGACATGGGCCGCGATGCACCGCTGTTCTACACCGCTTCCGGGCATGCCTGGCTGTCGAGCCTGAGCGACGCCCAGGCCCTGGTGCTGGTCGAACGCCAGGGCATCGCCCGGCGGGAAGACTTCGGCCCCAATGCCCCGGCCTCCAATGCCGAACTGCTCGAACGCCTGCGCCTTGCCCGGGAACATGGTTACGCCTGGGTGGTGGAAAGCTCGGCGGTGGGTACCTCGGCACTGGCGGCGGTGGTCCGTCATCCGCTGGACGGGCATGCGGTCGGCGTGCTCAGCGTGGCTGGACCCAGCGCGCGCATGAGCGAAGCGCGCATGCACGAACTGGCGCCGGTGCTGCTGGCGGCAGTGGCGGAGCTGTCGGCGGCGAGCCCGGCCTCCGAACTCTTCTCCTGAACCCATCGCCGGCTATGCCGGCTCCCACAAAGACGGTCGCTCCCACTGTGGGAGCTGGCGTAGCCGGCGATGGGTACAACGCCATTGCCCGTCCAGGGCTGTTTTTTTAGCTTGCATTGAAATTGGAACTAAGTTCTAAATATTACAAAACAAGCTGAGATCGTCCCCATGAGTCAACCTGTCTTGTCCCTGGCCGCCTTGACCGTCCTCGAGCTCTCACCCGAAGACATGGTCGAAGTCGCCGCCCGCGCCGGCTACAGCCATGTCGGCCTGCGCCTGGAGCCGGCCACGCCCGAGGAGCATCACTTTCCCCTGGTGAGCGATGCCGACCTGCGCCGTCGTACCGCCGCCCGCCTGCGCGACACCGGGATCCGGGTGCTGGATGTGGAGATCCTGCGCCTGAAGGCCGAAACCCGCGTCGCCGATTTCGAGGCGCTGCTGGCCGTGGGCGCCGAGTTCGGCGCGAGTGAATTGCTGGTGGCCGGCAATGACCCCGACGAGCAACGCCTGACCGATAATTTCGCCGCCCTGTGCGGCCTGGCCGGGCAGTACGGCCTGCATCCGCACCTGGAGTTCATGCCCTGGACCGATGCCAGGAACCTCACCCAGGCCCTGCGTATCGTCGAGGCCGCCGGGCGCGACAATGGCTGCGTGCTGGTCGATGCCTTCCACTTCGACCGTTCGGCTTCGTCGCTGGAGGAACTGCGCCAGGTCGCGCCTTCGCGCCTGCGGTATGCTCAGCTGTGCGATGTGGCAGGGCCACGGCCCGACGACATGGCCGAGATCTTGCGTCAGGCACGTAACGAGCGGCGTTTTCCCGGTGAAGGCGATTGCGACCTGGCAGGATTGCTGAGCAGCCTGCCGGCGTCGATCCCCCTGAGCCTGGAAATCCCCACGCGACATCTGTATGAACAGGGTGTCAGCGCCCTGCAACGGGCCCAAATGGCCCTTGATATGACCCGTCAGCTGCTTGAGCAGCACTAACTCGCGAGCCGATTGCATGCCCCGTCCCACAGCGCTTACCCAGTCCAGCCAGCCACTGCGGGGCATTCTGCTGGTGGTGCTGGCGACCTTCCTGTTCGCCAGCCACGATGCCCTGTCCAAGTACCTGGCCGGTTTCTATCCGATTCTCTGGGTGGTCTGGGCCCGCTACCTGGTGCATACCCTGCTGATGATGGTGATCTTCCTGCCGCAATCGGGCCTGCGCGTGTTGCGTACACGCCGGCCCGGCCTGCAGGCATTGCGCGCGCTGTGCCTGCTGGGTACCAGCCTGCTGTTCACCACGGCCTTGCAGTACATTCCGCTCGCCGAAGCGACGGCGGTCAACTTCCTCGCGCCCTTGCTGGTGACGGCGCTGTCGCTGCCGCTGCTGGGCGAGAAGGTGACCCGTGGCCAGTGGGTGGCGGTGCTGGTGAGTTTCGTCGGGGTGACGGTGATCATCCATCCCGGCGGCGAGCTGTTCAAACCGGCGGTGTTGCTGCCCTTCGGCTCGGCGCTGTGTTTCTGCTTCTACCAGTTGCTGACCCGCAAGCTCAGCGGCACCGACAGCCCGACCACCAGCAACTTCTTCACCGGCCTGCTCAACACCCTGGTGATGAGCGCCATCGTGCCGATGTTCTGGCAGACCCCGAGCCTGGTGCACGGCCTGATGGCCGTGGCGCTGGGTACCTGCGGGATGACTGCGCACCTGTTCCTGACCCAGGCATTCCGCCATGCGGCGCCGGCCATGCTGGCGCCGTTCAGTTACTGCCAGATCGTGTTTGCCGGGATACTCGGGCTGGTACTGTTCGGACACAGCCCGGACATGGCCGGGCTGGTCGGTATTGCGCTGATCTGCCTCAGCGGGCTGGGCGCTGCCTGGTTGCAGCGCAAGCCCTAGGCTTTGACTTCAGGCACCTTGCGCGGGGCCATCAGGTACATCCACAGCAGGGCAATGAAGTACATGGCCGGGATCATGGTGAACAGCAGGGTGTAGTTGTTGTTGGTGGTGGTCAGGATGTAGCCCACCAACTGGGTCATGAACATCCCGCCGATGGCTGCGCACATGCCGCCGAAACCGAACACCGTGCTCATCATGTGCTTGGGTGTGTAGTCCATCACCAGGCTCCAGATGTTGGCGGTCCAGGCCTGGTGCGCGGCGATCGCCAGGGAGATGGCCAGTACCGCGACCCACAGGCTGCTGGCGCCGGCGGCGAAGATCACGCTGATGATGGTCGAGGCGAACAGCAGCATCGACAGCAGGCGCGCCTTGACCGGGGCCATGCCGCGACCGATCAGGAACGACGAGAGAATCCCGCCCCCGACGCTGCCGAAGTCGGCACAGACGTAGATGACGATCAGCGGAATGCCCATCTGGGTCACGCTGATGCCCAGGCTGTATTGCTGGTTGAGGAACGGTGGCAGCCAGTACAGGTAGAACCAGAACACCGGCGCGGTGATCGAGTAGGCCAGGGCGAAGGCCCAGGTGCCGCGCATGCGCAGGATCCGCGAGAACGGTACGCGGGCCTGTTCCGGTTCCACTTCGCTCTGTACGTAGGCCAGTTCTTCCTTGCTGACAGTTGGATGGTTCTCCGGGTTGAAGTACTTCAGGCCCCAGAACACCACCCACACCAGGCCCAGCGCGGCCATGCCCAGGAACGCGGCCTGCCAGCCCCAGAGAGTGAGCACCAGTGGCAGTAGCATAGGGGTGAACATGGCGCCGACGTTGGTCCCGGCATTGAAGATGCCAGTGGCCACCGCCCGCTCGCCGGCCGGGAACCACAGGCGGGTGGTCTTGACGCAGGCCGGGTAGTTGGCCGCTTCGGTCAGGCCGAGAATGAAGCGGCAGACCATGAAGCCCACCGCCGAGGTGGCCAGGCCATGGGCGCCGGTGGCCAGGCTCCAGAGCAGCACGGCGCAGAAGAACACGCGCTTGACGCCGATCCGGTCGATCAGCCGGCCCTGCAGGACGAAGCCGATGGCATAGCCGACCTGGAACCAGAAGTTGATGTTGGCGTAGTCCATCGCCGTCCAGCTCATTTCCTTGGCCAGGATCGGCTGCATGACGCCCAGGGCGGCGCGGTCGATGTAGTTGAGGGTGGTGGCGAAGAACACCAGGGCCAACATGACCCAACGGGTCTTGCCGACAGCCATGGCGCCACGGATCTTGTCGCCGATGCCGGCGTGCGGGGTGCTGGCCAGCGGCTGGGCCATGCGGGTGCTGTGTGAATGGATCATGGGAGGAGTACCCGTTTTTATGTTTATGGGTCGAGCCTTGGGTCACGCAACGCTCAGGACGCCGGGGTGGTCGGCTGTCGTGTCGATGGCAGGGGTCGATGGGCTTTTGGCCGTTCGAGCAACACTGCCCGGTGTCGAAATGGTGCGCCTGTGGTCAAAAAAGGGTCAATTCGTTAAGCGCTATTATGGGCGATAATCGAACACAAAACTAACCAGTTAGTACCTTTTCAATTGAGCAAATTTTGTTCGCCGCCAATAATCACAGCATCCGGGTTTTGCCTGCCCATCGGAGCCAGAAAAATGCAGCGTTCGATTGCCACCGTGTCCTTGAGCGGTACCTTGCCTGAAAAACTCGAAGCCATTGCCGCCGCCGGCTTCGAGGGTGTCGAGATCTTCGAGAATGACTTGCTCTACTACGCCGGCAGCCCGCGGGAAATCCGCCAGCGCTGCGCCGACCTGGGCCTGGCGATCACCCTGTTCCAGCCGTTTCGCGACTTCGAGGGCTGCCGCCGGGATCGCCTGGCGCGCAACCTCGACCGCGCCGAGCGCAAGTTCGACCTGATGCAGGAGCTGGGCACCGATCTGGTGCTGGTGTGCAGCAACGTCGCCGCCGATGCCATCGGCGAGCGCCAGGTGCTGGTCGACGACCTGCGCCTGCTGGCCGAGCGCGCCGGCGCCCGCGACCTGCGCATCGGTTACGAGGCCCTGGCCTGGGGCCGGCATGTGAACACCTGGGAGCAGGTCTGGGACATCGTCCAGGCCGCCGACCACCGCAGCCTCGGGATGATTCTCGACAGCTTCCATACCTTGTCGCTCAAGGGCGACCCGCGGGGCATCGCCCAGGTCCCTGGTGACAAGATCTTCTTCGTGCAGATGGCCGACGCGCCGCTGCTGGCCATGGATGTGCTGGAGTGGAGCCGACATTTTCGCTGCTTCCCGGGGCAGGGCGAATTCGACCTGGCGGGTTTCCTCGCGCCGATCCTGGCCAGCGGCTATGACGGGCCCTTGTCGCTGGAGATCTTCAATGACGGTTTTCGCGCCGCGCCGCCCCGGGCCAATGCCGCCGACGGCCTGCGTTCGCTGCTGTACCTGGAGGAGAAGACCCGTCAGCGCCTCGAACAGCAGCGTGTATCGCTGGCGCAGGACGAGTTGCTGTTCGCACCACCGGCGGCCAGTGCCTACGATGGCATCGAGTTTCTCGAATTCGCCGTGGACGACGCCCTCGGCGCCAAACTGGGCAACTGGCTGGAGCGCCTGGGCTTCACCCGCGCCGGTACGCACCGCTCGAAGAACGTCAGCCTGCTGCGCCAGGGCGATATCAACCTGATCCTCAATGCCGAACCCTATTCCTTTGCCCACAACTTCTTCGAAAGCCATGGGCCTTCGTTGTGCGCCACGGCCATCCGGGTCAAGGACAGCGCCCAGGCCCTGGCCCGCGCGGTGGCCTACCAGGGGCAACCCTATCGCGGCCTGGTCGGGCCCAACGAACGTGAACTGGCGGCGGTGCGCGCACCGGACGGCAGCCTGATCTACCTGGTCGACCAGGACGCCGAAGGCCGGACCATCTACGACACCGACTTCAGCCTGCAGCAGGTACCGGGCAACAGCCTGGGGCTCACGCGCATCGATCACATGGCCCTGGCCTTGCCGGCCGACGGCCTGGACAGCTGGGCGCTGTTCTACAAGAGCGTGCTGGACTTCACCGCCGACGACGAAGTGGTGCTGCCCGACCCCTATGGCCTGGTCAAGAGCCGGGCGCTGCGCAGCCGCTGCAGTTCGATCCGCCTGCCGCTGAACATCTCGGAGAACCGCAACACCGCCATTGCCCATGCGCTGTCGCATTACCGTGGCTCGGGCGTGCACCACATTGCCTTCGATTGCGCCGACATCTTCGCTGCCGTCAAGCAGGCCAAGGAGTCCGGCGTGGCCTTGCTGGACATTCCGCTGAACTACTACGACGACCTGGCGGCACGCTTCGATTTCAACGACGAGTTCCTCAGCGAACTGGCCTACTACAACGTGCTCTACGACCGCGACGCCCAGGGCGGCGAGCTGTTCCACGTGTACACCGAGCCGTTCGAGGAGCGCTTCTTCTTCGAGATCATCCAGCGGCGCAATGGCTACAGCGGTTATGGCGCGGCCAACGTGGCCGTGCGTCTGGCCGCCATGGCCAAGGCGCGGGGCGGGGCGCCAGCGCAGGCGCGTTTGTAGGCAGGCTTTCTTCCTCATGTCCCGGGGCTCATAATCACCGGGTTAACCGTTGGCCAAGAGTCCCGTATGACGACTACCCCAGCACTTGGCGCAGTGCCCGAACCGGCAGTGCGCAAGGGCCGCAAGAACAACCCGGAAAAGACCCGCGAGAACATTCTCCAGGCGGCGATCAGCGAGTTCGTCCAGCAGGGCCTTGCCGGTGCCCGGGTCGATGCCATCGCCGAGCGCACCCACACCTCCAAGCGCATGATCTACTACTACTTCAACAGCAAGGAGCAGTTGTATGTCGAGGTGCTGGAGAAGCTCTACGGCGATATCCGCAGCACCGAAAGCAGCCTGCACCTGGCCGAGCTCGAACCACGCCAGGGCATACGCCGGCTGGTGGAGTTCACCTTCGACCACCATGACCGCAATGTCGATTTCGTGCGCATCGTCTGCAACGAGAACATGCACCATGGCGAGTATGTGAAGCGCTCCTCGGCCATCCGCTCGATGAACAAGACCGTGCTGATGGCGCTGGATGAATTGCTCAAGCGCGGGGCCGACGAGGGCGTGTTCCGCCAGGGGCTGGAGGCGCTGGATGTGCACCTGTTGATCAGTTCGTTCTGTTTCTACCGGGTCTCGAACCGGCACACCTTTGGCGAGATCTTCCAGGTGGAGTTCGAGGACAAGGCGATCAAGGCGCGTCATCGCGAGATGATCTGCGAGTCGGTGTTGCGTTACCTGCAGGCCTGAAATTGCCCCCTGACTCTGTGGGAGCTGCCGATAGGCTGCGATCGGGCGCGAAGCGGCCGTAAAACCAGGCCGCCTCAGTGCATCTGACCCAATGAGGTGGCCGGGTTGCGACTGCTGCGCAGTCGATCGCAGGCTGCGCCAGCTCCCACAAAGGTAGTTGCTCCCATACGCCCGCGATGTTATTCAGACGCCCATACGCCCGAAATGCGTGAGCATCCGTGCCGCATCGGCCTCGCGCCCGCTGAACAGTTCAAACGCCTTCACCGCCTGGAACACCGCCATGTTCGACCCGTCCAGGGTACGGCAGCCCAGCGCCCGGGCCTCACGCAGCAGCTCGGTTTCCAGCGGAAAATAGACGATCTCCGCGACCCACATCTGTGCCCGCAGCAACGCCTTGGGCACTGGCATCCCCGGCAGTTTGGCCATGCCCATGGGCGTGGTGTTGACCAGGCCGTCGGCGTTCGCCAGGGCGCCTTCCAGTTCATGCCCGACGCGGGCACGGGTGCCGTCGAAGTGTGCGTTGAGGTTATCCACCAGCGCCTGGGCGCGGGCCAGCTCGACATCGAACACCGTCAGTTGCCCGACCCCTTCGGCCAGCAGCGCGTGGGCCACCGCCGCCCCGGCACCGCCTGCGCCCATCTGCACCACCTGGTGGCGCGGCGCGTCGGCCAGGCCCCGACGAAAACCTTCGGCAAAGCCCAGGCAGTCGGTGTTGTGGCCGATGCGCTTGCCGTCCTTGAGCACCACGGTATTGACCGCACCGATGCCCCGGGCTTCGTCCGCGAGCTCGTCGAGCAGCGGCAGGATCGCCTGCTTGCACGGGAAGGTGATGTTCAGGCCGGTGTAGCCCATGGTCTCGGCGGCGGTCAGCAGTTGCTCCAGGGCGCTGCTGTCGAGCTTGAGCTGGTCCAGGTCGATCAGCCGGTACAGGTAGGTCAGGCCCTGGGCACGACCTTCGTGTTCGTGCAGCGCCGGGGTGCGCGAGGCCTGGATGCCTGCGCCGATCAGGCCGGCGAGGATGCCGGGGGAGGGGGCCGGGTTCATCGGATAACTCCAGTGTTGTTCTTGAAAGGAAGCGTCCGCTGAAAATGTACCGTTTGGTTAATTTGGTCAATCGGTGGGGGCCGTCCCGGGTGCTTTTCTGTGCGCTGATCGCACACCCTGTGCTACACCTGTTGATCGGCACCTGATCACGGAGCAAGACATGGCATTGCCGTTCAACGATTCGCAACTGATGGGGGAAACCTGGCCTGGTCTGGCCAACCTCACTCAGTCGATCCTCGCCGCCCTGGGTGGCCGGGGTTTTCGCAACAGTTTCCGGCTCGACCACTCGCAGGCCACCTGCCTGCTGCTGATCGATGGGCTGGGCTGGAACCTGTTGCAGGAGCATGCCCGGCACGCGCCGTTTCTGGCTTCGTTGATGCAGCCGGGCTCACACTTTCGCGTGGGCTTCCCGGCGACCACCGCCACCAGCCTGGCCTCCGTGGCCTCCGGCCTGGGCAGTGGCGCCCATGGCATCGTCGGTTGCAGCTTTGCCCTGGATGCGTACAGCGAACTGTCGCCGCTGTCCTGGACCACCGCCGCATTGCAGGCCGATGTAGAGCCTGTGGCCGCACCGGCGCCCGGCTCGTTCATCGTGCCCCCCGATGCCTGGAGCCAGGCCTGCGAGCAGGGCATTGCCATCAGCACGGTGATGCTCGGTCGCTACGCCGGTTCCGCGTTCAGCCAGGCGATCTACAAGGCCGGGCGGATACTCCCGGCACCGGCCTATGACGCCTACCCCGAATTGATCAACGCAGCGCTCGCCACCTCGGGGCCAGCGTTGTGTTTCGCCTATTTCGGCGACCTGGATTTTGCCGGGCACTTGTTCGGACCGGGCTCGGAAGGTTGGCTCAAGCAACTGGAAATCGCCGACCAACTGGCCATGAGCATTGCCCGCCAGCTGCCGGAACAGGTGCAACTGATGGTGATCGCCGACCACGGCATGCTCGCGCTGGACAGCGCCCGGGTGCGTGATTTCGATCTCGATCCGGTGTTGCAGGAGGGAGTGCGTGCCATCGCTGGCGATATCCGCGCGCGCTACCTGTATGTGCCGACGCAACAGGACCGGGTGCATGAGCGTTGGCAGAACCGGCTGGGTGATGATTACCGGGTGCTGTCCAAGGCCCAGGCCATTGCCGCCGGGTTGTTTGGCGATGTGTTGTTGAGCCAGGCCGAGGCGCGGATCGGTGACCTGATCGTGGTGCCGACCGGTGCCGGCGGGATCATTCGCAGCGAGGTGGAGAAGCACGCCAGCCAGTGGCGTGGGCACCACGGGGCGTTGACCGATGAGGATCAGGTGGTGCCGTTGTTGATGTGTTCCGGGCTCGGCTGACCGGCCCCATCGCCGGCATAGCCGGCGATGGCAGTGAAGCAATTTTAACGCCGAACCAGCAACACCCCACTCTCCATGTGGTGCGTATACGGGAACTGGTCGAACAATGCACAGCGCTCGATACGGTGGGTGTCGTGCAACTGGGCGATGTTCGCCGCCAGGGTTTCCGGATTGCAGGAGATGTACAGGATGTTGTCGAAACGCCGGGTCAGCTCGCAGGTGTCCGGGTCCATGCCGGCGCGCGGCGGGTCGACGAAGACGCTGCCGAACTGGTAGCTCTTGAGGTCGATGCCTTCCAGGCGGCGGAACGGCCGCACCTCGTTGAGCGCCTCGGTCAGCTCTTCGGCCGACAGGCGTACCAGGCGCACGTTGTCCACGCCGTTGTCGGCCAGGTTGTGCAGTGCGGCATTGACCGAGGTCTTGCTGATCTCGGTGGCCAGCACCTGGCGTACCCGGGTGGCCAGCGGCAGGGTGAAGTTGCCGTTGCCGCAGTACAGCTCCAGCAGGTCGTCCTGACGTTCGCCCAGCGCCTCGTAGGCCCAGTTGAGCATCTTCTGGTTCACCGTGCCGTTGGGCTGGGTGAAGGCGCCTTCGGGCTGGCGATAGCGGAAAGTGCGGCCGGCCACTTGCAGTTCTTCGACGGCGTAATCGCGGCCGATCACCACGCGCTTGCCCTTGGAGCGACCGATGACGCTCACTCCCAGATCGCTGGCCAGTTGTTGCGCGGCGGCCTCCCAGTGCTCGTCCAGCGGACGGTGGTAGCACAGGGTGATCATCGCATCGCCTGCCAGGGTGGTCAGGAACTCCACCTGGAACAGCTTGAAGCTCAGCGCCGAACTGGCCTGCCAGGCGGCCTTGAGGCGCGGCATCAGTTCGTTGATGCGCAGGCTGGCAATGGGGAAGTCTTCGATCAGGATCGGCGTGTACTTCTCGCCGGGGGCGAACATCGCATAGAAGCGCTGCTCGTTCTCGCGCCACAGGCGGAACTCGGCGCGCAGGCGATAGTGCTCGCGCGGCGAGTCGAACAGCGCAGGCTCGGGCGCATCGAAAGGCGCCAGCAGCTCGCGCAGGCGCGCGGCCTTGGCGTCGAGTTGCTGGGTGTAGGACGAAGGATCGAAGACAGCACTCATGCGTTGAACCAGCCCAGCTTGATGACGAACAGGACAGAAAGAATTACCAGCGCCGGGTTCAGGTCACGGCCACGGCCGGAGATCAGTTTGATCGCGGTCCAGGTAATGAAACCGAAAGCGATGCCGTTGGCGATCGAATAGGTCAGCGGCATGGCCAGGGCGGTCACCACGACGGGGGCCGCTTCGGTGATGTCTTCCCAGTTTATTTCAGCCAGGCCCGAGGCCATCAGCACGGCGACGAACAACAGCGCCGGTGCGGTAGCGAAGGCAGGTACGCTGCCGGCCAGCGGGGCGAAGAACAGCGCCAGCAGGAACAGGATGGCGACCACGATGGCGGTCAGGCCGGTGCGGCCACCGGCACTGACGCCTGCGGCCGATTCGATGTAGCTGGTGGTGGTCGAGGTGCCCAGCAGGGAGCCGGCCATGGCCGCGGTACTGTCGGCGATCAGGGCCCGGCCCATTTTCGGCATGTAGCCGTCCTTGCGCATCAGCCCGGCGCGCTTGGCCACGCCGATCAGGGTGCCGGAGTTGTCGAACAGGTCGACGAACAGGAAGGCGAAGATCACGCTGATCAGGCCGATATCCAGGGCGCCCTTGATGTCCAGCTCCAGGAAGGTCGGGGCCAGCGAAGGCGGCATCGATACCACACCGGCGAACGGGGTGACGCCCAGGCCGATCGACGCGCCAGTGACGGCCAGGATGCCGATCAGCACGGCGCCACGGACCTTCAGGGCCTCCAGGGCGACGATCAGGAAGAAGCCCAGGGTGGCGAGGATCGGTGCCGGTTGCTTGAGGTCGCCCAGGCCCACCAGGGTTGCCTTGTTATCGACGACGATGCCGGCATTGTGCAGGGCGATCAGCGCCAGGAACAGGCCGATACCGGCGGCAATCGCCGAGCGCAGCGGCAGTGGGATGCTGTTGACGATCCATTCGCGGATGCGAAAGATCGACAGCAGGAAGAAGCACACCGCCGAGATGAACACCGCGCCCAGGGCCACCTGCCAGGTGTGGCCCATGTGCAGGACCACGGTGTAGGTGAAGAAGGCGTTCAGGCCCATGCCCGGTGCCAGGGCGATCGGGTAGTTGGCGATCAGGCCCATGGTGGTCGAGCCGATGGCCGCTGCCAGGCAGGTGGCGACGAACAGCGCGCCCTTGTCCATGCCGGTCTCGCCGAGGATGCTCGGGTTGACGAACAGAATGTAGGCCATGGCCAGGAAGGTGGTGACGCCCGCGAGAATCTCGGTGCGCACATTGGTGTCGTGTGCTTTTAGTTGAAACAGCCTTTCCAGCATGCCTGCTCCCCGTGGCGCGCCCCGGCGCCGTGAATGTATCGACCCCCCTCAGCAAAGCACAGACCGTACCGGCGGGTGTGTGCAAGTTGAATTGGGTCGGAAAAAAGCCGCGCATCATACCAGCATGCTCGCCAAGGGGTAATCAATGTCTCGATACACTGGAGATGTGCGCAGTTTCAGGGCGTTTTTCCCGATCAACTACGCTTGAAAGACAGACACAGGAGAACGCCCATGAGTCATAGAGCCCTGATCGTAGTTGCCGAAGGCGTTGACGACCTGCAATGCGTGACCCTGATCGACGTGTTGCGCCGCGCCAAGGTAGAGGTGGTGGTGGGCAGCATCGAAGGGCGACGGATGCTCACCTGCGCCCGGGGTACGCGCTTGACCGCCGATGGCATGCTGGTGGATATCCTGGCCCAGCCGTTCGACCTGGTTGTGTTGCCGGGCGGTGAAACTGGCGCCAAGCACATGGCCGCGCACCAGCCCTTGCAGCAGCGGGTGGTCGAGCAGGCCAAGGCCGGGAAACTGTTTGCGGGAATTGCCGAGGCACCGGCGTTGGCCTTGCAGGCCTTTGGCGTGTTGCGCCAGCGGCGCATGACCTGTCATCCGGATGTCAGCCAGCAATTGTCCGGGTGCAATTTTGTCGACCAGCCGGTGGTGGTGGATGGTAATTGCATCACCGCCCAGGGCTCGGGGGCGTCACTGGCGTTCGCCCTGACCCTGGTGGAGCAACTGGCCGGCAAGACGGCCAGGGCACAGGTGGCGGGGCAGTTACAGGTTTGACCGGCCGTAACACCCCCTGTAGCCGCTGCCGCCAGGCTGCGATCGGCCGCGAAGCGGTCGTAAAAAGCTGACGATCCGGTATGTCTGGTTCACATCGGTGCCTGGATTGCGACTGCTTCGCAGTCGATCGCAGCCTGGCGGCAGCGGCTACAAGCGCTGGCGTCAAGCCTTGTGCATATGATCCCGCGCCGCCAGGGTCGGGAACAGCTTGATCCACACCCCGGTCACCACCAGCGTGCCCACCCCGCCCAGCACCACCGCCGGCACCGTGCCGAACCAGTGCGCGGTCAACCCCGACTCGAATTCACCGAGCTGGTTGGAAGCGCCGATGAACAGCCCGTTCACCGCGCTGACCCGGCCGCGCATTTCATCCGGTGTCTCCAGCTGCACGAAAGCGCCGCGTATCACCATGCTGATCATGTCGGCCGCCCCGAGCACCGCCAGCACTGCCAGGGAGAACCAGAACGAGGTCGACAGGCCGAAGGCGATGGTCGCCACGCCAAAGATACCCACGGCAGTGAACATCACCCGGCCCACCTTGCGTTCCACCGGGAAGCGCGCCAGCCACACCGACATCAGCAAGGCGCCCACCGCCGGTGCCGAGCGCAGCAGGCCCAGGCCCCAGGGGCCGGTGAGCAGGATGTCCTTGGCGAACACCGGCAGCAGGGCCGTGGCACCACCCAACAGCACCGCGAACAGGTCCAGGGAAATCGCGCCGAGGATGTCCGGACGGCTGCGGATGAAGCGGATCCCGGCCAGCAGCGACTCCAGGCTGGCGCGGCCCTGCTGTGGCTGCTGCGCGCGTACGCTGAGGCTGAGGGTCAGCAGGCAGGCGCAGACGTACAGCACCACGGTCGGGCCGTACACCCAGACACTGCCAAAGGCATAGAGAAAGCCGCCCACGGCCGGGGCGACGATGGTCGCCGCCTGCATCGCCGAGGCCGAAGCGGCCACGGCGCGGGGAAACAGCCCCGAAGGCACCACGTTGGGCAACAGTGCCTGGGTGGCCGGCATTTCGAAGGAGCGGGCGCTGCCGAGCAGGAAGGCGAGGACGAAGATCAGCTCGCGCGTGACGTTGTCGGTGCTGCTGCCGACCACCAGGGCCACGGCGATCAGGGCCTGGGCGCTCTGGCACAAGGCAGCGACACGGCGCCGGTCGTAGCGGTCGGCGACGTGGCCGGTGTGCAGCATGAACAGCACCCGCGGGGCGAACTCCACCAGGCCGACCAGGCCAAGGTCAAGGACGTTGCCGGTCAACTGATACAGGTGCCAGCCGATGGCCACAGTGAGCATCTGGAAGCCGCTGGCGGTGCAGACCCTGGCCAGCCAGAAGGCGAGAAAGGGGCGGTGATGGCGCAGCAGCAACGGCGATTGGTCTGACATCGGCGAAACAGAGCCTCGGCGGGGGGATGGCGAGGCAGGTTATCACCAAGTTGTAACAATAGGTTGCAGGGAGATCATCTGTTGTGCGGTAAGCGCACTGTTTTGGGGCACTTAAAATCAGCCACAACTGATCTGCGGCAATCAACCACACAACTGCGCGGGCCTTTCAGGACTATTCTTTCAGGCAGCCGTTGATCTGGATCAATAGTTTCATTTGCAACGGTAGGGCCATACGGCCGAATTCCCTGCGTTGTGACGTTTTTACAACAATTCCAACCAGCCACACTCGCCTACCGTGGGGGCAGTTGGCGCCAAGGCTCATCGCCTGACGCCGGATTACCTGACAGAGGAAGCACTATGTTCGGATTAGAGGCACTTGATCTCGCCCGAATTCAGTTCGCATTTACCGTGTCCTTTCACATCCTGTTCCCGGCCATCACCATTGGCCTCGCGAGTTACCTGGCGGTGCTCGAAGGGCTGTGGCTCAAGACCAACAACAGTGTCTACCGTGACCTTTACCATTTCTGGTCGAAAATCTTTGCCGTCAACTTCGGCATGGGGGTGGTTTCCGGCCTGGTCATGGCCTATCAGTTCGGCACCAACTGGAGCCGGTTTTCCGATTTCGCCGGCTCCGTCACCGGGCCGCTGCTGACCTATGAAGTACTCACCGCCTTCTTCCTGGAGGCCGGTTTCCTGGGCGTCATGCTCTTTGGCTGGAACCGTGTCGGCCGCGGCCTGCACTTCTTCGCCACGGTCATGGTGGCCATCGGCACGATCATCTCGACCTTCTGGATCCTGGCCTCGAACAGCTGGATGCAGACCCCGCAGGGCTACGAAATCGTCAATGGCGTCGTGGTTCCGGTGGACTGGTTCGCCGTGATCTTCAACCCGTCCTTCCCTTATCGCCTGGCGCACATGGCCACGGCCGCGTTCGTCGCCACGGCGTTCTTCGTCGGCGCCTCGGCGGCCTGGCACCTGCTGCGCGGGCGTGACAATCCGGCGATCCGCAAGATGCTCTCGATGGCCATGTGGATGGCCCTGATCGTCGCCCCGATCCAGGCCGTGATCGGCGACTTCCATGGCCTGAACACCCTCAAGCATCAGCCGGTGAAAATCGCCGCGATCGAAGGCCACTGGGAAAACGTCGGTGACGAGCCGACGCCGCTGATCCTCTTCGGCATCCCCGACATGAAGGCCGAGACCACTCACTTCAAGCTGGAGATTCCGGCCCTGGGCAGCCTCATCCTGACCCACAGCCTGGACAAGCAGGTCCCGGCGATGAAGGAGTTCCCGAAAGAAGACCGGCCCAACTCCACCGTGGTCTTCTGGTCGTTTCGCATCATGGTCGGCCTGGGCATGCTGATGATCCTGGTCGGTCTCTGGAGCCTGTGGCTGCGCAAGCGCGACAAGCTCTACAGCTCGCGTCCATTCCTGTACCTGACCCTGTGGATGGGCCCCTCCGGCCTGATCGCGATCCTGGCCGGCTGGTTCACCACGGAAGTCGGCCGCCAGCCCTGGGTGGTCTATGGCCTGATGCGCACCGCCGACGGTGTCTCCAACCATAGCTATACCCAGCTGGGGGTGACCCTGGTGATGTTCGTGGTGGTCTATTTCGCCCTGTTCGGTGCCGGTATCGGCTACATGATGCGCCTGGTGCGCAAAGGGCCGAAGACTGGTGAAGGTGAGGAAACCAACCCCGGTGGCCCTGGGCAGAAACGCACCCCGGCACGGCCGCTGTCCGCTGCCGACGACCATCCTGAAGACGGCGAGCGCGCCATGAGCAAGGGGAACTGAGTCATGGGTATTGATCTTCCGCTGATCTGGGCCGTGATCATTATCTTCGGCATCATGATGTACGTGGTCATGGACGGCTTCGACCTGGGGATCGGCATTCTCTTCCCCTTTGTCAAAGGCGAACAGGACCGTGATGTCATGATGAACACCGTTGCACCGGTCTGGGACGGTAACGAAACCTGGCTGGTGCTGGGCGGTGCCGCCTTGTTCGGCGCCTTCCCGATGGCCTATGCGGTGGTGCTCTCGGCGCTGTACCTGCCGTTGATGCTGATGCTGATCGGCCTGATCTTCCGCGGCGTGGCTTTCGAGTTTCGCTTCAAGGCCAAGGCTGACAAGCGCCACCTCTGGGACAAGGCATTCATCGGCGGTTCGCTGGCGGCTACCTTCTTCCAGGGCGTGGCCCTGGGCGCCTTCATCGAAGGCTTCAAGGTAGTCGACCGCAACTTTGTCGGTGGCACCCTGGACTGGCTGACGCCGTTCAGCCTGTTCTGTGGCCTGGGCCTGATCGTCGCGTACGCCTTGCTCGGCTGCACCTGGCTGATCATGAAGACCGAAGGCAAGCTGCAGTTGCAGATGCATGACCTGGCCCGTCCGCTGGCGCTGGTGCTGCTGGCGGTGACTGGTATCGTCAGTATCTGGACGCCGCTGGCCCATCCGGATATCGCCGAGCGCTGGTTCAGCCTGCCCAACCTGTTCTGGTTCCTGCCGGTGCCGATCCTGGTGCTGGTGACCTTGTACGGCTTGCTCCGGGCGGTGGCGCGTAATGCCCACTACACCCCGTTCCTGCTGACCCTGGTGTTGATCTTCCTGGGCTATAGCGGCCTGGGCATCAGCCTGTGGCCGAACATCATCCCGCCCTCGGTGTCGATCTGGGATGCTGCCGCGCCGCCGCAGAGCCAGGGCTTCATGCTGGTGGGGACGCTGTTCATCATTCCGTTCATCCTCGGTTACACCTTCTGGAGCTACTACGTGTTCCGCGGCAAGGTGACCCATGAAGATGGCTACCACTAGGAGGGCCTGTCATGACTGGCAAACACACCGTCGATGAAGAGAAAAAACCGCTCTGGCAACGGCTGGGCTGGTTGGTCCTGATCTGGGGCGGCAGCGTGGTGGCCCTGGGGGTTGTGGCCTGGTTGATGCGCCTGTTCATGAGCGCTGCCGGCCTGAGCACCCACTGACACGACTTCCCATCCCGCCTTGCGGCGGATCTTCAGCCCTTCGCAGCTCCAGCTGCGGAGGGTTTTTTTGTGCCGGCGGATGAGGTCGCTGTAGCCGCTGCCGCCAGGCTGCGATCGGCCGCGTAGCGGTCGTAAAACCTGACGATCCGGTATGTCTGGTTCACACCGGTGCCTTGATTGCGACTGCTGCGCAGTCGATCGCAGCCTGGCGGCAGCGGCTACAGGTGTCTGTGGTCAGAACCGTTACTTACGCGCCTTGAGCACCACGAACTTGGGTGTAGCCGCCACTTGCTCGACACCCCGGAACAGGCGCGCCAGTTTGCTGTGATAACCCAGGTGACGATTGCCCACGATGTACAGCGCGCCACCCACCACCAGGGCTTCGCGTGCCTGCTGGAACATGCGCCAGGCGAGGAAGTCGCCCACCACCTGTTGCTGGTGGAAGGGCGGGTTGCACAGCACCACATCCAGCGATTGCGCAGGCTGGCCGGCCAGGCCGTCACCGGCCCTGACATCGACTTCACGATCACCCAGCGCCGCCTGCCAGTTTTCCAGGGCCGACTGAGTGGCCATGTACGACTCGTCGACCAGGGTGTAGTGGGCCTGCGGGTTGGCCAGGGCGCTGGCGATGGCCAGTACGCCATTGCCGCATCCCAGGTCGGCGACCCGGGCCGAGCCCAGGCCGGTGGGCAGGTGCGGGAGGAACGCGCGGGTGCCGATGTCCAGGCCTTCGCGGCAGAACACATTGGCGTGGTTGAGCAGTTCCAGGCGCGGCGCATCCAGCGGGTAGCGGGTCGGGTAGGGCGAGGTGAAGGGCCCTTTGCCTTCGGCCGTGGCGATCAGCAGGCGGGCTTTCTTGCGGGCCAGCGAAGCCTGCACCGGGCCGATGTATTTTTCCAGCAGGTCACCCGCCGCGCGCGGCAGGTGTTTGATCATCGCCCCGGCGATCACCTGGGCACCCGGCGCCAGATGCCCCTGGAGACGGATCAGTTGTTCCTCGAGCAGGGCCAGGGTCTTGGGCACGCGCACCAGGACCCGGTCGAAGGTGCCTTGCCAGGCGAGGCTGGCCGGTGTGAAAGGCACGGCGTCGAACGCCCGGCCGTTGCGCACCAGGTTTTTCTCCAGGCCCAGGCGGGCCAGGTGCGAGTCGCCGCTGCTGCTCACTGCCAGCTTTCCACTCAGGCTGATCGCCAGGGCGCCGAAGCTATCGTTGAGCACCAGCACGCGAGTAGCAGGCACGGGTGCCTGTTCGGCCAGGTGCTCCAGCAGGTATTCGTCGGCAGCATCGAAGGCTTGCAGGGGATCGTTGGCTTGCTCGGGCTGGCGGAGCAGGTCGAGTTCGGCGAAGGGGCTGGTCAGCAAGTGCATGGCGTAAGGCTCTGGGGCAAGGACACGCCGCGCATCCGGCGGCGTTCTACAGGGCCGTGATTCTACAGGGCTTTGCCTGGCAGGGGTTATTCCAGCAGTCCGTTCATGGCGGCAATGGCAATGGCAATGGCGCCGGCCTTGTTGCTGGTGTTCATCTTGGTGATGATGCTGCGGATATGGAAGTTCACCGTGCTCTGCGACAGGCTGAGGATGCAGGCGATGTCGGCGGCGGTCTTGCCGGCGGCGGACCACTTCAGCACTTCGGTTTCGCGCTCGGACAGGTGGTAGGAAGGCGTGACGCTGGCAAACTGTCGATCGAGCATCACGGTGTGCATCAGGTTGCACAGCCAGATGGTCTGGCCTGCCTTGTCGTAGAATTCATCGAGTTCAACGGGTGTGTGGCTGCGAACCACGCTCAACATGCTCTGGTTATGGCGCGCGTCGTGGGCTGCCTGGCTCCAGCCGTATCGAAGTCCATGGGAGCGCGCCTCCTCCCAGAACTGCGGTGTCTCTCGGAAGACCTCGTCGTGCCAGAGAATGGGCAGCAGGGAGTGGTGGCAATGGGCGACGATCGGGTCGATCTTCACATAGTCGCCGCTCTGGTAACTCGCGTTCCAGGCTTCGGGGTAGTTGTTGTAGATCCTGACCTGCGGGCGCTGGGTGGCAATCTGCACCCGCATGCCGAATGACAGGTACTCCATGTCCAGTTGTTGTACAAGGGAAACGGCTACGTCGAATAAACGGTGCTCGCAGGTTTCACTCAGCAACTGTTGTAGTTGTTCCTCTTTCCAATGAGGCATGGCGAAAATCTCGCGCTGAGGTGGATCCATACTCCGATCAGGTGAAAAGCATTGTAGGAAATGTCCGACGCTTTTGTTGGGTTTTTTTGCTATAGATTTGTGAGTCTTTCTGTCAGACCTGTTCTTGATTTCGATGATGAGCACATCACTGCGGGCGATGCCATTACAATCCGGCGGTGTTTATCCCGGCCTGTTTGCGCGACACTGTGCGCATCTGATTCTTGGAGCCCGTCATGACTGCCAGCGCTGAAAAGTTCACCCGCCAGACGTTACTCGACGTCCAGCCGCTGACCCCCAGCCTGTTCAGCCTGCGCACCACCCGTGATCCGGGTTTCCGCTTTCGCTCCGGCCAGTTCGCCCGCCTGGGCGTGACCAAGGCCGATGGCAGTGTGGTCTGGCGCGCCTATTCGATGGTCTCGGCGCCGCATGACGAACACCTGGATTTCTTTTCCATCGTCGTGCCGGGGGGCGAGTTCACCAGTGAACTGAGCCGTCTGAAGGAGGACGACAGCTTGCTGATCGACCGCCAGGCCTTCGGCTTCCTGACCCTCGACCGCTTCGTCGATGGGCGTGACCTGTGGTTGCTGGCCACCGGTACCGGTATCGCACCGTTCGTGTCGATCCTGCAGGACTTCGAGGCCTGGGAGCGTTTCGACTCGATCAAGCTGGTGTACTCGGTGCGCGAGGCGAAGGAGCTGGCCTACCTGGACCTGATCGCCGGCCTTGAACAACGCGACTACCTGGCCGACTACGCGGGCAAGCTGCAGTTCATTCCGGTGGTTACCCGTGAGCAACACCCGGGCGCCCTCACTGAGCGCATCACCACCCTGATCGAGAATGGCGAACTGGAGCGCGCCGCGGGCCTGGCGCTGACGCCGGAGCATTCGCGGGTGATGCTCTGCGGCAACCCGCAGATGATCGATGACACCCGCCAGGTGCTCAAGCAGCGCGGCCTGAACCTGAGCCTGAGCCGCCGTCCGGGGCAGGTGGCGGTGGAAAACTACTGGTAAGCCGGAAGACAAAAAACGGCGCCCTCGGGCGCCGTTTTTTGTGGGTGAATTCAGGGTTGCCGGTTCTGCGACTTGAGCAGGTCGCGGATTTCGGTCAGCAGCACTTCTTCCTTGGTGGGTGCCGGTGGTTCGGCCGGGGCAGCCGCTTCTTCGCGCTTGAGGCGGTTGATCGCTTTCACGCCCATGAAGATGGCGAAGGCGACGATCACGAAGTCCAGCACGGTCTGGATGAATTTGCCGTAGGCCAGCACCACGGCGGGTGCTTCGCCTTCGGCCGCCTTGAGGGTGATCGCCAGGTCACTGAAGTCCACGCCGCCGATCAGCAGACCGATAGGGGGCATCACCACATCGCCTACAAAGGATGAAACGATTTTGCCGAAGGCCGCGCCGATGATGATACCGACGGCCATGTCGACCACATTCCCTTTGACCGCAAAGGCCTTGAATTCATTGAGCACGCCCATGGTTTATTCCTTGTAACAGATGAGGTTGGTAAACGCAGTGTAAATCAGCTACGCGCATCATGCGCCGCGCAGCGGCTACAGACCGCGGTTATATCGAATAGTTTTGTCGATTTGCGGGGCCGTGGAGGTTACCGAGGTCAGTTATCATGGTGCCTTTTTGCAGAGGACCGTCCCCATGGCCAAGGCCAAGCGCATGTACGGCTGCACCGAGTGCGGCGCGACCTTCCCCAAGTGGGCCGGGCAGTGCGGTGAATGCGGTGCCTGGAACACCCTGGTCGAGACCGTGGTGGAAAGCGGTGGCGCCGCGGCGCCCAGCGGTCGCACCGGCTGGGCTGGGCAACAGGCCCAGATCAAGACCCTGGCTGAAGTCAGTGTCGAGGAAATTCCCCGCTTCACCACCGCCAGCGCCGAGCTGGACCGGGTGCTGGGTGGCGGCCTGGTCGATGGCTCGGTGGTGCTGATCGGCGGCGACCCGGGCATCGGCAAGTCGACCATCCTGTTGCAGACCCTGTGCGCCATCGCCTCGCGCATGCCGGCGCTGTACGTCACCGGCGAGGAGTCCCAGCAGCAGGTGGCGATGCGTGCACGGCGCCTGGGCCTGCCCCAGGACCAACTGCGGGTAATGACCGAAACCTGCATCGAAGCGATCATCGCCACCGCCCGGGTGGAAAAGCCCAAGGTCATGGTCATCGACTCGATCCAGACCATCTTCACCGAGCAGTTGCAGTCGGCCCCCGGCGGCGTCTCCCAGGTGCGCGAAAGCGCCGCCTTGCTGGTGCGTTACGCCAAGCAGAGCGGCACGGCGATCTTCCTGGTCGGTCATGTCACCAAGGAAGGCGCGCTGGCCGGCCCGCGGGTGCTGGAGCACATGGTCGATACCGTGCTGTATTTCGAGGGCGAGTCCGACGGCCGCCTGCGCCTGTTGCGGGCAGTGAAGAACCGTTTTGGTGCGGTCAACGAGCTGGGCGTGTTCGGCATGACCGATCGTGGCCTGAAGGAGGTTTCCAACCCCTCGGCGATCTTCCTCACCCGCGCCCAGGAAGAGGTGCCCGGCAGCGTGGTCATGGCCACCTGGGAAGGCACCCGGCCGATGCTGGTGGAAGTCCAGGCGCTGGTCGACGACAGCCACCTGTCCAACCCGCGGCGGGTAACCCTGGGCCTGGACCAGAACCGCCTGGCCATGCTCCTGGCGGTGCTGCATCGTCATGGCGGCATTCCGACCCACGACCAGGACGTGTTCCTCAACGTGGTGGGCGGGGTCAAGGTGCTGGAAACAGCCTCCGACCTGGCGTTGATGGCGGCGATCATGTCCAGCCTGCGCAACCGTCCGCTGGACAACAGCCTGCTGGTGTTCGGCGAGGTCGGCCTGTCGGGCGAGGTGCGCCCGGTGCCCAGTGGCCAGGAGCGCTTGAAGGAGGCGGCCAAGCACGGTTTCAAACGCGCCATCGTGCCCAAGGGCAACGCACCCAAGGAAGCGCCGGCCGGCCTTCAGGTGATCGCCGTGACGCGGCTGGAGCAGGCCCTGGACGCCTTGTTCGAGTAACCGGCAAAACGCAAAGGGCCGATGCATGTGCATCGGCCCTTTTCATTTGCGCTGGATAAGTCAGTGTTCGGCAGCGGCCGTCTGGCGCTTGGCCGGCGGGCTGTCCTCACTCTCGTCGAGCAGCGGTACCTCCTTGCCTTCGGCGTCGAACAGCTTGCCATCCTTGAAGTAGTCGCCGTCACGCAGTGCCGAGATATCGGAGTACTGGATGGTGCGTTCGTAGGCGGCGGCGAACACCGACTGCTGGTCGGAGTTACCGGCGGTGAAGTGGTTGAAGATCAGGTTGAGCAGAATGGCCATGATCGCCGCCGAGCTGATGCCGGAGTGGAAGATGGTCTCGAACCAGTTCGGGAAGTGGTGGTAGAAGTTCGGCGCGGCGATCGGGATCATGCCGAAGCCCAGCGAGGCGGCGACGATGATCAGGTTGACGTTGTTCTTGTAGCTGACCTTGGACAGGGTGCGGATACCGCTGGCGGCCACGGTGCCGAACAGCACGATGCCTGCGCCACCCAGTACCGGGGTCGGTACCGCGGCGATGACCCGGCCCATGATCGGCAGCAGGCCGAGCACCACCAGGATGACCCCGCCGGTGGCGACCACGTAGCGGCTCTTGACCCCGGTCACGGCCACCAGGCCGACGTTCTGGGCGAAGGCGCTTTGGGTGAAGGAGCCGAAGATCGGTGCCAGGATGCTCGACGCCATGTCGGCGCGCAGGCCGTTGCCCAGGCGCTTGGAGTCGACCTTGGTGTCGATGATCTCGCCCACCGCGAGGATGTCCGCCGAGGTTTCAACCAGGGTCACCATGATCACGATGCACATCGACAGGATCGCGGCGATGTGGAAAGTCGGCATGCCGAAGTGGAAGGGCGTCGGGAAAGCCACCAGCGGGCCTTCGGCGACCTTGCTGAAGTCGGTCATGCCCAGGGCCCAGGCGATCAGGGTACCGACCACCATGGCCAGGAGGATCGACAGGCGCGAGATGCTGGCGCTGCCCAGCTTGCTCAGCAGCAGGACGATACCGAAGGTCATGGCGGCCAGGCCGATGTTGGCCATGCTGCCGAAGTCCGCTGCCTGGCTGTTGCCACCCATCACCCAGCGCGCGGCGACCGGCATCAGGGTCAGGCCGATGGTGGTGATGACGATACCGGTCACCAGGGGCGGGAAGAACTTGGTGATGCGTGAAAACACCGGGGTGATCAGCAGGCCGATCAACGAGGCCGCCATGACCGCACCCAATACGCCGGGCAGGCCGCCACCGCTCTCGTTACTGAGAATCGCGCCCATGGTCGCCACACCGGCGAACGAGACCCCTTGCACCAATGGCAGCTGGCAGCCGAAGAACGGCAGGCCGAGGGTTTGCAGCAGGGTTGCCAGGCCGCCGGCAAACAGCGACGCGGCGATCAACAGGCCGATGTCCGCAGGAGTCAGACCCGCTGCCTGCCCGAGAATCAGGGGTACGGCAACGATGCCGCCATACATGGTCAGAACGTGTTGCAGGCCATACGCCAGGTTGGCGCCCAGGCCCAGGTTCTCGTCTTCGGGACGTGCTGCTGAAGACGTGCTAGAGGAGGACGTATTCATGAGGCGGGGTCTCTGTTTTATTGTTGTGGCGCTACTGTAGACAAGTCCGACATCCCTGCGCCAGAAGAATTGTATACAATTTTTAGATCGGCGTAGGAACAGTCTGATAGCCAGTTTGGGTGCCAGGCTGGATGCAGTTATCGTTCCAACGCGCGCACGCAGGCCTCGCAAGGCTGCGTGAAAACTGACGAGAGGGGTAAAAAAGCTGTCCGAATGGACAGAAACGCAGGAGGGAGGAAAGCAGGTAGCAGGCTAAGTTATTCGCTTATTCGATCAATTCGCGCAATTCGCGCATCATTTCGGGGTTGTCGGCCAGGTTGAGCTCCACCAGACGGCGCAAATGACACGATGAGTCGATATCGGTACGCAGGCAGACGAAACCCAGCCGATTGCCTTCCTCATGGCGCAGTTCCACCTGCATCCATAGCGTTACCTGCTCCCCCAGGTGGACAAGGGCCTCGAAATCCTGGGTCAGGTCGGGGTCCCAGGGCTCCGGGCACTTGATCAGCAAGCCCTTGAGGGACAAGTCAATCAGCTCGACCGGCCAGCGCCGATCGCCCTGGCGCAATTCGGTGGGGCCATCGAAGGCAACACGATGGAAACGTCGACGTTCATGGTGGTCGCGCATGATCAGGCACTCCGGGGTCTTTCCTGACTATAGCTCAGGCCTTGCCAAGGATCGTACAAGGGCGCATAACGACTGCTGTGCGTACCGCGTTGGAGGCTCTAGACCAACGTGGGGGCTGGTCTTTCCTGCCAGTATCGCTAGACTCCAAGGGCTGTCTTTCATCCATTAGTGGAAGCAAACCATGAACAACAATAATAGCCTGCTACGCCACATTCCGTGGCTGGCGCTGGCAGTCATCGGGGCCTGTGCACTGGGTGTGGTCGCCCTGCGTCGTGGCGAGGCCATCAACGCCTTGTGGATCGTGGTCGCCGCGGTGGCCATCTACCTGGTCGCCTATCGCTACTACAGCCTGTTCATCGCCACCAAGGTGATGCAGCTGGACCCACGTCGGGCTACCCCGGCGGTGCTCAACAACGACGGTCTGGACTACGTGCCGACCAACAAACACATTCTCTTCGGTCACCACTTTGCCGCCATCGCGGGCGCCGGCCCGCTGGTCGGTCCGGTCCTGGCCGCACAGATGGGCTACCTGCCCGGCACGCTCTGGCTGATTGCCGGCGTGGTCCTGGCCGGTGCGGTGCAGGACTTCATGATCCTGTTCCTGTCCACCCGCCGCAACGGTCGCTCCCTGGGCGACATGGTGCGTGAGGAAATGGGGCGGATTCCGGGCACCATCGCCCTGTTCGGGTGCTTCCTGATCATGATCATCATCCTCGCGGTGCTGGCGCTGATCGTGGTCAAGGCCCTGGCCGAGAGCCCGTGGGGCATGTTCACGGTCATGGCGACCATTCCGATCGCGATGTTCATGGGCATCTACATGCGCTACATCCGCCCGGGCCGCATCGGCGAGATATCGGTGATCGGCGTGGTGCTGTTGCTGCTGTCGATCTGGCTGGGGGGCCAGGTTGCCGCAGATCCGGTCTGGGGCCCGGCGTTCACCTTCACCGGCGTGCAGATCACCTGGATGCTGGTGGGCTATGGCTTTGTCGCCGCCGTACTGCCGGTGTGGCTGGTGCTGGCGCCGCGTGACTACCTGTCGACCTTCCTCAAGATCGGCACCATCGTCGGCCTGGCCATCGGTATCCTGATCATCGCGCCGGAGCTGAAAATGCCGGCGCTGACCCAGTTCACCGACGGCACGGGCCCGGTCTGGAAGGGCACCCTGTTCCCGTTCCTGTTCATCACCATCGCCTGTGGCGCGGTCTCGGGCTTCCACGCCCTGATCTCCTCGGGCACCACGCCCAAGTTGCTGGACAACGAAACCAACGCCCGTTACATCGGTTACGGCGGCATGCTGATGGAGTCCTTCGTGGCGATCATGGCCATGGTTGCCGCCTCGGTGATCGAGCCGGGCGTGTACTTCGCCATGAACAGCCCGGCCGCGGTGGTCGGCGCCGACGTCGTGTCGGTGGCCCAGACCGTCAGCAACTGGGGCTTCATCATCACCCCGGACGCCCTTGAAGCGGTGGCCAAGGACATCGGCGAGCACACCATCCTGGCCCGTGCCGGCGGTGCGCCGACCCTGGCGGTGGGTATCGCGCAGATCCTGCACCAGGTGCTGCCGGGTGAGAACACCATGGCCTTCTGGTACCACTTCGCGATCCTGTTCGAGGCGCTGTTCATCCTCACCGCGGTGGACGCCGGTACCCGTGCCGGTCGCTTCATGCTCCAGGACCTGCTGGGCAGCTTCATCCCGGCCCTCAAGCGTACCGAGTCGTGGGGCGCCAACCTGCTCGCCACCGGTGGCTGCGTGGCGCTCTGGGGCTACCTGCTGTACCAGGGCGTGATCGACCCGCTGGGCGGCATCAACACCCTGTGGCCGCTGTTCGGTATCTCCAACCAGATGCTGGCCGGTATCGCCCTGATGCTCGGCACCGTGGTCCTGATCAAGATGAAGCGCCAGCAGTACATCTGGGTCACCCTGCTGCCGGCGGTCTGGCTGCTGATCTGCACCACCACGGCCGGTTTCATCAAGCTGTTCGATCCGAACCCGGCCGTCGGCTTCCTGGCCCTGGCCAACAAGTACAGCGTGGCGCTCGACGCCGGGCAGGTACTGGCACCGGCCAAGGACATCGGGCAGATGCAGCACGTGATCTTCAACGCCTATACCAACGCGGGCCTGACCGTGCTGTTCCTGTTCGTGGTGTTCAGCATTCTGTTCTTCGCCCTCAAGGTCGGCATCGCCGCCCTGGGCAAGAAAGAGCGCACCGACAAGGAAACCCCGTTCCAGGCCCTGCCGGACGCGTAAACCAGGAGTACAGCCGTCATGTTCAACGACCTCGGTCGACTGGGTAAGTACCTGGGGCAGGCAGCCCGCCTGATGGTCGGCATGCCCGACTACGACACCTATGTCGAGCACATGCAGACCAAGCACCCGGACAAGCCGGTGATGAGCTACGAGGCGTTCTTCCGCGAGCGCCAGGAAGCCCGTTACGGTGGCAAGGGTGGACCCAAGTGCTGTTGATCCACAGTCACTGACGGCGCTTTAACCTGTGGGAGCCCGGCTAGCCGTGCTCCCACAGTCATTTTCAGTTGAGGAGATTTTCGTTTGCACGCGCCCATTCCCGTTACAGTGCTCAGCGGCTTCCTGGGTGCCGGCAAGACCACCTTGCTGCGCCATATACTCAAGGCCGAGCATGGCCTGAAGATCGCCGTGATCGAAAACGAATTCAGCGATGCCGGCATCGACAGCCAGTTGCTCGGCGATGAACCGGTGCAGGTCATGACCCTGGCCAACGGTTGCGTCTGCTGCAGCATCCACACCGACCTGACCCGCGCGCTGTTCCTGTTGCTCGAACGCCTGGACAGCGGCGAGATCGCCTTCGACCGCCTGGTGATCGAATGCACCGGCCTTGCCGACCCTGCGCCGGTGGCGCAGACCTTTTTCATCGACGAGGAACTGCGTGAGCGCTACATCCTCGACGGCATCATCACCCTGGTCGATGCCGCGCATGCCGACCAGCACCTGACCCAGGCCATCGCCCAGGCCCAGGTGGGCTTCGCCGACCGCCTGCTGGTGAGCAAGACCGACCTGGTCGATAGCGACACCTTCCAGGCCCTGAGCGAACGCCTTGGGCGGATCAACCGTCGCGCGCCGATCCGGGTGGTCGAGCACGGTCGCATCGACCTTGCCGAGCTGCTCGATGTACGTGGCTTCAACCTCAATGCCGACCTGGGCGGCGGATTGAGCCTGCGCCCGGTCAGCCAGCCCACCACGCCCGACCGGATCTCCAGCCTGGTGCTGCGCACCGACGTGCCGCTGGATATCGACCGCCTCAGCGACTTCATGAACCAGCTGCTGGAAGACCATGGCAAACAGCTGCTGCGCTACAAAGGTGTGCTCAACATCGCCGGCGCGGACCGGCGCCTGGTGTTCCAGGGCGTGCTGAAGCTGTATGGCTTTGACTGGGATACCGAGTGGCAAGTGGGCGAGGCGCGGGAGAGTGTGATGGTGTTCATTGCCGACGAGTTGCCGGAGGCGAAGATTCGTGAAGGCTTTGAGGCCTTGAGCCAGGGTTGAGGGCCCTTCGCGGGGCAAGCCCGCTCCCACAGGCAGGCATAAAAAAGCCTCGATCGTTCTCACGAACGGCGTTGATCACCGCGTCGTTGTCCAGGTCAACCTGCGATATTTGTGACCTGCGAAACACGCAGCAGCTGCAAGTATTGCGCAAACCAACGTCAGTGAACTCGGGTCGCTTGTGGGCAGTTGACTTGCAACCAGGCCACAAACAGCGGCGATGATCTGGTGTACAAAACCTGCCATTGCCATTGCATAGGGGCCTGCTATGGGCGAGCCGGCATTCGCAATCGACAGGCTCAAGGGATACAAGACGCCCTGGGCAATCAGAATCAGGCAATAGGGTAGCCATAAAGCGGCGGCAGAATGAGCCACGAGCATAGGGACGAAATTCATTGCAATGGCTCCTGTCGCAAGCAGGGCCAGGCCGGAGCTGAATAGTCGCCGTTGGCTGCATTTGAGCGCGAGCCGGTTGGAGAGCACGGCGCCGACTAAATAAGCTGCGCTGATTGGCCATCCAAGCAGCCCGTACTCAAGCGCACTCCATGAATGTTGAGTCTGGAAGATCTTCGGCGCCATGGCATTGAATAAAATAAGCATGCCGTACCCTAGTCCACCAGCCAGCGTTGGCAAGAAAAAGGCGGGTTGTTGCAGGAGTATGCGATAGGATTTCAGGGAAGCATATTTCGCTCTCGGACTGCTTTTTGCCCCGGCAAAACTACGACTCACCTGCAAGCCGAGAATCAGACTTGCAGCGGCAGTAAGCAAAAAAATCGATTCCCAGCCAAACGCGGTTAGTACAAGGGCACCGAGGAACTGCCCGACACCAATCGAGACCACAAAGCAAATAGATAGCCAGCTCAACGCTTGCGTCAGTTGCCGACCGCTGAAACTATCCCGCAGGACGACCCTTGCCATGACTGACAAGCCCCCAGCGGCGACGCCCTGAATGGCCCTGATTATTAAAAATGAAACTCCGTCTGTTGCGAAAACGACGGCAAAGTTACTGAATGAATAGAGCAACAGTGCTCCCATCAATGCGTTCTTGCTTCCGAACCGCGCAGCCTGGTGTCCCCACCACAGCATAGTCACACCCATTCCCAGCAAGAATACGGATAGCGTTAACGCAGCAAAGCTTTCTTGCCCAGCCAGATCCTTGGTAATGATGGAGAGTGCGGGAATATAGAGTGTTATTCCCGCCTGAGCTAAGAAAACAGCCAGGCACCCAAGGGCGATCGGGTTGCTTTTTCTCAAGGCGAGGAACTCTTGTTATTTGAAGTGATGGTGTTCAGGTTGTTCTCATCAAGGAACGCCTTGAGGCAACTACAGAACTTTCTGATTAGAGCGGGGCTCATATCGGCTCGTAATGTTATACGTACGGCTGCCTTGCCCCGTGGCACGACAGGGAAGAATACGGTCGAGGTGAAGAACCCATGATCGGCTAAATGGCTTGCCGCTTCAGTGGCCACTTGAGGCTCCCCGCACCTGATGAGTCTAATTGCTGTTGGGTGACCGCTTTGCTCGCTAGCAACTAATGAATCAAAAAGCCTGATGTTTCTCAGTAGTGATGCTTGAAGGCTGTCGAGCTCAGTGCTGTGGTGTAGCCTTATAGAGGCTATTCCTGCACCTATGGCGGCGGCGTTAAGACTTTGCGACCAGTTGCAGGGGCCTCCATAGCGGTTGAGGTATGAGCGGTGCTGCTTGTTGCCCAGCATGATAACTCCACCGCTTGCCCCAAAGCTTTTAGCCAGCGATGCGACGATAATAGTACCGCTGTCCATTTCTGATATTTTGGCTCTCACGTAGCCTGAGCCCCGCTCACCGAAAGCGGAAATGGCGTGGGAGTCATCCAGATAAAGAAACAGTCCGTAGCGCTCTTTGAGATAGAGAAGACTGTCCATGTCGGCGCTTCCACCCATGCTGTAAAGCCCGTCAGCAATGTAAGCAACATGGCGATGTGTTTTGCAAAGTTGCTCAAGTTGGTCAATATCATTGTGCATGAGCGTGATGACTTCTGTTTCATCTGCGCAGGCGGCTTTGAGGTGATTCATCGAGTAGTGTGAGTGCTTGTCGAATACCATGGTCGGTGAGATTTCGTTCGTGAAAATTCCCGCTGCCAACAATGGTAAAGCGCCTGCGCTCGCGGAGCTGCAAGATAACGTCGCCATGCATTCACTTTCAAATAGTGTAGAAAGCTCTGACTCAAACTTTTCCAGTAGAGAAAGCTTGCTTCTATTTCTGGAGTTGGCAATTCTCAAAGTTCCGGAGCTTTGTAGAGCCTCTGTGGCGCCTTCAAGCAACGCAGGGTGGTAATCGAGACCCAGGTACGATGTAGTACAAAAGTGGTGGAGTTCTCTGCCCTGCTGATCAATGAGTCGATTTGGCCCAATGACGTCTACAGTCAGTCCAGAGAGGCCGCTTGTTTCTGCATGGTTCCAATCCGGTTCGGCTAGGCGGACAACGTTTTTGTAGTTTGAATATGTGTTCAAGGCGCCAATTTCCGATGTGGTGGAGATGGCGCAAAGCATGAGTCAAGATTTCTGTTGTGTAAGCTAGATGGATCTGGTGAGGTCGAAGGATGCTTCTTCTGGGGGGGGGCAAAATACTTACAGGCTGATGCTTCCATAAACACAGTGTTATCTGTCTTCAACGACACAAAAAAGCCCGGCTCAAGAGCCGGGCTTTTTCACATCACTCAACTGTAATCAGTTGCCGTACACCGGCAGCTTCTTGCAGATGGCCTTGACCTTCTCGCGAACGGCGTCGATCACCGCTTCGTTGTTCAGGTCGGCCAGGATGTCGCAGATCCAGCCAGCCAGTTCTTTACACTCGGCCTCTTTGAAGCCGCGAGTGGTCACAGCCGGGGTGCCGAAGCGCAGGCCGGAGGTGACGAACGGGGAGCGTGGGTCGTTCGGTACCGAGTTCTTGTTGACGGTGATGAAGGC
>Ga0247821_10000134_pt1 | contig 42162 bp, 21 predicted proteins | sample 13C_Glycerol_Day_FD_192481 | JGI IMG/M metagenome (GOLD analysis project Ga0247821, IMG submission 192481) | Soil microbial communities from agricultural site in Penn Yan, New York, United States - 13C_Glycerol_Day14 | ecosystem: Environmental > Terrestrial > Soil > Agricultural land | place... | reverse complement strand
GCAGGTGCAGGTTGGCATCAGCCAGGGTGCTGGTGCGGTGGCTGATGAGGATTCGCGTGCGCCCGGCGAACAGCTGGTCGATGGCCGCGATCACCTCCCGCTCGGTGGTTTCATCCACCGCCGATGTCGCTTCATCGAGCACCAGCACCCGTGGCTCCTGGAGCAAGGCGCGGGCTATGGCGATGCGCTGCTTCTGGCCCCCGGACAACTGCTGGCCGCGCTCGCCCAGCGGCCCGTCCAGGCCCAGCGGCAAGGCCTCGACCAACGACTCCAGGCGGGTCAGGCGCACCACCCGCTCCAGGTCCTCGCGACTGGCCTCGGGCACGCTGTAGGCCAGATTCTGCGCCAGGGTGCCGCGAAACAGCACGATATCCTGGCTGACCACGGCGATCTGTTTGCGCAGGGCCAGCAGGTCCAGCTCGCGCAGGTCGGTGCCGTCGAGCAGGATGCGACCCTGGTCGGGGTCGTAGAAACGCTGCAGCAGGTCGATCAGGGTCGATTTGCCGACGCCCGAGGCGCCGCTGATCGCCACCTTCACGCCGGCCGGAATACAGATCTCGACGCCGCCCAGCACGCTGCCGAGGCGCTGCTCATGGGCAAAGTGCACCGCTTCCAGGCGCAGTTCGCCGGGCCCCTGGGGCATGGGCGCAGGCGCAGCGGCCGGGCGCACGCCAACCGGTTCCTGTTGCAGCTCCATCACCCGCCCCAGGCTCACGGCCATGCGCTGCACCGCCACGTACAGGCCGAGCAGGCTCTGCACCGGTCCGACCGCCATGCCCAGGTAGGTGGAAAAGGCGATCAGCGCGCCCAGCTGCCAGGTGCCCTGGATCACCCAGTAGCCGCCCACCAGGAAGGCACAGGCGCGGCACAGCGAGGTCAGCGTGCCCGGCACCGCCTGGGTGAAGAACTCGGTGACCTGCACCCGCAGCAACTGGCTCATGTAACCCTGGCCCAGGCGACCCAGGCGATCGGACTCGCGGCCTTGCTGCCCGGCAGCCTGGATGAATTTCATCGCCGGCAGGGTCTCGACCAGGAACGACGACACATCGGCGGAGCGCTCACGCAAGGTGCGTACCTCGCGCTCGACCTTGCGCCGCATCCAGCGCAGCCACAGCACCTCGATGGGGATCAACAGCGCCAGCAACAACGACAGCTGCCAGGACAGCATGAGCATCAGGGTCACCGCGCCGATCAGGCCGATCACGCTCGACACCGCCGAGAACAGCGAATCGACGGCAAAACGCTGGATCTCGGCGACATCGCCGTCCAGCCGCGAAAGGATGTCGCCGATGCGCTTGCGCCCGTAGAAGGCCGGCGAAAGCTGCTGCAGGTGGCGGTACAGGTCATCGCGCAGGGCGAACAGGATGCGCCCGGACAATCGTGTGTGCAGGTAGCGGTTGATCCCCGCCAGCAGCGTGCCGGCGATGCCGACCGCAATCATGATCGCCGCCATGTGCCACAGCACCTGGAAGTCCTTGGCCAGCAGGCCCTGGTCGATCAGGGTCTTGACCAGCCAGGGCTGCGCCAGCACCAGCAGCGACGCGGCCAGCGACAACCCCAGCAACGCACCGATCGCCCGCCAGTGCGGGCGCACGAAACCGTACAACCAGGCCAGCGCGCGGCGCATCAGCTGCGGGTCGGAGGCGTCGATGAGCCTCAGGAAAATACCGCCCATCACCGGCCCCTTATTCGCGCAACTGCTTGAGTTTTCGGTACAGGGTGGCGCGGCTGATGCCCAGGGCCTGCGCCGCCGCCGAGACATTGCCTTGATGCCGCTCCAGGGCGCCGCGGATCAGCTCCACCTCGTTATCCCGGATACTGCCGCTGTGCGGGGTGTTGCCACTGAGCTCATCGAGCAGGCAGTCGGTGAGGTGCTCGAGGCTCAGCACCTGCTCGCCCGGCTCGCGCATGGCCAGTGCCGAGCGCAGGACCATCTCCAGCTGGCGAATGTTGCCCGGCCAGTCGAAGTTGCCCAGCAGTTCGTGCAGGCCCTTGTCCAGGCTGACCCCTTCGGCGCCGAACTTGCCCAGCAGGGTATCGATCACCTCGCCCAGGTCGTCGCGGTCGCGCAGGGCCGGCAGTTGCAGGCTCACGCCATTGATGCGGTAGTAGAGGTCTTCGCGAAAATGCTGGTCGAGCACCAGGCGCTTGAGGTCGCGGTGGGTGGCGCAGATCACCGCCACGTCGATCTCCTGCTCTTCGCCGGCGCCCAGCGGTGCGACCCGGCGCTCCTGCAGCACCCTGAGCAGGCGTGCCTGCAAGGCCAGCGGCATATCGCCGATTTCATCGAGGAACAAGGTGCCGCCGTGGGCCTGCATCAGTCGCCCGACCATGCCGCCACGGCGCGAGCCGGTGAAGGCGCCTTCGCGGTAGCCGAACAGTTCGGATTCGATCAGGCCTTCCGGAATGGCGGCGCAGTTGACCGCCACGAACGGTTTGTCGGCACGGGCGCTGGCCTGGTGCAGTGCACGGGCCACCACCTCCTTGCCGGTTCCGGTTTCGCCAAGCAACAGCACCGGCAGGTCATTGTTCAAGCCCCGGCGTGCCATGCCCAGGGCCCTGGCGAAGCGCGCATCGCGCCCGGCCAGGCTTTCCAGCGCCACCGGCCGGGGTGCCGGCAGCGCTTTATTGACCGGCTGCGCCGTGCCCATGCCGACCCGCCGCGGCAGGTGCACGGCACGGAAGAAGAACTCACCCTTGGCGGTCTGCACACTGCTCACCCGGTCCATCCACAGGCGGGTGAGGAACGCCGAGGTGCGCTCGCCCATCAGTTCGCTGCAACGCCGCCCGACCAGGGCCTGGCGCGACAACTGGAGCAACTCGCAGGCGCGTTCGTTGGCCGCCAGCACCTCACCGTCCAGGCTCAGGGCCAGCAGGCCATGCCAGGCGCTGCCCAGGTACTGCGGCCGGCTGTGGAAGGCCAGCACCAGTTGCTCGGGGTAGCACAGGCCGAACATGCGGCTCTCGATATTGCTGGCCGCCAGTATCAGCGTCGACAGGTTGTCCTGGGGCTGGGCCATGACGCCTTCGCGGGTCAGGTCCAGAACGCCGATCACATGCCCCAGCGGGTCGCGCAGCGGCACCGAGGTGCAGGAAAACGGGCTGAGGCGATCCAGGTAGTGCTCGCCGCAGTTGATCAGGGTCGGCCGCCCCTCGACCACGGCGGTGCCGATCGCGTTGGTGCCGCGGCTCGACTCGCTCCAGCAGCTGCCGGGGTGCAGGTCACGCAGGCCCACCTTGTTGAGCTCGGCGGTCTGCCCGCCGATGGCCAGGATGTTGGCCTTTGCGTCACCCAGGATGATGATGCTGCTGTTGCCCTGGCGGTGGACCAGGTATTCCATCTCCGGCGTCGCGGCATCGATCAGCAGGCGGTTGCCATCGAGCAGCTCCTGCAGGCGGTGACGTGCGTCCAGTTCCACCTGTTCGGCTTCCAGGCAATTGAGGCCATGGCCCAGGCTGCGCCGCCACGAGGCGTCGATTTCCTCGCGCAGCATGCCTTGCGGCAACGCGCCTTCGCTGATCAGCTTCAGGCGGACCATCCGCGAGGTCTGCAAGGGGTCGGTAGCATTTGTTATTGGTATATGCTGCGCCATCTCTCACTCCAGCGTGCCGTGTGCGGCGCGGTGCCGCCAAAGGCCGGTGTCGAGCAGCTCACTGTTGATGCGACTGCTTGGTCATCGCTGACTTTACTCTAATATTTCAGTGCATCCACGTACTGCCGGCAAAAATCCTCGGGCCGGGAGGCGACTGCTGCGCAGTCGATCGCAGGCTTCGCCAGCGCCCACAAAGGCAGTTGCGCCCACAGTTGCACTGACCGGTAGACTTGGTATCTGGTACGACGGTACACCAAAAAACGATGTTAATAGCAATTATTTGCAGTTAACATCGCCCTCCTCTATTACCCCCGCCTTCCCGCCAGGACCGTACCGTCGATGCGCCGCACGTTCGCTTCGCTCTGCCTGCTTCACGCCGTTACCCCTTCTCCAGCCTGGGCCGATGCCTTAGCGCAGGCCGATTCATCCTCCATCGAGCTGCAGGCCCTGAGCATCAATGCCGATGCGTTCGAAGAGCGTGCCGATGGTCCGGTGCAAGGCTACCGGGCCACCCGTTCGGCCAGCGCCACGCGCACCGACACGGCCCTGCATGAAACCCCGCAATCGGTCACTGTGGTGCCCCGCGATGTGCTCGAAGACACCGGCGCCACCCGCCTGCAGGACGGCCTGGATTACGCCGGCGGCGTTGGCCGGGCCAACAATTTCGGCGGCCAGGGCCTGACCACCTTTACCGTGCGCGGCTTTACCACCGGCGAGTTCTATCGCAACGGCTTCCCGATCAACCGTGGCTACCCCAACGCCCCCGATGCCAACACCGTCGAGCGCCTGGAAGTGTTGCGCGGCCCGGCCAGCAGCCTGTATGGCCGCGGCGATCCCGGCGGCACCTTCAACGTGGTCAGCAAGCAGCCACAGGCCGAGCGCAAGGTCACCCTCGGCAGCCAGTTCGATGACCAGGGCATGCACCGCGCCACCCTCGATGCCACCGGTGCGCTCAACCAGGATGGCACCCTGGCCTACCGCCTCAATGTGCTCGGTGAAGGCGGTGAAAGCTTTCGCGACGATGTCGACAGCGAACGCTACGACGTCGCCCCGGTCATCAGCTGGCAGGTCAACGACGCCACGCGTGTGGTGTTCGAGGCCGACTTCATGCGCAACAACCACCCCCTCGACCGTGGCCTGACCCGTTACAGCACCCAGCAAGGCAACGCCTCGCGCGATACCTATATCTGGGAGAAAGGCAGCGACAACCTGCTGCACAACGACAACGACATGGCGCAACTGCGTTTCGACCATGCCCTGAACGAGAACTGGACCCTGGCCGGTGGCATGCAGCTGCTCGACGGCAGCCTCAAGGGCAATGCCGTGGAAGCCAACGGGTTGCAGGCGGACGGTCGCACCCTGGGTCGCAACTTCAACTACCGCAAGCTGGAGTGGACCGATCGCGATGTCCAGCTGAACCTGACCGGTCACTTCGACACCGGCGGTTTCGCCCACACCCTGCTGACCGGCGTCGAGTACGAAGACTACGACTACCAGTCGATCATCCACCGCTCGGCGGCGGGCAACGGCGCCTACCCGATCGATATCTTCGATCCGGTTTTAGGCCAACCACGTCCAGCCCTGACCCGCACCACTACCCACGACAAGGAAAACCTCAAGACCTGGGCGGCCTTCGTCCAGGACCAGGTGGCACTGACCGAACGCCTGAAGGTACTGGCCGGGGTGCGTTTCGAGCGCTTCGAGCACGACTACGACAACTACCTGCCCAACAGCGCCAGCTGGGAGGCTGCCGACAATGCGGCAACCCCGCGCCTTGGCCTGATCTATGACCTGACCGACACGCTGGCGGTGTACGCCAACACCGCCCGTTCGTTCAAGCCCAACAGTGGTGCCAGCCGCCAGGGTGATGGCTTCGACCCGGAAAAAGGCAAATCCGTCGAGGTGGGCCTGAAATGGGAAGCGCTGGAGCGCCAGTTGAGCGTCGACGCGGCGGTGTATCGGATCACCAAGGAAAACGTCCTGACCCTGGACCCGGTCGATCCGGCCTACAGCGTCGCCGCCGGAGAGGTAAGCAGCCGTGGCCTGGACCTCAACGTCGCGGGCAACCTGACTCCCGAATGGCGGGTGATCGGCGGTTACGCCTATGTCGATGCCGAAGTGACCGAGGACAACACCCTGGCATCAGGCACGCGCCTGGCCAACATTCCGCGCAACACCTTCAGCCTGCTCAATACCTATGAGTTCCTGGACGGTGCCGCCAAGGGGCTGGGCCTGGGCATGGGCGTCAAGTATGTCGACGACCGGGCCGGGCAGACCAGCGCCAGCACCTACACCATGGAGCGCTACAGCGTGGTGGATCTGCTGAGTTTTTATCAGCTCAACGAGCATGTGCGCCTGAACCTCGATGTGAAGAATGTCTTCAATAAAGGCTATGACGAAGGTGCGTTCAATACCTACGTTTATCCGGGTGCGCCACGTACGGTACAGGCGGGCGTTGCCTACACCTTCTGAAGGGACCCGATCGCAGGCTCCCACAGCGCATGCACACTCAACCTGTGGGAGCTGCCGCAGGCTGCGATCAGCGAGGTTGCGGCGACATCAAGCCGCCGTCATTGCCACGATGATCGGCCCGCAAACAGCCAGCAATACGTTGGAAATCGCATAGCAGACGGTAAAGCCAATGACCGGGGTGTTACTTTCCGACTGCTCGATGATCTTGTTCATCGACGCCGCTTCGGTCTGCGCCCCGGCCAGCGCGCCGAACAGGATCATCGGGTGCAGGCGCAGCACATAGCGACCGAAATACAGCGCCACCAGCGGCGGCAGCAGGGTCACCGCGACGCCGGCTATCAACAGGGCCGCCCCCTGGTCCGCAATGGCGGCGATGGCCGCAGGCCCGGCCAGCAAACCGACCACGGCGCCAAAGGCGGTCAGGCCGAATTCGGAAAAGGCCCATTGCGCGGCCGGTGGCAGCGCCCCTCTTTCCGGATGACGGGAGTTGTGCCAGCCGATCAGCAACGAAACCAGCAGCACGCCGCCGCCCACACCCAGCTCTATCGGGATCATCCCGACATGGGCCGAGAGCAGCCCCAGCAACGAGCCGACCACCATGCCCAGGGTATGCAGGGCGATGTCCGACTTGTAGCTTTTCTCGCGCACGCGGCCCAGTTGCCCGGCCAGGGCCTGGACACTGCTGGTACGCCCGGTGAGGCTGATGACGTCGCCCTTGCGCAGCAAGGTATAGGGCAACACCGGCAGTTCCAGCCCCTGGCGGGTGATGCCGGTGATGAAGCAGCCCATGCGCTCGCGCCCCAGCAGACGGGCCTTGATCGCGTGCAGGGTCTTGCCGCTGAGCCCCGGTGCGCACAGGACGATATCCGCGCTGGTGGTGGGGAACGACATGGCTTGCACGTCATCCACCTCCGGCCCTACCCAGTCGGGCAACAATGCCACGGCTTCGCGCAAGGCGTAGATAGCAAGAATGTCACCCGCCGCCAGCAGCATGGCCGGGTCACGCTCGTATACCTGGCCCTCGCGCACCACCCGCTCGACACTGATGTCCGGGTGCAATTGTTCGATATCGGCGATCGACCGACCGATCGCCGGCACATGGCTGAGGCGGTGCGCACGCACCACGATGCGGGTATAGGGGATGGCCAGTGACTCATCTTCGCGGCTGATGCCCAGCTCGCGCTCAAGCTCGCGGGCACTGTCGCGAAGGTTCACACCCAGCAACCTGGGCGCCACTGTGCCGACGAAGACCACAAGGCCAACGGTGCCGAAGACATAGGTGATGGCATAGGCGACCGCCATATGGCTGTTCAACTGGCTCCTGGCTTCGGCCGAGACCGGCAATTGCGCAATGGCACTGCTGGCCGTGCCCATGATCGCGGTGTCGGTCAGCGCACCGGCGCCCAGCCCCGCGGTAAAGCCGGCATCGAAATGGAAAATCGCATTCATCAGCAAGATGGTGCCCAGCGCCGTTGCGCAGAGCACTACCGAGAACAGCACCAGCTTGAGGGTGCCGCGGTTCAGGCTGCCGAAGAATTCCGGGCCACTCTTGAAGCCTACCGCATAGATGAACAGGGTAAAAAAGGCGGATTTGAGTACGTGGGGCACTTCCAGGCCTATCTGGCCGATCAGCAAGCCCATCAACAATGCGCCCGCCACCGAGCCCAGGTGAAAACTGCCGATGTTGATCCGGCCAATCATCACGCCCAGGGCGATGGCCAGGAACACCGCGATTTCCGGGTTGGCGCGCAATGCATCCACTATAAAATCGATCATTCGTAGCTCCTGCGTGCCCTGATCGCCATCGGGATACCGCTTCAGGCTAGCTGAGAAACGCCCCGGCGAACGGCCCCTGCCCCTTGCCGGGCGGATTCGTCAACCCTGGTCTAGACTCGCCTTGACTCGTTCCCCCCCCATCGGTGGCGCACCAAAGGAATGCCTATGCGACTGACGCCAATTCGTTGCGTTTCCTCCACCTGCCTGGGCGCGCTGCTCGCGGTACTTGGCCTGTCGGCCGGCAATGCCTGGGCAGGCGGCATTCTGATCTACGAAGCCGGCCAGGAAGGCAACGGCCTGGCCAACGCCGGTGCCGCCGCGCTGGCCACCGACCCCAGCGTGCTGATGAGCAACCCGGCTGGCATCGTCCAGCTGGCCGGCACCCAGATCAGCGCCAATGCCCAGGTGATCCTCGGCGACTTGAGCTTCTCCCGCGACAGCAACAACCAGTTCGATGGCAATGAAGGCGGCAACGCCTTGCAGTGGCTGCCGGGATCGAGTTTCTTCATCAGTCACCAGCTCGACGATCGCTCGGCGGTGGGCTTTGGCATGTATGGCAACTTCGGCCTGGCCCTGGACTATGACGACGACTGGGCCGGGCGCTACTTCACCCAGGAAGCGGCGGTGATCGGCGTGTCGTTCCAGCCGACCATTGCCCACCAGTTCACCGACCAGCTCTCCGTCGGCGTCGGCCCGCGCATCGTCTATGGCTACTACCGCACCGAGATGGCCATCAACAACAACCTGCTTGGCCTGCTCGATCGCCCGGACGGCCAGCTCGAATACAAGGACACCGATGTCGGCACCGGGGTCAACCTTGGCCTTCTCTACACGTTCGATGAGCGCACCCAGGTCGGGCTCGCCTACACCAGCAAGGTCAAGCTGGAGTTCAAGGACAGCCCCGATGTGCGCGATGTCAGCAACCCCATCATCAACGCCGCCCTGCGTCGCCTGGATGTCGACGCTCTTGAACTGGACATGAACATTCCGCAGACGGTGCTGCTGAGCGTCGCCCATCAGCTCGACCCGCAATGGAAGCTGCTCGGCAGCCTCGGCTGGCAGGACTGGAGCGAGTTCGGCGAGATCGGCGTGGAGGTGGATGCCGATGCCGTCGGTGTCGACCGCACCGTCGACCGCCAGTACAAGGATACCTGGCACGCCTCCCTCGGCGCCCAGTACCAGGCTACGCCCAGGGTGCGCTGGAACATGGGCCTGGGCTACGACAGCTCGGCCGTGGATGACGAGGACCGCACCGTCGACAACCCCATGGGCGAAGCCTGGCGCCTGGCGACCGGTATCAACTATCAAGTCGAAGAGGGGCTGGACCTGCACATGGCCTACACCCTCGTGTGGCTGGGTGATATGGACGATGAACAGACCAAGGCGCGCTCGGGTACTACGCTGTCCGGTACCTACCGCAACAGTGCGCTGCATATCCTCGGTGGCGGCGCCACCTGGCGTTTCTAGGGAGCACACCTGCGTGCTGCTGCGCCGGTCGCCCCCCCGGCACGGTGATGAGATTCAGTAAAAGTGACCACAAGGAGCACTACCATGAAGTTGAAGTCGCTAGCGGTATCGCTGTGCCTCGCCTCTCTGGCGCTGTCTGGCTGTGCCAGCAAATACGTGGAGCCCGAGCAGTACTCGGGTTTTCTGAAGGACTACAGCATGCTCAAGGAAGCGCAGTCGCCTACCGGTGCCCCGGTGATGCGCTGGATCAAGCCGGACATCAAGACCAATAGCTTCACCAGCGTCTATATCGAACCGAGCCAGCTCTATCCCCGCCCGCAGCCCACCGAGAATGTCCCGGCCAGTACCCTGCAGGGCATTACCCAATACTATGATCAGGCGCTCAAGCGTGAGTTCTCCACCGTCCTGCCGCTCGCTACTTCCGCAGGCCCTGGCACCCTGGTCGTACGCCCGGCCATCACCGCGGTGAGTGCCAAGACCAAGAGCCTGCGCCCCTATGAAGTGATTCCGATCGCCCTGATCGCCGCCGGTGTCAGCACCGCGACCGGCATCCGTGACCAGGACACCAGCATCGCCACCGAGGCACAGTTCCTCGATGGCCGCACCAAACAGGTGGTCGCGCAAGTGGTGCGCAAGGGCGCCGGTGCCGAACTGGAAAACTCCGAACAGAAGATGACCGCAAAAGATGCCAAGGCCGTGCTCGATGGCTGGGCCAAGGACATGGTCAGGTCGTTCCAGCAGTTGAAGAGCAAATAACCATCACCACCGCCAGGCGCCGATCTTCAGAATGCAACGAAGATCGGCGCTGTTCCGGTTCGCTGCAAGGGCACTTTCCACGAACCATTCGATGAAGCTGCTTTCGGCCACCTGGTCGTTGCCAGGCATGGCAGTGCCTCCAGTCCATCACCTTCCCCGCCAGCGGTATCCAGGCTCGCCTGCGCCCGTTTAAAGCGCGTCGCACCGCTGTAGTCTGCATCTGTAAGTGCATTCATACGCATTTAAAAAAAGCGTCTAGTCTTTCTTTGTTGCGAATGATTCGACAGCGCATTTTCCCTTTTCGGGGACTGCCGATTCGCGGTAGTCCCCCTTCAAGGAATACGCGGCCGTCGCTGATACCGGTGCTGCGCCAGGGCTGACACGGCCCTCCCAGGAAGCTGTTTGTGAAGAGGTGGACATGACGACCCGACTCCGTGCTGCAATTCCAGCTGCGTTCAAGCCTAAACGCCAAGCGGTGGCGCTTGAACCGCGCATACTGTTCGACGGCGCGGCGGCGGCAGCGACGGCGGATCAGCAGCATCAGGACAACGGCGACGCCGGCAAGACCGACAGCGCTCACGCCACGGCAACCGATGCGCGCAGCGAACCCGGCCAGCAACCTTCGGCGGCGCGCCACCTGCTGGTGCTCGACAGCCGGATCGAAGGCCGTGAACAGCTCACCGCCAACCTGCCGGACAATGTCGAAGTGCTGGTGGTCGATGCCAACCAGGACGGTCTGGCTGCGATTTCCGGTGCCCTGGCCAAACTGGGCCAGGTCGACTCCATTCAAATCCTGTCCCACGGTGCCTCCGGCGAGTTCACCCTCGGCAGCACGACACTGACCGCCGGCAATATCGAGCAATACGCCAACCCGCTGAGCCAATGGAGCCAGTCCCTGAGCGAAGGGGCCGACATCCAGTTGTATGGCTGCAAAGTAGGTGAAGGCAAGGATGGGCGCACGCTGGTCGACGAGTTGGCGCGCTGGACCGGCGCCGATGTCGCTGCCTCCGATGACAACACCGGCAGCACCCGGGCCGGCGGTGACTGGAACCTGGAAATCAGCAATGGCCTGATCGACAAGTCCATTGCCCTGAGCAGCGCGGCCCTGAGCAGCTATGACCGGCTGTTGGCGGCCGGCCCCACCACCGATCTGTCTGGTGGTGCCAGCGTGCTGCTGGGCGACACCTTCACCTTCACCGTGACCTTCAGCAACAGCACCACCGATACTGGCTATGCGCCCTTTATCGACCTGTTCTTCCCGGCGACCGGCAAGGACGGCGCAGGCGCCGAAATCGATGACGGGATCACCTTCGTTTCTGCCACCTACCTGGGTCAGAACCTGGTCGCTCACGTATTGACCTTCGACGCCAACGGCCAGGCCAGCCACCCCCTGGCCGTGGGCACCGATGGCAAGCCACTGATCATCAATGCCGCCGATTTCGGCATGCGCGCCGGCGACCAGATGGTGGTGATCGAGTTGCCGTTCGCCAGCGTCAGCCAGGGCCAGCCGCCAATTCCGGTACAAGTGACGGCAACGCTCAGCGACCTGGCGGATACCGACTTTTCGTTTACCGGCTCGACACCGGACCTGACCATCCGCGCCCGCAGCGGCTTTCAGTACGGCAACGACTCGCTGAACAACCCGGCCACCGACCCCAGCATTCTGGAGCCTTCGGCCAACGCCGACAGTTATTTGGTACACCCGACGGTTATCATCGTCGATCAGGTGGTCTCGACACCCGAGGGCGAAACCGCCACCGGCCCCAACTTCAAGCGCGAGCTGACGGCCACCCTGACACCGGCCGATGGCCAGACCTTGACCAATGTCGTGGTCACTCAACCGGTGCCAGACAACGTCATCGTTACCAACATCACCCCGGGCGCAGGTGGCACGGTGGTCTCCATCACCCTCTACGATGGTCGCACCATCACCGACCCGGTGCTGATCCAGGCCATCCGCGACCGTAACAACGATGCGGACCTCACTAACGACCTGTACATCCGCGAATTCAGCGTGCAATACGCCTCCGTCAGCGCGCCGACCACCACCACCGTGCAGTTCTTCGTGCCCGATGACGATGCCAACGGGGCACCGGTGCTCAACCCGATCACCGGCGATGACGTCACCATTACCTTTGACGCGCCGACCGCGACCGGCACCTGGGTGCCCCTGGACCCACGGGACACCACCACCGGCCAGATCAACTTCACCGGAACGGGGCAGGATGTCAGCTTCATCGCCAAGTCCATCACCCTGCAAAAACAGGTCACGGTGACGGTAGACGGTGGTGCGGCCGGGATCAGCCCCGGCGACACCCTCACCTACACCCTGAACATCGCCCTGTCGGACTACTTCGCCTTTGGCAATACGCTCCTGAACCAGGGCAGCTTCGTGGTGACCGACACCGCGAGCGATGGCCAGACCGTAGTGCGAGGCAGTGCAACCCTGACCATTACCGTCAATGGTGTAACCCTGTCCATCGCTCTGCCCAATGTCCCCGTGCCTCCCAATGCCGATGGCACGACTTCGTTGGTATTCGACATTGCCAGGGCGATTCGCGATGCCACCGGTGCCCGCGCCTGGCTCAACGGCGACCTGGCCTTCGACGATTTTCTCCAGGGTGCCACCCTGGCAGTGATCAGCTACCAAACCACGGTTGCGCAGAGCTACACCCCGCCCGCCGGTGCACCGCACAGCGAAATCAACGAAGGCGACCCGCTGGGCAACAACGCCACCGTCACCGCGACGGTACTGCTCGACCCGTTGAACCTCAGCGGTGAAAATGAGAGCGACAGTTCCAATACCACCTCGGTCATCCCCACCAGTCAGGTCGAGATCGACCTGGTCGATCGAAACGGCAACGGCGCCCCTGCCCCCGGCACCGAATTGAGACCCGGCGACAGTGTCACCTTCCGCCTGAGCTATGACCTGGTGACCGGCGACTACGAGAATTTCAAGCTGACGGCCTACCTGCCATTGCCCCTGTTCGATCTCAGCGGCGTGAACCTGAGCGCCATCTGGCGCCTGGCCAGCGACAACACCAACCCCAACAGCCCGATATCGGTGACCCTCGGCCCCGGCAACTCGCTGGTGTTCACCTTCGCCGACTACGTCAATCCCGGGATCAATGGCAGCCGTGTCTCGATCGACTTCACGCTGATCGTCAGTGACCAGCCGTTCGCCGACCAGCGCGCCTTCAACGTGCTCGGTGAGTCCACCCAGACCCGGACACTGGACAAAAGCGTACTGCTGACCACCGATGATGTGACCCTGATTGCCTCGGTCGCCGAACCGGTGCTGTCCATCAGCCATGGTGTGGTCTCTGCCAGCAACGGCACCGTGACCGGCACGACCGGCAGCTGGAACCCGCCAGGCAGTGGCGGCGTGCCCTTCAACGGCAGCATCACCGACGTCAGCGCGGTCAACGGCAATGTCACCGGCATCGACGCCAATGACCGCCTGCGCCTGGTGACCGCCATCGAAAACAGTGGCGGTGGCAATGCCTATGACGTGCGCACCAGCATCACCCTGCCCCCGGGGCTGGCCTTCGTCGGCGGCAGCCTGTCGACCGCCAACCTGCTGATCTATCGTGGTGACGGTACCTTGCTCGTCGCCGGCACCCATTACACGGTGGACAACGCGACCAACACCATCACCTTCATCGACAGCCCCGGCGTCGGCGCCCTGCTCGCCGGCCGGCCCGGTACGGCGGCAGACAACAGCGGCGCCAACCTGGTGGTCATCAGCTATGACGTGACGGTCAATGCCGCCATCGCCGCCAGTGCAACGCTGCAGACCAACGCCCAACTGCTCAACTACGCCAGTGTCGAAGGTGGGCAGAACTTCCTCGGCTCCGCGCCCTTGAGTGACCTGGCCGGCCAGCAGGTCGCCGCCCCGACCATCGGCAAGAACTATGCAGGCGGCAGCCTCGACGAGACGGACTCCAGCGCCACCCACACCACAGGCTCGAACCTGGTCGTGGGCGAAAGCATGCTCTACGACATCGTCGTCACCCTACCCGAAGGCACCACGCAAAACCTGCGGATCGACGACCTGATCCCGCCCGGCATGCGCCTGGACACCACGTTCAATGGCCAGGGTTACCAATTGATCCTCACCGCCGGCGGCCTGTTGGCGCAGAATTTTGGTGGTACCGTCACGGTCGGCAGTTTGAGCGCCCCGTCCGGCACCCTGGGCGACGACGGCGTCGATGCACGCTTTGTGTTCACTGTCGCCAGCACCACCGGCGACAACAACACCGGCAACAACAGCTTTGTGATCCGCCTGCGCCTGGTGGCCAGTAACGTCACCGCCAACCAGACCAGCGCCGTGCGCCAGAATGACGCCACGCTCAACTACAGCGACCCCGATGGCGACACCCCCAATGGCAGCACACCGGTCAGTCGTGACGTGGCCATCAGTGGCGCCAGGCCGAGCATCACCATCCAGGAACCGACCCTGCAACTCGATCAACAGCTGGTTACCCCGCCCGGGCTCGGCTTCGACGAGGGCGATGCGGTCGAGTACACCATCACCATCAGCAACGGCAACGCCGGCTCCGATTACGATGCGTTCGATATCAACTTCAACAGCGTGCTGCCCACCGAACTGGACCAGTTGACCCTGGTCAGCGCGATCTACACCGTCAACGGTGTCAGCACCAACATCAGCGCCAGCTTCAGCCTCGACCCCAATGGCCGCACACTGGTCAACATCGGCAACGTCGACATTGCCAAAGGCGGCACCCTGGTCTTGCGCATCACAGGTGTGGTCAATGCCAGCGGTGCGGCGGTACCGCAATTCGATAACCAGGCCGAGCTGCGCTGGACCAGCCTCAACGGCACCAGCAGCACCAGCGCCGACCCTGCCGGCGAGCGCACCGGCCAGGATGGCCTGCTCAATAGCGGCGTGCTCAACGATTACCGCCGGGCCGACATACTGATCATCCCGGTGGCGCAAGGCATCAAGCTGTCGCGGGTGGGCGGCCTGCCCGACACCGGCGCCCCCAACCCGACCAATGCCCTGGAAGAAACCGTCGCGGTCGGCGAAGTCATCCGCTACCGGGCCGCGGTGCTGGTGCCGGAAGGCAACAACCCCGACTACCAACTGGTCATCACCCTCGGTCGCGGCCTGACCCTGGGCGACATAGCCAGCATGCGTATTGCCTTTATCTCCGATGGCGGCCTGGTCACCGACCTGACCGACCTGATCACCGGCGGTACCTTGCAGATCCTGGGCAACGAGAACAGCCCCGAAGCCCAGTTCATTACCCCGGACCTGTCCGGGGCAGCGCCGACCGGTGTGCTCAACGATAAGTACGTGCTGATCTCCACCGATGCCAACGGCAACCAGGTCATCACCATCAACCTCGGCAACCTCGTCAACGGCCCCCATGGCGGTGGTGACGACGGCAACGACGACGACCTTGAAGGCGTGGTGATCGAGTTCAACGCCCGTGTGACCAACATCGTCGAGAACCAGGATGGCGTGCGCCTCGGTGCGTTCGTCCAGGACGTGGTCAACGGCAACCTGCGTGCCACCAGCGCAGTCCTGACCGAACGTATCGTCGAGTCGAGCTTCACCGGGCTGAACAAGCAGGTTACCGACTTTACCCCCAACCCGGCCGGCACGACGGGCAACGCCACCGTGACCATTGGTTTCACCGCCAGCGGCGGCCTGCCTGCTTACGACGTGCACCTGACCGATGGCTTCCCCACCGGCAGCAACTACAACCTGGTCAGTATCACCATCGGCGGCACCACCTACGGCCCGGGCAACCTGCCGGCCGGGGTGACGTTCAGCACCGCAGGCGGCTTGACCGTGGACATCGCCCAGATCAATGTCGGCACCCAGGTCAGCGTGGTGTATACGGTCGATGTCCCCAATGGCGTGACCATCGCCAGCAGCGACGCCAGCCTGAGCTGGAGCAGCCTGCCGGAGAGCTTCACCAGCTGGGGTGGCACCGGCGTCGGCGTCGACGGCGACACGAACGGTGAACGCACAGGTGCCGACGGCCCAGGTCCGGACGCCACCACCCTGAACAACTACGTGCTGCGCGAAGGTGCGGGCCTTGGCATCATCAGCGGCACCCTGTGGAACGACACCGCGACCGCGGCAACCGACCCCAACAACGCCACACCCGATGCCGATCCGGATCCGGGTACCCCGGGCTATGACCTGGCAATCGCCAACCAGACCATCAACCTGATCTGGGCCGGCACCGATGGCCTGCTGGGCACCGCAGACGACAAGACCTTCAGCACCACCACCGACGGCAACGGGCGCTTTACCTTCGGTGTGCTGCCCTCCGGCCTGTACCGCCTGGATGCACCGACCACAGTCACCAGCCTCAGCCAGTTCGGCGAGCTGCGCATGCGCATCGATACCGATGGCGGCACGCTGGGCCAGGTCAGCGTGACCCTCGGCGAAGGCAGCAGCCAGCAGGCCAACTCCGGCTATGTCGAGGTCAACGACGCTCCGGTCAACAGCCTGCCCGGTTTCCAGCAGGGCCTGGAGGACACGCCGCTGGCCATTGGCGGTATCAGCGTCAGTGACGTGGATGCCGAGCGGGACCCGGATATCAACGACCGGGCGATCCAGGTCACCTTGAGCGTCACCCATGGCACCCTGTCGCTCACAGGCGCCACGACCGGGGTAACCGTGTCGGGGTCTGGCCCACGGGAACTGGTGCTGGTCGGACGCATCGCCGACATCAACGCGGCACTGGCCGGGTTGAGCTACCTGGGCGATCAGGACTTCAACGGCAACGATTTCCTCACGGTGCTCACCAACGACCTGGGCAACTATGGCGATTTCGATGGCAACGGCATTCCGGGACAGCCGACCGATGCCCGCGAGGACAGGGACTTCCTGGTGATCTTCCTGGAGCCGGTCAACGATAAACCGGACGCCGTGAATGACCTGGCCACCGCCGTGGAGGCCGGCGGCACGGACAACCAGGTGATCGGCACCGATCCGCGCGGCAACCTGCTGGACAACGACACCGATATCGACCTGACCACCAACCGCGAAGCCCTCAACGTCATCTCGGTCACCTCCCCGCTCGGTGTCGTGCTGGCGCTGCCGTCACTGGGCTCGATCGAAGTGATCGGCAAATACGGCAAGCTGGTGATCTCGGCCGACGGCGCTTACCAATACATCGTCGACAACAATAATGCCGAAGTACAGGCACTGCGCCAGGCCGGCGACAGCTTGACCGAAGTGTTCAACTACACCATCGCCGACATCGGCATCGGCGGCCCGCCCCTGCAGGACAGCGCCAACCTCACCGTGACCATCCACGGCGCCAACGATGCCCCGGTCGGTAACCTCGACACCGCCACCGCCACTGAACAGGGTGGCGTCGGCAACACCGACATCGGCAAGCCCAACGACACCACGGTGCCGCTCACCAGTGGCAATGCCACCGGCAACGTGCTGAGCAACGACAACGATGTCGATGGCGGCCCGGGCGACCCGATCGACTACGGCGAAACCATCGCCGTCACCGGTATCCGCTTCGCCCCCCTGACCTCTACCGACCCGCTTATCCTCGTGCCTGCCGGCGGCAGCAGCGGTCCGATCGTCGGCCTCTACGGCACCCTGACCATTGCCTCCGATGGCAGCTTCACCTACGTCATCGACAATAACAACACCACGGTGCAGCGCCTTGGCCCCAATGACACCCTGGTCGAGGTCTTCAGTTACCAGGTCACCGACGCACTGGGCCTGAACGACCTGGCCGAGCTGCGCATCACCGTGCGCGGCAACCATGACAACCCGGTCGCCAGCGACGACCAGGCCGCCGCCCAGGCCGGCGCCACCAACAACGATCCGGAAAGCAACCCGACCGGCAACGTCATTCTGTTCCCCAGCCGTCCGGGCGGCACCGGCCCGGTTGGCAATGGCATCGACCTTGACGTGGATGCGGCCGACCGGCCCAACACGGTGCTGCAGGTCAATGGCATTCGCAGTGGCCTCGAAGCGGCCAATGGCATTGAACCGGCCAATGGCGCGCTGACGCCGGTGACCACGGGGCCGGTGACCATCGATGCGACCTTTGCCCGAGACAGCAATCAAGTCCCGATTGTCAGCGCACAATCCTTCGGCACCCTGACCATCAACCCCGATGGCTCGTTCAGCTTCGATGTCAACAGCGACAACGATGCGATCATTGCCCTGCCCCGCGGTGTCACCCTGGAGGTGGTGTTCACCTACCAGATCGTCGACTCCGCCGGGCTGACCGACACCGCGCAACTGGTGATCGTGGTCACCGGCGCCAACAACCCGCCTCACGCCCAGGACACTATCGTCCTGGCGACCGAGAAAGGCGGCGTCGGCAACACCTCACCCGGGCTGGACCCTGGCGTACCACCGGCGCCCATCCGCCAGGTGACCTTTGTCGACCCCGACGGCGACCCGGTCAGCGTCACGGGCATACGCACCGGGCTTGAAAATGACACCAACCCTGATGTCGGTACGGTTGGCCTGCCGCTGAGCGGAACGTACGGCGTGCTGACCATCCAGGCCGATGGCACCTACACCTACGTCATCGACAACGACAATCCTGAAGTCCAGGCACTGCGCGGCATCAACGACTTGCTGGTGGAGGTGTTCACCTACACCGTCACCGATTCGGAAAACGATTCCGACAGTGCGCAGATCGTCATCGTCATCCGTGGCCAGAACGACAACCCGGTGGCGAGCGACGACGGCGATCTTGCCGTGGAAGCAGGCGGCGTGAACAACACCAGCGGCGGCGTCGACCCCAGCGGCAATGTGCTGGACAACGACAGCGATGTCGATGGCGGGGCCGATGATACGATCGATTACGGCGAAACCAAGGCCGTGGCCTCGGTGCGTACCGGCGCCACCGAGGGTGCCGGCAGCGCTGGCATTCTGGGCAGCGAACTGCGCGGCACCTATGGCTGGCTGACCCTCAATGCCGATGGCAGCTACAGCTACCGCCTGGACAACAGCATGGCGGCCGTCCAGGCCCTGCGGCCTGGCAACACCCTGAGCGATGCCTTCAACTACAGCGTGATCGATACCGCCGGCACTACCGACATTGCCGTGCTGACCATCACCATCCAGGGCAGCAACGATGCGCCGGTGGCCAACAACGACAGCGCCATTGCCGTGGAAGCCGGCGGGCTCAACAACGGCACCCCGGGCAGCAACCCGAGCGGCAATGTGCTGGCCAACGACACCGATGTCGACCGGTTCGGCGAAACCCTGACCGTCGTGTCGGTACGTCAGGGCGCCCGCGCGGGCACCGTGGGCAGCAGTTTTGCCGGACAATACGGCAGCCTGACCCTCAATGCCGATGGCAGCTACACCTACCTGGTCGACAACAACAACCCGCTGGTGCAGGCCCTGCGCACGGCGGGCAATACCGTGAGCGAGTTCTTCACCTACAGCATCCGCGACCTGTCCGGCGCGCTCAGCGCCGCCAACCTGACCATCACCATCCAGGGCCGCAACGACAACCCGCTGGCGGTCAACGACAGCGCCGTGGCGGTGGAAGCTGGCGGTACCAACAATGCCACCCCCGGGGTCAACCCCACGGGCAACCTGCTGAGCAACGACACCGATGTCGATGCCGGCGACAGCAAGCTGGTCAATGGCATTCGCACCGGCACCGAAGCGGCAGGCGGTACGTTTACCACCGTCGCCGGCGTCCAGGTCATCACCGGCACCTATGGCACCTTGACGGTGTTCGCCAACGGTAACTACAGCTATCAGGTCGACAACACCCTGGCCACCGTCCAGGCACTCAAGCCTGGGGACACCCTGCAGGAGTTCTTCACCTACCGGATGCGCGATACCGCCGGTGCCGAGGACACTGCCCAGTTCAGCCTGATCGTCCAGGGCGCCTGGGATGCGCCCGTGGCGCGCGATAACATCAATTTCGCGGTGGCCGACAATGGCGACGGCCTGACCCTCAACCCCAGCGGCAATGTCCTGCCCAACGACAGCGACGTCGACCAGGGCGACCGCCTCGTGGTCACTGGCATCCGCACCGGCCCCGAGACCGGCAGCGGCACCGCCGGCGCCGTCGGCACCGTACTGACGGGCCTGTACGGCACCCTGGTGATCAATGCCGACGGCAGCTACACCTACACCGTCGACAGCAGTAACCCGGCGGTACTGGCCCTGGACTTCCTGGAAGCGCTGGTGGACGACTTCACCTATCAGATCACTGACCTTGGCGGACTGACTGACCTTGCCCAGTTGTCGATCATTGTCATCGGCCGCAACGATGCGCCCGATGGCATCGACGATGCGGCCACGGCCATCGAAGCGGGTGGGCTGAACAACGCCACGCCCGGCATCAACCCCAGTGGCAACGTGCTCGGCAACGACATCGACCTTGAAAACAACGATCTGAGGATATCGGCCATCCGCACCGGTAGTGAAGCCGGCACTGGCACCAGCGGCACCGTGGGCACCAGCCTGCGCGGGCTTTATGGTGACCTGGTGATGAACGCCGACGGCAGCTGGACCTACACCGTCGACAACAGCCTTGCCGCCGTGCAGGCCCTGCGCACCAGTGGCCAGGTGCTGGTGGACGTCTTCACCTACACCGTGGTCGATAGCCACCTGGCCGACGACACCGCGCAGCTGACCATCACCATTGACGGGCGCAACGACACGCCGATTGCCTTCGACGATGACACCCTTGCCATCGAGGCCGGGGGTGTCGGCAACAACCAGCCAGGCGTAAATCCCACCGGCAACGTACTGGACAACGACACCGACGTGGACAGCCCGGCCCTGGGCGAGACCCGTCAGGTGCTGTCGGTCACCAGCGAAACCGGCAACGCCGCCACCGCTGGCCAGGTACTGAGCGGGCGCTATGGCAGCCTGCTGCTCAACGCCGATGGCAGCTACCAGTACGTGCTCGACAACGACAACCCCGTGGTACAAGCCCTGCGTACCGCCGGCGAAACCCTGCGCGAGGTGTTCACCTACCGCATGCGCGACACTACCGGTGCAGAGTCCGAAGCACGGCTGAACGTATTGATCCAGGGTGCCAATGACGCGCCTGTGGCACGTGACGACAGCAATACCGCCAGTGACCAGGTCAGCGCGCCCCAGTCATCTGGCAATGTGCTACCCAACGACAGCGATATCGACGGCGGCGACCAGTTGAGTGTCAGCGCCATTCGTACCGGCCCTGAAAACGGTACCGGTACCAGCGGCGTGATCGGCCAGCCCCTTGCCGGACGCTACGGCACCCTGGTGATCAATGCCGACGGCAGCTACACCTACAGCATCGACCTGACCAACCCTGAAGTGCTGGCCGCCGCAGGACTGGGGCCGGTTCTCCAGGATGTGTTCACCTACACCGTGATTGACCGCGCGGGCGCCACCGACCTTGCCCAACTGACGATCACCCTGGATATCACCGCGCCGTTCATTCCTGCGCCGGCAGGCCCGTTCTTTGATCGCGATGCGAATGATCCGTTCCGACGCCTGCCATTGCCCGACGTCGACCCGGTGGTGTTCATCACCCCTGTAGTGGAGCGTGAGAGCCGCGCGCTTGAGCTCTCCAGCTGGCAGGCCGACGGCAGTAACCTGAGCTATGGTAAAACCCCAGAGATCCTGAGCGAGACCCTGAACCAGCGCCTCGGCCTGGTACCGGGTCAGTTCGTTGCCGGAGCGGTGCGCAGCAGCCGCCTGGCCAGCGAAAATGACCTGGCCTGGATTCTCGGACGCCAGTCACGCATCAACCTCAGCGCCGACGGGCTGCTCCCGGACCCGTCGGTGTTCGCCACCGATCCCGCCCACCTGACTAAAGGAGATGCGCAGTTACCACCACCTTCCGAGGCACGCGTAGCACCCGGTTTCCGCGCTCAGCTGCGAGAAGCCGCCGAGCGCTTGCGGGCCATGGACAACCGCACCAGTGAATAAGCCAGGACCAAGGACAGACCATGCCAAAACTGCCGCAAACGTTGTTCAGTACGGCCATCGCCTCAACTTTTTTATTGGCCGCATGCTCTGCGACCAAGCCCGTCGAGTACACCGAAGAGGAAACCCGGCAACGCATCCTTCACGACCAGGCGCAGATGTATGCGAACCAGGAGCCGGTTACCACCCCCATCACCTTCTACGAGGCCGCCGCCCGCGCCCTGAAGTACAACCTGGACTACCGCCTCAAACTGATGGAAAGCGCGCTGGCCAGTGACCTGCGCGATGTTTCCAGCCACGAAATGTTGCCGCGCGTAGTCGCGTCGGCAGGCTACGCCGGGCGCAACAACGACTCCGGCGGTACCTCGATCGGTATCGAAGACCGTGAGCAAAGCTTGCGTGCGTCCACCTCCGAAGAGCGTTATCGCCAGCTCTATGGACTGGGCATGAGCTGGAGCCTGCTGGACTTTGGCGTGGCCTATTACCGCACCCAGCAGAAAAGCGACCAGATCCTCATGGCCGAAGAGCGTCGGCGCAAGGTGGCGCAGAACGTGCTGCAAGACGTGCGCAACGCCTACTGGCGCGCCCTCAGTGCGCAGCGCCTGATGCCTCAGGTCGACCGTTTGCTGGTGCGTACCCACCAGGCCTTGCTGTCGGCACGCCAGGCCGAGAACCAGGGCCTGCTGCCGCGCCAGGAGGTGCTGGCCTACCAGCGCGCACTGCTGGACTCCATCTACCTGTTGACGGTCCGTCGCCAGGATCTGGAATTCGCCCGGGCCGAACTGTCGGCATTGATGTCACTGCCGCCGGGCTCGCGCCTGGTGCTGGCCGACGATACAGAGCCGGTGCTGCCGCAGATCGCCCCGGACATGGACAAGCTTGAGCAGCTGTCGTTGAAACACCGCCCGGAAATCATGGAAGAGTGGTACCGCAAGCGGGTCAACGAAAACGACCTGAAGATCGCCAAGGCGCAACTGTGGCCCAACGTGACCCTGGACTACGGCTACAAGTACGACTCCAACAAGTTCAACTACAACAGCGACTGGACCGAAACCGGCGTACAGGTGTCGATGAACCTGCTGCGTCTGCTGCAACTGCCGTCGCTCAACAGCGCCGCCGAGTCGCAGACCAAGACCGACGACATGCGCCGGGTGGCACTGTCCATGGCCATCCTCACCCAGGTCCGGGTCGGCACCTTGCGTTATCAACTGGCTCGCCAGGAAGTGGAATTTGCCGACCAGAGCCTGCAAGTCGACGAGAGCCTGTTGAGCTACGCTGAAAAAGCACGCAGCACCTCCTACGGCTCGGAACTTGAGGTGATTCGCGCCGAGGGTCGCTACCTGCTGTCGCGTTACCAGCGCGAAGCGGCCTACTCCAGTGCCCAGGCGGCCTGGGGCCGGTTGTACAACTCGGTCGGCCTGGACACGCTGCCCAAGGAAATCGAACAACACGACATCAAGACCCTGGCCCGGGAGATCCAGCGGACACTGGATGATCAAGAACGCTCCAACCTCCTCGTCAGCACGCAAGGAACGCCGAATGCCGTATATCCCTGAGCGCAGTTTGCTCGCAGTGGTACTGTCCCTGTTGATCACCCCGGCCCTGGCCGATGACCTGTCGCCAGCCGCAGGCAGCGACGACCCCGGCACGATCCGCGTGCTCTTGGTCGCCGGCCTTGAAACCACCTTGTCCAGCCAGATGGCCGGTACCCTTGGCGAATTCAAGGCGGCCCTCGGCCAGGCGGTCGCCAAGGATGCCGTACTGGCCCGCTTCGACTGCGCAGAAGCCCAGGCGCGCACCCGGGTTGCCACGGCCGAGCTGGCCATGGCCCGGCAGAACCTGGAGGCCAAACGCAACTTGCGCAAGCTCGATGCCGTGGGTGACCTGGAAGTGGCCGTGGCCAACACCGAAGTGCAGAAAGCCGACGGTGCCCGCGCCCTGGCCCAGGCCCAGAGCGGCTATTGCGTGGTGCAGGCGCCCTTTGCCGGGCGCGTTGCCAAGGTCCATGCCAAGCCCTTTCAGACGGTACCGGCCGGCACGCCACTGTTTGACCTGGTCAGCGATGGTGCATTGAAGGTCCGTTTGAATGTGCCGTCCAACCTGCTGCCCAAACTTCAGGCGAACCAGGCGCTGGACGTGGACATCCTGGAAACCGGCAAGCGCTACCCGGCCCATGTCAGTGCTATCAACGCCCGGGTCGACGCCGTGGCCCAGACCGTGGAACTGGAGGCGCGGCTGGACGCCGCGCACCCGGAACTGATCGCCGGCATGAGCGGCACCGCCCGATTCCCTAGCGCCGATGAGTGAGCCTCTACCCCACCCGCAGCTGCTGTTGGCCATTGCAGCCCTGCGAGACCGCGCCCTGGCCGCCGACTCACTCAATGCGCTGGCGTTTTCCATCGCCAACGACCCTTACGCGCTGCTGCAATACCATCAGGCACTGGTGTTCCAGCAACAGGGCCAGCACCTGGAGCTGTTGTGCGTGTCGGGGCTTGGCCGTCCGACCGAAGACTCGCCTTACCTGGTCTGGCTGCAGCGCGCCGTGCGCTGGGTGGCCGCCCAGCTTGAGGACGACAAGCCGCGCTGGCTGGCGCGTGATGCCGTAAGCCCACCGGCCGACATCGAGGAAGACTGGGCCGAGTGGTGGCCCACCGGACTGTGGTGCATCCCGCTGCACGACCGTGAAGGCCAGCGCCTGGGGCTGGTGGTGTTGCTGCTGGACCAGCCGCCGGCACCGGCGCTCGAGCCCTTGTTCGACGGCCTGTGGCGGACCTGGGCGCACTGCTGGGCCGGCTTTGCCAGGCAACGCCGGCTGACCCGCTGGCGACCGAGCAAGCGTCAGTTGCTGCTGGCCCTGGCCATTGGCCTGGCCTTGTTGCTGGTGCCTGTGCGGCAAACCGCCCTGGCGCCGGCCGAGATTGTCTCGCGCGAAGCCATGATCATCAGCTCACCGATCGATGGCGTGATCGAGCGCATGCAGGTGCGCCCCAATCAACCGGTCGACAAGGACACCTTGCTGTTCAGCCTGGATGAAACCACGCTCAGGAGCCGCGCCGAGGTACTGGGCAAGGAACTGGCCGTGGCTGACGCCGAACTGGCGGCGGCCAGCCAACGGGCCTTCGACAACCCGCAAAGCAAAAGCGAGCTGACCTTGCTCAATGGCCGCGTACAACAGCGTCGCGCCGAACTTGCGGCGGTCAGGGCCCAGTTGCAACGCACCCAGGTGCGTTCGCCACGGGCGGGCGTTGCGGTCTACAGCGACCCTAACGACTGGCTGGGCAAACCGGTGTCAACCGGCGAGCGAATCTTGCTGGTCGCCGAGCCCAGACAACCGGCGATGCTGATCCAGTTGCCCGTCGCCGATGCCATCGCGCTGGAACCCGGCGCAGAAGTGACCTTGTTCCTCACCGCCTACCCTCTGACACCCCTCAAGGGCAAAGTGCTGGAAACCAGCTACCAGGCGCGGGCCAATGAAGAAGGCGTGGTGGCTTACCGCTTGCTCGCCAGTATCGACGGGCAACCCGAACATGCGCGCCTGGGCCTTCACGGCACGGCGCGCCTGTACGGCGAGCGCGTGGTCCTGGGCTATTACCTGCTGCGCCGGCCCTTCGCCGCGCTGCGGGCCTGGAGCGGCCTGTGATCGGCAACCCGGCCGAACAGGCGTCGCAGCCCCTGCGCGACGACCTGCGCCTGCTGGAGACGGCCCCGGACAGCAGCGGCGAACCGGCCTGGGTGATCCAGGACACGGTGCTCAATCGCTTCTATCGCATCGGCTGGCTCGAGTTCGAATGCCTGCTGCGCTGGGAGCACACGCCCAAGGACATCTGTAAGGCCATTCACGCAGAGACACCGCTGCGCCCGGACGTGGAGCAAATTGTGGAATTTCGCCAGTTCCTGGAACACCATCAGCTGGTTCGACCCGGTCGCGAGGCCCTGGCCCGGCTGGCCGCACGCAGCCAGGGCAATGCCTGGCTGAACTGGAACTGGTGGCTGCACCACTACCTGTTTTTCCGTATTCCGCTGTTACGCCCACAGCGGCATCTGCAACGGCTGGCGAAACGCCTGGACTGGGTGTTCCAGCCCCTGACGGGGTGGCTGGTCATGCTGCTCGGCTTGACCGGCGTGCTCCTGGTGCTGCAACAGTGGGATACCTTCACCGCGGCAGTGGTGGAGTCTTTTTCGGCCTCGGGCCTGGTCAGCTTCGCCATCGCCCTGGTGCTGGCCAAGACCCTCCACGAACTGGGGCATGCCCTGGTGGCCACGCGCCTGGGCCTGCGCGTGGGCCATATGGGCATCGCCTTCGTGGTGCTATGGCCGATGCTCTACACCGACACCGGCGAGAGCTGGAAGCTGCGCAGTGCCAGGCAGCGCCTGGCGATCGCTTCGGCCGGTATCCTCACGGAACTCGCCCTGGCGGGGCTGGCGACGCTCGGCTGGGCGTTGACCGACCCGGGCCCGCTGCGCAACGGCCTGCTCTACCTGGCCACCACCAGTTGGGTGCTGTCACTGGCCCTCAATGCCAGCCCCTTCATGCGCTTTGACGGCTATTTCATCCTCTCGGACCTGCTGGATTTCCCCAACCTGCACGAACGCTCCTCGGCATTGGCCCGCGTCACCTTGCGCCGGGTGCTGCTGGGCATGAAGGAAGAATGGCCGGAAAGCTTCAGCCCTGGCAAACGCCGGGCGTTGGTGGCGTTTGCCATGGTCACCTGGGTGTACCGCCTGGTGTTGTTCCTCGGCATTGCCGTTGCGGTGTACCTGCTGTTCTTCAAGTTGCTGGGGATTGTGCTGTTTGCCGTGGAGGTGGCCTGGTTCATCGTGATGCCGGTGTGGCGCGAACTGAAGTACTGGTGGAAACACCGCGAAGCTATCGACACCGGCCACCGACGCACCTGGTGGGTGATCGGGGCGCTGGTGCTGCTGCTGTTGGCGGTGCCCTGGCGCACCCAGGTACAGGCTTTGGGCGTGGCCCGCGCCGAACACCAGCTGCGGGTGTTCGCCCCCTATCCGGCCCGCTTGCAAGCGCTGCATCCGGCCGGCCAGGTCGCGGCCGGGGCTGCGCTGGTGACACTCGATGAGCCCGATATTGCCTCGCGGCTGTTGAGCAGCGAGGCCGGCGCGCGAGGTTATCAGGCCAGGCTCGGTGGCCTGATCGCCGACCCCTCCGGTGCCGACCAGGCCATCGCCACGCGCCAGCGCCTCGATGTCCAGTTCGAAGAGGTACGGGCCGCGCGCTCGGAAATTGCCCGCCTGACCTTGCAGGCCCCGTTCGCGGGCCAATGGCTTGACCTGGATCCGACCTGGCAACCCGGTCAGTGGATCCACAGCCGCGAGCCCATCGGCATCCTGATCGACCCCAGCCATTGGCAAGTGGATGCCTATGTGGAACAGGATGAGGTGCAGCGTCTGGTACAAGATGGCGCGGTGCTGTTCTACCCTGAAGGACAACCGACCCCCATCAACGGCAAAGTCGTGGCTATCGGTAGCACCCGGGTCAGCCAGTTGCATCACGCCATGCTGGCTTCGCGGTTCGGCGGGCCGTTGAACGTTGCCAAGAGCGGCAAGGAGCTGGTGCCTTCACCGGCACTGTTTCATGTACTGGTCCAGCTCGATGGCGCCCCGCCTGATTTGCGCGAAACCCGCGGCCGCTTGCAGATCGCCGGCGAACGCCGCAGCCTGCTGGGCGAAGGCCTGATCCATGTGGCGGCAGTGCTGCTGCGCGAAAGCGGGTTCTGAAAGTCCTTATGCGCCCCGCTACCGGGGCGCAGTGGGCGACCTACTGCCCGCCCCCCATGAACCAGCGAAAATACGGGTTGCGCCCTTCCTCTTGCATCAACTGCCGCGCCTCACGCGCCCATGCCTGGCGGTCACCGCTGTAGGCGAACAGCGACAGGCCGTAGAAACGTTGCAGCACGCGCCACTGATCCTCGACCGCCTGCTGGACGGCGCCTGCGTTCTTCAAGGGCGGCGCCTTGCGCAACGACAGCAACTGCGGCAACACCCGGGTGATCTCTCTGGAGCGGACCCAGGGCGCATACTCGATACGCGGTCGGTCGTCGGTGACCGCCGGGGCGTCTGCGGCGAAGCGTTCAAGGCCACTGCGGTCGGTGATCCAGGTGGCGAGCAAGGCGCTGACCGAGTCGATCCCCACTTCGGCCAGTGCAGCGGTCACTGGCGGTTGGGCAAAGCGCTGGCTGATGCGTGCAACGTCCAGTTCCAGCGGCGTGAGCGAACCGACCAGCAGCATCTCGTGGAACTCGGTGGTCCACAGCGAAGCGTGGGGAAAGACATCGAGGAAGCTGCGCACCAGCGAGCGGCTGTCGTCGGTGTTCTGGGTGGGCAACGGCAGCCATTGGGCGACGATGCCACCCTCCTCCAGCCGCGACGCGGCCAGTTGATAGAAGTCCCTGGAATAGAGGTTCACCACTCCGGCCGCCGAAGGCGGTGGCGGCTCCAGGGTGATCAGGTCGTAGCGTTCGGCGCTGCGCAACAGTTCACGACGCCCGTCGCGCAGGCGGATGTCCAGGCGCGGGTCATCGACTGCCTGGTAATTGCCCTTGAACAGCGGCGCTGCCGCCAGCACCTCGGGCAGCAACTCGGCCACCACCGGGCGCTGCAAACCGTCGTAGCGCAGCATGGCGCCGGCGGTGATACCGGTGCCGAAGCCGATCACCATGGCCGAACGCGGCTCGCGGTTGTGGATCAACAGGGGCAACAGTGCCTGCAGGCGCATATAGCGCAGCGACGGCATGGCATCGCCGGTATTGGACACCCCCTGGATGTACAGGCGGTTGAACTCGCGGCCCTGGCGCTGCTGGGCGACCACCGCGACGGTGCCGCCCCGGCCTTCCTCATAGAAGGTAATGCGGCCGCTGCGCGCGCCTGGCAGCAGCTCCGCCAGGCGTTGCGGCGGGGTCAGCAGGCCGATCACCAGGGTGGCCAGGGTCACGCCCAGGATAGCGGCGCGCATGCCCCGGCCCACGCCGGTACCACGCCAGACCACCATGCAACCGACGGCAGCCGCCACCAGCGCCAGCACCACCAGCGTGCGCACCAGGCCAATGCCCGGCACCAGCAGGAAGCCGGTGCACATGACGCCGACGATGCCGCCCAGGGTATTGAGCGCAACCACCGTGCCGATGTCCCGCCCTACTTGCCCGCTGTCCACCGCCAGGCGCACGGCCAGGGGAAACGCCGCGCCCAGAACGGTCGTGGGCAGGAACACCACGCACAACGCCGCGGTGGCAAAGCGCGCACACATCCCGGCCAGCTCATTGCCGGTGGCCTGCAGCACCAGCGCTTCCACCTCGGTCTGGGCGACGATCAGCCAGCGCCCCAGGCCTGCGACCTGCACCAGGGCGAGCAGGCCGGCGATGGCGATCAACAGGCCGAACAAGCCCCAGGGGTCGCGGATGCGGTCGGCACGCCGGGCATAGAGGGCGCTGCCCAGCACCAGCCCGGCGAGATAAGTGGCCAGCACCACGGAAAAGGCAAAGGCACGGGTGCTCATGAACTGCACGATCGATTGCGTCCACACCACTTCGTAGCCCAGGGCCACACCACCGGCCACGCAGTACAGCGCGATCGCCAGGCGTGCGGCAGACGAGCGTGGCGCGACAGCCGCCTGGGGCTCGATCGGCGCGTGCACATCGTTGCGGCGCGACGCGCAGGCGATACCCGCTGCCAACAGGTTGAGCGCAGCGGCCACCAGGGCGCTGCCAGTGACGCCCAGTTGTGGCAACAGGACGAAGGCCGCCAACAGGGTGCCGGCGATGGCGCCGGCGGTGTTGGCGGCATACAGCCCGCCCCCGGCCTTGGCCAGTTGACCCTGACCCGGGGTCAGCACGCGCATCAGCACCGGCAAGGTTCCGCCCATGAGAAACGCGGGAACGCCCACCAGGGTGAACGGCACCACCCAGGCGACCAGGCCGACCCGGTCTTCCAGGCGGGCAAACAGGCCGGCGGTGTTGGCCAGCCCCAGGGTGGTCAGCACCGCCAGGAGCGCAATGGCCAGTTCGAGACCGGCATAGAGCCTGACCGGACGGCGCAGGCGATCGGCCCAGCGACCGAACACCAGGCTGCCCAGGGCCAGGCCGACGAAAAAGGCACTGATACCAGCGGTAATGGCGTACACCTCGACGCCCACCACCAGCGACAGTTGTTTGATCCACAGCACCTGGAACACCAGCGCCGCCGTGCCGGACACGAACAGCAGCAGCACGGGCAGCCACATCTGCAGGGGAAGTGATTTGTTCACCGCATCGGCGGCGGTTTTAACCGGGGATGGACTGACTACTGAACGCATCAATCAACCTTATCGGCATCGCAGCACGATCATGCCCGCTGGCGCCGAGAATGCAGGTGGAAGGACGCGCCCGTCGGTGACGGGCGCGTGGCAGGGGTTACTTCTTCATCTTCTCTTCGATTTTCTTGTCTACGTCCGCACGCACCTGGTCAATGCTGAAGCTGGCCGGGCGCTGGCTGGGCGGATAGTCGACGAAGGTCTGCAGGAACGCTGCCGCCTTGCGCGTGCCGTTGAAGATCAGGTAGTCGTTCTTGGCCAGCCAGTCGAAGTACTGGTCGGAAACGACATCGGCCCTTTCATACGGGTCCATGCGCAGGTTGAACAGCTTCGGTACTCGCAGGCAGGTGAACGGCTCGCTCCAGACCTTGAAGCCGCCCGGGGCGCGCTGCTCGCAGAACACCAGTTTCCAGTCGCCGTAGCGCATGGACACCAGCTCGCCATCGTCGTTGAAGTAGTAGAACTCGTCACGAGCGCTCTTGGGGGCCTTGCCGGTCAGGTAGTCCAGCTGGTTGAAGCCGTCCAGGTGCACCTTGAAGCTCTTGCCACCGACGTCGGCCCCTTTGAGCAGACGCTCCTTGATGTCGGTGTCACCCACCGCCGCGAGCAAGGTCGGGAACCAGTCCAGCCCCGAGAACATCTGGGTGGAGATGGTGTCCGCCTTGATCTTGCCCGGCCAACGGACAATTGCCGGTACCCGGTAGGCACCTTCCCAGTTGGAGTTCTTCTCGTTGCGGAACGGCGTGGTGGCCGCATCCGGCCAGGACCACTGGTTAGGACCGTTGTCGGTGGTGTAGACGACGATGGTGTTGTCGGTGATTTTCAGGTCATCCAGGGTCTTGAGCAGCTTGCCGACATCACCGTCGTGCTCGAGCATGCCGTCGGCGTACTCGTTGCCGACCATGCCGCTCTGGCCCTGCATGGCCTCGCGCACATGGGTGAAGGCGTGCATGCGGGTGGTGTTCATCCAGACGAAGAACGGCTTGTCGGCCTTGACCTGCTTGTCGATGAAGTTGATCGCCGCCTGGGTGGTCTCGTCGTCGATGGTCTCCATGCGTTTCTTGGTCAAGGCACCGGTGTCTTCGATCTTGCCGTCGGCACTGGACTTGATCACCCCGCGTGGCGAGGCGGCCTTGACGAACTCCGCGTCATCCTTGGGCCAGTAAGGCCGCTCGGGTTCTTCCTCGGCGTTGAGGTGGTAGAGGTTGCCGAAAAACTCGTCGAAGCCGTGGTTGGTCGGCAGGTATTCGTCGCGGTCGCCCAGGTGGTTCTTGCCGAACTGGCCGGTGGCGTAGCCGTGGGACTTGAGGGCCTGGGCGATGGTGACATCGCGGGCCTGCAGGCCGACCGGTACGCCGGGCATGCCGACCTTGGACAGGCCGGTGCGCAGCGCCGACTGGCCGGTGATGAAGGTCGAGCGGCCGGCGGTGCAGCTGTTCTCCGCGTAATAATCGGTGAACATCATGCCTTCCTTGGCGATCCGGTCGATGTTCGGGGTCTGGTAACCGACCACGCCCTTGCCATAGGCACTGATGTTGGTCTGCCCGATGTCATCGCCGAAGATCACCAGGATGTTTGGCTTGTCCGCGGCATGCGCCGCCCCCACGCCCATCGCCACTGTCGCGGCGAAGGTCATGGTCGTTAACCACCTTCTACTGAGCTTCATAAGGCCATTTCTCCGTTTCACGTTACTGGCATCAGCCACGACTACGTGCACGTGAGGGTTCGACTGCTTGACGGACTCCCTGTGCGCCTGCGGTTTCTTGTTTACTGGTTGTCCATAGGTTCGAAGGGGTAGATGCGCTGCCATTCGCGCGCCATGTCGACGATGGTCCAGCCATTGTCCCTGGCGGCAGTCAATGCCTTGTCCAGGCGTCCTACCTTGCTGTCGCGGTCGTAGGCCCATTCGCGCCGGGCATCGGTGTGGTGCACCAGGCCTGCGAAGCGCTTGCCGGCGCCTGCCGCGGTCCACTGCAGCATCTGCAGGTCGCCGTCGGAGTTGCCGAAGGCCAGGATCGGCCGGCGACCGATGATCGATTCGATGCTCACCGGCTTGCCCGGGCCGTCATCGTTATGCTGCAGCTTGGGCAGGCGCTGGATCGCCAGCTTGCCGTTGCGGTCGTCGAAGCGCGACTCGAAGGTCGTGCCGATGACCTGCTCGGGGGGAATGCCATAGACCTCCTCGGCGAACGCGCGCATGAACGCCACTTCACCACCGGAGACGATATAGGTCTTGAAGCCGTTGTCGCGCAGGTACTGCAGCAGTTCCAGCATCGGCTGGAAGACCATTTCGGTGTAGGGTTTCTTGCTCTTGGGATGCACGGCGGTGGCCAGCCATTTTTGCGTGCGGGCCATGAATTCCTCGGTGCTGATGCCTGAGTGAGTCGCGGCGACGATCTTCATCATGCCGTCCATGCCGCTCGCCGCCAGCGCCTTCTGGTCGCCCTCGAGCACGGCCTTGAACGGTTGCTGGGTTTTCCACTCGGGGTGTTGCGGGGCCAGGCGCTTGACCTCGTCCAGGGCGAACAACACTTCGAAGTACAACGGCTGCTCGCTCCACAGGGTGCCGTCGTTGTCGAATACAGCGATACGTTCTGCCGGTTTGACAAAGTCCTTGCTGGTCTGGTCGGTCACCGCACCGACAAACTGTTCGATAGCCCGGCGCGAACCACTGTCGTTCCAGGATGGCAGCGGATCGGCGGCGTAGCTCAAAAGCGGTACCAGCAACAGCAGACTGAGCAACCAATGCAAGCGGTTTACCTGAGGCATAGGGCGTCCCTGGACAGTTGCGTTGCACCCGATGCCTGGGCATCAGGGATTCAACGGTTTTAATCCGTACCGCGTGGTCGCGGTCCCGCGTTTACTCATCTGCAACCGAACGTCTTGCAAGTCGCCGAGCAACTGCGGCGGCACCTGGGCAACTGAGCCTGGGCTGGCGTAGCAGTTCTGGAGCAAGTCTAGTGAACGATTTTCGTTTGTGGCGCTGGCGCCGGTAAAAAATCCGCCCAGGGTCCGTTTGCCACTGATCCGCCGTACCCACAGGTACAGCCCATCCAACTGCAAGGGCCGGGTACTCAGTTGCTGGCGCAAGCGTTGCCAGGCGTAGTCCGCCGACAGCAGCCACATCGTGCGCCGGGCAGCCTGCCAGCGCCGCAGCGATACGCCGAGGTGGCGGATCCACGGGTAGCCGAACCAGAGCAGGCCGCCCCCTGCCAGCAGTACGACCGCCAGCAGCAACCCGTGCCCGGAAACCCGCAAGCGAGCCTGCTGGCCCAGGGCGCGCAGATCGTCGCTGATGGAAAAAGGCGCGTTGTAGACGGCTGCGGCCGCGTCCACGGTGATCGCTTCCAGCGAGGCTCGTTGCGCGTTGCCGGCGCTGTCCCACCAGGTCAGCTCGATGGCCGGCAGGGTGATCTTGCCGGCCTGGGTAATCACATAGGTGGCGCTGTCCTCGCGCACGCCGCCCGAGGTGCCGCCACGGCCATCACTCAAGGGTTTGACCTGGGGCGACTGCAGGTACCGCCTGGTGCCCTGGACCTGGGCAAAGATCGGTGGCGGTATCAGCATGGCCTGCGCCCCCTCGGCCTGCAGGGTCAAGTGACGGGTCACGCTGTCGCCTACCCGCAGCGGCTCGTGGGAGCGCTGCAGCGTCTGGGTGAAGGTGACCTGGCGCGCGACCAGTTGCTGCTGCCCACCTGCGTTGGCCAGGGCCTTGGCGACAAAAACCAGCGGCGGGCTCTTGAGGGTGACCGGGCCGCTGCCCTGCCCTGGCTGAACGACAAACTCAAGCGCCGGTATGCTGAACGACCGGGCCTGCTGCGGCGTGATCTGATAGGTGTAGCGCAACCCGAAGAAAGGGGTGCCATCGAGCTTCTCGTTCAGGTGCTGGGCCTCGCCTCCCGGCGGGCTGACCACCGCACCGGGCAGTTCAAGTTTGGGCAGGACCGGCGCTGCCGTGAACCAGGTGTCCACCAGCAGGTCGACCTCCATATTGACGGTAGCCCCGACCAGCACACCGGTGTCCGGCACCAGCCGGGCCTGCACCCGCACTTGCGGGTCGGCAGCGGCCAGCTGGGGCAGGCACAGCAGCAACAGCCAGGCGAACGCTTTCATGGTGCGCCTCCTGCAGTTTGCTTGCGTTCAGCGTCCTGGAGCATGAACTTGCGCTTGAGGAACTGCGCCGGCGAGGTCGTCAGGTTGTTCAACCATTGTTGATCGGACGCGGCCTGCGGGGTGGTCTGCTGCTTTTCCTGGCCACCCTTGGAAGGCGTCTGGTCTTCCACCACCTTGTCGGCGCTCTCGTCGGGCGTGCCCGCCTGCTGCTGGTCCTCGTAGTCCTTCTCCAGGGCCTGGGCAAGGGCCAGGTTGGCCTTGGCCTGGGGGAAGTCGGCCTGTTTGTGCAAGGCCTGCTCATAGGCCGCTATGGCCTGGGGGAACTTGAACAGGCGCACATAGGTATTGCCCAGGTAAAAAGCGGCCCGGGCCGAATCGAGCCGGGCGAATCCGGCCAGCGCCACCTCGTAGTCCGCTGCGTTGTAGGCCGCCACGGCTTTCCAGTAGGGATCATGGAAATGCGCGGCCGCCTGGGGGAAATGCCCATGCTCGAACGCCCAGCGCCCTTGCTGGTCCGGGGTGAAGAACGCATCGGCCAGTGCACCTGCGCGGGCGGTCTGGGGGGCGCCGGTGAGCAGCCCGACCAGCACCAGCCCGAGCCACTGCACCCGCCAGCCCCGGCGGATGCAGCACAGGGCAATCAGCGCCAGCGGCCAGCACAACCAATAGCCGGCGTCTTTCCAGTGCACCTGCTGCGCATCGCCCTGCACCGCCTGGAAATGCTGCTGGGCATGCAGCTCGATCCAGTCCAGGTCGTCATCATCGAGGGTCAGGCTACCCAGCGGGGCATTGGCGGCCTGGGCCAGCTTCTTCAAGGCCTGGGCATCGAAACCGGCCTGCAGCGGACGACCATCGTCGCCGATCCGCGGTCGCCCCTGGGCATCATGGAGCACGCCGCGGTCCTGGTTGCCGACGGCCAGCACCAGCACTTGCAGGTCGCTGCCGGACAGGCGCTTGGGGATCTGCTCGAACTGTTCGGGATCGGCGCCATCGGTGACCAGCACCAGGGTGCCCGGCATCTTTTCCGCGTCGAGCAAGGTCCGGGCCTGGTCGATCACACCGAGCACATCCTTGCCCGATCGACTCATCAGCGTCGTCGACAAGGCTTGCAGGAAGGTATCGAGCAGCACCGGGTCTTCGGTGGCCGGCAACACCAGGTGCGCGCTGCCGGCGTAGGCGATCAGCGCGGTACGGGCACCGGCCCGGCGTTGCAGCAGGTCGTGCAGTTTGTGCTTGGCGGCCTGCAGCCGTGAAGGCGGCAGGTCATCGGCGTCCATGGACGGCGACAGGTCGACCGCCAGGATCAGCGGCGCGCGATTGTCGAGAAAGTCCGGGGTATCCTGTGTCCAGGTCGGCCCTGCGGCGGCCAGTGCACCGAAGCCCAGCAGCACGGCCAGCAGGTGTACCGGGCGCAGGCGGTGCTGATCCTGCGGGGTGATCACCAGGGCGTCGATCAGGTGCGGGGCGATCACCCTGTTCAACTGACGCTTGAGGTCATGACGGCGCAGCCACGCCCAGGGCAGCAGGATCGCCGGCACGATCAACAACAGCCACAACGGCCGCAGGAAGTGAAAGGCGCTGAAGTCGAGTTCCATCTCAGCCTCCCTTGGCCAGTGGTCCGGCCGCACCCCGGCCAAAGCGGCCGGTCAGCGCGGCCAGTCCATGACTGACCAGCAACAGCAGCAGCGCCGCGCCCAGGGGCAGCCAGAACAGGTCGCGCTTGGGCTGGTGGCTCAGGGTCTTGACCTTGTGCGGGGTAATCGTGTCGAGGGTGGCGTACACCGCCATGAGGGCGTTGCGGTCATCGGCGCGGAAAAAGCGGCCACCGGTGGTGCGCGCGATAGTCTGCAGGGTCTGCAGGTCGACCTTGGCCTCGCCGCTGGCCTCGGGGTCGCCAATGCCGATGGTGTGCACCACGATGCCCTGCTCCCTGGCCAGGCGTGCCGCATGGTCGGGGGTGATGGCGCTGCCGGTGTCGTTGCCGTCGGTCAAAAGGATCAGCACCTTTTCCTGCTCATCGGCCTTGGCCAGCAGTTTTATGGTCAGGCCGATGGCGTCCCCCAGGGCCGTGTTGGGCCCGGCCATGCCGATCCCGACCTCATCGAGCAGCACCTGGAGGCTGGCATGGTCGAGGGTCAACGGTGCCTGGGGGTAGGCCCCTGTGCCGAAGACGATCAGGCCGATACGGTCATCCTTGCGCTGCGCGATAAAGTCGCGCACCACGCCCTTGACCGCACTCAGGCGATCGGTGCGGGCACCGTCGGCGCCGGTGTAGTCGGTGGTTTCCATCGACTGGGAGATGTCGATGGCCAGCATCATGTCGCGAATCGGCTGCTCTTTCTCGATGGCCTTTTCCACCCAGACCGGGCGCGCACAGGCCGCCACCAGCAACACCCAGACCAGCAGGTTGAGCAGCAACTGCCAGCGCCCGCCCGAGGCGTTGCCGTTCTGCGGTGTCAGCCCTGCCGCCCGGGTCATGGCCGAGAAAAACGGCACCCGCAAGGCGCTGTGGGCCTCCCGGTAGGTACCCAAGTAGCGGTAGGCGAACCAGGGCAATGGCAGCAGCACCAGCACCCAGAGGTAGTCAAACTGCCACATGATGCGCCTCGATCCATTGCCGGCCGGCCGCGAACAGCGCCTGCACCTCGTCCTCGGGAATCCGCAGCACCTCGGCATCAGGGGCATAGGCCAGCGTGTGCAGGCGTGCGGCGAACTGCTGCGGCAAGGGCTTGGCTGCGCGCTGCGCCAGGAAGGCCTGCCACTGCACACCACTGAGCGCTGCTGCCGGCGGTGCGCCGCTGATCGAGATTGCCACGCGCTTGAGCAACGCCGGCAGTGCGCGCATGGCCGGCAAGCGCTGCTGCGGGTTGGCCAGATCGAGGACGAGGCCATCGAAGACCTGCAATGCCTCGCGGCGGTAGCGATCACGCTGCCAGCGCCACCAGCGTCGGACGGTCCAGGCCGCCACCGCGAGCAGGATGATCAGCAGCAGCGCCAGCCAGCCCCAGGTCTGCGGCCAGTAGGCGAACGGCGGTGCTTCCAGCGGCAGTTCCTGAAGCTGGTCGATACCCGGCAGCACCGGCGCCGTCATCGCGCCATCCCGGTGAGCCGGCCCAGCTCGCGGCGGATCTGCTCCAGCGGATCCTGGCCGGTGCTGATCATCATCACCGGCACCTGGCTGCGCCGCAGCATATCGGCGACATCACGCAGGCGGCCGGCCAGGAAGGCGCCCAGTGGCCGGTTGACCTGACGGCGCTCCACTTCCAGTTCCACCTGCAGCTCGCCCTGGGTGACCATCACCCGGCCCTGCTCGGGCAGCGCCAGGGCGATGGGGTCATACACCTGCATGGCGATCACATCGTTGTGGGCACTGAGCTGGCGCAGCAGCTGCAAGGTCTGCGCCGATGCACCGCTGAAGTCGCTGATGATGCACACCAGGCAATCGTGGCCGGCGAGCGCGATGCTATTGCGCAGTGCCGTGTCCAGTTGCGTTTCGTCCTCGGCATCGGGACCGCTGGCACTGAGGTTGTGGTTGCTGCGAATGATCGCCGCGCAAAGTTCCTGCACCCGCGCTCGACTGCGCAACGGCTTTATATGACGCACCTGGCGGTCATCGAACACCAGGCCACCGACGCGATCACCAGCATGCAAGGCGATCCACGCCGACAGCGCCGCAAGCTCGGCGGCGACCACCGACTTGAAGCTGCGCTGCGAGCCGAAGAACATGCTCATGCGCTGGTCCACCAGCACCAGGGTCGGCCGGTCACGCTCTTCGGTGAAGGTACGCACGAAGGGTTTGCCGTAGCGCAGCGAGGCGCGCCAGTCCAGGTGGCGCAGGTCGTCGCCGGGAATGTAGCGGCGCAGCTCGTCGAAGCTCAGGCCGCGCCCGCGCAGGCGCGAGGCATGGTTGCCCGAGAGGATGCTTGCCAGCGGTTGCCGGGCCAGAAAGCTCAGGCCACGAACGCGGTGCTCCAGCGCCATGAGCTGGCTCAGCGAGGCGTAGACGAAGCCGTCGGCAACGGGCGAATCGACCTGTGGCGTGTCCATGGGCTCAGGCCGGGATGGCGACGTGATCGAGCAGGTGGTCGATCACCTGGTCGGCGCTGACCCCCTCGGCGATGGCGTCATAGGACAGTTGCAGGCGATGGCGCAGCACCGGATGCACCACGGCGCGCACATCGTCTGGCGACACGAAGTCGTTGCCGGACAACCAGGCGTGGGCCCGCGAGACCCGGTCCAGGCTGATACCGCCGCGGGGACTGGCGCCGATCTTGATCCAGCGGGCCATGTCGGCATCGTAGTCGGCGGCGTGGCGGGTGGCATTGATCAGGTCGATCAGGTAGCGGTCGATCGCCTCGGACACATGCACGCCGGCGATCTCGGCGCGTGCGGCGAAGACCACCTCCTGGGGCAGTTGTGCCGGTGCCTGTGTCGCACCCTGGCTGCGCTGCTCCTCGGTGCGCACCAGGCGCAGTACCTGGGCCTCGTCCTCGACCCTGGGGTAATCCAGTTGCAGCTTCATCAGGAAGCGGTCCATCTGCGCTTCCGGCAGCGGGTAGGTGCCCTCCTGCTCGATGGGGTTCTGGGTCGCCAGCACCATGAACAGCGCCGACATCGGGTAGCTCTGCCCGGCCACGGTGATCTGCCGTTCTTCCATGGCTTCGAGCAGGGCCGCCTGGACCTTGGCCGGGGCACGGTTGATTTCGTCGGCGAGGATGACATTGCCGAACAGCGGCCCGGGCTGGAACTTGATCTGGTTGCCTTCGGCGGTCTGCTGCAGGATCTCGCCACCGGTGATGTCCGAGGGCAGCAGGTCCGGAGTGAACTGGATGCGCCGCATCTGCGCATCCAGGTGGGTCGCCAGGGCCTTGACCGTGCGGGTCTTGGCCAGCCCCGGCAAGCTTTCCAGCAGCACGTGGCCGTTGGCCAACAACCCCAGCAGCACATGCCGGATGGTTTCGCCCTGGCCCAGCACCTGCTGGGCCACGCGTGCTTCCAGTGCTGAAACTTGCTCGCGTATGCTCACCTGTTCGCTCCCTGACTGTCCGGCAATTGGGTAAATCTAGCAGCCTGCGCTGCAGGCGCCAGACGGCGTGAAACAAAGCCTTCGCGAGGCCGGCAGGCCGGCCCCGGTTCACGGCTTCTGCCAGTACGGCTCGATCGCTTGCAGGCGCGGGTCATCCGGCGCGACCTTGCGCATACGCTGCACATACTCGAATGCCTCACTGCGCTCACCCGCCAGGGCATGCAGGTACAGCAGCGAGTACAGCAGGTCCGGATCCTCCGGGGCTTGCTGCAGGCCGCTGCGCAGCGCCAGGATCGCATCGTCACGGCGGTTCAGGCGCGACAGCAGCAGGCCCTGGTTGTAACGGATGCGCACGTTTTGCGGCAGAGCCACGGCGGCGGTTTCCATCCACTGCAGCGCTTCATCGCCCTTGCCCTGCTCGACCAGCAGCAACGCCAGCATGTAGGCCAGGTTGCCGTGGTCGGCCGCTGGCATTTTTTCCAGCGCCACGCCTTCGCGCAGTAGTTGTTCGGCCTCGTCGAGTCGTTGCGCGGCGCTGGTCAGGGTCACCAGGTTGACCCGTGCAGGGACGAAATACGGGTCCAGCTTCAAGGCTTGCCGGTACTCGTCCATCGCTTCTGCATCGCGCCCCTGGCGGCTCAACAGCACGGCCAGGTTCAGGCGTCCACCAGGCAGGTCGGCATTGCCGCGCAGACGCATCTCGTAGTCCGCCAGCTGGGCTTTGAACGATTCGCGCGAGTCCGCCGGCAACTGTTCGAGCGGCACATCGGCCAGCACCCGTAGCGTTTCATCGCGCACCGCCAGGGTCGGATCCTTGAGCAGCGGCAACAGCGGTTGCAGGCGCTGCGCCGGGGGTACGCTGGCAAAGCCGGAAACGGCATAGGCACGCACCAGGTCACTGCTGTCTTTCAAGGCCCAGCCCAGGCTGATCACCGACTGACTGCCCAGGTCAGCCAGTTGCTCGGCTGCGGTGGCGCGGACGATGGCCGGCTTGCCCTTGTCCGCCAGCAGCGCATTGAGCTGGCTGAAGGCGATACCTTCGCCGCTGCGCACGGCGTGGAAGTTCTCGCCGTAGTGAGGGGGTCGCTGCGGCTGGCCGAACCAGCCTTCGATGGCCTTGGCCGCCCATTGCGGCTTCTGGTCCTTGTGGCAGCTGGTGCAGGCATCCGGGCTGTCGTCCTTGGCGGCCAGGTCCGGGCGCGGAATGCGCAGGCTGTGGTCGCGGCGCGGGTCGACCACCATGTAGGTCTTGGTCGGCATGTGGCAGTTGACGCATTGGGCGCCAGGCGTACCGGCCGGGTGATGATGGTGCGCCTCGCTGTCATAGTCCTTGGCCTGCAGGCTGGGAAAGCGGGCTACCGGTGGCTGGCTGTTGTGGCACTGCAGGCACAGGCCATTGCCTTCGATCTTGACCTTGGCCGTGTGCGGGTTATGGCAGTCCGTGCAGCCCACGCCTGCCGCGTACATCTTGCTCTGGGTGAACGAGCCGTACTCATAGACCTCGCCATCGATCTGGCCGTCGGCGTGGTAAAGGTCGGGGCGCAAGGTGGCGGGCAGGCTCTGGTCCAGTTGCCGGTGCCCCGGCAACTGGCCAACCCCCAGGGTCTGGCGGCGACTGTGGCAGAAGGCGCATTGCTCGACCAGGCCCTGGCTACCCAGCGCCTTGTAGTCCACCGCCAGGCCCGCGTCCTTGGCCGAGGCAAGGCTCTGCTGCCCGGGTTTAGCTGCTTTCGCCCAGTCGACATGGGCCTGCCCCGGCCCATGGCAACTCTGGCAACCGACGGTCTGCTCCTGCCAGGTGGTGGCGAAGCTGTCCTCACGGTCGTTGTAGTTTTTCATCAAGCGGGTCGAGTGACAGTCGGCGCACATGCCGTTCCAGTTCTGGTAACGGCCTGTCCAGTGCAGCGGATCATCGGGGGCGAAGCGTTGGCCGGGATACAGCGAGAACCAGCGTTGCCCGCCTTGGTCCTTGCTGCGGCTGTCCCAGGCGATGGTCAGGGCCTGCAGTCGTCCGCGGGGCAACGCCACCAGGTACTGTTGCAGCGGGTAATGGCCGAAGGTGTAGAGCACTTCGAAGTCTGCCGGCTTGCCGGTTTCGCCTTCGGTGTTGACGAAAAAGCGCTCGCCCTTGCGATAGAAGCGTGCCTTGACCCCGGCTTCATCGAAGCGGGCATTGGCGAAATTGCCCAGCACATTGGCCGGTTTGGCGTCGCGCATGGCCCAGCCATGGTCAGAGTCTTTCCAGGCCTTGGCCTGTTCGGCATGGCATCCGAGGCAGGTGGCGGTGGCGACGTAGCCTTGTTCCGGACTGCCCTGGGCGGGTTCACGGCCTGTGCTTTCAGTGGCGGCCCAGGCCGGCACGGCCATCAGCGTCAGCGCTGACAGCACCAGACCGCGTAACCAGGACCCACGCCTTTCCCTAGGTGTTTCATGCCCCATTCCCAACTCCACGGTCAATTCATCTCGTCCTGTGCCGGACGCTCTTGCACACCGATGCAAATGGCTGCGTGCTTCAGGCTAGTGCATCTTTTCGGCGACGGTCAGTAAAAATTGGGGGCTTCACGGAATCCGGGGGACTGTGATCCTTGGGCTTGGGCTTGGGCTTGGGTGTTGAGGTTGTGAGCTTATCCATTCCATGCGGCGACGCTGCCGGCCCCTTCCGCCCTTACGGCGGCCTACTTTTTTCTTGGAAAAAGTAGGCAAAACCGCTGGCTCCTACATACGGCCCTACGCTGCGCTCCGG
>Ga0247821_10000127_pt1 | contig 43642 bp, 38 predicted proteins | sample 13C_Glycerol_Day_FD_192481 | JGI IMG/M metagenome (GOLD analysis project Ga0247821, IMG submission 192481) | Soil microbial communities from agricultural site in Penn Yan, New York, United States - 13C_Glycerol_Day14 | ecosystem: Environmental > Terrestrial > Soil > Agricultural land | place... | reverse complement strand
TCAGGGCATCCTGCGCTCGATCGATCGCTGCACGGTGAAAAAGGTCGTGCAGACCGGGCCTGAGTTCATCATCGAAGAGGTGGACAACCTCGACGCCGATGCCCAGGCGCTGCTGATGCTCGACAGCGACGCCCAGGCCCGCACCTATATTGCCGGCAAGGACCTGCCACTGGAGCAGACCATCGCCAACATGTCGGCGATTCTCGCTGATCTTGGCATGAAGATCGAAATCGCCTCGTGGCGCAATATCGTGCCTAACGTCTGGTCGCTGCACATTCGTGATGCGCACTCGCCGATGTGCTTCACCAACGGCAAGGGGGCGACCAAGGAAGGCGCGTTGGCCTCGGCCCTGGGCGAATTCATCGAGCGGCTGAACTGCAACTTCTTCTACAACGATCAGTTCTGGGGCGAAGACATCGCCAATGCAGACTTCGTGCACTACCCCAACGAGCGTTGGTTCAAGCCGGGTCCGAAGGACGCGCTGCCGACGGAAATTCTCGATGAGTACTGCCTTGAGATCTACAACCCCGACGGCGAGCTGCGTGGCTCACACCTGTACGACACCAACTCGGGCAACAAGGAGCGCGGCATCTGCTCGCTGCCGTTCGTGCGCCAGTCGGACGGTGAGGTGGTGTACTTCCCCTCCAACCTGATCGAAAACCTGTACCTGAGCAACGGCATGAGCGCCGGCAATACCCTGGCCGAAGCGCAGGTGCAGTGCCTGTCGGAAATCTTCGAGCGCGCGGTCAAGCGCGAGATCCTCGAAGGCGAGCTGGCGCTGCCGGATGTGCCGCAGCAGGTGCTGGCCAAGTACCCTGGCATTCTCGCCGGGATCCAGGGCCTGGAAGAGCAAGGCTTCCCGGTGTTGGTCAAGGACGCTTCGCTGGGCGGTGAATTCCCGGTCATGTGCGTGACCTTGATGAACCCGCGTACCGGCGGTGTGTTCGCCTCGTTTGGCGCGCACCCAAGCTTTGAAGTGGCGCTTGAGCGCAGCCTCACCGAACTGCTCCAAGGCCGTAGCTTCGAAGGCCTCAACGACCTGCCGCAACCGACCTTCGAAAGCCACGCGCTGACTGAGCCGAACAACTTCGTCGAGCACTTCATCGACTCCAGCGGCGTGGTGTCGTGGCGCTTCTTCAGTGCCAAGGCCGACTTCGAATTCGTCGAGTGGGATTTCTCTGGCCAGGGCGAGCAGTCCAATGCCGATGAAGCGGCGACTTTGTTCGGCATCCTCGAAGGCATGGGCAAGCAAGTGTACATGGCGGTCTACGACAGCCTTGGCGCCAATGCTTGCCGGATCCTGGTGCCGGACTACTCGGAAATCTACCCGGTGGAAGACCTGATCTGGGACAACACCAACAAGGCCTTGCTGTTTCGCGCCGACATCCTCAACCTGCACCGCCTCGATGACCGCAGCCTGAGGGCGCTGGTCAAGCGTCTGGACAACTGCGAGGTGGACGAGTACACCGCCATCAGCACCTTGATCGGCATCGAGTTCGACGACAACACCGTCTGGGGTCAGTTGACGATCCTGGAGTTGAAACTGCTGATCAGCCTGGCCTTGAAGCGCTTTGAAGTGGCCAAGGAACTGGTGGAGACCTTCTTGCAGTTCAACGACAACACCCTGGAGCGCGGTCTGTTCTATCAGGCGCTGAACGTGGTGCTCGAAGTGCAGCTGGACGATGAGCTGGAGCTGGCCGATTACGAGGTCAACTTCCGCCGCATGTTCGGCAACCCACGGATGGATGCGGTGATCGGCTCGGTCGACGGCAGCGTGCGCTTCTATGGCTTGACCCCGACCAGCATGAAGCTGGAAGGGCTCGACCGACATTTGCGCCTGGTCGACAGCTACAAGAAGCTGCACAGCGCTCGGGCCAAGGCGGCGCTGTCCTGATAACGGTGTAAACAACAAAAGCACCCGAGGGTGCTTTTGTTGTTTTTGCAGCTTAGAACGTCCCGCGCTAGAAGAAGCTGCGCTGGGCCTTGAAGGTGAGCATGCCATCGCAGTAGCTGTTGATACCTGCATAGGCTGCGCAGCCGCCCCCACTGAGGTCGGAGTTGCTGTAGATCAGGTTCAGGTCCAGGCCCAGCCACGAGCGCGACAGCTTCAGCGACCAATCGTTGAAGCTGTCGACCTGGCGGCCATCGCCGATGGTGTAGGGCGTCCCGAGGCGGTGATGGGCCAGCTTCACGGTCACCCCGACATCCAACAGCGGCAGTTGGCCCAGGTCGGCGAACAGGGTCCCAATGCGGTTGTCGGGGTTGTCATTGAGCGCGCCGCCCAACTTGCTACCCAACAGTGACAGCCCGCCGTACATGGCGTAGCGGTCACGGCCTGATATCTCGGGGTAGCTGTAATGGATCAGCCCTACCTCGTAGCCCAGGCTGTTGTCGAAGTGGTGCTTGTAGCCCAGGTAGTTATCCAGTTGCAGGGTGGAAGTGGGGGTCAGGCCCATGCTCGGCGCGTACTGGCCGAAGTACCAGCCGCTGGGGTGGGTGAAATCCAGGCCGCCGTGGAACGAGCCGATCGCGCTGGGAGAGATCAGCCCTTGGGCCATGCTGCGCGAGGCACTGGTGCCCAGTTTGAAATCGAACTCACCTAGCTGGCGCTGGATGATCTGCGCCTGCAGCGGCGGGCTGAGGAGCAGGGCTGCGCTGAGCAACACTAGCGGCTTGGTCATCATTACCGTCCTGGAAAGCCCGGATTTGAGAGGCCGAGGATACCTGTGCCTGCCGACATGGGGAACCCTTGAGCGAGCCTGCGGGATTTCCCTCTGGGCGATCTGCAGCCTTGAGCGTGGGTATATTCGATCAGGCACTATGCATGTACCCAACTCATCTAGCGTCGCGGGCACAGGCCATTGCCGTTGGCCGGGGATAGGGTTTAGCTAATCGCTGGCCGGGCGCAACCGGCTCGGCCTGAACACTCCAAGACAACAATGGCGCGCTGACCGCCTCAAGCAAGGCGGCCGCGCGGAAAATCAGGTGCACGCCATGAGCACACCCCTGGATTTGCAAGCATTGAAGGCCCGCCAGCAGGCGGCGTGGGCCAGTGGAGATTACGCGGTCATCGGTACCACGTTGCAGTTGGTTGGCGAGCGGTTGGCCGAAGCCTGCGACCTGCGCTGGGACGAGCAGGTGCTGGATGTCGCCGCCGGCAACGGTAATGCCACCCTGGCGGCTGCACGGCGCGGTTGCCGGGTCACTTCCACCGACTATGTACCCGAGCTGCTCAAACGAGGTGAAGAGCGCGCCCGCGCAGAACACTTGGATGTCGTGTTTCAAACCGCCGATGTTGAGGCGCTGCCGTTCGACAGTGGCGCGTTCGATGCCGTCATCTCGACTTTCGGTGTGATGTTCGCCCCCGATCAGGCGCAGGCGGCCAAAGAGCTTGCCCGGGTTTGCCGCTCGGGCGGCAGGATTGGCCTGGCCAATTGGACCCCACAAGGTTTTATCGGCCAGATGTTCAAGACCCTGGGCCGGCACGTGCCACCGCCTGCCGGTGCGCAACCGCCATCGAGGTGGGGCGATGAAGAGCAGTTGCACCAGCTGTTCGGCGATGCCATCGGCTCAATCAAGGTGAGCCGCCAGCATTTTAATTTTCGCTACCGTTCGCCGGCGCATTTCATCGATGTGTTTCGCACCTGGTACGGCCCGGTGCACAAGGCCTTTGCGTCGCTGGAAAGCGCCGCAGCGGGTGCACTGGAAAGCGATTTGACCCAGCTGCTCATTGAGCACAATGGCGCAGGCGAAGGGTCGTTGGTGGTGCCCAGTGAATATCTGGAAGTGGTGATCAGCCGCCGCTGAAGGTGAAGCCACCGCCAGGTGGCGCCTGGGCTGGCGTTATCTGCCGATAGTGACAGGTGTGGGGGGCACTCTGGCCTCTTCGCGGCGAACCGCCGCGAAGAGGCCAGAACCCACAACACAAAAATTGAAAATCAAACGTTGGCTTTGGCTTTGGCTTTGGCTTAACTGGGGTTAGTTGCCTGCGCCTTGCGCAAAACTGTTAGCCTTGACGGGTTTCAGTCGCATTGGACAGGCCATGGCCAACCACAAGATCGAGATCCGTCGACGCAACGTCGAGAAGATTCTGCAAGCTGCCGAGAAGGTGTTTGCCGAGAAGGGCTTCGGCGCCACTTCGATGGGCGATATCGCCGAGCAGGCCGAACTGCCGCGCTCCAATCTGCATTACTACTTCAGCACCAAGGACGACCTGTATCGAGCGGTGCTGCAGGATCTGCTGGATGTGTGGAAGCAGGACGCCCTGTGCTTCGAGCGCTTCGACGACCCGCGGGTGGTGCTGACCAGTTATATCCGGGCCAAGATGAGCCACTCGCGCTCGCGCTCGCTGGGCTCGAAGATCTGGGCCGAGGAGATGCTGCACGGCGCGCCGCTGCTGGGCGCGAGCCTGGATGACAGCCTGGTGCCCTGGGCGCAGCTCAAGCAAGCGAAGATCCGTCGCTGGGTCGAGGAGGGGCGGATCCTGCCGGTCGAGCCTTCGGCGCTGTTGTACATGATCTGGGCCTCGACCCAGCATTACGCCGACTTTGGTTATCAGGTCGAGCTGCTCAATGGCGGCGAGCCGCTGTCGGACATGGCTTTTGAAAGGGCGGTGCAGACAGTGACCGGCGTTATCCTGCGCGGCATTGGCTTGGAGCCTTGATATGCATGACACGCTGATTGAACGAGCTGAACGCAGTATCCACGAGGTGCATCACCTAATTCATACAGTGTTCACCCGGCCTGCGGCTGAGACCCGCGACGTGCTTGAGCAATTGATGGCGGTGTTTGCCGATGACTTCAGCATGGTCACCACGGCTGGAGCGCTGGTGGACCGTAGCCAGGTGCGGCAGATGTTCGATCGCGTTGCGGGTACGCGGGTAGGGTTGCACATGCTGGTCAGCGATGTGCAGGTAGTGTGGCAGGCGGGGAGCGGCGTTGCCTTGAGGTACAAGGAGACGCATCGTTTGGCCAGGGTTGAGCAGGTGCGGTATTCGTTGGTGATCGTGCAGTGCAGCGCACAGGCGGTTGTTTGGCAGTGTTTGCATGAGACGGCGTTGGGGTGAAAGTACTGGGGCCGCAAAGCGGCCCCGACTATCGCCGAACAAACCGCAACCTAACCGGCCTCACGATACGGATTGCGCGGATCCTGGGTCCAATTCAGATAAGGCTTGCCGGTATCCTGCGCCACCATCTCGATGCAGTCCTCGACCGGGCAGGTGATCTGGCACAGGTTGCAGCCCACGCATTCCTCCTCGATGACGCTGTATTCATGGGTGCCGTCGGCCTTCAGCGCGCTGCCGATCGCCTGGTGCGAGGTGTCTTCGCAGGCAATATGGCAACGCCCGCAGCCAATGCACGCTTGCTGGTCAATCTGGGCAATCACCTTGTAGTTGATGTCCAGGTACTTCCAGTCCGTGGTATGCCCAACCGCCTGGCCACGGAACGCTTCCAGGTTACGATGACCATGCTGGTCCATCCAGCGCGCCAGCCCGTCCTTCATGTCCTCGACAATCCGAAAGCCATGCAGCATTGCCGCCGTGCACACCTGCACCGCACCGCTGCCCAGCGCGATGAACTCCGCGGCATCGCGCCAGTTACCGATGCCGCCGATGCCGCAGATCGGCAGCCCGCGGGTCTCAGGGTCGCGGGCAATTTCGGCGACCATGTTCAAGGCAATTGGCTTGACCGCCGAACCGCAATAACCGCCATGGGTGCTCTGATCGCCAACGATCGGGTGCGCAACCATGCGCTCGAGATCGACACTGGTGATCGAGTTGATGGTGTTGATCAGCGACACCGCATCGGCGCCACCGCGATGCGCAGCGCGGGCTGACTGGCGAATGTCGGTGATGTTCGGCGTGAGCTTGACGATCACCGGCAGCGAGCAGTAGGTCTTGCACCAGCGGGTGACCATCTCGACATACTCGGGCACCTGGCCGACAGCAGCGCCCATGCCACGCTCGGGCATGCCGTGCGGGCAGCCGAAGTTGAGCTCGATACCATCTGCGCCGGTGGCCTCTACCAGCGGCAGGATGAACTTCCATGACTGCTCTTCGCACGGCACCATCAGCGACACGATCAGCGCGCGGTCGGGCCAGTCCTTCTTGACCTGGGTGATCTCGCGCAGGTTGATCTCCAGCGAGCGGTCGGTAATCAGCTCGATGTTGTTGATGCCCTGCACCGAACGGTTGGCGCCAAAGTGCGCCGAGTAGCGCGACGACACGTTGACCGCTGCTGGGTCTTCGCCGAGGGTTTTCCAGACCACGCCACCCCAGCCGGCCTCGAACGCGCGGACCACGTTGTAAGCCTTGTCGGTTGGCGGTGCGGAGGCCAGCCAGAACGGGTTGGGTGCCTTGATACCGGCGAATTCGATAGACAAGTCGGCCATTTACGCAGCCTCCACATTGAGCATGAGTTGGGCATGGATGGCTTCGGCGGCCAGCTTGCCGTGTTGCACGGCCTGGACGGTGAGGTCCTGGCCTAGCGCGGTACAGTCGCCGCCGGCATAGATGCCGGGCAGGTTGGTGCGCAGGTTCTGGTCGACCTGAATGCGCTCGCCGTCGCGGGCCAGTTGCGCGGCCAGCGGGTCGCTGAGACTGGTGTCGTCGAAGCATTGGCCGATGGCCTTGAAGATGGCGTCGGCAGCCAGCTCGAAGGTTTCGCCGGTATCGTGCAGGCGGCCTTCGACCAGCTCGGTGCGGGCAAAGCGCATGCCGCGCACGCGATTATGCTGATCGAGCAACACCGCATCCGGGCGTGCCCAGGTGTGCAGGCGTACCTGGTTGGCCTTGGCGATGTCCTGTTCATGACCGGTGGCGCCCATGTCGGCGTGGCCACGGCGGTACACCAAATTGACGTCGCGGGCGCCCAGGCGGCTCATCTGCACGGCCATGTCGATGGCGGTGTTGCCCGCGCCGATCACCAGGCAGCGGTCAGCCAGCGGCAGTTGGCTCAGGTCATCGGCCTGGCGCAGTTCGCGAATGTAGTCGGTGGCGGCGAGCAGGCCGGGCGCTTCTTCGTCTGCCAGGCCCAGTTGGCGTACAGCGTTCAGGCCCAGGCCGAGGAATACCGAGTCGTACTGCTGGTGCAGTTCGCTCAAGCTCAGGTTGCTGCCCAGGCGCTGGCCGTGGCGGATCTCGATGCCACCGATGCCAAGTAAAAATTGCACTTCTTGCTGGGCGTAGTCGTCCACCAGTTTGTAGCGGGCGATGCCGTACTCGTTGAGGCCGCCGGACTTCTCGCGGGCCTCGAAGATCACCACGTCGTGGCCATGCATGGCCAGGCGATGAGCGCAGGACAACCCCGCCGGGCCGGCGCCGACCACTGCGATACGCTTGCCCGTGGCCGGCGCGCGCTTGAATGGGTGCTCGCTGAAACCGGCGTTGTCCAGCGCGTAGCGCTGCAGCTGGCCGATCAGCACGGGCGCGCATTCCTGGGCGTTGTTGCGAACACAGGCTTGCTGGCAGAGGATTTCGGTCGGGCAGACCCGGGCGCAGCTGCCGCCGAGGATGTTCGCCGACAGAATCCGTTCGGCGGCGCCTTGCAGGTTGTCGTCGCTGATGCGGTGGATGAACGAGGGGATGTCGATCTCGCTGGGGCAGGCGTTGACGCACGGCGCATCGAAGCAGTACAGGCATCGAGCACTTTCCAACGCAGCCTGGCGAGCGCTGAGGGGGGGAGCGAGATCGCCGAAGTTATCGGCCAGTTGGTCGGCGCCGGCGCGGGGGCGCGGCAAGTGCTTCAGGGCATCGATCACGGTTGTAGCCTCTCTCTTTTTTATGGATTCAGGCGGCGGTCACTCGCCTGTCCGTTTCGGGGATGGCAGTCAACAGGTACAGCACTCTTGTTCTTGCTCGCCCATCGCAGGCTGTCGCCAGCCTGCGATGGGCTGCCTGGCAGGCCCGTGCTTCAGCGCTGAACGGGCGTCGGCCGCTGATGCTCGGCGCGTCGGCTGAGCACCTCATACACCGAGGGGTAGGCCGGGCGCTCCACGTAACGACCGGCGCCAGGTTCTGCGCGCAGGTCGCCATCGGCCCAGAGCACCCGGCCCTGGCTGATGGTGTGGCTGGGGATGCCGCGTACCGTGCGGCCTTCGAAGATGTTGAAATCGACCTGCTGGTGGTGGGTCTTGGCCGAGATCGTGCGGCTGCCCTGTGGGTCCCACAGCACCAGGTCGGCATCGGCGCCGACGCGGATCGCGCCCTTGCGCGGGAACAGGTTGAAGATCTTCGCCGTGTTGGTGGAGGTCAGCGCGACGAACTCGTGCATCGACAAGCGCCCGCTGTTGACCCCGGCGTCCCACAGCACGGCCATGCGGTCCTCGATGCCGGCAGTGCCGTTGGGGATGCGGCTGAAGTCGTTGCGCCCGGCGGCTTTCTGCTCGGCGCAGAAGCAGCAGTGGTCGGTGGCGGTGGTGTGCAGGTTGCCCGATTGCAGCCCGCGCCACAGCGCCTCTTGATGCTCGCGTGGGCGGAACGGCGGGCTCATCACAAAGCCGGCGGCGGTGGCCCAGTCCGGGTCGCGGTAGACGCTGTCGTCGATCAACAGGTGGCCGGGCAGGACTTCGCCATACACCGGCTGGCCCTTGGCCCGGGCATAGGCGATTTCATCCAGCGCCTCGCGGGTCGAGACATGCACCAGGTACAGCGGCGTGCCCAGGGTTTCGGCGATGCGGATGGCGCGGCTGGCGGCTTCGCCTTCGACCTGGGCAGGGCGCGACAGCGGATGCGCCTCGGGGCCGGTCATGCCCTGGGCGAGCAACTTCTGCTGCAGGTGGTAGACCAGCTCGCCGTTCTCGGCATGCACGGTAGGCACTGCGCCCAGTTGCAGGCAGCGCTCGAAACTGGCCACCAGGGTGTCGTCGGCGGCCATGATCGCGTTCTTGTAGGCCATGAAGTGCTTGAAGCTGTTGACCCCATGGTGCGCGACCAGCTCGCCCATCTCTTCGGCGACCTGTTCACTCCACCAGGTGATGGCGACGTGAAAGCCATAGTCGCTGGCGGATTTTTCCGCCCAGCCGCGCCAGGTGTGGAAGGCTTCCAGCAAGGATTGCTGCGGGTTGGGGATAACGAAGTCGATGATCGAGGTGGTGCCACCGGCAAGCCCTGCGGCAGTGCCACTGAAGAAGTCTTCACTGGCCACCGTGCCCATGAACGGCAGTTGCATGTGGGTGTGCGGATCGATGCCACCGGGCATCAGGTATTGGCCGCTGCCGTCGAGGATTTCGCAGCCAGCGGGGGGATCGAGGTTTTCGCCAATGGCGCGGATCAGGCCATCAACACACAGGACATCAGAGGGGTAGCTTTCTTCGTGAGTAACCACGGTGGCGCCACGGATCAACAGGGACATTGCCGTCTTCCTCGCAGGCTGACCGGTCTTGGGCCGGTTCTTGAAATTATTTTTCTGGCAGTGACTGGAGGATAAATTTAATCCTGTCAGGCCTGACAAGAATGAAATCTAGATGGGGATCTACTATTGTTCAAGAAATATTTTTATAAGCATATTCAGTTTATAAGTTCTTGAAAAATAACGAATTAAAACAAAAATCACCAAAATGGTGAGCCTCCTCACCATTTTGACGCACTTGACAAGATGGCAAATTGGTCAAGATTTTCCATGCAAAATCAGCTGCTTGAAACCGGGTGTGAGGGCCTGGTCAGCGGCGCAGAAAAAACACGCTGCACCAGATTGAAACCTGATGCAGGGGCCAAGGCCGGCCCGTTGCAGTTACAGCGTCAGCTGAGGGTGTGACCGTGCCCGCCGCTGGCGTTGAACAATGCTTTGCAGATCAGTTGATTACCTGTGGGCGGCGGCGGCCGACCGGGGCAGCTTCGGCCAACCCGGCACGCTTATTGAGAGGGCCCGCAGCCAGGCCGGGCCACAGGTGCAGTACTGGTGGTGTGTGTACTCCGGCCATCGCATTAGCCCGATGAGCGAAAAACTAAAAGAAAATCTGGAGAAGGCCCCATGCAACCGAGCAGATCGGAAGTGATCGAAAAGGATGGTCTGTGCGAGCTCAATGCTGGCAGCGACGTCCTCGACAGCCCCCGCTACAACCACGACATGGCCCCCACCAAGGTGCACCAGCGCACTTGGAACAAGTGGCACATCACCGCCTTGTGGGTGGGGATGTCCATCTGTGTGCCGACCTACACCCTGGGCGGCGTGCTGACCGCCTACTTCGGCTTGAGCGTGGGCGAGGCGTTGCTGGCGATCCTGCTGGCCAACCTCATCGTATTGATCCCGCTGACCCTCAACGCCTTTCCAGGGACCAAGTACGGCATTCCCTTCCCAGTGCTGTTGCGCTCCTCGTTCGGGATTCTCGGCTCCAACGTGCCGTGCCTGATTCGTGCGGTGGTCGCCTGCGGCTGGTTCGGCATCCAGACCATGTTCGGCGGCTTGGCCATTCACCTGTTCCTGGGCTCGGTGTTCGACGGCTGGAAGGCCTTGGCCGGCACCGGCGAGGTGCTGGGTTTCATGATCTTCTGGGCGCTCAACCTGTGGGTGGTGCTGCGTGGCGCCGAGTCGATCAAGTGGCTGGAAACGCTGTCTGCGCCGCTGTTGGTGGCAGTCGGTTTCGGCCTGCTGTTCTGGGCCCTGCCGCACATGTCGATGACCGAGCTGCTGGCGCAACCACCCAAGCGTCCAGAGGGCGCCAGCGTGGTCAGTTACTTCTGCGCGGGGTTAACGGCGATGGTCGGCTTCTGGGCCACACTGTCGCTGAACATTCCCGACTTCAGCCGCTATGCCAAGAGCCAGAAAGACCAGATCCTCGGGCAGATTTTCGGCCTGCCGCTGACCATGTTCCTGTTCGCCGCCCTGGGGGTGGTGATGACCGCCGCCTCGGCCTCGCTGGTGGGGGAAACCGTGTCCGATCCGGTCAGCCTGATCGGCCGTATCCAGAGCCCAGGCTGGGTCGCATTGGCCATGGCCTTGATCGTGATCGCCACGCTTTCGACCAACACCGCAGCGAACATCGTCTCGCCTACCAACGACTTCCAGAACATCGCCCCCCGCTTGATCGGGCGCACCCGGGCGGTGCTGCTGACCGGGGTGATCGGGTTGCTGCTGATGGGCCATGAACTGCTGAAAAAGCTCGGCTGGATCGTTTCCGAGCTGAGCCTTGAGAGCGTCTATTCCAACTGGCTGCTGGGCTACTCCAGCCTGCTCGGGCCGATTGCCGGGATCATGGTGGTGGACTACTTCCTGATCCGCCGTCAGCAACTGGACCTTGCCGGGTTGTACCGCGACGACGTTTACCCGGCCTGGAACTGGGCGGGTTTTGCCGCCTTCGCGCTACCGGTGGCGCTTACCGTGATGGCTATCGGCAATACCAGTTTCAGTTGGTTCTATGACTACGGCTGGTTTACCGGGTCGCTGCTGGGTGGGGCACTGTACTACGTCCTCGGTGGCATCGCTGCCCGCAGTCCGGCGCGGCTGGCTAAACCTGTGCCCTGAGCAACCGCGCTGGTCTGTTCGCGAGCAATCCCGCTCCCACAGGGCTTGGCGTGATGTTCGGATCAGCGTTCAGCCTGTGCGGGCTTGCCCGCGAACAAGCCCCACTCGACAACCCATGCGTGTCAGCAGAAAAAAGCCAGAGGAGATGACCATGAATCCTGCCAAGGATGTCCTGCAATCCACCGACCGCCACGTCGACAGCGCCCGCCTGTGGCAATCTTTGATGGAGCTCGCGCGCCTCGGCGCTACCGCCAAGGGCGGCGTCTGTCGCCTGGCGTTGACCGACCTCGATCGCCAGGCCCGCGACCTGTTCGTGCAGTGGTGCCAAGCGGCCGGCTGTAGCGTCAGCATCGACGGCATCGGCAACATCTTCGCCCGCCGCCCGGGGCGCAATCCCAAGCTGCCACCGGTGATGACCGGCAGTCACATCGACACCCAGCCCACCGGCGGCAAGTTCGACGGTTGCTTTGGCGTGATGGCGGGGCTTGAGGTGATCCGCACCCTCAACGACCTCGGCGTGGAAACCGAGGCGCCGCTGGAAGTGGTGGTGTGGACCAACGAAGAAGGCTCGCGCTTCCCCCCCTGCATGATGGGCTCGGGCGTGTTCGCCGGTAAGTTCACCCTCGAGCAGACTTTGGCCAAGACCGACGCGCAAGGCGTGACAGTGGGCGATGCGCTCAACGCCATCGGCTATGCCGGCCCACGTGCCGTGCTTGGCCATCCGGTGGGCGCCTACTTCGAAGCGCACATCGAACAGGGGCCGATTCTTGAGGACCAGGCCAAGACCATCGGCGTGGTGCTCGGCGCCCTCGGACAGAAGTGGTTCGACCTGAGCCTGCGTGGCGTCGAAGCGCATGCCGGCCCCACGCCCATGCATTTGCGCAAGGACGCCCTGGTCGGCGCTGCGGCGGTGGTCGAGGCGGTCAACCGCACTGCGCTCGGCCATCAGCCCCACGCGTGCGGTACGGTTGGATGCCTGCAAGCGTATCCGGGCTCGCGTAACGTCATTCCGGGGGAAGTGCGCATGACCCTGGATTTGCGTCATCTGCAAGGCGATCAACTGGACGCGATGATCGTCGAGGTGCGCAAGGTGATCGAGGCTACCTGTGCCAAGCACGGCTTGAGCTACGAACTGACCCCAACCGCAGATTTCCCCGCGCTGTATTTCGACCGCAGTTGCGTCGACGCGGTGCGCGACTCGGCGCGCACGCTTGGCCTGCCGCACATGGACATCGTCAGCGGGGCAGGGCATGACGCTATCTTCCTCGCCGAGCTAGGCCCGGCGGGAATGATCTTCGTGCCCTGTGAAAATGGCATCAGCCACAACGAGATCGAGAACGCCACGCCCGAGGATTTGGCGGCAGGCTGCGCGGTGTTGTTGCGGGCGATGCTGGCGGCGTCCGAGGCGATTGCCAGCGGGCGCCTGGCTGCCTGACTCAAGCTACCATTGCTGGACCAGCGGCGGCGGGCCGGACAATGACGGGAACAGGGGCAGCACGTCCTGCCCCAGTTCCTCGATGATCTCGGCCGCGGGTCGGCGTGCCATCTGAATACCCAAGGCTGCATGGTTGACCCCGGCAGCCTCCCATTCACCGAGCAATTCGATCAGCCCGTTGCGGCCTGTATTCAGTACATAGCCACCTTGCAACGGCGTACGTGGAAAGTTCGGATCCTCCGCCAGATCAATCCATTCGTTGGTCATGTGCGGGCGGAAACCGCCGCCCGGAATCGCTTCGCGCCAGGCGCGGATCTTCTCTGCCAGGCGCCGCGGTCCCATCACGTTGTGGGTGGCTTCGGGGTAAGTCAGCCAGCCATCGGCCTGCTCGCCCAGCCAGTGCATCGATTGGCGCGATGAGCCGGTGACGATCAGCGGAATGCGGCCGGTGACTGGCTTGGGCAGCAGGAACGCGTCGCTCAACTGCCCCAGGGGTGACTCAATGCTGGGCGGGGTGTTCGCCAGCAGTTGACGGAAGTAGTCCACCGACTGCGCAAAGCGCTCGCCGCGCGTCTCATGTGCCAGGCCATAGGCGGGGAATTCCACCGCACGATCCCCGGAGGCGATGCCCAGCACCAATCGGCCGCCAGATAACCTATCGATGCTCACCGCCGACTTGGCCAGTTCGATGGGGTGGCGCAAGGAAAAGATCGCACTGCCCGTCGCCAGTGCAATCTGCCGCGTGTGCGCGGCCAGATAGGCGAGATAGACGAATGGATCGAACACTTGCCCGGCATCGCCGAACCCCGGATCGAACAGCGGTACATCGCGCACCCAGGTGGCGGCGAAGCCCAGGCGATCGATCGTGCTGACCAGCTGCGCCTGTCCTTCGAGCACGGTCATGTCGCCTGCATAGAAGCGCAGCGGCAAGAAGATCCCCAGGGTCAGTTGGTCCGGGGCGAACATGCGCCGGTAGCCAGGGTGATCGGCGAATGCCGAAGCATTGGCGCCGCGAGTGATAGCGGCTGGGTTGAACTGGGTCATGTCGTTCATGGCGATTCCTTGCAGGGGGAGTCAGGCGCCTGTTGCAGGCTCTGGTAGGCGAATGCCGCGCTGTACCGCGGGTCGTTGCTCGACGCGGGCGAACCACTCGCTTAGGTGGCGGTGGTGGCTGAAGTCGAAGTCGATCACACGGGCGATGTGCATCCAGCCGAAGCTGGCGATATCGGCAATCGAGAAGGCATCACCGGCTAGCCACAAACGGTTGGCCAAATGCTGGTCGAGCGTGGTCAAGGCGGTTTCGCTGAGCTGCCGGTAGCGGTTGATGGCTGGCTCATTGCGGGTCTGTTCGAACAGTTCGAAATGCACCCGCTGGCCTAGCAACGGCCCCATGCTGGCGCTGTGGAACATCAACCAGGTGATGGTCTGCCAGTGCGCTTGAGGCTGGCGGTCGAGCAGCTGGCCGCTCTTGTCAGCGAGGTACAACAGAATCGCGGCGGACTCGAACAGGGTGATGCCGCTGCTGCGGTCGACCAGCACTGGGATCCGTCCATACGGGTTAAGTGCAAGAAAATCGGCATGGCGCTGCTGCCCTTGCTCGATGCGTACATGCCGCAGGCTGTAGGCCAGGCCCATTTCTTCCAGGGCGATGGTGATCTTGAAACCATTGGGGGAGCTGTCGGTGTAGAGAATCAGATCGGGATCAAGCATGGACCACTTACCTCAGGCAGGCTAATGTCAGCGACGAGTGTTGCCAGCCATGCTAGTGGGCCGGGTAGGCAGCTGAAAAACGATATGTCCTGCGCTTAAGCGTTAGTTTTTCTAAACCAAGGAGTGGCTTGATGGGCGCTGTGCTTCCTTTACTGGCCCTGCGGGCATTCACTGAAACCGCGCGCCTGGGTAGCCTCAAGGCCGCTGCGCACCGGTTGGGGGTGACGCCTGGGGCGATCAGCCAACAGATTCGCCAACTTGAAGACCGGCTGGGCGCTACGCTGCTGCTGCGCAGTCGCCAGGGCGTACAACTGACCGAAGCAGGAGCGCGTTTGCATCCAGGTTTGCTGCGCGGTTTCGGCCAGATTGAAAACGCCCTGGCTGAGCTTGAGGCAATGACGGCCGAGCAAACCCTGACCGTGAGTACCGTGCCGTCTTTTGCGTCGTCCTGGCTGGTGCCGCGGCTAGCCGATTTCAGTGCCCGGCACCCGGGCATCGAAGTGCGGGTAGAGGCCACTGCGCAGCTGGTGGATTTGCACCAGGAACGCGTCGACATCGCCTTGCGTCATGGCCTGGGGCACTATCCGGGGCTTGAGTCGATTGCATTGCTGGCCCCGGTGCTGCTGCCAGTCGCCAGCCCCGGATTACTGGGCAAAGGCCCGGCCATCCAGAATCCGGCGGATTGCCTGCACTATCCGCTGTTGCAAGACTCCGACCGCGCCGACTGGGCACTATGGCTACAGGCGCATGGCGTGGAGCCTGACAGCAGGGTCAGGCGCGGGCCGAGCTTTGATGAGGATCTGTTGTTATTGCGTGCAGCGGCGATGGGCCAGGGCATTGCTCTGGTGCAAGACAATCATGCCCAGGAAGAGTTACAAAGTGGCAGGTTGGTGGTGGTGCTGGACCTGCCCTGGCCCGCGCGCTTCGCCTATTACGCGGTTGCTCGCCCGCATGCCTTGCAGCGTGCGCCGGTATCCGCGTTCATCGATTGGCTCAGGCAACAGGCGAACCTTGCATCGCCAGTATTGCCCACCGTCTGAAGGGAGATCGACCCGCCCATGCTCACCCATACCGCTTACCTGCACAGTGCCAAACGCGCCAGGTTGCAACGCTTGCGCGGGCGCGTCGGCTTGGGCCTGGTCGCCGGGCTGTCGGTGCTGGCGGGAATGACCGATGCCATCGGCCTGTTGGCGATGGGCGATTTCGTCTCGTTCATGAGTGGCAACACCACTCGCTTGGCCGCAGCCATCAGCCAGGCCGATCTGGCCCTGGTGGTGCGTCTGGCGCTGGCGATTGTTGGCTTCGTGGTCGGCAATGCCCTTGGCGTGATGCTGGTGCGCAGCTTCAAGCGCAAGGCCTGGCCGGTGCTGTTGATCGTCGCCAGTCTGCTGACCGGCGCTGGCCTGTGGCCGGTACCGACGGCATTGCCAGCGCTGCTCACGGCGATCCTGGCCATGGGCATGATCAATGCCGTGGTCGAGCAAGTGAATGGCCTGCCGATCGGCCTGACCTATGTGACCGGTGCGCTGTCACGCTTCGGTCGCGGGCTTGGGCGCTGGCTGCTGGGCGAGCGGCGCAATGGCTGGCGGGTGCAGTTGGTGCCTTGGACTGGCATGTTGCTGGGCGCCGCGCTGGGGGCTTGGTTGCAACAATGGCTGGGGCTGATGGCGCTGATTGGCAGTGGCGCGTTGGCCAGCGTGCTGGCTTTGGTCTGCGCCTTCATCCCCAGGGCTTGGCAACTGGGCTACCTGCCGCGCTAGCGGAGCTGTAGTTCTTTTCAGTAAGGCTAATGGCTTAGTCGAGCACCGGCCGCAGGAAGCTTCGCTCATAACTCAGAATGAACCGCTGCTCGGTCGCCAGGGCGAACGCGGCGATGCATTCTGGATCGGTTTCAGAATCTTTGCGGTACTGTTCGTACGTCGCAAGGCTTGGGAAACTGAACAGTGCGTAGGCGATATTGTTGGCGCCCTCGCAAGGCAGGAAATAACCATGGTGGGTGCCGCCCATGCGGTTGACCAGGTGAATCCACAGCCGTGAGTAGTGCTCGAAGGCAGGGATCTGGTAGGGGTCGATGACGTATCTGAGGTGGCAGGTAATCATTCGCTCATTCCTTTGCTGCGAGGTGGGGCGCACACCTTAGCAGGCAACCCGTAGCAGCGTCGATTAGCGCTCCGTCAACGTGAGCACCAGGGTCTGACTGATCACTCGCAGCAATCCCTTGTGACAGGGTGGTGTGCCGGGGTTGCCTCTGTATGGTCCGATTGGCACCGATCTGTAGCTTATGCCAGCTGTCTGCCTGCTTTAGCATCGATGGCCCAGCCCAGGTGCAAGTTATGAACGAGACTCCCCGCACAATCGATTTTTCCGGCCTGATGGTACGTCGGTTGCAGACGGCTGACCACGCCATGATCTGTGCCCAGCGCGAAAAAATGTTCGTTGAGGCCGGTGGTGAGCCTGCCCAGCTGCGCGTCATGACCGAGCACTTCGCGACCTGGTTACGCCCGCGTTTATTGGACGGGCGATACTTTGGCTTCGTCCTCAGCGATCAAGGCAAAACCGCTGCGGCGATTGGTTTGATGAGCCTGGACTGGCCGCCGCATCCGGCTCATCCAACCTGCGCCCAGCGTGGCTATGTGCTCAATGTGTTCGTCGAGCCGGACTACCGACGGCGAGGGCTGGCCTCGGCCTTGATGAACCTGGCCGAGGCCGAGTTCGCCCGGCGCGGCATCGGCTTTGCCATTCTCCATGCCACCGAACTTGGCCGGCCGGTGTATGAAAACCTCGGCTGGGTACCGACCGCTGAGATGGCCAAGGCCATCCCGCTCGATTGAGCGACTAACACGCCCTACAGCATTTCACTTTTATTGAGTTCCAAGACATGGATATCCACGTGCTCCTCGCTTATTCCCTGGTTGCCGCGATTGCCATCGCCAGCCCTGGGCCTGCCTCATTGATGGCGATCAACAACAGCATCCAATACGGCGCACGCTCGGCGATCTGGTCGTCGCTGGGTAATGTCAGTGGCCTGTTCTGCTTGTCGGCAGCGGCGATGCTCGGCTTGGGGGCCTTGCTTGCCAGCTCGGAAATACTGTTCAACGCAGTGAAGATTCTGGGGGCGGCTTACCTGTTCTACCTGGGCGCAAAGCAGCTGTTAAAGAAGAATTCGATGCTTGCGAACGATGGCACGGGCAGCAGCAAGGCCAACAGACCGACGCGGATGAAACTGTATAAGTCGGCGTTTCTCACGGCAGCGACCAACCCCAAGGCGACCATGTTCTTCACCGCGCTGTTCCCGCAGTTCATTGACCAGGGGGCTGCATTGCTGCCGCAGTTTCTGATCCTTACCTCGATTTTCATGGCGCTGTCGCTGATGTCGCTGGGGCTGTACGCAATGCTCGCCTCGCGGGCCAAAGGCTTGCTGACCCGGCCGGCATTTTCGCGCTGGGTCAGTCGGGTGGTAGGGACCACCTTCATTGGCTTCGGCGCGGCGATTTTGATGATGCGCCGGCAGACGGCCTGAGCGCGGCGCTGGCCTTCAGCGCGGATACGCGCGCAGCTGCGCTACCGCCGAGGCAGCCTGCTGCTGGTCGGGCAGGGCCAAGGCCAAGCGGTACAACAACAGATGCGCGCGGCACAGGGCGTCTGGCTGGTCTGCGTGCTGGCGCGGCTTGACGAACAGCTCGCGCGCTGCGGGCATGCTGGCCTGGGCCTGGATGAACAGGGCATCGAGGTTGGCTTTGAGCAGCGACGCTGTGGCGTCGCTGGGGTTTTGCGCTGCGGCCTCGATGACGCCGCGCTGAGCCTCCTGGATTTGTTGCAAGACAGTCGCTGGTACCGCTTCGGCGTAGCTGAAGCCTGCCGGTAGCGTGCCAAGAATGTAGTTTTTGCACTGCTCGGGCGCATGCTCTTGCAGGGCCTGCATCAGCGCCACCTGGGCGTGCCAGAACGCCAGGGTTGGCGCGGCAGGTGCCATGTCCAGCGCCTGAGTGACCAGGATCGAGCTCTCGCGCCCGGTCAACCCACTGAACTGAGCGAAGCTGCTGGCCTCATCCAGTGCCTTGGCGGCCTCGGTCTTGATCGCCTGGTAGCGCTCGGGATCGGCTTGGGCAAGGGTTCTGAACACGAAGTTGCCTTGCAGGAAGCTATCGAGCTGGCCCGGATGCTTCAGTCGCAGCAGTCGGCCATCGCTGAACCGCCCAGGATCGACCACCGCGGTGACGATCCGCTCGTGCAGCAGTTGCTCGCTTTGCGGATACCACATGGCGCTGGGAGGGGTACTGAGCATCTTGTCGCTGAACGCTGCCGATACGCCATGCTCATCGAAGGCCTGGCGATACATAGCGCGCATGAACTGAGGCGCAGTGTCACTGCCGTAGAGGTTTGGGCTGTGGAAGCCCAGGCGCCCCTGATGACCCAGCAGCCGCTGCTTGCCGGCCAGGAACAGCAGGGTACAGGCACTGGAACACTCAGCGTTGGTATAGGTGGTGAAGCCGTTTTCCTTGATACGCAGGGCAATCGCCCGGGCTTCGCCCAACAGCCCGCCGGGGCTGTCCAGCTGGACTGTGGTCAGCTGTGGATTGGCCCTGAGAAGCTGCTCGAATGTGCTCAGGCTGCCGGGTGACAGAGCGCCGGCAATTTCCACTTCGTGCTCGCTGAGCAGGCTGATGCGGTGGGCAGGTAACGAATCGGGGCTGCTGACCATTTGCGCCAGCGACTTGAGTGCCGGGTAGAACCCCAGCAGCAATTCGCGCCCGCTCACCAACAGCACTGCCAGCACCAACATGCGCACCAGAGTAACCCAATAGACCTTGCCGCCTTGCGCCTTGTGGCGCTTGGCCGAGCGCCTGACCCCCACCGCCTGCCAGATGGCCACCGCCAGGGTGATACACAGCAGCGGGATCAGCACGGCAACCAACGCCTTTGGACTGAGTGGGTAGCGCACCAGCAGCCAATACAGCAGCAAGAAAATGGGCAGCGACAACACGCCCAGCAACATTTCGTTGACCCACAACGACGTCGCCAGCGACAGCTCGCCACGCCAATGGCGCACGATGTAATGGCGGCGAGGTTCAGGCAGCGGGTCGTCGACCGATCGTTCCATGATCCGGGGTTCCGTTACGAGAGGGGGGAGAGCGGCTACGGATGATAATCGATCAGCTGTTGGCGACGGTAGGAAACCGCATCGCGGCTGGCAATCGAGGGCTGTGAGTTCCACTATTGAAGCTGATCGAAGAGATGACGGAGGTGCGTCATGCAGCGATTCAGCGCAGGGTGCCTGTGCGGCGATGTGCGGATTGAAGCAACGGGGAGGCCCTACCGGGTTGGCCTGTGCCACTGTCTGGATTGTCGAAAGTTTCACGGGGCGTTGTTTCATGCCTCGGCGATCTTTGCTCAGGCGGCGGTGACGATCACGGGTGAGACGCGCGATTACGCGGGGCGGCATTTTTGTCCGCGTTGTGGTTCGTCGGTGTTCAATCGCAGTGCTGATGAAGTCGAGGTCAATCTGGGGGCGATGGATGCGCCTGATCAACTGCAGCCTACCTATGAAAGCTGGACGGTGCGCCGCGAGGGCTGGTTGCCGGCGTTTGCCCTGGCCAAGCATTACCCGCAGGACCGTGAAGGGGTAGGGCGTGGCGAGGATTGATGGCGTGTCAGTGCCGGCCTCATCGCGGGGCAGTCAACCCATTGGCTTGGGCTTTACAACCAGTAAGTCACCGCCCACCAGCCCAGGCCACCCATCACTACGGTATACGGCAAGGCCATCCACACCATCCGCCCGTACGACAGCCGAATCAGCGGGGCAATCGCCGAGGTCAGCAGGAACAGAAACGCTGCCTGGCCATTGGGCGTGGCCACGCTGGGCAGGTTGGTGCCGGTATTGATCGCCACCGCCAAGGTCTCGAAATGCTCGCGGCTCATCGCACCGTTGACAAATGCTTGCTTGACCTCGGTGATGTAGATGGTCGCCACGAACACGTTGTCGCTGATCGCCGACAGCAGGCCGTTGGCCAAGTACAACATGCCTGGCTGCTGCTCGGCCGGTAGGGCCAGCACCGAGGCGATCAGCGGGCTGAACAACTGCTGCTGATGGATCACTGCGACCACCGCGAAAAACACCACCAGCAACGCCGTGAACGGCATGGCGTCCTGGAACGCGCGGCCCAGGCGGTGCTCGTCGGTAATGCCGGTGAACGCGGTGATCAGCACGATCACCATCAGGCCAATCAAGCCGACTTCGGCGATGTGCAGGCCCAGGCAGACAATCAGGATCAGCGCGGCAACCCCCTGCACCAGCAGTGCCAGGCGTTGCGCTGGGGTGCGCGCGGCATCGTCCTCGGCGGCGTGGGCGGCCAGCACCTGGCGTACGCGCTCGGGCATCAGGGTGCCGTAACCAAACAGGCGCAGCTTCTCCAGGGCTACGCAGGTCACCAGGCCGGCGGCGAGTACTGGCAAGGAAACCGGCGCCACCTTGAGGAAGAAATCGGCGAAGTGCCAACCCAGCTCATGGCCGATCAGCAGGTTCTGCGGCTCGCCGACCAAGGTGCACACCCCGCCCAGCGCCGTGCCGACCGCGCCATGCATCAACAGGCTGCGCAGAAAGGCGCGGAACTGGTCGAGGTCTTCACGGTGCAACTGGGCGACCTGCTGGTCGCTGGCCAGCTCGGACTCTTCCCGGGGGTTGGCCCCAGACGCCACCCGGTGATAAACCGCATAGAAACCCACCGCCGCGCTGATGATCACCGCTGTCACGGTCAGGGCATCGAGAAACGCCGAAAGAAACGCCGACAACACGCAGAACAACAGCGCCAGCAGCGCCTTGGAGCGCACCCCCAGCAGGATTCGCGAGAACAGGAACAGCAACAGCTCCTTCATGAAGTGAATGCCCGCGACCATGAACATCAGCAGCAGGATCACCGGGAAGTTGTGCAGCAGCTCTTCGTACAGCGCCTGGGGCGTGGTCAGCTTGACCAGCAAGGCTTCGATCAACAGCAGACCGCCAGGCATCAGTGGATAGCACTTGAGGGCCATGCCCAACGTGAAGATGAACTCGATCACCAGCAGCCAGCCTGCGGCCACTGGGCCAGCGCTCAGCAGTACCAGTGGGTTGAGGATCAGGAACAGGCAGATGACCGCCTTGTACCAAAGCGGCGACTGGCCCAGGAACGAGTGGGCGACAGTGCCGGCCAGAGAGCGCGACATGAATTTGTATCCTTATGATTCTGCAGTGGCGCAAAGTGCCCCAAGCGGGCGCATCGCGCAAGCTGTGCAGTCCCGCTTTTGGCACAAGTGCGGCCTGTGGGGTGCGCTATAGTCCGGCGCTGAACCCTTTTCCCACAGGAGTGCCGCCCGTGACCGACTACACCGCGTTCAAGGTCGAACTGACCGACAACATCGCCCACGTTCAGATCAATCGCCCGGAAAAGATCAACGCAATGAATGCGGCGTTCTGGGAAGAGATCATCGCGATCTTCAAGTGGATCGACGACACCGATGCGGTGCGGGCCGTGGTCATTAGCGGCGCAGGCAAGCATTTCTCCTCGGGCATCGACCTGATGATGCTGGCGTCGCTGGCCAACCAGCTGGGCAAGGACGTCGGTCGCAATGCCCGCCTGCTGCGCCAGACCATCCTGCGCATGCAGGCTTCGTTCACCGCCGTCGACAATTGCCGCAAGCCGGTCTTGGCGGCGATCCAGGGCTATTGCCTGGGCGGCGCAATCGACCTGGTCTCGGCCTGTGACATGCGCTACTGCAGCAGCGATGCGCAGTTCTCGATCAAGGAGATCGACATGGGCATGGCCGCCGATGTCGGCACCTTGCAACGCTTGCCGCGGATCATCGGTGATGGCGTGATGCGCGAAATGGCCTATACCGGTCGTCACGTCGAGGCCGAAGAGGCGCGGCAGATCGGCCTGGTCAACCGGGTCTACCCTGATCAGGCGGCGCTGCTTGACGGAGTCTTTGCCATTGCCCGGGAAATTGCGGGAAAATCCCCCATTGCCGTGGCCGGCACCAAAGAGATGATCGGCTACATGCGCGACCATCGCATCGACGATGGCCTGGAGTACATCGCCACCTGGAACGCCGCCATGCTGCAGTCCGAAGACTTGCGGGTAGCCGTGGCGGCGCACATGAGCAAACAGAAACCGACGTTCGCCGACTGATTGGCGGGGGACGCGCTTGAAGGAAGCCGAACATGTCAGCACGCTGGACTACCGCAGTACTCGACCCGCAGATCTCTGGGGGCTGGGCCGTTGCCCGCGGCCCGGACGGGTTCCTGGTGGATGACAACGGCGCGCTGTTCCCTCGCCAGTGGCTCAAGCGCCAAGCGCTGGACGTGCTCAGCGAGCACGGCATCGGCCACTTCGACGGCGAGCCGGTGTTCTTGCTCGAACTGCGCAGCGCTGGCGAAGTGGCCGGTTGTGGCTGGCGTGGCCTGCGCCAGTTCATGCTCGAAGGCGATTTCGATACCTACAAGCTACTGGGCTATGCCGCGCAGATCGGCACCTGGGCGCGTGAGCACCGTTTCTGCGGCAGCTGCGGCCAGGCGATGACGCAGATCCACTGGGAGCGGGCGATGTACTGCCAGCATTGCGATCTGCGCAGCTACCCACGGATCTCGCCGAGCATGATCGTCCTGGTGACGCGTGGTGACGAGATTCTGCTGGCGCGCTCGCCGCGCTTTGTCACTGGGGTCTACAGCACCCTGGCTGGTTTCGCCGAACCCGGTGAGTCGGCAGAGGACTGCCTGGTGCGCGAAGTGCGTGAGGAAGTGGCGGTTGAGGTGAAGAACATCCAGTACGTAGGCAGCCAGTGTTGGCCATTCCCGCATTCGATGATGCTGGGCTTTCATGCCGAGTACGCCGGTGGCGAGATCGTCATGCAGCCGGATGAGATCGAGGATGCGCAGTGGTTCAACGTCCATGCGTTACCGCCATTGCCGGCCGGGCGTTCCATCGCCCGGCACCTGATCGACCTGTATGTCGCGCGCCGCTTAGGCTTGCCCGAACCAGTGCTGCCAGGCTAGGCGCACGGTCAACGCCAGCACCACGGTGATGAACACCGGGCGGATGAACTTGCTGCCGCCGCTGATCGCCGTGCGTGCACCGAAGAAGGCGCCGACCATCACTGACAGGCCCATGGCCAAGCCGACGATGTAGTCCACTTGCCCAGACACGATGAACACCGTCAGCGCCGCGATGTTGCTGACGAAGTTCATGCTGCGCGCCACGCCGCTGGCGCGGACCAGGTCGATTGGGTACAGCAGCAGCGTACTGACCGTCCAGAACGCCCCGGTGCCGGGGCCTGCCACGCCATCGTAGAAGCCCAGGGTGAAGCCCTGCGGCACCTGCCAGGTTTTCTTGATCGGTGCATCGGCATCCAGCGGTGCTTTCGGCGTGCCGCCAAACAATAGGTAGATACCGCAGGCGAAGACGATCACCGGGAGCATTTTGTTCAGCCATTCGGCGGGCAGGTAGTGGGCGATGATCGCCCCCAGCAGTGCCCCGACCAGGGTGGCGAACAGGGCAGGGCGCCACTGCGCCGGGTGGAACAGTTTGCGCCGGTAGTAGGTGAAGCCGGCGGTGGCCGAGCCGAAGGTCGAGCTGAGCTTGTTGGTGCCCAGCACCAGGTGCGGCGGCATGCCTGCGGTGAGCAATGCTGGTGTGGTCAGCAGGCCGCCACCGCCGGCAATGGCATCGATGAAGCCGGCGACGAAGGCGACTGCGGCGAGGATCAACAGGGTGAGCGGTTCTACGGAGAGTTCGAAAGGCATGAGGGTTCGGGCTTATGCGGCAGGGCGCGGCAAAAGGCCGCGATAAAGCCTGCCATGGTAGCCCTCGGGGTGAAGGGTTGCCAGTGTTGACCTCATCGCGGGGCAAGCCCGCTCCCACGTTGGCCCTGCGATAAACCCAGCTATCGTCACAGGGGCCGGTGAGACTGCCAGCTATCTTCACAGGAACCAGCGGTACTCCCTGGCACTGACCTCCTGCATGAATGCCAGGTGATCCTGACGCTTGTTCTCGCAGTAGACCATCACGAACTCCTCGCCCAGGCCTTCCAGCACGGGTGGGTAATCGCGCATCGCGGCTACGGCGCTCAGCAGATCCTTGGGAAAATCAATGCCGCTGCCACGATCTTCATTGAGCGGCGCGATCGGTTCCTGCGCCGCGTCCAGGCCATGCTCCATGCCCGCTAGAATGGCCGCCAGTACCAGGTACGGATTGGCGTCGGCCCCGGCCAAGCGGTGCTCGATGCGCAGGTTGCGCGGATCCGACTCGGGAATACGGATGCACGCGTCGCGGTCTTCGAACCCCCAGCTGGCGCGGCTGGCGGCATTGACCATGGCGCCATAGCGCCTGAACGCATTGTGGTTGGCGGCAAAGATCGGCATGCAATGCGGCAGCAGCGCCAGGCAACCGGCCACCGCATGGCGTAACGGCCGTTGCTCGTCAGCGGCCAACAGGTTGTTGCCGGCCTGGTCATACAGGCTGACATGCACATGCATGCCGCTGCCCGGCGCCTGCAAGTAGGGCTTGCTCATGAAACTGGCGCGCAGGCCGTGCTTGAGGGCCACGCCGCGGGTGCTGCGGCAGAACAGCGCCGCCCAGTCGGCGGCGCGCAGGCCGTCGTCGCAGTGGCCGAAGTTGATCTCGAACTGGCCGGGGCCCAGCTCAGCGGTGATCACGTTTGCGTCCACGCCTTGCGCGTTGGCGGTCTCGACCATCTCGCGCAGCACGTCGCTGAAGCGCGACAGCCGTTCGATGTGCATGTTGGGCTGGTCATCCAGGTCGCCGCTGAGCGGGTCGCGGGGGAACTGCGGCACACCGTCCTGGAGCGTGCGTTCGAACAGGTAGAACTCCAGCTCGAACGCCACCACCGGGCGAATGCCGCGACGCTGCAGACGTTGCAGCACGCGGGCGAGCACTTCCCGTGGCTCGAACTCGATGGGGGCGGCGGTGCCGTCGGAGCTGATCAGCATCTGCCCCAGCGGTTCACGCTCCCAGCTAACCGGCTTGAGGGTGCCGGCGATCAGCCGGCGTGGCGCGTCCGGGTCGCCGTCGTTGAAGCAGTAGTCGCCAATGTCGAACAATCCGCCTTGCACGCCGAGCAGTACGCAGTTTTGCGGCAACTTCAGCGCGCTGCCCGCCGCGACTTTTTCCAGCATGTCGATGGGGTAGCGCTTGCCGTAGAAATACCCGGGGATGTCCAGGCTGATCAAGTCGACATAGCGTACGGCGGGGTGTTGGCTGCGAAACGCGCGTACTTCACTGAGCAAATCGGCAAAACCTTGGGTGCTGGTCATGGTGTGCTCTCAACGGAAGACCCAGAGGACGCGGGTCGCCTGGGTGGACAGGTTGGCATAGCGAAAATGACGGTTGGGCGGCAGCTGGAAGCTGTCGTTGGGGTAGAGGGTGACGGGCTCATCCTGGCCATCGAGCCAGAGGGTCAGCTCACCTTGCAGAACAAAGCCGCCTTGCTCGGAGCTGTCGTTCAGGTGCCCCTCGCCACTGCTGGCGCCCGGTGCCAAGTGGCTATCGAGCATCGAGAAGCCGCCGTTGAGCTTGGGCGACACCAGCACATCGGTAACGCCACCGGCGTAGTAGAGTGTGCGCCGCTCATCCGGGCGGGTGACCCAGTCCAGCGCGCGCGGTTTGCTGACGTTGTAGAAATAGGTAGTGGGCACCTTCAATGCTTCGCTGATGGCGGTCAGGTCAGCCACGGTCGGGCGCGACAGGCCGCGCTCGACCTGGGACAAAAAACCCACCGAACGATTGATCTGATTGGCCAGCTCATCCAGGGTCAGCCCACGGTGCTTGCGCAGGTCGCGGACCAGGATCGCCAAGCCTTCGATTTCATCTTGCATGTTCATTGCCATGGCTCCGATCAGAAGTTGTCGCGTAGCCGATACCAGGCCTTGGCCGCCGCCTCCAGTGGTGCGGCCAGCAAATCGCCGCCGGGGAAGCGGCCGTTGTCGATGCCCTGGTACAGGCTTAGCAACTGCTCATCGCCGAGGATCGCATCGCTGACCGCCCGCGCCCCGGCCAGGGTCGGCAGCACGCCATGGCCGGAAAACCCCTGTAGCCAGTAGCGCTGGCCCTGGCGGCCGATGTCCGGGGTGCGTTGGATGCTGCAGTCGATATGCCCGCCCCAGGCATGCTCCAGCACGACCCCGGTCAGTTGAGGGAAGACCCGCTCCAGGTAGGGTCGAGTGGCGCTGGCGATGTCCTTGGGAATACCACCCAGATAGGTGCAGCCGCCGCCGAACAGCAGGCGATGGTCTGGGGTCAGGCGGAAGTAGTCGGGGACGAACTGGTTGTCGATCACGCAGCTGTTGCGCGGCAGCAGCGATTGGGCGAAGGCCGGTTCCAGTGGTGCGGTGGTCACTTGGTAGGAGCCCACCGGCAGCAGCCTGCGTGCCAATGGCCGATCGAGGCGGTCGATGTAGGCGTTACAGGCCAGCACCAGCACCTGGCTGCGGACCTCGCCGTGATCGCTGCGGGCGACGAAACCGCTGGCGGTTTGCTGGTAGTCGTGGACTTGGCTCTGTTCGAAAATCTGCCCGCCAGCGGCTTCGATGGCACTGGCCAGGCCTTGCGCCAGCTTCAGCGGGTTGAGGTGGGCGCCATTGGGGTCATACAGCGCGGCCTGGTAGCGGGGGCTGTCGATCCATTGGGGTAGTTCATCGTGGCCGATCAGGCGCAGGGCGTCGTAGCCCCATTTTTCCTCGGCTTCGCGTTTTGCCTGGGCAAGCTGGTTGACCCGGCGGGGTAGCACGGCAGTCCACAGGCTACCGGTCCGGTAGTCGACATCGAAGCCATGACGCTGCGGCAGTTCACGCAGCTCCTGGGCAGCCCAGCACATGCTGTCCCATAAACGGCGGGTACGCTCAAGGCCCAGGGCTTTTTCCAGCGGCGGCATATCGCACGACCAGCCCAGCAGCGCCTGGCCGCCATTGCGCCCGGACGCTGCCCAGGCGACCCGGCTGGCTTCCAGCAGGGTTACCCGCTTACCGGCCAGGGCCAGGCGCAGGGCCGTGTGCAGGCCGCTGAAGCCGGCGCCGATGATCAGTACCTCGGTATCAATCGGGCCTTGCAGGGTAGGGCGTAACGGGATCGGTGCGGGGTAGGTTTGGGCGTAGTAGCTGGCGACGTGCTGTGCGGATTGCTTGAACATGCCGAGCCTCATGAAATTTATTGTTGTTAATTTCATGAAAATTTAGCAGAGGATTTTCATTGTGCCAGTGAGGTTTGTAGGCATGCGCCGGCCTCTTCGCGCCGAACCGCCGCGAAGAGGTCAGCACAGACACCCACCCAACAGGTAAGCTTCGCCTCGAACGCCCAGTTTCATCCCTCGAACAAGAGCGATTACCGCCATGCGCCGCCTACCCTCGCTGACTGCCCTGCGCACCTTCGAATGCGCCGCCCGCCACGGCCATTTCGGCCGTGCCGCCGCCGAGCTGTGCGTCACCGACAGCGCCGTCAGCCACCAGATCCGCCAACTGGAAGAGCAGTTGGGCGTGGCACTGTTCGAGCGCGTCGGTCGCCAGGTGCGCCCCAGCGCGGAAGCCGAGCGCCTGCTGCATCACCTGCAACAGGCCTTCGAATTGATCGGCAAGGCCTGCGATGAGCTGCGTGACCCAGCCTCCCAGGCGGTGCTGCGGGTGGCGGTGACTGCGGAGCTGGCGCAGAAGTGGTTGGTCGCCCGCTTGGCCGACTTCAGCAGCCGCTACCCGCACATCACCCTGCACCTGCACGACCAGCCAATCGATGCTGGCGCCCCGGCGCTGGATGTCGATATCGCCATCACCTACGGCACCAGTGCGTTGGATGCGAGTACTCACTTCGTCCGGCCGCTGCCGTTGTTGCAGTTCTTTCCAGTGTGCAGCCCTGGACTGTTCAACCAGGGCGGACTCAAGCGCCCACGCGACCTGGTACGCCACTGCCTGCTGCACGACGACCAGGACGGCAAGACCTGGACCACCTGGCTAGCCACTCACGCCGATGACGCGCTCCCCACCCGCCAACTGTATTTTCCCCACGCGGCGTTGGCCCTTGAGGCGGCGGTGCTGGGCCAGGGCGTGGCGATGGGCGACAACCTGACCTGCCAGGCTGATCTGCAAAGTGGCCGTCTGGTGCGCCCGTTCAGTGCCAGCGTCACTGCCCAAGGGCAATACGCCCTGGTGTGCGAACGCCTGCGCCTGGAGCGCGCAGCAGTGGCGGATTTCGTCGATTGGTTCATCGAACAGATCGCCGAACCCTGAATTTAATTCACCTATCGCTGAGTTTTCATCGTTGGAAGCGTGGCGTTGGGCGGCGTAGCGTCTGCTCATCCCATCCAGTGACGACGAGGTTGACCCATGGCACGTTCGCTTACCACCACTCCCAAAGTTGATGGTTTCCGCCTGCCCGGAGAGTTCGAGCCAAAGGCTGGCTGCTGGCTCGGCTGGCCGGAGCGCACGGATGTCTGGCGCAACGGGGCAAAGCCTGCGCAAAAAGTTTGGGTCGAGATTGTCACTGCTATCGCCAGCAGTGAGCCGGTGACGGTCTGCGCCTCCGCTGCCCAGTACGCCAATGCCCGGCGGGTACTGCCCGAGCAGGTGCGGGTGGTGGAAATGACCTGCAATGACACTTGGTTCCGTGACAGCGGGCCGTGTTTTGTGGTCAACGACAGCAGCGGCGAGGTGCGCGGCGTCGACTTTGAGTTCAACGCTTATGGTGGGCTCGATGGCGGTCTGTACTACCCGTGGGACAAAGACGACCAGATCGCCCGCAAAGTCCTCGAGATCGAGAACCTGGACCGCTATCGCGCCCCATTGATCGCCGAGCTTGGCGGGATCCAGAGCGACGGCCAACGCAGCCTGCTGACCACCGAACAATGCCTGCTCAACCGCAACCGCAATGCCCATCTGGGCAAGGACGAAGTGACCCGCAGGCTGCAGGACTACCTGGGCGCCGAGCAGGTGATCTGGCTGCCACGGGGCTGCAAGTTCGACGAAACCGACGGCCATGTCGATGATCTGGCCTGTTTCGTGCGCCCTGGTGAAGTGGTGCTGCAATGGACCGACAACCGCGACGACCCGCAATGGGAAATCTACCAGGAGGCCTACGATATCCTGCGTAGCACCCGCGACAGCCGTGGCCGCGAGCTTAAAGTTCACAAGTTGCCCCAGCCGGATGTGCTGCAATGGACTGCCGAAGAAGCCGCCGGCCTGGATCAGGTCGAAGGCACCCACCTGCGCGAGGCGGGCACGCGCATCTGCGCCTCGTATATCAACTATTACGCGGGTAACTCGGCGATTGTCGTGCCGCTGTTTGGCGACCGTAATGACAGCGTGGCGCAGGCGACGTTGGCTGAATTGTTCCCTGGGCACCGCATCATCGGCATCGAAAATTCCCGCGAGATCCTGCTGGGTGGCGGCAACGTGGCTTGCATCACCATGCCGCAATACGCTGGGGGACGCCGCTGATGAAACTGCGCAACCTCGCCCTTGCGGTGGCGTTGGGCTGCGCAGGGGCGGCGGCGCAGGCCGCCGACGCACAACAGCCGACCGTCAACCTGTACATCTGGGGCGAATACCTCGCCCCGGACACCCTGGCCAACTTTGAGAAGCTCACGGGCATCCGGGTGGTTGCCGACCATTTCGATTCTCTGGAAACCGCCGAGACCAAGCTACTCACCGGCGGCAGTGGCTACGATCTGGTGCTCAGCGCCGGGCAGCACTTGAGCCGAGCCATTGCCAGCGGCGCCTTGCAGCCGCTGGACAAGGCCAAGCTGCCGCACCTGCAGGGTATCGGTGAAGAGTTCCGTCAGCACATGGCAGTGTTCGACCCCGGCAACCACTACGCCGGGACTTACGCCTGGGGCACTACCGGGGTGGGCTTTCAGCAGCAGGCGGTCCAGGCGCGGCTGGCCGATGCGCCGCGCGATAGCTGGGCGATGTTGTTCGATCCGCAGGTGGTGGCGAAATTCGCCGATTGCGGGGTCAGCCTGCTGAATGATCCCAATGAGGTGTTTGCCGCGGTAATGCGCTACCTGGGGTTGGACATCAATCAGCAGCGCCTGGAAGACCTCAAGCTGGCTGAGGCGCAGCTGCGCAAGATACGGCCCTACATCCGCTACTTCGACAATGATCGCAACATCAATGACCTGGCCAATGGCGAAACCTGTGTGGCGATGTCGTGGAACGGCAATGTGGCCATTGCCCAAGGCCAGGCGCAGCAGGCGGGCAAGCCGTTCAGCCTGGATTACCGGATTCCGCAGGAGGGCACGTTGATCTGGCTCGATGCCCTGGTGGTGCCCAAGGATGCACCGCATCCACAGGCCGCCTGGGCGCTGATGGACTACTTGATGCGCCCTGAGGTGATCGCGCCGATTACCGACACCATCCACTATGCCAATGCGATAACCGCCGCTGATGGCCTGGTGGATGCGCAGATTCGCAATGCGCCCGGAACGTACCCGCCAGCAGAGGTGCGGGCGCGGTTGTATAGCAAGAATGACAATGGCAAGCAGTTCAATCGCGAGCTGACAAGAGCCTTCAGCCGGCTGAAAAGTGGAACCTGAAACCTTGCAGTCAATACAGGCCCTACCGCTGGGCAAGCCCCCCCTATACACATGCAATTGGCGTGGGAGCGGGCTTGCCCCGCGATAGGGTCGATAAAGCCTAGGCAGTTGTTGTCTTACCCCGACTTTGCCTTGGCTTGCCACTCGCAGCCTTGGTCGCTCCAGCGGCCTTGGCCTTGCCGCCACTGCGGCGCTTTTTCTTCCAGGGCGCACCTTTGCCACCTGCCGGTACCAGCGGCCCACTGATGGTCATGCGCATGCCTCGGCAGCGCTCGACCAGTTTGCCCATCCATGCCGACTGCCGGGCGACGAACTCTTCCAGGCTCATCTCGCCACTTTGCACCATGTCCAGCGCCTGCTCCCAGATCGCCGTGGTGCCAGGGTCGGCAATCGCCCGGGGTACGGCATCGATCAGGCTGAACGCCGCCGGGGTAGCCGCCAGCGCCTTGCCATTTTTCACCAGGTAACCACGATCGAGCAGGCCTTGAATGATGCTGGCGCGAGTCGCTTCGGTGCCGATGCCGGTGGTGTCCTTGAGCTTTTGCTTGAGCTTGGGATCGTCGACCAGCTTGGCGACGTTCTTCATGGCCTTGATCAGATCGCCTTCGGTGAAGGGCTTGGGCGGCTGGGTCCACAGGTCCTTGAGTTGCAGGCCATGCACGGCGCAGTCCTGGCCTTCGCGTAGCGCGGGCAGTACCTGCGCAGGTGGCGCTTCACGGCCTTTGCCTGGGGTCAGCGCTTCGGGCAGGGCGCGGCGCCAACCCGCCTCGACGATCTGCTTGCCCACCGCGCGCAAGGCGTGGCCGGCGCAATCGAATTCGGCCTGGGTGCGGTCATACTCGTGATTGGCCAGGAACTGCGCCAGATAGCGTGCCCGCACCAGGGTGTAGACCGCCTTGTGCTTGGGCGGCAGTCGCGTGGGATCGCTGGCTGCGGCGGTGGGAATGATGCCGTGGTGCGCGCTGACCTTTGCGTCGTTCCAGGCCCGCGAGCGGCGCTGCGGTTGCAGATGCGCGTGCAGTGGCGCAAGGCTGGCGTCGGCGCGTTGCAGGGCGGCGAGAATCGCCGGGGCCTCGGCGTGTTGGCTTAGCGGCAGGTAGCCGCAGTCGCTGCGTGGGTAGGTGATCAGTTTGTGGGTTTCGTACAGGGCCTGGGCAATGTCGAGGGTTTCCTGGGCGCCCAGGCCGAGCTTTTTCGAGCACACCTCCTGCAGGGTGCCCAGGTCGAACGGCAGCGGTGCTACCTCGCGCACGCGCTCGGTGGTCACCTTGCTCACCCTGGCATTGGCGGCAGCGTTGATCTGGGCGGCGGCTTGCTGGGCCAAGCCCTGGTTGAGGCAGCGACCCTGATCGTCACAGGCATCTTCAGGTGCGCGCCATTGGGCGTTGAATACGCTGCCGGCGTGTTCCAGCTGCACGTCGATGGCCCAGAACGGCACGGGTACGAAGTCAGCGATGCTGCGATCACGGTCGACCACCAGGCGCAGCGTCGGCGTTTGTACCCGGCCCACTGGCAACACCCCTTGGTAGCCAGACTGCTGGCCGAGCAGGGTGAACAGCCGGCTCATGTTCATGCCGATCAACCAGTCGGCACGCGAACGGCCCAGCGCTGAATGGTACAGGCTGAAGGTTTCATTGCCGGGTAGCAGGCGTGCCAGGGCCTTGCGAATAGAAGCGTCATCCAGCGCCGACAGCCACAGTCGCTGGATCGGTCCGCGGTAGCGGCAGTGCTCGACCAGCTCGCGGGCGATCATCTCGCCTTCACGGTCGGCGTCGGTGGCGATCACCAGCTCACGGGCTTGGCCGAGCAGGCGTTTGACGGCCTTGTATTGGCTGGCAGTCTTGGGCTTGACCAGCATCTTCCACTTATCCGGGATGATCGGCAGGTCAGCGAGGTTCCAGCGCTTGTAGCGGTCGTCGTAATTGTCGGGTGGGGCGGTTTCAAGCAGGTGGCCGATGCACCAGGTGACGCACAGGTCAGGGCCTTGCCAGCAGCCATCGCCGCGGCGGGTGGCGCCGAGGACTTGGGCGATGTCTTTGGCCTGAGAAGGCTTTTCGCAGAGAAAGAGGCGCATGGCCGGCAACGCTTCGTGGGCAAACGATGGGCGTTAGGATGCGCAAAGAGAAGGGGGGAAGCAAGCTATATCTGTATGGATGTACAGCTTTTTGTGTCGCGCAGCTAATTGGCTGTCGACCCTGATCGCGGGGCAAGCCCGCTCCCATCCAGGAGCAGGATTGCCTCACGAGGATCAGATCAGGCGATCTCGTGGGAGTCGCGGACCATATCTACGTGCGGGATACCGGCCTCGAGGAATTCCTCGCTGACCACGCGAAAGCCCAGCCGCTCGTAGAATGGCGTGGCATGCACCTGGGCACTCAAGGTCTGCTGCTTGAGGTCGCGGTGCTGCGCTTCGGCGATCACTGCCTGGACCAGCGCGTCGCCTACCTTCAGGCCACGCCAGTCCTTGAGCACCGAGATGCGGCCGATGGTGCCATCGGCGAGCAAACGGGCGGTGCCGATCGGGTAGTCGCCTTCCAGGGCCAGGAAGTGCACGGCTTCCTGGTCTTCGGCATCGAACTCCAGCTCAGGTGGAATGTGCTGTTCGGCGACAAACACCGCTTCGCGGATGCGGCGGATATCGGCGTTGTCTTTATGCCAGTCGGCGAGGCGAACGCTGATTTTATTCATTGGCGAATCCCACACTCCCTTGTTTGACCAGCTGGCAGACCAACGTGCGGCCTTCTTCGTCTTTGAGCCACTCTACAAGGTTTTCGATGTGCAGTGCGTCGGCCGCGCAGATCAGCTTCAGCAGTTCGCGCAGATGGCCCGAGACCAGACGGCTCTGGCCGCTGGCGAACAGCAGCAGGTTGTCGTCGACTTCCGACCAGGCCAAGCGCGCGCTTGGGTTGCGCACCAGGATCGCGCCTTGCTCCAGGCTGTCGATCAGCTCTTCTTCGCTGAGCTCCTCGCCAGCAACCTGCTCGGGGTAACGCGGCTCGGTCATGAACTGGCCGAACCAGGTCAGCAGCAGGCGCTCGTCGCCCATGTGCTCGGCGAGCAGGGCCTTGAGGCGGTCGAGGGCGTCGTGCTGGATCTGGTGCGGGTCGCTGACCGGCTGGGCGTCGGCGTCGCTGTAGCGCTCTTCGTCCGGCAGGAACTGGCTGAGGAAGTCGGTGAAGTGGGTCAGCACTTCAGCGGCGCTCGGCGCACGGAAGCCGACCGAGTAGGTCAGGCAGTCGTCTTCGGCGACGCCGTAGTGGGCCAGGCGTGGTGGCAGGTAAAGCATGTCGCCCGGCTCCAGGCTCCACTCGTCGGTCTGCTCGAAGTCGGCCAGAATGCGCAGGTCGGCGTGCTCGATCAGCGGGCTGTCGCTGTCGCACATCTGGCCGATCTTCCAGTTGCGGTTGCCGTGGCCTTGCAGCAGGAACACATCGTAGTTATCGAAGTGCGGGCCGACGCTGCCACCAGGGGCGGCGTAGCTGATCATCACATCGTCGATACGCCAGCTTGGCAGGAAGCGGAAGTTTTCCAGCAGCTCGGCCACTTCCGGGACGAACTGGTCCACAGCCTGTACCAGCAGGGTCCAGTCACGCTCTGGCAGCTCGGAGAAGGCGTCTTCGGCGAACGGGCCGCGGCGCAGCTCCCACGGACGCTCGCCGTGCTCAAGTACCAGGCGCGACTCGACTTCCTCTTCCAGGGCCAGGCCGGCCAGCTCGTCGGGGTCGATCGGGCTTTCGAAATCAGGGAAGGCCTGGCGCACCAGCAGGGGCTTCTTCTGCCAGTAGTCGCGCAGGAATTCACGAGCAGTCAAACCGCCAAGCAGCTGCAGTGGAGTATCAGGATTCATGTTCAACCTATTGAAAAAACGTAATTTTCGTCCGGGAATAAAAACGCCCGGCCAGGCCGGGCGTTGCACGCGGGCACAGACTTAGATGCGTTTGGCCTGGGCCACGGCGTTACCGATGTAGGTCGCCGGGGTCAGCAGCTTGAGCTCAGCCTTGGCTTCGGCTGGCATATCCAGGCCGTCGATGAAGGTCAGCAGCGCTTCAGGGGTGATGCCCTTGCCACGGGTCAGCTCCTTGAGCTTCTCGTAGGGGTTTTCGATGTTGAAGCGGCGCATGACGGTCTGGATCGGCTCGGCCAGGACTTCCCAGCAGGCGTCCAGGTCGGCGGCGATGCGCTGGGTGTTGATTTCCAGCTTGCCGATGCCTTTGAGACTGGCTTCGTAGGCGATCACGCTGTGGGCAAAGCCGACGCCCAGGTTACGCAGCACGGTGGAGTCGGTCAGGTCGCGCTGCCAGCGCGAGATCGGCAGCTTGCTGGCCAGGTGCTGGAACAGTGCGTTGGCGATACCCAGGTTGCCTTCGGAGTTTTCGAAGTCGATCGGGTTGACCTTGTGCGGCATGGTCGAGGAGCCGATTTCGCCAGCGACGGTCTTCTGCTTGAAGTAACCCAGGGAGATGTAGCCCCAGACGTCACGGTCGAAGTCGATCAGGATGGTGTTGAAACGCGCGATCGCATCGAACAGCTCGGCGATGTAGTCGTGCGGCTCGATCTGGGTGGTGTACGGGTTGAACTGCAGGCCCAGTTCGTCTTCGATGAAGGCGCGGGCATTTTCTTCCCAGTCGATCTGCGAGTAGGCCGACAGGTGGGCGTTGTAGTTGCCCACGGCGCCGTTGATCTTGCCCAGCAGCGGCACGGCGGCAACCTGGGCGATTTGACGCTCCAGGCGGTAGACGACGTTGGCCAGCTCTTTGCCCAGGGTGGTCGGCGAAGCCGGCTGACCGTGGGTGCGCGACAGCATTGGCACGTCGGCGTACTGGTGGGCGAGGGCGCGGATCGACTCGGCGATCTGGCGCATCAGCGGCAGCAGTACGTCGTCACGGCCTGCGCGCAGCATCAGGGCGTGGGACAGGTTGTTGATGTCCTCGCTGGTGCAGGCGAAGTGGATGAACTCGCTGACCTTGGCCAGTTCAGGCAGTTGCGCAGCCTGCTCCTTGAGCAGGTACTCGATCGCCTTGACGTCGTGGTTGGTGGTGCGCTCGATTTCCTTGACGCGCTCGGCGTGTTCCAGCTTGAAGTCGCTGGCCAGGGTATCGAGCACGGCGTTGGCCTCGGCGGAGAACGCCGGCACTTCACCGATCTGCGGGTGAGCGGCCAGACGCTGCAGCCAGCGCACCTCGACCAGGGCGCGGAAACGGATCAGGCCGTATTCGCTGAAAATGGGGCGCAAGGCCTGGGTTTTGCCGGCGTAGCGGCCGTCTACAGGGGAAACCGCAGTGAGCGAGGAAAGCTGCATGGGGTGTTCTCGGACAGTCAGGCTTTTGGAAGGGCGCATATCATACATGAAAAATGCGTCCGGGTCGGGTGGCTGACCAAAGGTCGGGCCATTTCGAAGCGTGTGGTACCTGGCGTGGGAGCGGCCTGGCCCCGCGCTGGCGGTGGTGCATTCGGCATCGCTATCGCGGGGCAAGCCCGCTCCCACGGTTCACTTCAGTCGTTGGGACGCATCATCGCGTACAGCTCGTTGAGCAGCTTGCGCCGGCTGAACACCAGCTGCCAGCGGTGCCCGCCCAGCTGGCGCCACAGGCGTGCGGCGCGGATACCGGCGAGCAGCAACGCGCGGATCTTCGAGGCGTTGCTGGCCTGCTGCAAGAAGCGCATGTCGCCATGTACCTGGATACGCTGGCGCAAGGTGCTCAGGGTGTCCTGGTACAAGGCTCCACTGGAAGCGATGACGTTTTCATGAACCAGGCCGAAATGGTCGGCCTGCGACTGGATCTGCGGCAAGCGGTTGCCGATGGTCTCCAGCAGGTCGTCGCGCTTGGCCAGCTGCCGCTCCAGGCCAAGCATCGACAGGGCATAGCGCAGCGGCTCGCGCTGCAGGCTGCTGGGGTCGCGCTCCAGGGCGCCGACCAGCGCACGATAACCATCGCGCAGGTTGAGGTCATCGCCGCCGAACACTTCCAGGGTGTTCTTGGGGTCACGTACCAGCAGGCTGTTCAGCATGCAGCCAATGTTGGCCTCGGTGGCCTGGCCGGTGCGGGCGATCCGGTCGACCAGCACCGCCGCCTGGAACACGCCGCCAAGGGCAATCAGTTGCTCCTGGAGGTTGCTCATGGGCGAGGGCTCCACGGCTCGGCGGTTTCGATCACGCCGCCGCCCAGGCACACCTCGCCGTCATAGAACACCACCGATTGGCCCGGAGTGACGGCGCGCTGTGGTTCGTCGAACACGGCGCGGTAGCCGTTTTCCGTGCGCTCCAGGGTGCAAGCCTGATCGCCCTGGCGATAGCGGACCTTGGCCGTCAGGCGGCGTGGCGCAGCCAGGTCGATCGGGTTGACCCAGTAAATCTGCGAGGCGAGCAGGGCGCGGGAGAACAGCCACGGGTGTTCGTTGCCCTGGCCAACTACCAGCACGTTGCGCTCAAGGTCCTTGACCAGCACGTACCACGGATCGTCACCGGCATCCTTCAGGCCGCCAATACCCAGGCCCTGGCGTTGGCCGATGGTGTGGTACATCAGGCCATGGTGGCGGCCGATCACTTCACCTTCGGTGGTTTCGATGTCGCCCGGCTGGGCCGGCAGGTACTGCTTGAGGAAGTCGCTGAAACGCCGCTCGCCAATGAAGCAGATCCCGGTGGAGTCCTTCTTCTTGGCGGTGGCCAGGCCATGCTTCTCGGCAATGGCGCGTACTTCGGGTTTTTCCAGCTCGCCAACCGGGAACAGGGTGCGGGCGATTTCCTTGCCGCCAACGGCGTGCAGGAAGTAGCTCTGGTCCTTGTTCGGGTCCAGGCCCTTGAGCAACTCGGTGAGCTCGCCAGTGTCGCGACGGCGCACGTAATGGCCGGTGGCGATCAGGTCGGCGCCCAGCGACAGGGCGTAGTCGAGGAACGCCTTGAACTTGATTTCGCGGTTGCAGAGGATGTCCGGGTTGGGTGTGCGGCCTGCCTTGTACTCTTCAAGGAAGTGCTCGAACACGTGGTCCCAGTATTCGGCTGCAAAGTTGGCGGTGTGCAGCTTGATGCCGATGCGGTCGCACACGGCCTGGGCGTCGGCCAGGTCTTCGCGGGCGGTGCAGTATTCGGTGCCGTCGTCCTCTTCCCAGTTCTTCATGAACAGACCTTCCACCTGGTAGCCCTGCTCGATGAGCAAAAGGGCGGAGACGGAAGAGTCCACGCCGCCGGACATGCCGACGATGACGCGGGTCTTGGCGGGGTCTTTGAGTGCTGGGCTGGTCATGGCTACCGATGTGTATCAGGGAAAAAGGTCGATTCTATCAGGCCAGCTCGCGCGCGTCAGTCGCGCAGCAGGCTAAGGCTGTGCAGCGGGCCTGCCAGGTAGTCGTCGAGGCAGCGTGGCACCAGTTCGCTGCGCCAGCGCGAGGGCTCGGCCAGCAGTTGCTCGCGGGTCATCCATACGGCGCGGACGATATCGCTGTCCAGGGCAAGCGCTGGATGATGGCGCACGGGGCGCGCGGCAAAGCAGATGCGCTGGTAGGTCACGCCGTTACTGGGGGCGGTATACAGGTAGATGCCGACCACGCCGGTCAGTTCGACGTCCCAGGCGGTTTCTTCCAGCGTCTCGCGCAGGGCAGCCTGGGCCAGGGTTTCGTTGGCTTCCAGATGGCCAGCGGGCTGGTTGAAGACGTGCTGGCCGGCTTTGAATTCTTCGACGAAGAGGAATTTGCCCTGGTCTTCGACGATGGTGGCGACGGTGATGTGCGGTTGCCAGGTCATGTGCATCTGAAGTCCCTGTAGGTTCTTAGAAAGCACAAACCCCGGTGCGTGGCCGGGGTTTGTGTGGTTACTTCAAGCGAACCTTACAGGGCGGCGATGGCGCTGTTCAGGGTCTGGCTTGGACGCATTACCTTGGCGGTCAGCTCGGCATCCGGGGCGTAGTAGCCACCGATGTCGGCTGGTTTGCCCTGAACGGCGTTGAGCTCGGCGACGATGGTCGCTTCGTTCTCGGCCAGGGTCTTGGCCAGCGGGGCGAAGCGCGCTTGCAGTGCGGCGTCGTCCGACTGCTCAGCCAGCGCTTGTGCCCAGTACAGGGTCAGGTAGAAGTGGCTGCCGCGGTTGTCGATACCGCCGACTTTGCGCGATGGCGACTTGTTGGTGTCGAGGAACTTGCCGGTAGCCTGGTCCAGGGTGTTGGCCAGGACTTTGGCACGCGGGTTATCGTAGGTGTTGCCCAGGTGCTCCAGGGAGGCGGCCAGGGCCAGGAATTCACCCAGCGAATCCCAACGCAGGAAGTTCTCTTCGACCAGCTGCTGGACGTGTTTCGGAGCCGAACCACCGGCGCCGGTCTCGAACAGGCCACCGCCGTTCATCAGCGGGACGATCGACAGCATCTTGGCGCTGGTGCCCAGCTCCATGATCGGGAACAGGTCGGTCAGGTAGTCACGCAATACGTTGCCGGTCACCGAGATGGTGTCTTTGCCTTCGCGGATGCGTGCCAGGGAGAACTTGATCGCCTCGACGGGTGCCAGGACACGGATGTCCAGGCCGGTGGTGTCGTGGTCTTTCAGGTAATGCTGGACCTTCTCGATCATCACGCCGTCGTGGGCGCGAGCTGGGTCGAGCCAGAACACGGCTGGGGTGTTGCTCAGGCGGGCACGGTTAACGGCCAGCTTGACCCAGTCTTGGATCGGCGCGTCCTTGGTCTGGCACATACGGAAGATGTCGCCAGCTTCGACGTTCTGCTCCAGGACGACCTTGCCCTTGCCATCGACGACGCGTACGACACCGTCGGCCTTGACCTGGAAGGTCTTGTCGTGGGAACCGTATTCTTCGGCTTTCTGCGCCATCAGGCCAACGTTCGGTACGCTGCCCATGGTGGTGGGGTCGAAGGCGCCGTTGACTTTGCAGTCTTCAATGGCGGCCTGATAGATGCCTGCGTAGCAGCGGTCAGGGATGATCGCCTTGGCGTCCTGCAGTTCGCCGGCGGTGTTCCACATCTTGCCCGAGTCACGGATCATCGCTGGCATCGAGGCGTCGACGATGACGTCGCTTGGCACGTGCAGGTTGGTGATGCCTTTGTCGGAGTTGACCATGGCCAGGGCCGGACGAGCGGCGTACAGGGCCTGGATGTCTGCTTCGATCTGGGCCTGCTGCTCAGCGGGCAGGTCCTTGATGCGGGCGTACAGGTCGCCAATGCCGTTGTTGGCGTTGAAGCCGACGTCGGCCAGGGCCGAGGCATGCTTGGCCAGTACTTCGCCGTAGAACTCTTCGACGATGACGCCGAACATGATTGGGTCGGAGACTTTCATCATGGTGGCTTTCAGGTGTACCGACAGCAGTACGCCGGAAGCTTTGGCATCGGCGATCTGCTCGGCGATGAAGGCTTTCAGGGCTTTGCGGCTCATGGTCGCGCAGTCGATGACTTCAGCGGCCTTGACGGCGGTTTTTTCCTTCAGGACGGTGATGGCACCGTTCTTGTCGACCAGCTCGATGCGCAGGCTGTCGTCAGCCTCGATCAGGGCGGCCTTTTCGCTGCCGTAGAAGTCGCCGTTGTTCATGTGCGCTACGTGCGACTTGGAGTCGGCAGCCCAGGCGCCCATTTTGTGCGGGTGCTTGCGTGCGTAGTTCTTGACCGACAGTGGTGCGCGGCGATCGGAGTTGCCTTCGCGCAGTACCGGGTTAACGGCGCTGCCCTTGATGCGGTCGTAGCGTGCGCGAGATTCTTTCTCTTCGGCACTGGCTGGCTCGTCGGCGTAGTCAGGGATGTTGTAGCCCTTGCCTTGCAGCTCTTTGATCGCCGCTTTCAGTTGCGGGACCGAGGCCGAGATGTTCGGCAGCTTGATGATGTTGGCTTCAGGGGTGGTAGCCAGCTGGCCCAGTTCCGCCAGATGATCGCCTACCTGCTTGTCTGCGCCGAGTTGCTCCGGGAATGCCGCAAGGATACGGCCAGCCAGGGAGATGTCGCGAGTTTCGACGGCAATGTCAGCCGAAGCGGTGAAGGCTTCGACGATCGGCAGCAGCGAATAGGTGGCGAGGGCGGGGGCTTCGTCGGTGAAGGTATAGATGATCTTGGAACGGGTGGGCATGCGGGTTAACTCTCTATGTGCTGAGCGTACTCGAGTCTCGAGGTGCGCAGGGTAGGCGCTTCGCTCAGGCGACGCCATGAGCGGAAAGTCGAGAGGCTGCGAGCGGTGATGGTGGATGCATCAGTCGAGCGTCAAGTGCTGGGCTGCGGTAACAACCCAGGCTTTTGGCCATTCTTGGCCGAGGGCGAGCCGCATTTTCCAAGGGTTCGCCCCGATGACCCTGCGGTCAGGGCCGGAGTATATCAAACCCTTTGGGCTAATCAGCAAGGCTAAGTGGTATCAACGCATTTATAAGACCAAAGACGTAGGAGCAATGTGGCGTGTTGCCGCAGGTTCGGCGACCAGCTTGCAGGTCAGCGGATGTGGTTTAGGCTCAGTGGATCGCACGATGTCCAATCACACCCGAAAGCGGAGTAGTGCAAGCATGGCTTACCAGAAAATCAAGGTTCCGGGCGACGGCGCCAAGATCACCGTCAATGCAGACCATTCGCTCAACGTTCCCGACAACCCCATCATTCCTTACATCGAGGGCGATGGGATTGGCGTCGATGTCTCGCCAGTCATGATCAAGGTGGTGGATGCCGCAGTAGAAAAAGCCTACGGCGGCAAGCGCAAGATTGCCTGGATGGAAGTCTATGCCGGCGAGAAGGCCACTCAGGTCTACGACCAGGACACCTGGCTGCCGCAGGAAACCCTCGATGCGGTGAAAGACTACGTGGTCTCGATCAAAGGCCCGCTGACCACCCCGGTCGGTGGGGGTATTCGTTCACTTAACGTGGCCCTGCGCCAGCAGCTGGACCTGTACGTCTGCCTGCGTCCGGTGGTGTGGTTCGAGGGTGTGCCAAGCCCGGTGAAGAAGCCTGGCGATGTCGATATGGTGATCTTCCGTGAGAACTCCGAGGACATCTATGCCGGGATCGAGTGGAAGGCCGGCTCGCCTGAGGCGAACAAGGTGATCAAGTTCCTCAAGGAGGAAATGGGCGTCACCAAGATCCGTTTCGACCAGGATTGCGGTATCGGCGTCAAACCGGTGTCCAAGGAAGGCACCAAGCGCCTGGTGCGCAAGGCCCTGCAATACGTGGTCGACAATGACCGCGAGTCGCTGACCCTGGTGCACAAGGGCAACATCATGAAATTCACCGAGGGCGCCTTCAAGGATTGGGGCTACGAAGTGGCCAAGGAAGAGTTTGGCGCCGAGCTGCTCGATGGCGGGCCGTGGATGAAGTTCAAGAACCCCAAGACTGGCAGGGAAGTGGTGGTCAAGGACGCGATCGCCGACGCCATGCTCCAGCAGATCCTGCTGCGCCCAGCAGAATATGACGTGATCGCCACCCTCAACCTCAACGGCGATTATCTGTCCGACGCCCTGGCGGCAGAGGTCGGCGGGATTGGCATTGCCCCAGGCGCCAACCTCTCGGATACCGTGGCGATGTTCGAGGCCACCCACGGCACCGCGCCCAAGTACGCCGGGCAAGACAAGGTCAACCCAGGCTCGGTGATTCTTTCGGCAGAAATGATGCTGCGGCACATGGGCTGGACCGAGGCGGCCGACCTGATCATCAAGGGCACCAACGGTGCAATTGCAGCCAAGACCGTGACCTATGACTTCGAGCGTCTGATGGACGGCGCGACCTTGGTCGGCAGCTCGGGCTTCGGCGAGGCGTTGATCAAGCACATGTAAGGCATACAAAAACCGGTCGCCTGGTTAAACAGGCGACCGGTTTTTTCGTTTTACCGGCAGAACGCAGGGTACTCCAGGCTCAGGCAGTCACGGTCGTTGCCGGTGGCGCGGCAGGCTGTTCGACCTTGGCGCCGACACCGCTGATATTGACGGCGTGCAAGCCTTTGGGGCCTTGGATGATCTCGAAATTCACCGGTTGGCCAGCCTTGAGGGTCTTGTAACCGTCCATCTGAATCGCCGAGTAATGGGCGAATAGATCCTCGTCTTTGCCGTCCTCATTGATGAATCCGTAGCCCTTGGCATTGTTGAACCACTTGACTTTACCGCTTGCCATCCCTATGTCCCTCTGCAAAGGACTCCATCACTGGAGTATCATCCACGTCATCCGCATACGAACCTTGCGAAAAAATCTGGTTGACTGCGCGGATCTTTATCGACCACGGTGGGTTCTTATTGGTTGTAACACCGTTTTGCCGATAGTCAAGGTCATGCGGCGCCCGCGCCAGCGGCGGCCTGTGCGGTCAACCCACAACCTTAACCTGTCGATGTGATGAAATTCTTTCCATGCATGCACACAGTCAGATTCGACTAACATTCAATCAGGATCGTCCTCAAACCAACGAGGACGATGGCTCCGGTCTGGCAGTGCAAGAAGCCAAGCCGATCCTGCAGGCGCCACCGATGTACAAGGTGGTTTTATTCAACGATGACTACACGCCGATGGATTTCGTCGTCGAAGTGCTCGA
>Ga0247821_10000125_pt1 | contig 43692 bp, 38 predicted proteins | sample 13C_Glycerol_Day_FD_192481 | JGI IMG/M metagenome (GOLD analysis project Ga0247821, IMG submission 192481) | Soil microbial communities from agricultural site in Penn Yan, New York, United States - 13C_Glycerol_Day14 | ecosystem: Environmental > Terrestrial > Soil > Agricultural land | place... | reverse complement strand
CTTCATCGAACTGCAAACGCCGCACATCGAGACCCGGGTGACCGCTTATGTCTAACCATCACGTCGCCAAAAGCCAGGCGCAAATGGCCGAGCTGTTCAGCCAGGACCTGACCACCGGAGTCGGGCGCAGCATCAAGCACGACAGCGCCGACAAGCAGGTCAGCGGTGAGGCGCAGTACATCGACGACCGCCTGGAATTCCCCAACCAGCTGCACGTGTATGCGCGCATGTCCGACCGCGCCCATGCGCGGGTGCTGAAGATCGATACCAGCCCCTGCTATGCCTTCGAGGGTGTGCGCATCGCCATCACCCACGAAGACATTCCAGGCCTCAAGGACATTGGCGCGATCATGCCCGGCGACCCGTTGCTGGCCATCGACAAGGTCGAGTTCGTCGGCCAGCCGGTACTCGCCGTCGCCGCCCGCGACCTGGACACCGCACGCCGCGCGGCAATGGCCGCGATCGTCGAATACGAAGACCTGGAACCGGTGCTCGACGTGGTCGAGGCCCTGCACAAGCGCCACTTCGTGCTGGACAGCCACACCCACAAACGCGGCGACTCGGCCACGGCCCTGGCGAACGCGCCGCATCGTCTGCAAGGTACCCTGCACATCGGCGGCCAGGAACACTTCTACCTGGAAACCCAGATCTCGTCGGTGATGCCTACCGAAGACGACGGGATGATCGTCTACTGCTCGACCCAGAACCCCACCGAGGTGCAGAAGCTGGTCGCCGAAGTGCTCGACGTGCCGATGAACAAGGTACAGGTCGACATGCGCCGCATGGGCGGCGGCTTCGGCGGCAAGGAAACCCAGGCCGCGAGCCCGGCGTGCCTGTGCGCGGTGATCGCGCGCCTGACCGGGCAGCCGACCAAGATGCGTCTGCCGCGGGTCGAAGACATGCTGATGACCGGTAAACGCCATCCGTTCTACGTCGAATACGACGTCGGCTTCGATGACAGCGGCCGCCTGCACGGGATCAACCTGGAGCTGGCCGGCAACTGCGGTTACTCACCAGACCTTTCGGCATCCATTGTCGACCGCGCCATGTTCCACTCCGACAACGCCTATTACCTCGGTGACGCCACGGTCAACGGTCATCGCTGCAAGACCAACACCGCGTCGAACACCGCCTACCGTGGCTTCGGCGGCCCGCAGGGGATGGTCGCCATCGAAGAGGTGATGGACCATATCGCCCGCAGCCTGGCGCTCGACCCGCTGGCGGTACGCAAGGCCAACTACTACGGCAAGACCGAGCGCAACGTCACCCACTACTACCAGACCGTCGAGCACAACATGCTCGAGGAAATGACCGCGGAACTGGAAGCCAGTGCCGACTACCATGAGCGCCGCGAATCGATCCGCCTGTTCAATGCCCATAGCCCGATCCTCAAGAAAGGCCTGGCGCTGACCCCGGTGAAGTTCGGCATTTCCTTCACCGCCAGCTTCCTCAACCAGGCCGGTGCGCTGGTACACGTCTACACCGACGGCAGCATCCACCTGAACCATGGCGGCACCGAAATGGGCCAGGGCCTCAATACCAAGGTGGCGCAGGTGGTGGCCGAGGTGTTCCAGGTCGACTTCCAGCGTGTGCAGATCACCGCGACCAACACCGAGAAGGTGCCGAACACCTCGCCGACGGCGGCCTCCTCTGGCGCCGACCTGAACGGCAAGGCAGCACAGAACGCGGCAGAGACCATCAAGAAGCGCCTGGTGGAGTTCGCTGCGCGGCAATACAAGGTGACCGAGGAAGACGTCGAGTTCCGCAACAATCATGTGCGTATCCGCGACGAGATCATCAGCTTCGACGCGCTGATCCAGCAGGCTTACTTTGCCCAGGTATCGCTGTCGAGCACCGGCTTCTACAAGACCCCGAAAATCTATTACGACCGCAGCCAGGCCCGTGGCCGGCCGTTCTACTACTTCGCGTTCGGTGCGGCCTGTGCCGAAGTGATCGTCGACACCCTGACCGGCGAATACAAGATGCTGCGCACCGACATCCTGCACGACGTCGGCGCCTCGCTGAACCCGGCCATCGACATCGGCCAGGTGGAAGGCGGCTACGTCCAGGGCATGGGCTGGCTGACCACCGAAGAGCTGGTGTGGAACGCCAAGGGCAAGCTGATGACCAACGGCCCGGCCAGCTACAAGATCCCGGCGGTGGCCGATATGCCGATCGACTTTCGGGTGAAGCTGGTGGAAAACCGCAAGAACCCGGAAGACACCGTGTTCCACTCCAAAGCCGTGGGTGAACCGCCGTTCATGCTGGGTATCGCCGCCTGGTGCGCGATCAAGGATGCCGTGGCCAGCCTGGCGGACTACCGGGTGCAACCGAAGATCGATGCGCCGGCGACACCTGAGCGGGTGCTATGGGGTTGCGAGCAGATGCGCAAGGCGGTGGCGGCACAGCAGCCGGCTGCCGAGGTTGAGACAGTGACTCCGTGAGGCCCCTATCGCCGGCAAGGCCGGCTCCCACAGAGCAATGATTCGAAACTCTCAGTGTGGGAGCCGGCCTTGCCGGCGATGAGGCCGGAACAGACACCCCAGAGGTAACTGAATAATGCACACCTGGATCAACGCCCTCGCCGACCTGCAAGCCCGCGGTGAAGCCTGCGTACTGGTGACCATCATCGAAGAACGCGGCTCGACGCCACGCAATGCCGGCTCGAAGATGGTGGTCAGCGCCGAACAGCTGTTCGACACCATCGGCGGCGGCCACCTTGAATACAAAGCGATGAAAATCGCCCGCGAGATGCTCGCCGAGCGTCGCGAATCACCGCATCTGGAGCGCTTCAGCCTCGGCGCCAGTCTTGGCCAGTGCTGCGGCGGCGCTACCGTGCTGCTGTTCGAGCCCATGGGCCAGGTGCAAGCACAAATCGCCGTGTTCGGCGCAGGCCATGTCGGCCGCGCTCTGGTACCCTTGCTCGCCGCGCTGCCCTGCCGGGTGCGCTGGATCGATTCGCGCGAGCAGGAGTTTCCCGAGCAGATTCCGGCTGGCGTCAGCAAGATCGTCAGCGAAGAGCCGGTCGATGAAGTCGACGACCTGCCCGCTGGCAGCTATTGCATCGTCATGACCCACAACCATCAACTGGACCTGGAACTGACCGCTGCAATCCTTAAACGCAATGACTTCACCTGGTTCGGCCTGATCGGCTCGAAAACCAAACGGGTCAAATTCGAACACCGTCTGCGTGAACGCGGCTACACCGAGGAGCGTCTGCAACGCATGCGTTGCCCCATGGGCCTGGCCGAGGTCAAGGGCAAACTGCCGATCGAGATCGCCGTGTCCATCGCCGCTGAAATCATTGCCACCTACAACGCCAGCTTCGGCCAGCACGACAGTGCGACCAATGCCGGCCCCATTGCCCAATTGCTGCCGCCCTCGCGGCGCAGCCAAGCCATATGACGAGAGCCCTATGAGCGCAACCCGCAAAGCCTACCGTGCCGCCATCCTGCACAGCATCGCCGACCCTGCCGAGGTGGGAATCGAAGCTTCCTACCAGTATTTCCAGGACGGCCTGCTGCTGATCGACAACGGCAAGATCAGCGCCCTGGGACACGCCAGTGAACTGCTGCCGAGCCTGCCGGCAGACATCGAGGTGCAGCATTATCAAGACGCCCTGATCACCCCGGGCTTTATCGACACCCATATCCACTTCCCGCAGACCGGCATGATCGGTTCCTACGGCGAGCAACTGCTGGACTGGCTCAACACCTACACCTTCCCGTGCGAAAAGCAGTTTGCCGACAAGGCACACGCCGACAAGGTAGCGAAGATCTTCATCGAAGAGCTGCTGCGCAACGGCACCACTACTGCCTTGGTGTTTGGCAGCGTGCACCCCGAGTCGGTCAATGCCTTCTTCGAAGAAGCCGAACGCCTGGACCTGCGGATGATCGCCGGCAAGGTGATGATGGACCGCAATGCCCCGGACTACCTGACCGACACCGCCGAATCGGGCTACACCGAAAGCAAGGCGCTGATCGAACGCTGGCACGGCAAGGGTCGCCTGCACTACGCCGTGACCCCACGCTTTGCCCCGACCAGCACCCCGGAGCAATTGACCCTGGCCGGGCAGCTGCTGAGCGAATTCCCTGACCTGTACATGCACACCCACCTGAGCGAAAACCTCAAGGAGATCGACTGGGTCAAGGAACTGTTCCCTGAGCGCAAGGGTTACCTGGACGTTTATGACCACTTCAAGCTGCTCGGCGAGCGCTCGGTATTCGCCCATGGCGTACACCTGTGCGACGAAGAGTGCCAGCGCCTGGCCGAAACCGGTTCGGCCGTGGCCTTCTGCCCGACCTCCAACCTGTTCCTCGGCAGCGGCCTGTTCAACCTGCCGCAGGCGGAGAAGTTCAAGGTCAAGGTCGGCCTGGGGACTGACGTCGGTGCCGGCACCAGCTTCTCGCTGCTCAACACCCTCAACGAAGCCTACAAGGTCATGCAACTGCAGGGCGCGCGCCTGAGCCCGTTCAAGTCGCTGTATCTGGCCACCCTCGGCGGCGCTCAGGCGCTGAGCCTGGATGACCGCATCGGCAGCCTCAAGCCTGGCAACGATGCCGACTTCGTGGTGCTCGACTACAAGGCGACGCCGCTGATGGACTACCGCATCCAGCAGTCGAACAGCATCGACGAAACCCTGTTCGTGCTGATGACCCTGGGCGACGACCGTACCGTCAAACAGACCTTCGCCGCCGGGCGTTGCGTACACCAGCGTTAACACAGCAAAAACATCGCGGGGCAAGGCCCGCTCCCACAGGTTCAAATAAATCCTGTGGGAGCGGGCCTTGCCCCGCGATTGTTTGTGAACCGGTTATCAGCCCTTGATCGGTACCGAACTGCCGCGCTTCTTGGTCTGCAACAAATGCGAGAACACCGCATGCAGATCATCCGAAGCGCTGTCCTCGTCGAGGTTGAGCTTGCTGTCGATGTGATCCATGTGGTGCATCATCAGGCTGACCGCCTGATTGACGTCACGCGCCTCGATGGCGTCGATCAGCTGCATGTGCTCATCGTAAGAGCAGTGCGAACGGTTGCCGCTTTCGTACTGGGCGATGATCAACGAAGTCTGCGACACCAGGCTGCGCTGGAAGCTGATCAACGGCGCATTGCCGGCGGCTTCGGCGAGCTTCAGGTGAAACTCACCGGACAGGCGAATACCGGCACCGCGGTCGCCCCGGGAGAAACTGTCGCGCTCTTCACGCACCATCTGGCGCAACTCGTTGAGCTGCTCGGCGGTGGCGTGCTCGACCGCAAGTTCGGTAATGGCACGCTCAACCATACGCCGCGAGAAGAACACCTGGCGCGCTTCCTCAACGGTCGGGCTGGCCACCACCGCACCGCGGTTAGGCCGCAGCAGCACCACGCTTTCATGCGCCAGGCGCGACAGTGCGCGGCGAATGATGGTGCGGCTGACGCCAAAGATTTCGCCCAGGGCTTCCTCGCTCAACTTGGTACCCGGCGCCAGACGCTGTTCGAGAATGGCCTCGAAAATGTGCGCGTAGACGATGTCGTCCTGGGTTCCGCTGCGCCCGGCCTTGCCGGTACGCACTGGTTTCTTGAGAGGTTGCAGCTGTTCGTTCATGGGCACTCGAGCACGGGGATCGGCCTGTCGGACCCTGACTGTAATACCAGCCAGTGGGGCGGAGGCAAGTCTTGGTAAGAAAATTAAACGATTAAGGTATGGGCACATTGTACACAGCCGCAGCGATTTCTGCAGGGGGTGATGGCCTTTATAGCGATGCGGCGAAATTATTTGCGCACAACAACGAAAACATTATTTGCATTCTTTGTATACAAACGCATAATCCATCCGTGCAACTTCCTGACTCAGAAGTCAACAAACGGTCCGGTCGCCTGCCATCCCATCCGCCTCACAGAGCTTCCCAGTGCGTGCGCAGGACTGGCTCTGAAAAACAAGAAAAGACTTGAGGAGTACACGCTGTGGAAAGCCGCAAATCCGAAGCCCCTACGCTGGATCTTGCCCCACCGCTCGAAACGAGCTGGCTGGAGCGGATTTTCAAACTCAAGCTACATGGCACCACCGTCAAAACCGAGATGATCGCCGGGTTGACCACCTTTATCACCATGGCCTACATCATCTTCGTCAACCCCAACATCATGGCCGATGCCGGCATCGATCACGGTGCGGCTTTTGTCGCCACCTGTATCGCCGCCGCCCTGGGTTGCCTGTTGATGGGCCTGTACGCCAACTGGCCAGTAGGCCTGGCACCGGGCATGGGCCTCAACGCCTTCTTTACCTATACCGTGGTCGGGACCATGGGCTACACCTGGGAGGCGGCGCTGGGCGCGGTATTCGTCTCCGGGGTGCTGTTCATGCTGCTGACGCTTTCGCGGGTGCGTGAATGGCTGCTCAACAGCATTCCCGTGAGCCTGCGTCATGCGATGGGTGCCGGCGTCGGATTGTTTCTCGGACTGATCGGTCTTAAAACTGCCGGAATTGTCGTCGACAGCCCGGCCACCCTGATCAAGCTCGGCTCCCTGCACGAGCCTGGCCCGCTGCTGGCGGCGATCTGCTTTTTGATGATTGCAGTGCTCAGCTATCACCGCGTGTTCGGCGCGATCCTGATCAGCATCATCAGCGTCACCCTCGCCGGCTGGGGCCTGGGCCTGGTCGAATACGGCGGCCTGTTCTCGTTGCCACCGAGCCTGGCACCGACCTGGATGGCCATGGATGTCGCGGGCGTGTTCAACGTCAGCATGATTGCCGTGGTGTTCGCCTTCCTCTTCGTGCACATGTTCGACACCGCCGGCACCCTGATGGGCGTAGCCCAGCGCGCCAACCTGGTGAATGCCGACGGACGCATCGAAAACCTCTCGCGGGCATTGAAGGCAGACAGTGCTTCGAGTGTGTTCGGTGCAGTGGTGGGCGTACCGCCGGTAACCAGCTATGTGGAAAGTGCTGCGGGTGTTGCCGCAGGTGGCCGCACCGGCCTGACGGCGGTGGTGGTCGGCCTGTTCTTCATCGCCGCGATGTTCTTCGCCCCCCTGGCCGGGATGATTCCTGCCTACGCCACGGCGGGTGCGTTGATCTATGTGGCGATGCTGATGATGGGCAGCATGGCGCACATCAACTGGGATGAAGCCACCGACAGCATCCCGGCGATCGTCACCGCGATCATGATGCCGCTGACCTTCTCGGTTGCCGACGGTATTGCCCTGGGCTTTATCACCTATGTGGTGCTCAAGGCCGGTACCGGTCGCTTCAGCGAGATCTCGGCAAGCTTGTGGGTACTGACGGCGATCTTCATTGCCAAGTTTGTGTTCCTGTAAGCACAACCCCGGGTAAACAGAGCCTCACCTTCGGGTGGGGCTTTTTGTTGCCTGGTCCAGCCCTTGTGGGAGCTGGCTTTGCCAGCGATCGACCGCAGAGCGGTCGTCAGCCTCATCGCCGGCAAGGCCGGCTCCCACAGAAACTGGATGCACCTTCAAATTGCAGACAAAAAAAAGCCCGCAGTGTGAGCGGGCAAGGACCTACGAAGATTCTTCTAGCGACCAACTAGCTTCCACGATAGGTCGAGTAACTGTACGGCGAGATCAACAGTGGTACGTGGTAGTGATCCTGCTCGGCGCTGATGCCAAAACGCAGTACCACGACATCCAGGAATGCATGCTCAGGCAGCTGCACGCCACGGGCGCGGTAGTAGTCGCCGGCATTGAACTGCAGCTGGTAGACGCCGCTGCGATAATCGTCACCTTGCAACAGTGGCGCGTCGCAACGGCCATCGCTGTTGGTCAGGGTGGTGTGCACCAGCTCGAGCTGCTGGCCTTCGACCCGGTACAGCTCGACCTTGATCGAGCTGCCAGGGCAGCCGTGAGCGGCATCCAGTACATGCGTGGTCAAACGTCCCATTGCTTGCTCGCCTCTGTTCTATCTGTGGGCAAAAAATCCCGTACGGCGCCGTCAGGAGACCCGGCAGCGTACGGCTGTCGGATTATTAAGACATTTTTCTGTAAAATTGTACACAATAATTCGGTATTCTTTCCTGACATGCCCACCACCTTCTGTAAATACGCCATCAGTCGCAAAACCACGCCACTGGCCGACGAGCGCGTCATTAACTGACCAATTGGGCAGGTTTCTTGCAGAGGGTTTCCGAGGGTAAAAACAGGAAGAAATAGGAAAAAACAGGCTTACAAACCGCAAACAAAGTTGTATACAATCACCTCATCGTCGTGGCCGATACCCTACCCGGGCGCCACGCCCTCCGTTTACACGTATAAGAAGGAAGACTGCAGTGAGCGCTGACTATCCTCGCGACCTGATCGGTTACGGCAATACCCCACCCCATCCGCGCTGGCCGGGGAATGCCCGCATTGCTTTGTCTTTCGTGCTCAATTACGAAGAAGGCGGTGAACGCAACATTCTTCACGGGGACAAGGAATCAGAAGCCTTCCTCTCGGAAATGGTTGCCGCCCAGCCCCTGCAGGGCGCGCGTAACATGAGCATGGAATCGCTCTACGAATACGGCAGCCGCGCCGGCGTCTGGCGCCTGCTCAAGCTGTTCAAGGACACCGGCGTGCCGCTGACCATCTTCGCCGTCGCCATGGCCGCCCAGCGTCACCCCGACGTGATCCGCGCCATGGTCGAAGCCGGTCACGAGATCTGCAGCCACGGCTACCGCTGGATCGACTACCAGAACATGGACGAGGCCCAGGAGCGCGAGCACATGCTCGAAGCGATCCGCATCCTCACCGAACTGACCGGTGAGCGTCCGCTGGGCTGGTACACCGGCCGCACCGGGATCAACACCCGTCGCCTGGTGATGGAGGAAGGTGGCTTCCTCTATGACAGCGACACCTACGACGACGACCTGCCCTACTGGGAACCGAACAACCCGACCGGCAAGCCGCACCTGGTGATCCCTTACACTCTGGACACCAACGACATGCGCTTCACCCAGGTGCAGGGCTTCAACTGCGGCGAGCAGTTCTTCCAGTACCTCAAGGATGCTTTTGACGTCCTCTACGAAGAAGGCGCCGAGGCACCGAAGATGCTCTCGATCGGCCTGCACTGCCGCCTGATTGGCCGTCCGGCTCGCCTGGCTGCGCTCAAGCGCTTCATTGAATACGCCAAGAGCCATGAGCAGGTCTGGTTCACCCGGCGCGTGGACATCGCCCGTCACTGGCATGCCACCCACCCTTACAAAGCCGAGAACGCCCAATGACCGCTTTCAAAACCCTCAAGCCTTCGTCCCTGGAGCGCAGCGCGTTCGTCGAAGCCTTTGCCGACATCTACGAGCACTCGCCGTGGGTCGCCGAAAAGGCCTACGACCTCGGCCAGTTGCAGGAAATCGACCAGATCGAAGCCCTGCATCAACGCATGAGCGACATTCTGCTGAGCGCCGATCACGCCGCCCAGCTGGCCCTGATCAATGCTCACCCGGACCTCGCCGGCAAAGCCGCGATCCAAGGTGAACTGACCGAGTCGAGCACCAACGAGCAGGCCGGCGCTGGTATCCACCAGTGCACCGCCGAAGAGTTCGAGCGCTTCACCGAACTCAACGATGCCTACAAAGAGAAATTCAGGTTCCCGTTCATCATGGCGGTAAAAGGCAGCAACCGGCACCAGATCCTCGCCTCGTTCGAGAAGCGCATCCACAACTCGGTCGAGGCCGAGTTCAAGGAAGCGCTGGCGCAGATCAACCTGATTGCCCTGTTCCGCCTGCTGCAACTTTAAGGGTAAGCCCGGCCTTACCCTCCACAACACAGAATAAAGAGAATCCGCATGCGCACTTTAGTGATTGAGCCCTTGACCAAAGAAGCCTTCGCCCCTTTCGGTGACGTGATCGAAACCGACGGCAGCGACCACTTCATGATCAACAACGGTTCGACCATGCGCTTCCACAAGCTGGCGACGGTACAAACCGCCCAGCCCGAGGACAACGCGATCATCAGCATCTTCCGCGCCGACGCGCAGGACATGCCGCTGACCGTTCGCATGCTGGAGCGCCATCCGCTGGGCAGCCAGGCTTTCATTCCGCTGCTCGGCAACCCCTTTCTGATCGTGGTCGCGCCCGTTGGCGATGCACCTGTATCAGGCCTGGTCCGTGCCTTCATCAGTAATGGAAGGCAGGGCATCAATTACCATCGCGGCGTCTGGCACCACCCGGTGCTGACGATCGAAAAGCGGGATGACTTCCTGGTGGTTGATCGCAGTGGCACTGGCAACAACTGCGATGAGCATTTTTTCAATGAGGATGAGCAATTGATCCTCGCCCCCCACCAATAAGAGAAGACCTGAGCACCCGGCTACAGGGTGCCAGGGTAGAGGTAAAGACTGTGGAAGCACATCTGTTGGAATGGCTGAACCTGAGCGTGCGTTGGGTTCACATGATCACTGGCGTCGCCTGGATTGGCGCGTCGTTCTACTTTGTCTGGCTGGAAAACAACCTCAACCGGGCCAACCCGCGCGATGGTCTGTCCGGCGATCTCTGGGCGATTCACGGTGGCGGGATCTACCACCTGGAGAAGTACAAGCTGGCTCCGCCGAAAATGCCGGAGAACCTGCACTGGTTCAAATGGGAAGCCTATTTCACCTGGATGTCGGGTATCGCCCTGCTGTGCCTGGTGTTCTACTGGAACCCGACCCTGTACCTGCTGGCCCCTGGCAGCACCCTGAGCGGTGGTGAAGGGATCGCCATCGGCGTTGGCTCGCTGATCGCCGGCTGGTTCATCTACGACTTCCTGTGCGACTCGCCACTGGGCAAACGCCCTGGCCTGCTCGGCCTGGTACTGTTCGTCCTGGTGATTGCCGCCTGCTACGGTTTCAGCCAGGTGTTCAGCGGTCGTGGTGCGTACCTGCACACCGGCGCGATCATTGGCACCATCATGGTCGGTAACGTGTTCCGCATCATCATGCCGGCCCAGCGTCAGCTGGTCGCCGCCATCGAAGCCAACCAGACCCCGGATCCGCTCCTGCCGGCCAAGGGCCTGCTGCGCTCGCGGCACAACAACTACTTCACCCTGCCGGTGCTGTTCATCATGATCAGCAACCACTTCCCGAGCACCTACGGTAGCCAGTACAACTGGCTGATCCTGGGCGGTATCGCAGTGGCTGCAGTGTTGGTTCGTCACTACTTCAACACCCGCCACGACAGCAACAAGTACGCCTGGACCCTGCCGGTCGGTGCCCTGTCGATGATCTGCCTGGCTTACGTCACTGGCCCTGCGCCAATGCCGACCGCGCCTGAGCAGGCCGCTGCCAAGGTCGAGTACCAGCCGCTGCCGGAAACCGCACTGGGTGGCAAGACCGCGGCCGAGAAAGCTGCAGAGCAAGCCGCCGCACCTGCCCAGGCCGCTGCCCCGGCCGAAGCGCCGGCGGCCAACGTCGCCAAACTCGACGATGCCGGTTTCGACAAGATCCACAGCGTCATCCAGGAACGTTGCGCCGTGTGCCATTCGGCCAAGCCGACCAGCCCGCTGTTCAGCGCTGCACCTGCCGGGGTAATGCTCGACACCCCACAACAGATCCAGCAACAGGCCGCGCGTATCCAGGCTCAGGCTGTCGCCACGCAGATCATGCCGTTGGGCAACATCACCCAGATGACCCAGCAGGAACGTGAACTGATTGGCGCCTGGATCGCCAAAGGTGCTCCAACCAAGTAAGTAACAGGCTTCAAGCGACAAGCTGCAAGCTGCAAGCCAAGCGCCACCACCTGCTTCTCCTCGAGGCGTGGCGCTTGAAGCTTGCAGCTCTAAAGAATAAAAACAAAACCGAGGTGTTGCATGTCCGAGTCACGCAAGGCGTACATCCCCGTTGCGCCCCCACGACAGCCACTGCCAATGCTGCAACTGTTCCTGGTGGGTCTACAACATGTCTTGCTGATGTACGGAGGCGCGATTGCCGTGCCGCTGATCATCGGCCAGGCCGCCGGCCTTTCTCGTGAAGAAGTCGCTTTCCTGATCAATGCCGACCTGCTGGTCGCTGGTGTCGCCACCATCGTCCAGTCGTTCGGCATTGGCGCAGTCGGCATCCGCATGCCGGTGATGATGGGTGCAAGCTTTGCTGCAGTTGGCAGCATGGTGGCCATGGCCGGAATGCCCGGCGTCGGCCTGCAAGGTATTTTCGGTGCGACCATTGCCGCCGGTTTCTTCGGCATGCTGATCGCCCCGTTCATGTCCAAGGTGGTGCGTTTCTTCCCACCGCTGGTGACCGGCACGGTCATCACCTCGATTGGTCTTTCGCTGTTTCCGGTTGCCGTTAACTGGGCCGGTGGCGGCGCCACTGCCGAAACCTTCGGCTCCCCTATCTACCTGATCGTCGCCGGCCTGGTGCTGGCGACCATCCTCCTGGTCAACCGCTTCATGCGCGGCTTCTGGGTCAATGTCTCGGTGCTGATCGGCATGGGCCTGGGTTATATCCTCGCCGGCTCCATCGGTATGGTCGACCTCTCCGGCCTCGACGAGGCGCCCTGGGTTCAAGTGGTAACGCCGCTGCACTTCGGCATGCCGACCTTCAGCCTGGCGCCGATCCTGTCGATGTGCCTGGTGGTGGTGATCATCTTTGTCGAGTCCACCGGCATGTTCCTCGCCCTGGGCAAGGTCACCGACCGTGAAGTCACTCCGGGCATGCTGCGCCGCGGCCTGATGTGTGACGCCGGCGCATCGTTTGTCGCCGGTTTCTTCAACACCTTCACCCACTCCTCGTTCGCCCAGAACATCGGCCTGGTGCAGATGACTGGCGTGCGCTGCCGCTATGTCACGGTGGTTGCCGGTGGTTTTCTGATTCTGCTCAGCCTGCTGCCCAAGGCGGCCTTCCTGATTGCCTCGATTCCGCCTGCGGTATTGGGCGGCGCCTCGATTGCCATGTTCGGCATGGTCGCTGCCACCGGGATCAAGATCCTCCAGGAAGCCGACATCGCCGACCGCCGCAACCAGTTGCTGGTTGCCGTCAGCGTCGGCATGGGCCTGATCCCTGTGGTGCGTCCGGAGTTCTTCGCACAGATGCCGCAGTGGATGGAACCGATCACCCACAGCGGTATCGCCATGGCCACGGTCAGCGCGCTGATCCTCAACCTGCTGTTCAACATTCTCGGCGGCGCCGAACGCGCCGCGCACAACGAAGCCGCCCACCAACACTGAGTCTTTGGGCGGCGCTTGCCGCCCGGTAGCACCCCGAGCAATACGCAGGACCGTCGACCCGTGGGAGCGGGTCGGCCGGGGCGTTTCGCGCCAAAAAAACCGAAAACCAACAATAACAAAGCCGGGAATCACAACATGAAAGGCATCACCACTTCCCTTCTGTTGGGTAGCAGTCTGTTGGCCACTTTGCCAGCCGCCGCAGAAGACCTGCTGCAATGGCACACCAACAGCCTCTCCTACCTGTATGGCAAGGACTTCCAGGTCAACCCTGCCATCCAGCAGACAGTGACCTTCGAACACGCCAACCGGTGGAAATACGGCGACACCTTCCTGTTCGTCGACAAAATCTTCTACAACGGCGGTACCGACCGCAACAAAGGCAACAACACCTACTACGGTGAGTTCAGCCCGCGCCTGTCGTTCGGCAAGATTTTCGACCAGAAGCTGGAGTTCGGTCCGATTACCGACGTGTTGCTGGCCATGACCTACGAGTCGGGCGAAGGCGACAACGAGGCCTACCTGATCGGCCCCGGCTTCAACCTGGCGATTCCCGGTTTCAATTACTTCACCTTGAACTTTTACTTGCGCAACACCGAAGGCAGCCGCCCAGGCGATAACGTTTGGCAGATTACCCCGACCTTTTCCTACACCATCCCTGTAGGCAAGTCCGACATCCTCATCGATGGCTACATGGACTGGGTGGTCGATAACGACGAGACCCGACGCGGTACATACCACGCCAACCTGCAGTTCAACCCACAGGTCAAATACGACCTGGGCAAGGCCCTGAACCTGGGCGCCAAGCAGTTGTACGTGGGTATCGAATACAGCTACTGGAAAGACAAATACGGCATCGAGAACAGTGGACGGCTGGACACCAATCAGAGCGTGACCAGCGCCCTGGTTAAGGTTCACTTCTAAAACCTGACCAAACGCACAGTTTTAGCCACACCCGCTCCAGGACGGAGCACTTGAGGACCCGCGCGCAAGCCAGTAATCTGCGCGCCCCCTCGCTCAGGGCAGGATGGATCCTGCCTGCGTTTGCTGACCGCTCAGTCAATGAATTCGGGCGGTTGGCAAGCGTCACGCCAACCTGAAATACCCTTTTTCAGCTGTTCAGAAAGACGTCGAGCAGGACTGTTGCGCCATTGCGGAAAAGTTGGCGCAGCACTTGCCAAATTGTTGTGGCCAATCGAAAAAAACTGACTCAAAAGACAAGTATTTGAACTCAACGGTGCCGCTCAGAGCACCGACAACAGATTCAATCAAGGGAGCAACACAGCGATGCGCATGACCAATAGCCTGATCCTCGCCGGCGGCCTGCTGGCGGCCAGCACGGCCGCTACCGCCGGTGATCTGCTGCAATGGCAGAACAACAGCCTGACCTACCTGTGGGGCAAGAACTTTGCGGTCAACCCGGAAATCCAGCAGACCGTGACCTTCGAGCACGCCGATGCGTGGAAGTACGGCGACAACTTCATCTTCGTCGACAAGATCTTCTACAACGGTGACAAGGACTTCAACAACGGTCCGAACACCTACTACGGCGAGATTCAACCGCGCCTGTCGTTCGGCAAGATCTTCGACCAGAAGCTGGAGTTCGGCCCGATCAAGGACGTGCTGCTGGCCATGACCTACGAGTTTGGTGAGGGCGATACCGAGTCCTACCTGATCGGTCCTGGTTTCGACCTGGCAATCCCGGGCTTCGACTACTTCCAGCTGAACTTCTACCAGCGTCACACCGAAGGCAGCCGTGCCGGTGACAACGTCTGGCAGATCACCCCGGTCTGGTCCTACACCATTCCTGTGGGCAAGTCCGACATTCTCATCGATGGTTTCATGGACTGGGTTGTGGATAACGACGCCACCAGCCGCCGTGGCACCTACCACGCCAACCTGCACTTCAACCCGCAGGTCAAATATGACCTGGGCAAGGCGCTGAACTGGGGCGACAAGCAGCTGTATGTCGGTTTCGAATACGACTACTGGAAGAACAAGTACGGGATCAAGGACAGCGACGCGTTTGATACCGATCAGAACACGGCGAGCTTCCTGCTCAAGTATCACTTCTGATTGAAGCGATCGCGGGGCAAGCCCGCTCCTACCTGGTAGGAGCGGGCTTGCCCCGCGATGAGGCCATCAGCCCTTCACGGCTCGCCAGATTTTGCCAACAACAGCCACCACCGCCAAAACTGCCGCACCCGCAACAATCCCCACCCCGCCATTGAGCAAGGCCCCGGTCAACGCCCCGCCCCGCCCTTCGCTGAAGGCTTCGATGGCGTGATGCAGCGGCGCCACGCCATGCACCAGAATTCCGCCACCGACCAGGAACATCGCCGCGGTACCAATTACCGACAGGCTCTTCATCATGTACGGCGCCGCACGCAGGATGCCGTTGCCCAGCACCTGTGCCGCACGCGACGCCTTCTGGGTCAGCCACAATCCCAGGTCATCTAGTTTGACGATACCGGCAACCAGGCCATACACGCCGATGGTCATGACAATGGCGATGCCCGAGAGCACGATGATCTGCTGACTCAGCGGCGCAGCGGCAACGGTGCCCAGGGTGATTGCAATGATCTCTGCCGAGAGAATGAAGTCGGTGCGAATCGCGCCCTTGATCTTGGTTTGCTCGAAGGTCACCAGATCGACGTCAGGGTCCGCTACCGCTTCGACTAACGCTGCGTGCTCGGCCTGGTCTTGCGCCTTGCTGTGGAGGAACTTGTGGGCCAGCTTCTCGAAGCCTTCAAAGCACAGAAAAGCGCCACCGATCATCAACAGCGGCGTTACCGCCCAGGGGATGAACGCACTGATCAACAGCGCTGCCGGCACCAGGATCAGCTTGTTGACGAACGAGCCCTTGGCCACCGCCCAGACCACCGGGATTTCCCGCTCGGCACGCACGCCGGTGACCTGCTGGGCATTGAGCGCCAGGTCGTCGCCCAGCACCCCTGCGGTCTTTTTCGCCGCGACCTTGGTCATTACCGAGACATCGTCGAGTACCGTGGCGATATCGTCGATCAATACCAGAAGACTGCTTCCTGCCATGTTTGCCTGATTCCAGCGGGTTGAGAGGTGCTCAGTCTAGCCCAAAGTCGCCACCTTGAGCCCTTTGCAAACGCGGTGCTACCATGCGCAACCGCCCTTTCAGGCCCGAGGATTAGCGTCAACCATGAGCAGCATTCGCGAGCGCAACAAAGAACTGATCCTGCGCGCGGCCAGTGAAGAGTTCGCCGACAAGGGCTTCGCCGCCACCAAGACCAGCGACATCGCGGCCAAGGCCGGGCTGCCCAAGCCGAACGTGTACTACTACTTCAAGTCCAAGGAAAACCTCTACCGCGAGGTCCTGGAAAGCATCATCGAGCCGATCATGCAGGCGTCTACGCCGTTCAATGCCGACGGTGATCCGAAAGAAGTATTGAGCGCCTACATCCGCTCCAAGGTACGGATTTCCCGCGACCTGCCGTTTGCTTCCAAAGTGTTCGCCAGCGAGATCATGCACGGTGCCCCGCACCTGAGCCCGAGCCAGGTCGAACAGCTCAACGAGCAGGCCCGGCACAACATCGAATGCATCCAGGCGTGGATCGACCGTGGCCAGATTGCCAAGGTCGACCCGCATCACCTGATGTTCAGCATCTGGGCGGCGACCCAGACCTACGCTGATTTCGACTGGCAGATCTCGGTGGTTACCGGTAAGGCCAAGCTGGAAGACAGCGACTATGAGGCGGCGACGCAGACCATCATTCGTCTGGTGCTCAAGGGCTGTGAGCCGGACGCTTAGTCCGCAGCAACGCTATCGCCGGCAAGGCCGGCTCCCACAGTATTTGAGTCAATGCTGAATCTGTGGGAGCTGGCCTTGCCAGCGAAGGGCTGCAATGCAGCCGCAAAAGACCTCAGGCTGCTACACCGGCATCCGCCGTCAATCCCGCCTCTTCGATCGCACTGATCGCGCACTGCTCATCGATATCCGAGGTATCGCCACTGATACCGATCGCCCCCACCACCACGCCCTGCTGATTACGAATCAGCACGCCACCTGGCGCCGGCACCACCGGGCTCTGCCCCAGACCATTGAGCGCGGCGAAAAACGCCGGGCGTTGTTGTGCATCCAGGGCAATCAAGCGCGAGCCCTTGCCCAGGGCAATCGCGCCCCAGGCCTTGCCCATCGCCACTTGCGGGCGCAACAGGCTGGCGCCGTCTTCGCGCTGCAGGGTCAACAGATGGCCGCCAGCATCAAGCACCGCCACCGTCAGGGGCGCGGCGGAGATCTTGCGGCCTGCGGCCAGCGCGGCGTTCACCAGGCTGACGGCGACTTTCAGGGTCAATGTGGTCATGGAAAGGTCCTCTTGTTGTTAGAAGCCCTGAGGGCAGGTGTGAAAGCAATAGAACAAATAGAACACAATGGCGAATATTTTTGTATACAATAATTCGAGAGCGATAACCCAATTCTGACGAAACGCCTTTTTTATGGCCTTCCCGACGAAAGCACCCATCGCTGATGAAAATGGATTGACCAGAGTCGCCTGGCGTGAATACACTCTGACGAAAAGCCATTTGTATACAATTACAAAATCAAAGAGGCACAAAACCATGAGCAAAATGAGAGCAATTGATGCAGCCGTTCTGGTGATGCGCCGCGAAGGTGTTGAAACCGCGTTTGGTATTCCGGGTGCTGCAATCAACCCGCTGTACTCGGCCCTGAAGAAAGTCGGCGGTATCGATCACGTCCTCGCTCGTCACGTTGAAGGCGCCTCGCACATGGCCGAGGGCTACACCCGCACCAAAGCCGGCAACATCGGCGTGTGCATCGGCACCTCCGGCCCTGCCGGCACTGACATGGTCACCGGCCTGTACAGCGCCTCGGCCGACTCCATCCCGATCCTGTGCATCACCGGCCAAGCGCCGCGTGCCCGTATGCACAAGGAAGATTTCCAGGCCGTCGACATCACCAGCATCGTCAAGCCGGTGACCAAGTGGGCGACCACCGTTCTGGAACCAGGCCAGGTGCCTTATGCGTTCCAGAAAGCCTTCTATGAAATGCGCTCCGGCCGTCCAGGCCCGGTGCTGATCGACCTGCCGTTCGACGTGCAGATGGCCGAAATCGAATTCGACATCGATGCCTACCAGCCGCTGCCAGTACAAAAGCCTGCTGCCAACCGTATCCAGGTCGAAAAAGCCCTGGCCATGCTCGACTCTTCCGAGCGTCCGCTGCTGGTGGCCGGTGGTGGCATCATCAACGCCGATGCCTGTGACAAACTGGTCGAATTCGCCGAACTGACCGGCATTCCGGTGATCCCGACCCTGATGGGCTGGGGCATCATCCCGGACGATCACCCGCTGATGGTCGGCATGGTCGGTCTGCAGACTTCGCACCGCTACGGCAACGCCACCATGCTCAAGTCCGACGTGGTGCTGGGTATCGGTAACCGTTGGGCCAACCGTCACACCGGTTCCGTCGACGTCTACACCGAAGGCCGCCGCTTCATTCACGTCGATATCGAACCGACCCAGATCGGCCGGGTGTTCACCCCTGACCTGGGTATCGTTTCCGACGCCGGTGCTGCCCTGGATGTGTTCCTGGAAGTGGCCCGCGAGTGGAAAGCCGCCGGCAAGCTCAAGGACCGCAGCGCCTGGCTGGAAGATTGCCAGCAGCGCAAATCGAGCCTGCAGCGCAAGACCCATTTCGACAACGTGCCGGTCAAGCCGCAGCGCGTGTACCAGGAAATGAACCAGGTGTTCGGCAAGGACACCTGCTACGTCAGCACCATCGGTCTGTCGCAGATCGCCGGCGCGCAGTTCCTGCACGTCTACAAGCCACGCCACTGGATCAACTGTGGCCAGGCCGGCCCGCTGGGCTGGACCATCCCTGCCGCCCTGGGTGTGGTCAAGGCCGACCCGACCCGCAAGGTAGTAGCACTGTCGGGCGACTATGACTTCCAGTTCATGATCGAAGAGCTGGCCGTAGGCGCGCAGTTCAACCTGCCGTACGTCCACGTACTGGTGAACAACTCCTACCTGGGTCTGATCCGTCAGGCGCAGCGTGGCTTCGAGATGGATTACTGTGTGCAGCTGGCGTTCGAGAACGTCAACGCGCCGGAACTCAACGGTTATGGCGTCGATCACGTCGCCGTGGTCGAAGGCCTGGGTTGCAAGGCCCTGCGCGTTACCGAGCCTGGCGAGATCGCCCCGGCCCTGCTCAAAGCGCAGAAACTGGCTGAAGAGTTCAGGGTTCCGGTGGTGGTCGAGGTTATCCTCGAGCGCGTGACCAACATTTCCATGGGCACCGAAATCAACGCGGTCAACGAATTCGAAGACCTGGCCCTGGTCGGCAACGACGCGCCAACCGCGATTTCCCTGCTCGACTGATCGCTAGAGCGGCCCTGCTGCGTAATGCGCAGGGCCCACTTTTGCAAGGAGACAACCATGCCACGTTTCGCCGCCAACCTGTCCATGCTGTTCACCGAGCAGGACTTTCTCGCCCGTTTCAAGGCTGCCGCCGACGCCGGCTTCAGCGGTGTCGAATACCTGTTCCCGTACGATTACAGCTCGGCTGAAATCAAGCAGCAGCTCGACGCCCACGGCCTGACCCAGGTTCTGTTCAACCTGCCGGCCGGCGACTGGGCCAAAGGTGATCGCGGTATCGCCTGCGATCCGGCCCGCGTCGAGCAGTTCCGCGCCGGTGTCGACCTGGCCATCGCCTACGCCCAGGTGCTGGGCAACACCCAGGTCAACTGCCTGGCCGGTATCCGTCCGCAAGGTCCGGATTGCGCGACCGTGCGCAAGACCTTCGTCGACAACCTCAAGTACGCCGCCGACAAGCTGCAAGCTGCCGGGATCAAGCTGGTCATGGAAATGATCAACACCCGCGACATTCCTGGCTTCTACCTGAACAACACCAAACAGGCCCTGGAAATCCAGGCCGAAGTCGGCAGCAGCAACCTGTTCCTGCAATACGACATCTACCACATGCAGATCATGGAAGGGGATCTTGCCCGCACCATGGAAAGCAACCTGGCCAAGATCAACCACATCCAGCTGGCCGACAACCCGGGCCGCAACGAGCCGGGTACTGGCGAGATCAACTACCGCTTCCTCTTCGAACACCTGGACCGCATCGGCTACCAGGGCTGGGTGGGCTGTGAATACAAGCCACTGACCACCACCGAAGCTGGCCTGGGCTGGTTGAAATCCCATAACGCGATCTGACCTGCAAACAATTACAAGAGGCATCTCTCATGGCTAAAATCGGATTTATCGGCACCGGCATCATGGGCCGCCCAATGGCGCAGAACCTGCAAAAAGCCGGTCACAGCCTGTTCCTCTCCACTCACCACGATGCCGCCCCGGCCGACCTGGTCGCCGCTGGCGCCGTGGCCCTGGCCAACCCGAAAGAAGTGGCCCAGGAAGCTGAATTCATCATCGTCATGGTGCCGGATACCCCACAGGTCGAAGCGGTCCTGTTCGGTGAAAACGGCGTCGCCCAGGGCGTGGGTCCAAACAAGGTAGTGATCGACATGAGCTCGATCTCCCCTACCGCGACCAAAGCCTTCGCCGAGAAAATCAAGGCCACTGGCGCTGCCTACCTCGACGCGCCGGTGTCCGGCGGTGAAGTCGGTGCCAAAGCCGCGACCCTGAGCATCATGGTCGGTGGTTGCCCGAACGCTTTCGAACGCACCCTGCCGCTGTTCCAGGCCATGGGCAAAAACATCACCCGCGTCGGTGGTAACGGCGATGGCCAGACCGCCAAGGTCGCCAACCAGATCATCGTTGCCCTGAACATTCAGGCCGTCGCCGAAGCGCTGCTGTTCGCCGCCAAGAACGGTGCCGATCCGGCCAAGGTACGTGAAGCGCTGATGGGCGGCTTCGCCTCTTCGAAGATCCTCGAAGTGCACGGCGAGCGCATGATCAAAGGCACCTTCGATCCAGGCTTCCGCATCAGCCTGCACCAGAAGGACCTGAACCTGGCCCTGCAAGGCGCCAAAGAGCTGAACATCAACCTGCCCAACACCTCCAACGCCCAGCAAGTGTTCAGCACCTGCGCGGCCATCGGTGGTGCCAACTGGGACCACTCGGCGTTGATCAAAGGCCTTGAGCACATGGCCAACTTCTCGATCCGCGGCGACGAGTAAGCTGCAAGCTTCACGCCGTAAGAAAATCCAGGTCGCGCATCGATCCGCATTTTCTTGAGGCTTGCCGCACAAAGAGCACCACCGCCCCTGGGTCGGCCTGCACGGAGGCAGAACCAGGGGCGTTTTCGATTTTGAAGAACAATAAGATTGGAGCCTGCCATGTCGCTCGATCCGCAACACTTTCTGCGCGACCTGTTCGCTACGGCCATCGATGCCGCGCACCCTCGCCAGGTTCTTGAAGCACACCTGCCCAGCGACCGTAGCGGTCGCGTTATTGTCATCGGCGCCGGCAAGGCTGCAGCCGCCATGGCCGAAGTCGTCGAACGCAACTGGCAAGGCCCGGTTTCCGGCCTGGTGGTGACCCGCTACGGTCACGGCGCCAGCTGCTCGAAGATCGAAGTGGTCGAAGCCGCCCACCCGGTCCCCGATGCCGCCGGCCTGGCCGTGGCCAAACGCGTGCTGGAGATGGTCAGCGATCTGAATGAAGACGATCGGGTGATCTTCCTGCTTTCCGGTGGCGGCTCTGCGCTGCTGGCGCTACCTGCTGAAGGCCTGACCCTGGCCGACAAGCAACAGATCAACAAGGCCCTGCTCAAGTCCGGCGCCACCATCGGCGAGATGAACTGTGTGCGCAAGCACCTCTCGGCGATCAAGGGCGGGCGTCTGGCCAAGGCCTGCTGGCCGGCCACCGTTTACACCTATGCGATTTCCGATGTACCCGGCGACCTGGCCACGGTCATCGCCTCCGGCCCCACCGTGGCCGACCCGAGCACCTCGGCCGAAGCGCTGGCGATCCTCAAGCGTTACAACATCGAAGCCCCGGCGGCAGTCACCGCCTGGCTGAACAACCCGGCGTCGGAAACCGTCAAGGCCGACGACCCGGCGCTGGCCCGCAGTCATTTCCAGTTGATCGCCCGTCCCCAGCAGTCGTTGGAAGCCGCAGCGGTCAAAGCCCGCCAGGCCGGCTTCAGCCCGCTGATTCTTGGCGACCTGGAAGGCGAATCGCGGGAAGTGGCCAAGGTTCACGCCGGCATCGCCCGGCAGATCGTCCTGCACGGCCAGCCGCTATCGCCGCCCTGCGTGATCCTCTCCGGCGGCGAGACCACCGTCACCGTGCGCGGCAATGGCCGTGGCGGGCGCAACGCTGAGTTCCTGCTGAGCCTGACCGAAAGCCTCAAGGGCTTGCCCGGGGTCTACGCCCTGGCCGGTGACACCGACGGCATCGACGGTTCGGAAGACAACGCCGGTGCCCTGATGACTCCGGACAGCTACGCCCGTGCCGCGGCCCTGGGCCTGTCGGCCAGCGACGAACTGGACAACAACAATGGCTATGGCTACTTCGCCGCGCTCGATGCCCTGATCGTCACCGAGCCGACGCGGACCAACGTCAACGATTTTCGCGCCATTCTGATCCTTGAGAGTGCCAAACCATGACGCCTGATAAAAAAGTCAAAATCCTCGCGACCCTCGGGCCTGCCATCAAGGGTATCGACGACATCCGCCAGCTGGTCGAGTCCGGAGTCAACATCTTCCGCCTCAATTTCAGCCACGGCGAACACGAAGACCACGCCCTGCGCTACCAGTGGATCCGCGAAGTAGAGAGCCAGCTCAACTACCCGCTGGGGATCCTCATGGACCTGCAAGGGCCGAAGCTGCGGGTTGGCCGTTTCGCTGAAGGCAAGGTCCAGCTGCAACGTGGCCAGGCCCTGCGCCTGGACCTCGACAGCACCCCTGGCACGGCCGAGCGGGTCAACCTGCCGCACCCGGAAATCATCGCCGCACTGGAACCGGGCATGGACCTGCTGCTCGATGACGGCAAGCTGCGCCTGCGGGTGACCGCCAAGCACAGCGACGCGATCGAGACCGAAGTGCTCAACGGCGGCGAGCTGTCCGACCGTAAAGGCGTCAACGTGCCGCAAGCGGTGCTGGACTTGAGCCCGCTGACCGCCAAGGATCGCCGCGACCTGACCTTCGGCCTGGAGCTGGGTGTCGACTGGGTAGCGTTGTCGTTCGTGCAGCGTCCGGAAGACATCGTCGAAGCGCGCCAGCTGATCGGTGACCGCGCCTACCTGATGGCCAAGATCGAGAAGCCGTCGGCCGTTACCCAACTGCGGGCGATTGCCGAACTCAGCGACGCGATCATGGTTGCCCGTGGTGACCTGGGCGTGGAAGTACCCGCCGAAAGCGTGCCGCAGATCCAGAAGAGCATCATCGACACCTGCCGCGAGCTGGGCAAACCCGTGGTCGTTGCCACGCAGATGCTCGAATCGATGCGCTTCTCGCCCGCCCCGACCCGTGCCGAAGTCACCGACGTGGCCAACGCCGTGGCCGAAGGTGCCGATGCGGTGATGCTCTCGGCCGAGACCGCCTCCGGTGACTACCCGCTCGAAGCCGTGCAGATGATGAGCAAGATCATCCGCCAGGTTGAAAACGGCCCGGACTATCAGGCGCAACTCGACGTTGGCCGTCCCAAGGCGGAAGCGACCGTCTCCGATGCGATCAGCTGCGCGATCCGCCGGATCAGCGGCATCCTGCCGGTGGCGGTGCTGGTCAACTACAGCGAGTCGGGGGCTTCGACCCTGCGTGCTGCACGCGAGCGGCCACGGGCACCGATCCTCAACCTGACCCCCAACCTGTCCACCGCCCGTCGCCTGAGTGTGGCCTGGGGTGTGCACTCGGTGGTCAATGATCGCCTGCGTCAGGTCGATGAAATCTGCTCCACCGCGCTGGAAATCGCCCAGGCCCAAGGCATGGCCAGCCGTGGCGATACCCTGTTGATCACCGCCGGTGTGCCTTTTGGCAAGCCGGGATCGACTAACACGCTGCGGATTGAAACCTTGATCTGATGTAAACCCCATCGCTGGCAAAGCCAGCTCCCACAGGTACTGCAGGCACTGCACCTTGTGGGAGCCGGCCTTGCCGGCGATGAGGCCAGAGCGGCCAACACACACTCATGTGGGAAAACCCGGCCCAAAGAGGCTCCCCCACTCCACATCAACCCAGACTGCCCCCATGTACACCAAGAATTTCGTCAACCCGTGCCCGGACTGGGCCACGGCCTTGCTCAACGGCTTCAGCCAGGTCCTGCTGCAGCGCAATCCGCTGTGCGGCCTGTTGTGCCTGCTGGCCATCACCCTGACTGCCCCCGATCTGGTCGGCGGAGCTCTGCTCGGTGCCCTTGCCGGTCTGCTCACCGCCCAGCGCCGCGGCTACAACCGCACCGACCGCCAGGCTGGCCTGTACAGCTACAACGGCGTGCTGATCGGCCTGCTGCTCAGCTATGCCCTGCCCTGGTCGGCGATTCTGCCGCCACTGATCATCGCCGCCGGTGGCCTGAGCAGCATGCTCGTGCACCAGTGGCTCAAACGCGCCAGCTCCAACCTGCTGCTCCCGGCTTACACCGCACCGTTCGTATTGATCGGCTGGGCCGTGCTGGCAGTCAATGAACCTGGCGCCAGCGCCTCCACTTCGATCGAGCCCAACGCGCTCTATGCCCTGGCGCGCGGGCTGGGCCAGATCTTCCTGCTCGACAACCCGCTGGCCGGCCTGCTGATCGCCATCGGCCTGTTGATCGCCAACCGCTATGCCGCGGCCTGGGCATTGCTCGGCGCGGCGCTGGGCGGCAGCGTCGCGCTGCTCGGCGGCGAAGCCAATGCTGCGTATGCCGGCCTCTACGGCTTCAACGCCGCACTCGCCGCCCTGGCCTTCAGCCAGACCCGCAAACAACCCTGGCTGCCGTTGCTGGCGATGATCCTGGCAATCATCCTGCAACCGCTGGTTGCGCAACTGCCGGTACCCGGCCTGACCGCACCGTTCATCTTCGCCTGCTGGCTGGTGCTGATCGGCCAGCGCCTGCTGCGCCAACCGCTTGCCCGCCGTGCCGGTCGCTTGCATAGCTGAGGCGCTGCCCCTAGGCTCAGCTCCATCGTGAAATGGAGCTGAGCATGGATACCCCTTCGAGCTGGCGTGAGCGGCTCTACGTCATCGTTTTTCAAACCGACACCGTCGCCGGCCGACGCTTTGACAGCATCCTGCTGCTGATCATCCTCGCCAGCCTGATCATTGTGATCATGGACAGCATCGACGAGGTCCACCAGAACTACGCCGGGCTGCTGGCGATGATCGAGTGGGGCTTTACCGCGATCTTTCTCGCCGAGTACCTGGTGCGCCTGTACTGCTCACCCAAGCCGCTGCGCTATGCCTTCAGCTTCTACGGCCTGGTCGACCTGCTGGCGATCGTGCCGGGGATCATTGCCTTGTACTACAGCGACGCCCAGTACCTGCTGATCATCCGGGTGATCCGCATGTTGCGGATCTTTCGCGTGCTCAAGCTCAGCCCCTATCTCAAGCAGGCGCATTACCTGCTTGAGGCACTGCGCGGCAGCAAGCAGAAAATCATTGTCTTTCTGGTCAGTGTCTCGACCCTGGTAACGGTGTTCGGCACCCTGATGTATGTGGTCGAAGGCCCCGAGCATGGCTTTACCAGCATCCCCAAAGGGATCTACTGGGCGATTGTCACCCTGACCACGGTCGGCTTCGGCGACATCGTGCCGAAAACCCCGCTTGGCCAGGTGATTTCTTCGATGGTGATGATCACCGGTTACTCGATCATTGCCGTGCCCACCGGGATCTTCACCGCTGAACTGGCCAATGCCATGCGCGGCGAACAGCTCAAGCACGACTGTCCGGTATGCCGCAAAGGCCACCATGAGCACGGCGCAGCCTTCTGTTCACGCTGTGGCAATGCACTTTTCAAGAAAATGGAATAAGCAAAGTACTTTTTAATCTTTTTAGTGCCAAAGGGCCAACCGCTATAGTCGCTGCCATGATGCCTTCAACACCAATTCGAACAAGGAATGCGCAGTGAAAAAACTCTTCAGTGCCTCGCTTCTGGCCGCCGGCCTGGCCCTCGGCTCGTTGGCACACGCCGCGCCAGCACCGTTGCTGAACGTCTCCTATGACGTGATGCGCGACTTCTACAAGGACTACAACGCCGCCTTCCAGAAGCACTGGGAAGCCGAGCACAAAGAGAAAATCACTGTACAGATGTCCTTCGGCGGTTCGAGCAAGCAGGCGCGCTCGGTGATCGATGGTCTGCCCGCGGATGTCATCACCATGAACATGGCCACCGACATCAATGCCCTGGCCGACAACGGCAAGCTGGTACCGGACAACTGGGTCACCCGCCTGCCGAACAACAGCGCACCGTTCACCTCGGCTACCGTGTTCATCGTCCGCAAGGGCAACCCCAAGACCCTCAAAGACTGGCCTGATCTGCTCAAGGACGGCGTCCAGGTCATCGTCCCGAACCCGAAAACCTCCGGTAACGGCCGCTACACCTACCTCTCGGCCTGGGGTTATGTGCTGAAGAACGGCGGTGACGAGAACAAGGCCAAGGATTTTGTCGGCAAGCTGTTCAAACAGGCGCCGGTGCTCGATACCGGTGGCCGTGCCGCCACCACCACCTTCATGACCAACCAGATCGGCGACGTGCTGGTAACCTTCGAGAACGAAGCAGAAATGATCGCCCGCGAGTTCGGCCGCGATCAATTCGAGGTGATCTACCCGAGCGTCTCCGCTGAAGCCGAGCCACCGGTGAGCGTGGTCGACAAAGTGGTGGAGAAAAAAGGCAGCCGCGCAACCGCCGAGGAATACCTGAAATACCTGTGGTCGCCAGAGGCCCAGGAAATTGCCGCCAACAACTACCTGCGCCCGCGTGATCCGGCGGTACTGGCCAAGTACACCGACCGTTTCCCGAAAGTCGATTTCCTCTCGGTAGAGAAGACCTTCGGTGACTGGCGCACCGTGCAGAAGACCCACTTCAACGACGGTGGCGTGTTCGACCAGATCTACACCGGGCAGTAACGCTTAGTTGACTGTGGGAGCTGGCCTTGCCAGCGATGCAGACGCCGCGCAACCCCTGACACTGCAGCGATCTCATCGCCGGCAAGGCCGGCTCCCACAAGTAAGTGCATATCCACCCAAGCTCCCCTCTTCTACACGTTCATTGACTACCCTTTCCGTCATTCACGGTTCAAGGAGTATCCAGTGACCCGATCCCTGTTCGCGCTCCTGCTCGGTTGTCTGCTGAGCCTCCAGCTGGCAACCGCCGCCCCCTTGCTGCCCGCTGCGGCAAAGTCGACAGAGCCTGCCGAGCCTGTGGTTCAGGGCGGCCTGCTCGGCGCAATTGCCGATGGCCTGGACGACGTCAGCCAGGAACTGGATGTCGACAACCACCTGATCGATAACTGGCGCCTGCGCGCCGATCGCGCCGCCGATGAAGTCGATCAACTGGTCAGCCAGCCCTCAGGGCTCAGCTCCCTGGAACTGTGGACCGACTTCGCCCTGCTGACGATCACCTGGCTGCTCGCCTTTGCCCTGCTCACCAACGGCGGCCGCCTGCTGGCAGGCAAGAGCAGCCATTCACGTCTGCTACGCGCGCGACCACGCCCCAGCCGTGTGGTCAAATATCTGCTGGTTTACACCCTGCCAGCCCTGGCCAGCCTGATCATCACCCTCTACGTCAGTCATTTCCTCGTGCTCTCTGCCGGTCGTGCCCTGGGCATGAGTCTGGCCTACGCGACCAGCAGCGGTATTTTCTCGACCTCGATCATCCTTTGCCTGATCACCCTGTTCGACACCGGGCATAAACGCACGGCAGTGCGGATCATTCGCCGGGTGGCGCCGCGGCCATTGTTTCTGATCGGCTTTCTCGCCGCCTGGAGCGATGCCCTGACCAGCCCGCAGATCGCCCGGCACCTGGGCGGCAACATCACCAGCAGCGTCGCTGCCGTGACCGGATTGCTGGCCACCCTGGCGTTTGCCGTGCTGGTGCTCAGGCTACGCCGCCCGGTGGCGCACCTGATCCGTAACCGCGCCTTGCCCGACCGCCTGCAGCACCGTGCCGTGCAGGAAACCCTGCGAATCTTCTCGGCCCTGTGGTTCCTGCCGATCCTGATGATGATCCTGGTCTCGGCCATCCACTTGATCGGCGCCGGCGAAGAGAGCCAGCGCGCTCTGCAAAAGGCCTTGCTGACCTCGATCCTGCTGATCGGCACGGTGTTTCTCAGCACCGTGTTCCAGCACATGTTCAAACACCAGGAGCAAGAGGATGCCAGACAGCGCCTGCGCCCCTACAAGGAGCTGTTGCGCAACCTGGCCCGCGCGCTGCTGCGCATCGCCATCGCGGTGGCCTTCATCGTACTGCTGGGGCGCATCTGGGGCTTTTCGGTGCTCGACTTCGCCCTGCGCAACAGCCTCGGCCGCGCCATCAGCGACTCGTTGAGCAGCATCGGCCTGATCCTGCTGGTGACCTGGCTGCTCTGGGTGGTGATCGACACCGCTATCCAGGAGGCGCTCAAGCCCACGGTCGGACGCCGTGCGGCACGCCAGCCCAGCACGCGGGTGCGGACCATCCTGCCGATGCTGCGCAACGCGATCAAGATCATCCTGGTGGTGATCTGCACCATCACCACCATGGCCAACCTGGGCATCAACGTGGCTCCGTTGCTGGCCGGTGCCGGGGTGGTTGGCCTGGCGATCGGCTTCGGCTCCCAGCAACTGGTGCAGGACGTGATCACCGGGCTGTTCATCCTCATCGAAGACACCATCGCCATCGGCGACTGGGTGGTGCTCGACTCCGGTCACGCCGGCACCGTCGAAAGCCTGACCATCCGCACCTTGCGCCTGCGCGACGCTAAAGGCTTCGTGCACTCGGTGCCGTTCGGCCAGATCAAGGCGGTCACCAACCAGTCCCGGCAATTTGCCTATGCGTTTTTCTCGGTGCAGTTCAGCTATGAGACCGACATCGACAGCGCCTTGAAGCTGATCCGCGAAGTCGGCCACTCGATCAGCGAAGACCCGATGCTGCGCCACAGTCTGCAAGGGCCCTTGCAGGTGTTCGGGGTCGACAGCATGAACCTCAATGGCATCACCCTGACCGCACAGTTCCGTACCACCTCGGGCGGGCAATATGCGGTCAACCGCGCCTTCAACGAGCGCCTGAAAAAGCGCGTTGACCAGACCGATGATGTGAGCTTTGCCCAGTACAATCCACCGCCCTCGCGTGTCGGTGACGGGCAAGCCTGATTCGACTTTCTAGCCCCCTGAGATCGGTGATAAAGTCGCGGCCATGAACGCCTCTCCCGCCAACCGCCCGCTGATTGCCTGGACCCTGTACTTCAGCGTCCTGTTCAATCTGTTCGCCTGCGGTATCGGCCACGGGCAGATGGTCGGCCTGCAACTCAACGGTATCGGCGGCGCCTATTGTTCGGCCATGGGCAGCGCCGGGCCAACGCTGAAAAGTGACTTCAGCGACCAGTCGGTTTCTGGCTGGGACAGCATGCAAACCTGTCCGGTGTGCGCCGCCGCCGTGGTTTGTCTGGGCCTGGCGCTGGTCATTGGCTGGCTGCTGGCTGCCACCCGCACCCGACGCTATCACCGCGAACTGCGCAGCAAGGCGCCACCGCGCTATTGCTGGCCCGCCGCCAACCCTCGCGCCTCCCCGCTTCTGGCTTGAACCCTGCGGCAGCCTGCGTGGCTGCCGGTAACCGGCCTTTTTGCCGCACCTGTGTGACAGGCGCCGCTGGCCGCTGGCTCAATTTCCAGAGTTTGCTCCATGCCCTACTCCTATCGCTTTTCCGGTTGCGCGGCGCTGCTGTGCGCGCTGTCCTTCAATGCCTCGGCCGAAGCGCCGCTGACCCTGCCCGACCTGCGCATCGATGGCCGCGCAGATGCCGACGACGGCGTGTTGCTCGATACCCCCTCGCAGACCGGCTCACGCCTGGGCCTGACCCCACGGGAAACCCCGGCATCGGTCAATATCGTCAACCGCCAGCAGATCGAACAACGCGGCGCCCAGACCACCCAGGACATGCTCGCCGGGGTACCGGGCATGACCGCCGCCTCGCCACCGGGCTCGGCAGGGTCGGTGGCCTACCGCGGTTTTTCCGGGGCGCAGATCACCCAACTGTTCAACGGCATCAGCGTGCAGTACGACTCGATTGCCGCGCGCCCGGTGGACAGTTGGATCTATGACCGCGTCGAAGCCATCGGCGGGCCTTCAAGCTTTCTGTTCGGCGCCGGCGCCGTCGGTGGCTCGATCAACTACATCACCAAGCTGGCCAGCCGCGACGAGAACTTCAACGAAGGCCGCATCAAGTACGGTTCCTACGACAGCAGCGAAACCTCGTTCGGCTTCAACCATGCCCTCAATGACGGCGACGGCATCCGTAACTATGCCCGCCTGGACTTCAGTCATACCCACAGCAATGGCTACGTAGACCGTGAAGAGCGCGACGCCTGGAGTGTGGCCTTCTCGCTGCTGACCGACATCAACGACCAGCTGTCGCACACCCTGGCCCTGGAATACCAGAACGAAAGCATCGACAGCCCCTATTGGGGCAGCCCGGTACTCAACCCGCTGGGTGGCGAAATGAAGGTCGACGAAAGCCGCCGCTTCGAAAACTACAACGTCGAGGACGGCCGCTACGAACAACGCGTGCGCTGGCTGCGCTCGATCACCGAGTACCGCTTCAACGACGACACTTCGCTGCGCAACACGCTCTACCACTACAACACCGAGCGAAACTTCCGCAACCTCGAGACCTACGCCTACAACGCCGACAACAGTCAGGTCAAACGCTCCAACGCGCTGTTGCAGCGCCATGACCAGGAGCTCAACGGCAACCGTATCGAACTGCTGCACCAAGGCCAGTTGTTCGGCATGAACAGCCAGTGGTCGAGCGGCGTCGACTACAGCCACAACGTGCAGATGAACTACCCGCGCTCGGTCACCGGGGTGTTCGACAGCGTCGACCCGGCGAACTTCGAGCCCGGTCATTTCTACGACCTCAAAGGCATGGTCCCCGGCTACCAGAAGAACCGCCAGAACACCGTCGACACCTGGGCCGCCTTCCTTGAAAACCGCCTGCAACTGACCGATCGCCTGTCACTGCTGACCGGCCTGCGCCACGACCATATCGACCTGCAGGTCCACAACTACCGCACTGTCGACGCCAACAATCCGCGCGACTTCAAGCGCATCTACGAACCCACCACCGGACGTGTTGGCCTGGTCTACGAGCTGACGCCGGCGGCCAACGTCTACGTGCAATACAGCACCGCCGCCGACCCGCCCGCCGGCATCCTCACCACCGCAACGTTCGCCCAGGTGCGCGACTTTGACCTGAGCACCGGCAAACAGGTTGAGGTGGGCAGCAAGTTCAGCTTCCTCGACGGCCGTGGCGCTGCCACTGTTGCCGCCTACCACATCGAGCGCAAGAACCTGGCCACCGCCGACCCGGCCAACCCCGGCGTCACCCAGCCGGTGGGCAAGCAATCGTCACGCGGCATCGAACTGGCCGCCTCCCTGCGCGTCACCCCGCAACTGCTGGCCGAGGGCAACTTCGCCTATGTCGATGCCCAGTACGACGAGTTCAATGAAAACGTCGGCGGCACCAGCGTCTCGCGCAAGGGCAATACCCCGACCAACATCCCCGAGCGGGTCGCCAACCTGTGGCTGACCTACGACATCGACCCCAGCTGGCAAGTGGGCGGCGATAGCCGCTACGTGTCATCGGTGTATGCCGATGCGGCCAACACCCGTTATGCACCGGCCTACACCGTCTTCGGTGCCTTCGTTGGCTACAAGGTCGATGCCGACACCCGCATCAGCGCCCGGGTGCGCAACCTGACCGACGAGGTGTACGCGCGCTGGACCAGTTCGAGCATGCTCTACCTCGGTGCGCCGCGGACCCTGGAACTGGCCGTGCAGACACGTTTCTAGGACGCCGACGATGAAACGATACCTGTACCTGTGGCACCGCTGGCTGGGCATCGGCCTGTGTCTGTTCATGGCCCTGTGGTTTTTCTCGGGCGTGGTCATGCTCTATGTCGGCTATCCCAAGCTGACACCGCGAGAGCACCTGAGCCATCTGCCGGTGCTCAGCCTGCAGGACTGCTGCGTCGACCTGAGCGTCGCGCTGGCCGCAGCCGATCCGCAGCGAGCCCCCGCCAGCATTCGCCTCAGTACCGTGGCGGGTGAGCCGCGCTACCTGTTCAGCTATCCGGGCCGCAGCAATGTCGCGGTGGATGCCCGCACGGGCCAGCGCGTAGGCTTCACCGACCGCGATTGGGCCCTGGCCGCCGCTCGCCAGTACGATCCATTGGCAGCAGCGGTTTATCGGGGGCCGGTGCAGGAAGACCTCTGGAGCCATTCCCGGGCGCTGGATGCCGACCGGCCGTTGCAGCGGGTACAGCTTGCCGATGCCGACGGCACCCTGTTGTACATCTCGGGGCAAACCGGCGCAGTGGTCCGCGATGCCCGCGCGCTGGAACGCGGCTGGAACCTGGTCGGCGCCTGGCTGCACTGGCTGTACCCGCTGCGTGGCATCGGCGTGGATGGCTGGTGGAGCAATCTGCTGATCTACCTGTCGCTGACGGCCACGCTCATGGCGGTGCTTGGGGCGGTGATCGGTGTGCTGCGCTGGCGCATCAGCAAACCCTACCGCAGCGGCTCGCGTTCGCCCTATCGGGGGTTTGCCCGCTGGCACCATATCGGTGGTTTGCTGTTTGGTGTGCTGGCGATCACCTGGATCTTCAGTGGCTTGATGTCGATGAATCCCTGGCGGATTTTCAGCAGTTCAACACCACTGGACACCGCGGCGTATCAAGGCGGGCCGTTGCAGGCCCAGGCCTTTCCGATTTCCGCGGCCCGGGCGCTTTCACGGTTTGCCGATGAAGGGTTGGTGGCGCGGGAGCTGGAGTGGCGTCTGGTCGGTGGTGAGGGTTATCTGATCGGGCATGACGGTGGTGGTCGTACCCGGGTGCTGTCGATGGTCGACGGGCAGGTGCATAACCGCTTGCCGAGGGAGGTGCTGGAACGCGCTGCGCAGGCGATTTTGCCGCAAGGGCGGATGCTCAGTGAGCTACTCGATAGCTACGACTTTTACTATTACGCACGGGCTGAGCAGAGCATGCTCGGGCATCTGGAAAAGCGTTTGCCGGTGTTGCGGGTGCGCTTTGATGATCCGCAACAGACCTGGTTGCATCTGGATCTGTACACCGGGGAGATGCTTGGTGTGCTCGATCAACCCAAGCGGGTATCACGCTGGTTGTTTGCCTTGTTGCATAGCTGGGACTGGTTGCCGTTGCTGCAGCGGCGGCCGGTTTGGGATATCTGGATGATCGTCTTCAGCGTTGGAGGGCTGATTCTCAGCGTCAGTGGGGTGGTGTTGGGATGGCGGCGATTGCGTAAGTAGTTGAGTTTTTTTGGGGGGGCGTTGGATTTTTTGAGCTGATCCATTTGCCATGGCGGCTTTGAGTCACCTTTCCGCCCTTACGGCGGGTCCCTTTGGCAAACGCCCCAAAGGAACACAAAGGGCTTGCCCCACCAGGGGCCCTACGCTGCGCTTCGGGTCCCCTCGCTGCGGCGTCGCTACGGGGTATCGCGAGCTACGAGTTGCAAGCAACTCTACGCTTCGCGACTTCGGCTACGCCGAAGGTGCTGCGCACTCACCCCTTCGCAACGCCTCCGCTCGGCCCTTCTGGTTAACGGGGCAGTAGATCAAGATCAAGAGCACAATTCGCTTCGCTCTTGCTTGATCGGGTTGTACCGACCAGCTTGATGGCTACCGCTCCGAGAAGTGGCAGCTGAACCAATACAAAACGTAGCCCTCCACCAAAAGCAAGAGCGCAGCGAATTGTGCCTTTGATCTTGATCTGCTTTTGATCTTGATTTTGATCCACCGGCCCCGTTAACCAGTAGGGCCGAGTGGAGGTGTCGTGGAGGGGCTAGCGCGCAGCGCCTTCGGCGTAGCCGAAGTTGCGAAGCGTAGAGTTGCTTGCAACTCGTAGCTCGCAATGCCCCGTAACGACACCGGAAGGAGGGAACCCGAAGCGCAGCGTAGGGCCCCTGGTGGGGCAAGCCCTTTGCGTTACTTTGGGGCGTTTGCCAAAGTAACCCGCCGTAAGGGCGGAAAGGTGACTCAGCGCCACCACTGCCAATGGATATGCCCACAAACCGAGGGGCCTCATCGCGGGACAAGCCCGCTCCCACCCTAGCGGAACACCAGCGCCTTGAGCCCACCCTCGGGATCGTTATCGGGAAACTCCGGCGGGTTGGCCAAACGCTCGACAAACGCCAACCCCGGCGCCTCCTCAGCCATACCGTCAATCAAAAACCCAGGCCCGATGGCCGGATCATTGACACACGCCAACACCGTCCCACCCTCAGTCAACAACTCAGGCAACCGGCGCAAAATCTTGCGGTAATCCTGGGTCAACACAAAGCTGCCTTTCTGAAAGGTCGGCGGATCGATAATGATCAGATCATAAGGCCCGGACTTACGCACCTTGCCCCACGATTTGAACAACTCATGCCCGAGAAAACTCACCCGCCCCAGGTCATGACCATTGAGCCGATGATTATCCCGCCCGCGGCTCAACGCCGAACGCGCCATATCCAGATTGACCACCTGCTCGGCACCACCGGCAATCGCTGCCACCGAAAACCCACAGGTATAGGCAAACAGATTCAACACCCGCTTGCCCGCCGCCTGCTCACGCACCCAGCGCCGTCCGTAGCGCATGTCGAGAAACAACCCGGTGTTCTGCTTCAAGCCAAGATCGAGCTGATAGCGCAAACCGTCTTCATCAATCAGCCAGTGCTCACTCGGTGAGCCCAGCAGCCACTGCCCGGGACTGTCGGGCAGGTAGCGATGCTGGATCAGCATGGCCTGCCCACTCCAGCATGGCGCCTCGGCCAGCGCCAACAGCATCTGCTCCAGCTCCGGCAATTGACCTTCCGGTGGCTCGCGAAACAGCGACACCAGCAGCACACCCTGCAACCAGTCCACGGTGATCTGCTCAAGCCCCGGCCAGCAGCGCCCGCGGCCATGAAACAGCCGGCGGGTTTCGGCCGGCGCTGGGTCAAGCGCCGTAAGCAGGTGTTGCTGGAGAGTGTCGATCACAGAAGTCATGGCCAGGTTCAATACAGGAAAGCCGCCTATTCTACCCTGACCACGCCCACTCGGTAGCGCAACCGGTACGCCACCCGAAACCACCGGGAGCATCTACACTGCCTATCCCACCCTCATCTGCTGGACAACCACCATGAGCGAAAAACCTAGCATTGTCCTGGTCCACGGCTTCTGGGGCGGCGCCGCCCACTGGAGCAAAGTCATTCTTGAATTGTCGCGCCTGGGTTACCGCGACTTGCATGCGGTGGAAATGCCCCTGACCTCGCTGGCCGATGATGCCGAACGCACACGCAAAATGGTCGCGTCGATTCCCGGCAAGGTCCTGCTGGTTGGTCACTCCTATGGCGGCGCGGTAATAACCCAGATGGGCAATCTGCCCAATGTCACCGGCCTGGTGTACATCGCCGCCTTCGCTCCTGACGATGGCGAAAGCCCAGGCAGCATTACCGGACAAAACCCGCCTGAGGCAGCCGCCAACCTGCAGCCGGATGCGGACGGCTACCTGTGGATCAAACCGGACAAACTCCACGAAAGCTTCTGCCAGGACCTGAGCAAGGACGAAGGGCTGGTCATGAGCGTGACCCAGAAAGCCCCGCTGGCCAGCACCTTCGGTGACACCATCAGCAACCCGGCGTGGAAGCACAAACCTACCTGGTATCAGCTCTCCACCCATGACCGGATGATCGCCCCGGCCAATCAGGAAATGATGTCCAAACGCATGAACCCGAAAGAAGTGCTGCGTCTGGACGCCAGCCACGCCTCGCTGGCCTCGCGGGCTGCCGAAGTGGCAGCGCTGATCGACCGCGCGGCGCTCAGTCCGGCTTGACCGCCGCAACCTTGACCGCTGGTTTGAACCACCAGCCTTGCTGCATACCGGCGGCGGCCAGCAGGATCGTCGCCACTCCCAGCCACTGCAGCGGCGCCAGGCGGTGGTCGAAGGCGAACCAGTCAACGAAGATCGCCGCGATCGGGTAGATGAACGACAACGCCCCGGTCAATGCGGTCGGCAGTTTCTGGATGGCACCGTACAGCAGCACATACATCACCCCGGTGTGAACGATCCCCAGCGTTACCAGCGAAGCCAGCGCACCGGCCTCGCTGGGCAGGCCCGAGGTGTTGGCCCAGGGCGCCAGCAAGAGGATGCCGGTGCACACCTGGATCAACGCAATCAGGTGCGGTGGCGTACCACTCAGACGTTTGATGATCAACGCCGCCACCGCATACAGGAACGCCGCGCCCAGGGCCAGGCCGATCCCCAACAGATAGTCATTGCCGCTGCCGCCCTGGCTGCCGTGAGCGCTGACAATCGCCAGCATCCCGGCAAACGACAGCGCCAGCCAGAACAGCTTCTGCACGGTGATCTTCTCATCGAGAAACACTGCTGCCAGCCCGACCAGCATGAACGGCTGGACGTTGTACACCGCCGTACCGATGGCAATCGAAGCCCGCGAGTAGGAGGCGAACAACAACACCCAGTTACCGACGATCGCCACCCCGCTGAGCACCGCCAGGGCGAAGGTGGCCAAGGTCAGAATACCGGGTTTGAGAAAGCCCATGGCCAGGCAGATCAACAGCAAGGTGCCAGCGCCAAACACACAGCGCCAGAACACCACATCCAGCACCGGTTGCCCGGACACCAGCACAAACCAGCCAATAGTCCCCGAGATCAGCATCGCGGCGACCATTTCCAGCGAACCACGGCGTATTGAACTGTCCATCACTCACCTCCTGAACGATGGCTAAATTATGCGAGCCTGGCGCTGTCTGCTCCAGTGGATTAAACAGGCTAAACTGCAAAGACACCTTTACTATCAAGGCAGATTCCGCAATCTGTCTAACGAGGCTGTGATGACCGACGATATCGACCAGTTGTTGATAAAGGCGCTGATGGAAGACTCGCGCCGCTCGCTCAAGGCCCTGGCGCAGCTCAGCGGTTTGTCTGCACCCAGCGTCAGCGAACGCCTGCGCCGCCTTGAGGAACGAGGAGTGCTCAAAGGCTATACGGTCGAAATCGACCCGCGCTGCTTTGGCTATCAGTTGCAGGCAATCGTGCGGGTGCGACCGTTGCCGGGGCAGTTGCAGGAAGTGGAGCGGCAGATCATGGCGATCCCCCAGTTCACCGAGTGCGACAAGGTCACCGGTGATGACTGCTTTATCGCCCGCCTCCACGTGCGCTCGATGGAAGAGCTGGATACGGTGCTGGACAAGCTCAACAGCCATGCCGAGACCAACACCGCAATCGTGAAAAAGACGCCGGTCAAACGCCGATTACCCCCTATGGCGTGATTCCCCCGGTGGGAGCGGGCTTGCCCCGCGATGCGATTTGTCTGACACACCGCAATCGCGGGGCAAGCCCGCTCCCACTCGCTTTTACTGCACCGGCTCACTCGACGGTTTGGCAATCAAACCCTTCAGTTCACTGGTCATCGGAAACTCCAGGTTCAACCCCTTGGGTGGGATCGGCTGCTCGAACCAGCGCTTGTAGATGCCGTCGATCCTGCCGCTGCGGTAGACATCCGCCAGCGCCTCGTTGACCGCTGCCAGCAGTTGGTCATCACCCTTGCGCACCATGCAGCTGTAGATCTCTTTCGACTGCGCTTCACCGACCACCACCCAGTCATGCGGATCGCGCGCCTTGGCCCGCTCGCCATAGAGCAGCGCGTCATCCATGTAGAACGCGGCGGCTCGACCGGACTGGAGCATCATGAACGCCTCGCCATGATCCTTGGCACTGATCACAAAGGCACCGAGGTTGTGCTCCAGGTTGTAGTTCTTCAGGTACTTCTCATTGGTGGTGCCCGCAGTGCTGACCACATTCTTGCCCTTCAGATCATCCAGCCCCTGGATGCCGCTGCCCTTCCTGGTCAACAGCTGGCCTTTGACGAAAATGAAGCCATAGGAGAAGTCCACCTGCTTCTGCCGCTCGGCGGTGACTCCGGTGGTCCCGCACTCCAGGTCGACCGTGCCGTTCTGCACCAGTGGAATCCGCGTCTGCGAGGTGACCAGGTTGTAGCGCACCTTCAACTGCGGCACCGCCAGCTTGCTCTGCAGATGCGCGACGATTTCGCCAGCGAGATCCACCGAGTAACCCATGGGCTTGCCGCTATGGTCACCGATGTAAGAAAAAGGAATGGAGGAATCCCGATAGCCCAGGGTGATGCTGCCCGAGTCGGCAATCTTCTTCAGGGTGCCGGAGAGTGGCGGCGTGTCGGCCAACGCCGAATGAGCAAACAATAGTGCCAGGGCAGCCAGTGTGGGTTTGAACATGACGAGCTCCTAGCCGCGCACGGCAATGACAGTGATTTCCACACGCACGCCGGGACGCGCCAGTTCAGCCTGCAAGGTGGTTCGGGTCGGTACGTGGCCCGGTACAAGCCAGGCCGACCAGACCTCGTTCATCGCCTCGAAATCCGCGGCGATGTCCTTGAGATAAATGGTCGCGCTGAGCAGCTGGCTTTTGTCGCTGCCCGCCTCGGCCAGCAAGGCATCGATCTTGCCCAGCACCTCGCGGGTCTGTTCACGGATATCGCGGGCCAGGGTCGGCACCTGGCCAGACAGGAACACCAGTTGCCCGAACAGGGCGGCAGCACTCAAGCGCTCATTACTGTGCAAACGGGTTATCGACATCGGGACACTCCTTGCGGTTGTTGTTTTTGTGAAGGTCAGGCGGCCCGGGGGGACAGCCCGTGCAAGTCGATCGACGGCGCACGGCCGGCGAGCAGTTCGGCCAGCAGTGCAGCGCTGGCACAAGCCAGGGTAAAGCCGAGGGCGCCATGACCGAGGTTGAGCCAGAGGTTGCGGTAGCGTGTCGCGCCCAGCAGGGGAACACCACTGGGCGTCGCCGGACGCATACCTGCCCACTCCCGGGCATGTGCGTAATCGGCGGCATCGGGCAAGGTTGCGACCGCCAGCTGGCGCATACTGGCCAGCCGCAGCGGGTCCAGGGACTCGTCGAAACCGACGATATCGACCATGGCGGCAACCCGCAGTTGATCCTCAAGGCGCGCATAGACGATCTTGCGGTCGTAGTCGGTGATGCTCACCTGCGGCGCCTGCTGCCCCGCCAGGATCGGCGCGGTGAGGCTGTAGCCCTTGAGCGGATAGACCGGCAGTTGCAGGCCCGGCAGACCAAGACTGGCGCTGCGGTGCCCGGCGCACAGCACCAGGCGCTCCACTGCCAGGTGCTGCTCACCCATCTCCAACCCCTGGATCATGCCGTCAGCATGGCGGATGGCGGTGACACGCTGACCGAGCATCAGCCGGCAGCGCCCGGAGGCCTGCAAGCGCTCGGCCAGGGCCAGGCAGAAGCGATGGCAATCGGCGACTTCTTCATCGGCGGTAAACACACCGCCAATGAACGGCGCATTGGCCAGTGCCGGCTCCAGTGCGGCGATTTCAGCGGCATCGAGCACCTGCTGCCCCTGCGGATCGAGGAGATGGCGGCGAGCCTGGGCGAAACTGGCCGGGTTACGGAAAGTCACCAGCTTGCCATTGCGCCGCCAGGCGAAATCATCCAGCCGGTCGACCTCACGCCACTGCGTCAGAATGCTCTGGCTATGCAGGGCCAGGCGCAACAAGTGGGCGGCATTGCTGCGGTTGACCGAAGTCCGGCAGGCAGCCATGAAGGCCCCCAACCAGCGCCACTGAGCCAGGTCCAGACGTGGCCGCAGCTTCAGCGGCGAGTCGCTGCGCAGCAACCAGCCCAAGGCCTGCAGCGGTACGCCGGCATCGGCCAGCGGCGACACATAGCGGTAGGACAACTGCCCGCCATTGGCAAAGCTGGTGCCCTCGGCCAGGCGCTCGCGCGCTTCGATCAGGTCCACTGCAAAGCCCTCGCGCACCAGGGCATAGGCTGTTGCCAGACCGATGACGCCCCCACCAATGACCGTTACCCGCTGTGCCATGTGCTTTCATCCGCAAATCCGAAGGCGTTCAGGTTAGGACCGATGACAACCGCCGGATAATGAATAAAGATGTACCGGCCATAAACAAAGGTTATGGGGTCAAGCATGCGTTTGCGTCACATCGAAGTGTTCCAGGCCATCCGCCAGACCGGCTCGATCAGCGGCGCGGCACAGCTGCTGCACGTCACCCAGCCTGCGGTGTCGAAGATTCTCCAGCACGCTGAAGCACAACTGGGTTTCCCGCTGTTCCTGCGAGTGCGTGGCAAGTTGCAGATCACCCCGGAGGCCCTGGCCCTGGAACGTGAGGTGGACAAAGTCAGCGACAGCGTCGAAGGCGTACGCCGCCTGGCCGCCAGCCTGCGCCGCCAGCCGGGCATCACCCTGCGCATCGGTGCCACGCCGGCACTGGCCCTGTCGTTGTTCCCAGCGGTGATCAGCCAGTGGGCGGAGCGTCATCCGCAGTCAGAATGCGAGCTGTCCAGTTACCACAGCCGCGAACTGGTGCAGCAGTTGTTGATGCGCGAAATCGATGTTGCCCTGACCTTGCGCCACCCCGAGCATCCCGGTCTGAATGTCCAGCCACTGGCCCATGGTGTGTTGGTGGCGCTGGCGCCGACAGGCTACTGGCGCGAAGAAAGCCAGGGGCTGCCGCTGACGGTCGACGCCCTGGCCGGTGCGACATTGATCGGCCTGAGCAGCAGCGACCCACTGGCGGCGCAGGTGAACAACTATCTGAAAAACCTTGAGCCGGCACCGCGCATCGGCATTCGGGTGCAGACCTACTCCCTGGCGCGGGCCATGGTCGAGGCAGGTGCCGGGCTGGCATTGATCGACCCGTTTACCGCCCTGGGTTCACAACACACCGTAGTGCGCCCCTTGAGTCCGCCACTGCCGATCACGTTGTATGCGCTGACCCGTGCCAACGAAAGTCATCCGCATGCGATGGAGGAGTTGCTGGGGCATTTCGCTACGCGTGCGCGGGAGCGGATCGCATCAGTCAGCAAGGGAGTGGGGCTCGAAAAGGCCCAGCCTAAGCAGGGCCTCATGTAGGCGCGGGAATCCAGGAGGGGCTTCTAATAGTGCGTCAGGTCACTCTTCTGTCGCATATTTTTTGCTGGTCACGAAGCTAGGTTCTCTCCAATTCGGACCTTTGATGGTATGACCGTTCTCCCCTGTGGCAAATACTCCATCTTCATAAAGCTTTTGAAACGTACTCACCAACTCACCATTGGCGATGACATCGAATTTATAGTCAACGTACAGCCGGTCAATACGTGGATAGGATGAATTCGGAATGAGTGCCGTCAGCACATCAGCTACCGACTCATTGAGGATAATGTCCTTGATGGTACTCATTGCGGTCTCTCCATTGCTTCTCTGTACTCCTGCTTGTCGCCAGCCTCTTTTGCCTCCGGAGTATAGAGGTGGCTTGACCGAACATATTTAGGTCTGAGAAAGTCCATGCAACCAGCCCTGATGAGTGCCCACCATTGGAAATGGTTGTTAAATGAAATTACTCGGACCAGGCAAGGGTTCGGCTATGCGCTTTCAATGGTTCTTTTCAAAGTCCAAGGAACGGTTCGAGGCGCCGGTGTGACTCAATATCAACTCGGGCAGGTGTGCGCGCCGTTATCCAGGCCTTGCTTGTAGTTGCGGCTAAGCAGACTGGCCTTGCCGTCGTGCCAGGTCAGGGTCAGGACATACAGCGAGTCAAAATCGCCGCCATCCCAATCCTCTGTAATCACTCGCTTCTCACCCAGGGCCTTGCCGGCCACGGTATTGATCAGTTCGGGCAGGTAACCGTGAGACCAGGCGGTGTAGACGGTGGCGTTGCGGTATTTGTCCTGCAGCAGTTCGTCGGCCAGTGCGCCGGTGTCGTTGGCGCCAAAGTCGATGTTCACCGGCAGGCCAAGCTTGATGGCGCTCGGGCTGATGGTCATCAACGGACGGATGTAGCTGTAGGCGTCGTCCTTGCTGCCTTCTTCAACGTGGCGAGACGGATTGGCGGCGAACACATAGTCGGCCTTGCCGAACTTCTCAGGGAGCAAAGTGGCCAGGTCAAGAGCGCGATTCAGGCCTTGGCAGTTAAGCTGGCCCAGACCTTCCCCCGGTTTTTCCGCATGGCGCAGGAACACCAGGGTCTGGATGCCGTCCACTGGCTCGGCGCGGCTTTCGACGGCCTCCACGGCCAGCAGCGTGACACCACCGAGCAGGGCCATAGAACACAAGGCATGGCGGTGGCGTTTGAACAGGGTCGACAACTTCATGGTGCGGGCTCTTTACGGCAAAAAGGGATAACGCTGGCCCGCGTATGACACGCCGCGGCCGAGGCCGCGGGTGATCCCTGTCTGTTGTTCCATCCGTGGAGCGGGCTAACTGAGAGTGCGAGAATCCCGTTTGGTTCGATCCCTGATTGCTCAACCCTGAGCACGAGTGACTTTAGTGCCGTGATGTTGCCGGATTAAGACAGGCGCCTGTCACTCGTCGCGGGTCAGGACTTGCAGCAACTCGATCTCGAACGTCAGGTTCGAATGTGGCGTGATCGCCCCCATGCTGCGCTCGCCATAAGCCAGGTGAGACGGCACCACCAGCTTGCGCTTGCCGCCGACCTTCATGCCCATCAGGCCCTGATCCCAGCCCTTGATGACCCGGCCGGTGCCGATCACACACTGGAACGGTTTGCCGCGATCGTAGGACGAGTCGAATTTCGTGCCGTCTTCCAGCCAGCCGGTGTACTGGGTGGTAATCAGCGCGCCCTTGACCGCTTCCTTGCCTTCGCCCAGCTGGATATCGATGATTTGCAGTTCGCTGCTCATGCGTGACCTCGTTGATGCATGTTTCGAGGCTGCCTTTTCTCAGGAATGCACGGGTTTGGCAAGGTTTGTCGGGCTGCCATGCTGACGCATCGACCAGCAAACGCCGCCGATCACCAGGAGGATTGCCGCAGCCTCCAGCAGGCTCGGCCCGCTTTGCCGCCAGATGAAGGCATAGAGCAAGGCAAACAGGGTTTCGAAGACGATCAGTTGGCCGCTCAAGGTCAACGGCATGCGTTTGGACGCGGCATTCCACAGCAGCGCCGCCAGCCACGAGCCAAAAACCGCGCAGCCCAGACTGTAGAGCCAGAACAGCCACCAGCGCTCGGCCGACGCCTGCACCTGCAGCTGTGACGGCTGCCACAAGGCGATTACCGCCACCAACACCAGGCTGAACACCCCGGTCATAACGCCGCACAACACCGACCACTGATGGCTGTCGAAATGCCCGCACTGTTTCAGATAACGGCTGTTGTTAACCGCGTACCAGGTCCAGCAGGCCAGAGCTGCCAGGGCGTAGAGCACACCCGCGACTTTGTCGCCCACCGCGCCCGGCTCAACGGCAAAGGTCTGCAGGTTGATACACAGCATCCCGGCAAGAATCAGCAACAGCGGCGCGAACAGTTGTTTGAGCGCTACCCCGCCGCTGTCATGGCGACCATAGAGGGTGATGGTCAGCGGCAACACACCGACAATCAGCGAAGCGGGCGCTACGCCAAGGCGCTGGATAGCCGCCACCAGGCAGATGAAATACAGCAGGTTG
>Ga0247821_10000124_pt1 | contig 43702 bp, 44 predicted proteins | sample 13C_Glycerol_Day_FD_192481 | JGI IMG/M metagenome (GOLD analysis project Ga0247821, IMG submission 192481) | Soil microbial communities from agricultural site in Penn Yan, New York, United States - 13C_Glycerol_Day14 | ecosystem: Environmental > Terrestrial > Soil > Agricultural land | place... | reverse complement strand
CGCTGCACCCTTGCTCCCGCGGGGGCGCGCCGAAGGGCCGTCCCTGGCCCTACGGCGCTCGCCGGCCATCCATGGCCGTCGCCCCACTACGCAAGGGTTCCACTCGGCCTCCTGAAGGGACAATTGATGGCGCCTGGAATATCGCGCGCAGAAGCAAGAGCAAAAGCAGAGCGAAGTTCAGACTCGACATTGCGCTTTTGCTTTTGCTGTTTATACATCGCCAGCCCAGACGACGCGATTCGTCCCTTCAGGAGGCTGAGCGGAGGTATTGCGTAGCCGGGTGCAGGCCATGGATGGCCTGCAAGCACCGCAGGGCCATGGATGGCCCTTCGGTGCGTCCCGGCGGGAGCAATGCCGGAGGGAAGGGACCCGTAGCGAAGCGTAGGGCCGGATGCAGGGACGCACGGTTTGCGCCACTTTGCCAAGACAAAGTGGCCCGCCGTAAGGGCGGAAAGGTGAATCAGCGCCACCTTGGCAAATGGATATGCTCGTAATTTTCAAAGCCAACAGTCGGGGGAAGTCACCGAGGCCAGGATTGCGACCGCTTCGCGGTCGATCGCAGCCTGGCGGCAGCGGCTACAGAGGCCGCTTTGGCCTTAAGTACAGCTCATATGGTCTGCGACAGGTACTCGAACAGGGTCTTGCACACGCCCGCGATATGCTCGTCGAGCAACCTTACCGCACGCTCGATATTGCGCTTTTGCTGTTCATACATCGCCAGCCTAGACGACGCGATTCGTCCCTTCAGGAGGCTGAGTGGAGGTATTGCGTAGCCGGGTGCAGGCCATGGATGGCCCTTCGGTGCGCCCCGGCGGGAGCAATGCCGTAAGGGCGGAACGGTGAGTTCGCGTCGCCGCCGCGAATGGATCAGCTCGCAATACGCCAAACCAAAGCATTGGTCCCACCCAATAGCCGCAACCGGTGCACCTCGGTAGGCCAGACGCCTCCGTGAGGCAGGTTTTACGACCGCTTCGCGGTCGATCGCAGCCTGGCGGCAGCGGCTACAGAGGCCGCTTTGGCCTTCAGTACGGCTCACCTGGTCTGCGGCAGATGCTCGAAGAGGGTCTTGCAGACACCAGCGATATGCTCGTCGAGCAACCTCACCGCACGCTCGACATCCTTGGCCCGACAGGCGTCAAGAATCTCCCGGTGTTCATGGTCGGCGCGTTCCTTGCCCGCCGACAGGCTCATCTGCATCCGCAAGTAACGCTCCAGCTTGTCGTTCACCGAACGGATCATGTTCACCAGGAACGGCCGCTGCGCCGGCTCGTACAGGCAAGCATGCAACTCCCAGTTGAGTTCGGCCCAGCGCCCGACGTCATTCTCGCCAACGAACTCCTGGCAGATCCGCTCGGCACGGGCAAAGGTCTCCTCGGTCATGTTCGGAATGGCCAGGCGCAACGCCTTGTCTTCGAGCAGCATCCGCACCTCGAACATCTGCGCCAGCTCAGGTTCCGACATGCGCGTAACCATCGCCCCGCGGTTGCGCTGGAACATCACCAGCCCTTCGGCCTCCAGGCGCTTGAGCGCCTCGCGCACGGGGATCTTGCTGACGTTGAACTGGCGGGCGATGTCGTCCTGGCGGATCGGCTCGTCTTCGGCGAAGTGCCCGGCGATGATCGCATCGCGCAGGTGACGGGTGATGATTTCCGAAGTCGAAGGCGTGTTGCCCAGGTCCGGGGCGTTGAGGCGGGGTACGGTCACGGTGGCATCGTCCGAAGCTATTTTTGGATATGGTATACGAATTTTTCCAGTCCCGGCGCTGCATATGCCCAAAGGCAGGTTTTAGGAGAGGGTTTTCCCCCGCGTAGCCGCTGCCGCCAGGCTGCGGCTACACAGAGAGGCAATCGAGCCCGGCCAGGCCGCTCTAGCGGATGAAATGCACTTTGCCGGTGTCGTCGTTGCCCATGTAGATGCCATAGACGCCGGCCTGGCGCTCTTCGATGTAGCGCTCGAGAATCTGCCGGATCGCCGGGTAGTAGATCTCGTCCCAGGGGATGTCCTCGGGGGCGAAGAAGCGGTAGTCGAGGGTTTCCGGACCGTACTGGCCGGTAACCTCCAGGGCGATGGCGCGGAAGATGATGTACACCTCGCTGATCTTCGGCACGCTGAAGATCGAGTAGGGCGAGATGATTTCGGCGCGCACGCCGCTTTCTTCCCAGACTTCGCGCAGGGCCGCCTCTTCGGTGGTCTCGCCGCTTTCCATGAAGCCGGCCGGCAAGGTCCAGGTACCGGGGCGCGGCGGGATGGCCCGCTGGCACAACAGGTACTTGCCGTCCTGTTCGATGATGCAGCCGGCGATCAGCTTGGGGTTCACATAATGGATGTAGCCACAAGCGCTGCACATCAGGCGCTCGTGGGTGTCGCCGCTGGGCCGTCCCTGGTGCAGCGCGGCAGTGCATTGCGGGCAATAGCGAGGGACGGCGGGCATGATCAGCGACCTATGCGGGGTTCTTTGAGGACGATGGGCGTGGCGATGTCACGCACCTTGCTGGTGTCGTCGTGCTTCTGGCGCAGGTAGTCCAGGGCCACCTTGGCCGCGGCGCGCACGTGGTCGACCGAGGCCTGGTGGGCGGCCAGCGGATCGCCGCTCTTGATCGCGGCGACGATCTTTTCCATTTCCTGGTTACTGGCCCCTCGGCGGTTTTCCTGGGACACCGAGGTGGCGCGCAGGTAGCTGATGCGCGCCTGCAGCTGGCGCAGCTGGGTGGCGGCGACATGGTTGCCGGAGCCTTCGAGCAGCACGTCGTAGAAGCCCTGTACCGAGTCGAGCACCTGTTGCAGTTCGCCTTCTTCCAGCGACTTGCGGTTCACTTCAAGGGCCTTTTCCAGGGCACGGATGTCCTTGGCCTTGGCGTTCAAGGTAAACAGCTGGACGATCAGCCCTTCGAGCACGCAGCGCAGCTCGTAGATGTCGCGGGCGTCTTCCAGGGTGATGATGGCCACGCGCGGGCCCTTGGCGTCGGCGAACTCCACCAGGCCCTCGGACTCCAGGTGACGCAGCGCCTCGCGCACCGAGGTGCGGCTGACGCCCAGGCGGTCGCACAGGTCGCGCTCGACCAGGCGGTCACCCGGCAGCAGCTGGAAGCTCATGATCGCCCCGCGCAGTTTGTCGAGCACGATTTCGCGCAGGGTTACAGGGTTGCGGTTGACCTTGAAGCTGTCGTCGAGGGGCTGGCGTTTCATCGTCTGTGCTCTGAAATTGGCTGTTGTCTTCACCGCCGCCGCGCACCCCGGTGCGCCGTTGCGGTGCCGAACAGCCAGTCGTTAACGGGTTGCCTGCGAGTCGGCCTCGGCGAACGCCTCGCGGGCCAGGCGGAAGCTGTCCACGGCCGCGGGCACGCCGCAGTAGATGCCGACTTGAAGCAGGATTTCGCGTATTTGCTCACGACTCAGACCGTTACGCAAGGCGCCGCGTATGTGCAGCTTGAGTTCGTGGGGGCGGTTGAGCGCGGAAATCATCGCCAGGTTGATCATGCTGCGCTCCTTGAGCGACAGGCCTTCGCGGCCCCAGACATGTCCCCAGCAGTATTCGGTGACCAGCTCCTGCAAGGGGCGGGTGAAGTCGTCGGCGTTGTCGATGGATTTTTGCACGTAGTCCTGGCCCAGCACCTGGGTGCGGATCTCAAGGCCTTTCTGGTACTTCTCGTTGCTCATGATCGGCTCCGAAAAAAAACGGGGGCCGCAACCGAGGTGTGGCGCACGGCCCCCTAAGGGAAATCAGGCCAGCGGCGGCAGGGCGCCGAGCTTGCCTTTGTGGTAGATCATCGGCGTGGCCGGCTGCTCGGGCAGGATCAGGTTCTTCACCGCGCCGACGATGATGGCGTGGTCGCCACCGTCGTACTCGCGCCACAGCTCGCACTCGATGATCGCCGTGGCATTGCCCAGCAGCGGGTTGCCCAGTTCGCTCAGGTGCCAGTCGATGCCTTTGGCCTTGTCCTTGCCCTTGCCGGCGAAAGCATAGGCCTCGGTGGTTTGTCCGGCGGCCAGCAGGTGAATGGCGAACTGCTTGCTGTCACGCAGCACCGGGTAGGTGTCGGAGGCGTAGTTGGGGCAGAACAGCACCAGCGCCGGGTCGATCGACAGCGCGCTGAAGGCGCTGGCGGTGATGCCGACGATGGCCCCGTCGGCGTCCAGGGTGGTGACCACCGTGACGCCGGAAGGGAAGGAGCCCATCACGTCTTTGTAAATGCCGGGTTCGATCATGACGCAGGTCTCCTAACGCATGACAAAGGGGTCGGGCATCGGTGCGGTCGAAAGGTTGATCCACACCGTCTTCAGTTCGGTGTAGGCCAGTACCGAGTCGATGCCGCTCTCGCGCCCGTAGCCGCTGTTCTTGAAACCGCCGATCGGCGCCATGGCCGAGACCGCGCGGTAGGTGTTGACCCAGATGATCCCCGAGCGCACGTCGCGGGCCAGGCGGTGGGCACGGCCCAGGTCGCGGGTCCAGATGCCGGCGGCCAGGCCGAATTGCGAGTCGTTGGCCATGGCCAGGGCCTCGGCCTCGGTCTTGAAGCGGATCACCGCCGCCACCGGGCCGAAGACTTCTTCTTGCATGATCTTCATCGAGTTGCTGTCGCATTCGAACAGGGTCGGCTCGTAGTACCAGCCGTCGCTGTCGACGTCGGCGCGCTTGCCGCCCAGGCGCAACGTGGCGCCTTCGGCCTTGGCCGCCGCCACCAGGCCTTCGACCACGGCCAATTGCTGGGCGGTGGCCATGGGGCCCATTTCGCTGCTGTCGTCCTGGGGGTTGCCGATCTTGATGCGCCTGGCCCGCTCGACCAGGCGCGCGACGAATTCGTCGTAGATCTCGTCCTGCACCAGCAGGCGCGAGCCGGCCACGCAGCTTTGCCCGGAGGCGGCATAGATGCCGGCCACCGCGCCGTTGATGGCGCTGTCCAGGTCGGCGTCGGCGAAGATGATGTTCGGCGACTTGCCGCCCAGCTCCAGCGACAGTTTGGCGAAGTTCTCGGCGCTGCTGCGCACCACATGGCGGGCGGTGGCGGCGCCGCCGGTGAAGGCGATCTTGCGCACCAGCGGGTGGCGGGTCAGGGCCGCTCCGGTGCTCGGGCCATAACCTGTGACGACGTTGACCACGCCCGGCGGGAAGCCGGCTTCCAGGGCCAGGCGCGCCAGCTCCAGGATGGTCGCCGAGGCATGCTCCGACGGCTTGATGACGATGGTGTTGCCGGCGGCCAGGGCCGGTGCCAGCTTGATCGCGGTCAGGTACAGCGGGCTGTTCCAGGGGATGATTGCGGCGACCACGCCGATCGGCTCGTGCACCGTGTAGGCGAACAGGTCGGGCTTGTCCAGCGGCAGGGTGCCGCCTTCGAGCTTGTCGGCAAGGCCTGCGGTGTAGTGGAAAAACTCCGGCAGGTAGCCGACCTGGCCGCGGGTTTCGCGGATCAGCTTGCCGTTGTCGCGGCTTTCCAGCTGGGCCAGGTGTTCCTTGTTGGCGCTGATCAAATCGCCCAGGCGGCGCAGCAGTTTGCCCCGGGCGGTGGCGGTCAGGCCGCGCCAGGCCGGGTTGTCGAAGGCGGCCTGGGCGGCCTGGACGGCGCGCTCGACATCCGCTTCATCGGCATCGGGCAATTGCGCCCAGGCCCGGGCGGTGGACGGGTCGAGGCTGTCGAAGGTCTTGCCGCTCTTTGCATCGAGCCACTGGCCGTCGATGCACATCTGAAATCGTACGAGAGTCATGCAACGATCCCCTTGGCTGAATCGGAGAGGGTTTTGGCGTCGCCGAGAAAGTCCAGCAGCATCTGGTTGACCAGGCGCGGCGACTCTACCGGCATCATATGCCGTTGTTCGGCCAGTACCACGCTGTGGGCGCCGGGTATGCGCCGGGCCAGTTGGCGGGTCATGTCCGGGGTCGAGCCCAGGTCCCATTCGCCGGTGGCGATCAGGGTCGGCACCTGGATGCTGCCCAGGTCGTCGGCGCGGTACATGTCCTGGGTGGCGAACAGTTCGTAGGTGGTCAGGTAGCCCTGCGGATCGTTGCTGGCCAGGGTCTGGCGGATGGCGGCGATCTGCGCCGGGTTGGCCGCCTGGTACTCGCGGCTGAACCAGCGCGCCAGGGCCGCCTCGGCATTGGCGTCCGGGCCGTGTTCGGCCGCCTGGGCGGTACGGGCGATGACCCCGGCGCGCTGCTCGGCGCTACGGTTGAACACGCTGTTGAGCACCACCAGCGCGGCCAGGCGCTGCGGGTAGTGCAGGGCGAAGGCGCGGGCCACCAGGCCGCCCATGGAGAAACCGATGATGGTCGCCTGGGGCAGCTGCAGGTGATCGAGCAGCTCGGCCAGTTGCGCGGCATAGCCGGGCAGGCCGCAACCTTGCTGCGGACGCGGGCTCTGGCCGTGGCCGAGCATGTCGTAGGCGATTACCCGGTAGTCGCTGGCCAGGCCAACGACCTGGCCGCCCCACATTTCTTTGTTCAGGCCCACGCCGTGGATCAGGACCACGGGCTGGCCTTGGCCGGTCGCCAGGTAACTGGTGCCGGCCGGGGTGCGTTCAGCAGCAGGCTGAATCATCGGTCGCTCCTAGGGCGTCGTTATTGTTATTGCGCTTTTTCAGCGGCCAGCTCTTCCAGGTCGATGTAGCGGTTGCCGATGCGCGGGTGCAGGCGGCCACCGTCGGCGCAGCCCAGGACCACGACGATCTCGTCGGCGCGCGGGGCGTCCTCGATCTGCATTTCCAGGGTGATGTAGTGCGAGCGCAGGCCTTCGTCGTCCTTGTGCATCATCGGGATCTGGATCGAGGTGCCCGGACCGCCGCGCTTGTTGGTGAAGCTCAGGTAGCTCTTGGCCTGGACCGCCTCGCGGTAGTGGTTGCCGAAGCGCAGGGTGTGGATCACCGCCGAGGCGTGCTCGATCTCGCCATCGGCGCCGACCACGGCGGCCTTGCCGTAGGCTTCGATCTTGTCGGCACCGCCGATGGCGGCGCACAGGCGCTCGACCATTTGTGCGCCCAAGTCCGAGCAGTTGGCGCGGATTTCAGGCTTGAGGTCTTCGACGAAGCCGCGGCCCAGCCACGGGTTCTTGATCACCACGGCCAGGCCGACCATGGTCACCGGCTTGTCGGTGGCCTTGCCCCCTTCGATAAAGGTTTCTTCGGCGTAGGTGACGATCTTGCGGATTTCGAAACTCATGGGCTGCTCCTGTGCAGGGGTGGTCTAGGTCTTGTTGTCTGATGGTATACCATAATACTTTGCATGCAAGCGCTTCCTGCAAATTTCTCTGCCAGGGCGACGTGTGGGGATGATCGGGGAGGGCGACCGCTGGGCGGTCGATCGCAGGCTTCGCCAGCTCCCACAGGGTGTCCCGGCATGGGGGGAAACCTCTGTAGGAGCTGGCGGAGCCTGCGATGGGCTTACTTGCGTGCTTCGAGTATCAGGTTGAACGGCGTTTCCGTAGCCCGCCTGAACGTCTTGAAGCCTGCTTCTTCAAATACAGCTCGCAACCGCGCTTCGCCGGCCTGCGCACCCAGGCCCAGGCCGACTTCCTGGGACAGCGAGTTGGGCGTGCAGATGAAGGTGGAGGCGGCGTAGAACAAGCGTCCCACCGGCGTGCTGTTGGCATCGAGGTTGTCACCGGCATAGGGCTCGACCAGCAGCACCGTGCCGTCGGCCTTGAGCGCCTTGTAGGCATGCCTGGCGGCGCCCACCGGGTCGCCCATGTCGTGCAGGCAGTCGAAGTAGCAGATCAGGTCGTAGTCATGGTCGGGAAAGTCCTTGGCGCTGGCCTTGACGAACTGCGTGCGCTCGCCCACGCCCGCTTCGGAGGCGCGCTGGTTGGCCACGGTGATCGAGGGCGCGTGGTAGTCATAGCCAATGAACGTTGATGCGGGAAAGGCCTGGGCCATGATCACCGTCGAGGCGCCATGACCACAGCCGACATCGGCGACCTTGGCCCCGGCCTTGAGCTTGTCGACCACGCCGGTCAGCGCCGGCAGCCACTGGCTGACCAGGTTGGCCTTGTAGCCAGGGCGAAAGAAGCGCTCGGTGCCGCTGAACATGCACGGGTGGTGATCGCCCCAGGCCAGGCCGCCATCGCCGCGCATGGCCGCGACCAGTTTGTCCTTGTCGTGGTAGAGGGCGGCGATCACCGAGGCGCCCCCGGCGGCGTACACCGGCGAATCTTCGATGGCCAGGGCCATGGCCTGTTCCTCGGGCAGGCGGAAGCGGCCCTCCTTGTGTTCCATGTAGCCCGACGCCGCCTGGGCGCTGAGCCATTCGCGCAGCAGGCGGGCATTGCAGCCGGTCTTTTGCGCCAGTTCTTCGGGGGTGACGAACTGACTGTCGGCCATGGCCCGGTACAAGCCCAGTTCATCGCCGAGGATCAGGTTGGCGAGCAGGGCGGCGGCGCCCATGTCGTTGACCAGCTTTCCCATGAAATCCTGTAGCTTGGCTTCGTCCATTGCGTGATCTCCTGCAAGAAGTCCAACGTCAACGGGGCCGCCGCAGCCAGCGACGGCCTCGGCCATTTGTAAGGGGGCAACCTATCAGTGTAGTTCAGCGGGCCTGGCCGGACGCGCGCTCGCGCAAAGCCTTGCTGACTTTTGCCTGGATCTCGTAGGCCGGCGCCTCGACGGTGTCGTAGTCGCGGGAGTAACGCCGGGCGAACTCGTCCACCCCCCATTGCTGGTACTGCTGCACATGATGCAACTCGTGGGCCCAGAGGGCGACGTTGTCCTGGGCGTCGGCCTCGTCGCGAAAGACGATGATGTCGATCAGGGTCACGGCGTTGACGTCGGGGTTTTGCAGCACGGCATTGGCACTGTCCAGGGCCTCTTGGTCGCCGACCTTGTAGCGCGCCGCATCCAGTACCTGGAAATCGTAATAGGGCTCGAGCTGGGCGCGGATGTGCAGCGGAATCGGCAGCAGCGTGCCGGCCGCCGCCTCGTTGCGTGCCTGCTGCAGGGCCATGGCCAGGGAACTGCTGGCCATGCGCCCCAGGTCATCGAGCACGGTGCGGGCCTCGCCTGGGTCGATCGGCGAGCAGATGCAGCCGCCCAGGCAAATCTCGTACTGGCCGGCGGGGCAGGCGGCGAGGGCGTTGAGCGGGAGGACAAGGGCAAGACCGAGCAGCAGCGTTTCAACGACTTTCATGCAAGGCCCCGGCGAGAAAATCACGGGAGGCCTTGAGCACGTGCTGCTGGCGCTCTTCGCTGGCCAGCATGCGCGCAATCACCAGCGCGCCCACGCACTGGCTGAGCAGCGCCCAGGCCAGGTCCGCATCGCCCAGGGTCCGCGCCCAGGCCTGTTGCAGGCTGCACAGCCAGTGTTCGGCCTCTTCGCGCACCGGCAACGGTGCCTGGGCAACCTCCGCGCCCAGGGCCGGGATGGCACAGCCGCCTTCGCGATTGTGCACGTGGGCCAGGGTCAGGTACTGGTCCAGGCAGCGGCTGAGCCGTTCACGGTCCATCGGTTGCTGGGCCATGGGGCTGTGGGACAGCTCGCGGCGCACGATCTCGGTGAACAGGTCGTCCTTGGACGGAAAATGGTTGTAGAAGGCCCCACCGGTCAGGCCGATGGCCTTCATCAACCCGGCCACGCCCGTGGCATTGAAGCCGCCGCGCTTGGCCAGGGCACCGCTGCTTTCCAGCAGTTTCTGCCGGGTCTGTTCCTTGTGATCGGTGGCGTAACGCACGCTGGCTGTCTCCGGTACACCTGCTTGACGAGGCCTGGATCATAGCATAGCGTTCGTTTAGTAAATGATCGTTTACCAATGGAGGCGATGGATGAACCCGAACAAGAAAGTGGTGCTGGTGGTGGGGGCCGGGGATGCGACCGGTGGTGCGATTGCAAAGCGCTTTGCCCGCGAAGGCTACATCGCCTGCGTGACCCGGCGCAGTGCCGACAAGTTGCAGCCGCTGGTGGACGAGATCCGCGCCGCCGGCGGTGAGGCGTATGGCTTCGGCTCCGATGCGCGCAAGGAAGAGGAGGTGGCGGCGCTGGTCGAGGAGATTGAAAGCAGCATCGGCCCGATCGAGGCCTTCGTGTTCAACATTGGCGCCAATGTGCCGTGCAGCATTCTTGAAGAAACCCCGCGCAAGTACTTCAAGATCTGGGAAATGGCCTGTTTCGCCGGCTTTTTGACCGCCCAGGCAGTGGCCCGGCGCATGGTCACCCGCGAACGCGGGACTATCCTGTTCACCGGTGCCACCGCCGGCTTGCGCGGCGCGGCCGGCTTTGCCGCGTTCGCCGGGGCCAAGCATGGTATTCGCGCCCTGGCCCAGAGCATGGCGCGGGAACTGGGCCCGCGTAACATCCATGTCGGCCATGTGGTGGTCGATGGCGCCATCGACACCGCCTTCATCCGCGACAGCTTCCCCGAGCGCTACGCCCTGAAGGATCAGGACGGCATCCTGGACCCGGCGCACATTGCCGACAGCTACTGGTTCCTGCATGCGCAGCCACGCGATGCCTGGACCTTCGAGCTCGACCTGCGGCCGTGGATGGAACGCTGGTAAATCCCTGACAACAACAAGAAAAGGACGCATTGCAATGAGCAAGACCGTTGAATTCTTCTTCGACCTGGGCAGTCCGGCCAGTTACCTGGCCTGGACCCAGCTACCGGCGCTGTGCGCCCGCCTTGACGCGCAACTGGTGTACCGGCCGATGCTGCTGGGCGGGGTGTTCCAGGCTACCGGCAACGCCTCGCCGGTGATGGTGCCGGCCAAGGCCCGGCATGTGTTCGTCGACATGCAGCGCTATGCCCGGCGTTATGGCGTGACCCTGGCCTTCCCGCCGGGTTTTCCGATCAACACCTTGAACCTGATGCGCGGCACCGTGGCGGTGCAGCAGTTCGCGCCGCAGCGCTTCGAGGCGTATCTGACCTGCGTGTTCCAGGCTCTGTGGGTACAGCAGCGCAACCTGGGCGATCTGGCGGAACTGGCATCTGTGCTGCAAGCGGCAGGCTTCGATGCCGAACAGTTTCAAGCCTGGACAGCCGATCCCGAGGTCAAGGCCGCCCTCAAGGCGGCCACCGACGAGGCGGTGCAACGCGGCGTATTTGGCGCGCCCACCTGCTTTGTCGGCGAGCAGATGTTCTTTGGCCAGGATCGCCTGGACTTCGTTGCCGAGGCCCTCGGCTAGGCAGGACAGTCAGGTGTAGCGCCATTATTTTCGCCAACTGTATGGCCTGGGCGTGGCAAGACTCCGTTAGTGTCGATACAGCCTTGAACCCGACGGATTGCCTGCCATGCTCAGCTCATTCGACCTGATTACCGCCTTCGTACTGTTTGCCTTCGTTTCCTCGATCACCCCGGGGCCCAACAACACCATGTTGCTGGCCTCCGGGGTGAACTTCGGCGTGCGCCGATCGATTCCCCATGCCGTGGGCATCAGCGTCGGCTTCATGGTCATGGTGCTGGCGGTGGGCTTTGGCCTGGGCGAGGTGTTCAAGGCCTATCCGCCGATCTATACCGTGCTGCGTTACGTGGGCGCCGCCTACCTGCTGTACCTGGCCTGGAAGATCGCCACGTCGGGGCCGCTGTCGGCGAGCAACCCCGAAAGCCGCAAGCCCCTGGGCTTCTGGGGCGCGGCGGCGTTCCAGTGGGTCAACCCCAAGGCCTGGGTCATGGCGGTGGGGGCGATCACCACCTACACGCCGGCCCAGGGTTATGTCACCAACGTGATCGTCATCGCCACGCTGTTCGCCCTGGTCAACCTGCCCAGCGTCTGGGTCTGGGTGATGTTCGGCAGCGCCTTGCGCAATGTATTGCAGAATCCGCGCTGGCTGATGCTGTTCAATGTCCTGATGGCCGCTTTGCTGGTGATATCCCTGTACCCGCTGCTCTTTGTAGAATCGGGGTTTTCCTGAAGATGAGTGCGCCGGCACATGCAGTTGATTCCCTGGTCCCATGACACGAGTGCTGGCTTCACCTTGCGCGGCTGGCGCTCACCCGCCAGCGGCAAACCGCTACTGCATTTCTTGCACGGCAACGGCTTTTGCAGCCTGACCTACCAACCCTTGCTGGCGCGCCTGGCCGAGCACTTCGACCTGTGGCTGTGTGATGTCCAGGGCCATGGCGACAGCGATCACGGTGGCCCGTTCCAGGGCTGGAACCGCACGGCGGAGCTGGCCGTCGAGGCCTTCGACGCCGGTCGCGGGGAGTACGCCGACGTGCCGCGCTTCGCCCTTGGCCACAGTTTTGGCGGCGTGCTCACGGCGCTGATGCTGGCGCGCCAGCCGCAGCTGTTCCAGCGTGCGGTGCTGCTCGACCCGGTGTTGTTCAGCCGCTCGATGATGGGCCTGATGGGCGCTGCCGCGCTGGTCGGCCTGCACCGTCGCCATGCCCTGGCGCGCAAGGCCGCCACCCGCCGCAGCCACTGGCCGGATCGCACGGCGGCGCGGGCCTCGCTTGAGGGCCGTGGCATTTTCAAGGGTTGGAGCGAGCCGGCGCTGCAATCCTATATCGAACATGCCATTGGCGAGTGTGGCGAAGGGGTGGTGCTCAAGTGCCGGCCGAGCAGGGAAGTGGAGATCTTCAGCTCCTTTCCCCGGCGCATGTGGGCTTCGCTGGGCAAGGTGCAGACCCCGAGCCTGGTGCTCTACGGCGAGACCACCTATCCGTTCGTGCCGCAGTCGGTGCAGCGTTGGGCCCAGGGTAATCGCCACGTTACCGCCAGCCAGGTGCCGGGTGGTCATTGCTTCATGCAGGAAGATCCGGCGGCATGCAGTCAGTGGATCCAGACCTTTTTGTGCAGTTAATCGTGTAGTTGACCACGTTGTTCCGCCAGGGGGCGGGCCCGGCAGCAATTTGGCAATCCTGGCGCCGACTCGGAGGCCAATAAAGGTACAATGCCATCATTGATTGCCAGCCTAACCCGGACCCAATGAACACTCGCATGACGCAACCGCTCGATACCCTGATCTGTTTTGCCACCCGCTGGGGCCCGCAATTTGGTGGAATCAACAGTTTTAACCATGACCTGTTGGGCGCGTTTGCCGCGCTGTATTACCGACAGGCGCGTACATGGTGCGTTGTGCTTTGGGCCAGTGAGCAGGACAAGGCCGATGCGAGGGCACAGCAGGTGTCACTCATCTCTCTCGGGTTGGAGGCAGAGAAGCAGTTTAGTGAAGGCCATGAACATTTGGTCTGGGCTGCATTGGCGGCAGAAGGGGTCGAGCCGAACGATCACTGTGTATGGTTAGGTCATGACCGCATCACGGGTGCAATCGCGCTGGCGGCGAAGGCACGAGGTGGACGCACGGCATTGATCCACCACATGAGCTACGAGCGATATGAGCCCTTCGCTGAAAATGCACAGAGGGCTCGGGCCAAGGAAGATGAGCAGCGGCAGTTGTTCGAAGCGGCCGACGTGGTGATGGCTGTCGGCCCGTTGTTGCGCGACGCCCTGTACGACATGCTCGATGATGAGACGATTCCGATGCTGGTGCCAGGTTTGGCGGAAATTACTGCCAAGCGTGAGCCCAAGACGCTCAAAGCTTTCTTGAGTGGGCGCCTTAGTGCGGATGCAAGCAAAATCAAACAGGCGCACCTGGGTGTTGCAGCATTTTCCCAGGCCATACGTCAGGCAGATGCGCAGGCAGAGATGCCCAACAAGTTTCAGGGCAAGAACGAGCCAAAGCTGTTGCTGCGTGGCGTTGACTTCGAGAACAGGACGCAGGGCTCAGGCGAAGGGGCCGAAGCTGAGTTGCGTCGTTATGCGCTGGAGCAAGCTGGACGCGTGGTTAACATCCACCCTCTGCCATTTACAGCGCAGCGGCAGGTTCTGTTCGATGACTTGCGTGGCTCGACAGTAGCGATGATGCCGTCATGGCACGAAGGCTTTGGCCTGGTCGCATGGGAAGCCATCGCCGCAGGTGTTCCACTGATCCTCAGCGTGAAAAGTGGCGCGTACAAGTTGCTCGAAGAGCTGGAGTACGGCGCCTATAAATCCTGGGTCACGACAATTGATGTCGAAGGCAGTGAGGAGGCACCTTATCACTCCAGTGGCGATGTGGAGCGGCTGTCCAAGGCGTTGACCTTGATTGCTCATGATCCTTCCAAACGTCACGATGCCGCGCGATTGCGAGAGAAGCTTTGCGGGTTGTACACGTGGGCACAGTGCGCTCAGTCCTGCGGGCACGCTTTGGGCTGGCCATTGCAGGAAGCGCTGGCAGCTGTTCAATCGAAGCGCATGCCAGAAGCACATACCCCGGCTATTGAAAGGATCGAATCCGATCTTGTTCAGACCTTGCCCGCCCTCGGGTTGCCACCGGCCAGTTGGCGGCCAAGGCAGGGTCTGAGTGATAGTCAATTATTGCGAGCCGAAGAGGCGATAGTGCCCTTCGATTCCAGTCGCGAACCCTTTTTGCTGACGCAGATGGAGTGGGTCGAAAAATCCGAGTATGACTTTCAAGTACGTCTGCTCTGTGGACCCGGTGGTGTTGGCAAGACCCGCCTGGCACTGGAGATGTGCCGCCGCATGCGCTTGAAAGGGTGGAATGCGGGATTTCTGTCGGGAGACTGTGATCAAGACATGGTGGTGGAGTTGGGCCGGGGGCTGGTGGCGAGTACAAGGCCAAGTCTGGTGGTAATCGATTACGCGGAAACCCGTCAGCCACTATTGCTTTCTTTGATCAAGGCACTAAAGGGCAGGACGGAGATTCAACCCGTACGCCTGATGCTGTTGGCCCGCGCTGGAGGGGAATGGTGGCGTGTGTTGCCGAGCAAAGACAAGCAGTGTGAAGAGGTGCTCGAAGGACCCGCCACCAGTGGTCCTTTCTTGTTACCAGCACTGCATGAAGATTCCGAAGCGCGTCAGATCGCGTACCGGCAAGCGCTGCATGCGTTCGCTGAAAAACTTGAAGTAAATCCGCCTGAGCATGTCCCGAATCTGGATGACTCGCATTTCTCCAGACCACTCTACATCCAGATGGCTGCCCTGATGGCCTTGAGGGGCGAAAGGCCGAGGTCTGCTGAGGCATTACCGCGGGCTCTGGTCAATCATGAGCGTCGTTACTGGGCAAAGGTGCTCGGGGCCACCGGTGGGCAAAGCGAAGCAATGGTTCAGAGGGCAAGTGTATTGATGACACTTTCCACCCTGGCAAATGGCATCGCTACCGAGAGGGTGTTGGAAGATATCCTTGATGTTGCTGAATCCGAACGTGCAGAACTCAAGTCGTTGTACCGGGCACTGACGCCGTTGTATCCCGATCATCATCAGGGGCTACAAGGATTGCGTCCGGACTTGATCGGGGAAGCGCTGGTAGCGCAAAGCCTGTTGGGCGAGCAGGGGGAAGCATTGCTTGATCAGGTGTTAGCGACGGGGAGCAGCGCTTTGCGTCGCTCCAGCCTGACTGTTGTAGCTCGCCTGCTGCGTGAGCGGGAAGACTTGTTGCCGGTTATCGAAAGAGTGTTGGACCGCAATTTTGTTGCTTGTGTTGATGATTACATAGCCGTCTGCCTCGAGTCGTCCGGCCCCTTGCTGGAAGCCGTGGAGCGTGTCTATCAAGGGTTGTCGCCACGTTTGCAGTCACAAGCATCAGGAGCAATGATGCCATGGCTGCGTTTCGATATTGCACCGCTGGCAAAACTGAACATTTGTGTCAGCCAAAGTCAGGTTGCCAGGTGCCTCGAAAAAATGAAAAAGAAGGAGACAGCCGGAGCGGTCGATGGGTATGTGCAAGCATTGGGCAATCTGACATTTGCATTGAAGAGCGATGGGCAGACACAAGAAGCCATTTCAAACGTCGAAAAAGCGATTGCGCTGAGAACGCGGATTCGAAAATCACGAAAAAGTGATTTGATGGTAATTTGGCAGTTTAGAATTCAAGCCGAATTACTGTCGGATCTTGGCAAGGATGACCAGGCTCTTGCCAGTGTCGAACAGGCGCTGCTGCAAAGTAGGCGAGCGCTGTCGGACGACGAGAATCAGCATGCCTCAGATCATTCAAGAGTCCTGGCAGTTGCGGCAAGCTGTTTGGCAAATTGCGGTCGTCTGCCGGAGGCATTGACGCTGAGTGGTGAAGGGCTGCAATTGGCAAGGAAAATGGCTCGTGTAGCTTCAAGACGGGGGCAGAGTGATTTGGCACTGTCTCTTAGCACTTATGCCCGTTGCTTGGCGCAGAACGGCAAAATTCCTCAAGCACTGGCGGCTAATGAAGAAGGTTTGAAAATCCGCCAGGCTCTCATGGAAACCGAGCCGGAAAAGCAAAAGCAGAACCTGGCCCGAACAATGTCGGCCACCGCGTCGAGGCTGTCCGACGTAGGGCGATTGGACGAAGCGCTTCATCTGGCAAATGAAAGTTTGAAGATCAATCGTGCATTGAATGAGTCGAAACCGGGGCGATTCGAGGCCGTCCTTGCGGATACACTTCACAATTGTATGGTCATACAATCAGAGGCCGGAAACTTCCTCCAAGCATCCATACTGATAGAAGAAGCGTTGGATCTGTATGAGCAGTTGAAGCAGGACAAGCCGGACAGGCACTTGTCCGATATTGAAGAAGGCCGACTTACGCTAGCGTATTGCCAGTGGTTGGCGACGGGGAAGCCCATGGAAGGTGCTGTTAGCAGCCAGCTAGAGGTGCTGGGAAATGACCGTAGTCAACGTCATCTGGACTACAGTAAACGATGGCTGTTGGCGCTATGCGAACAAACTTCTGAAGCGGTTCAGCAAGCTCGAGAGTGCTGGAGCAAGATGGACTTTTCTCAACAGTTTGCAACGCGAGAGAGGCAGTTGCTGTTGGATGCGTTTGGTGAGTACCGACTCGGGGAGAGTAACACGGGGTGGCGTGACAAGTTTGGCGAACTGCGAGAGCAACGCAATGGCCGCATTCCAGCCTGGATGAGCGAGACGGCTCGGCGCTTAGGATTCTCACTGGAAACCTGAGCTCCTCGAGATTCAAGCAATATCACTGGCGGCGAATTCGGCTGCGAGAAAATCCAGCATATGCCGCACCGCCGGCAACAACCCCCGGCGCGAGGCGAACACCGCGTGCACCACGCCACATTCCGGCGCCCACTCCGGGATGGCTCGCACCAGCGTGCCGCTGGCCAGTTCGTCGCGCACCACCACCAGTGGCACATGCACCACGCCAACGCCCGCCACCGCCGCCTGGCGCAACACCAGCAGGTCGTCGGTGACCAGCCGCGGCTGGTGGCGCAGGCTGGCGCGGGCCGCGTCGGGGCCCACCAGCTCCCAGTGGTAATCGCGCTGCGGCCTGCCCCAGTGCAGGCTCGGCAGGGCACTGAGGTCGGCCAGCACCGGCCGCGTCGGCAGGCGTTCGAGCAACGCGGGCGAGGCCACCAGGTACTGGGTGCTGTGGGCCAGGGGCTTCATCACCAGCTCGCTGCTTTCCAGCGGCGGCACACGTACGCGCAGGGCGATGTCGATGCCTTCCTGGATCAGGTCGACCTGGCGGTTGGTGCTTTCGATATGCAGTTGCACCAGCGGGCACTGGACCATGAAGCGGGTCAGCATGGGCCCGACCCAGAAATCCAGCAGGGCGGTGGGGCAGCTCAGGCGCACGATGCCCTGGGGCTCGGCACGGTTGCGTTCGATCAGTTCGGCTGCGCCCTCGGCCTCCACCAGCATGGCGACGCAGTGGCGGTAGTAGGCCTGGCCGATTTCGGTGACCGAAAAGTGCCGGGTCGAACGCTGGATCAGGCGCACGCCCAGGCGTTCTTCCAGCCCGGCGATGCGCCGGCTGAGTTTGGACTTGGGCATGTCCAGGGCGCGGCCGGCCGGGGCAAAGCCGCCGTGATCGACCACCTGGGCAAAGTAGTAAAGGTCGTTGAGGTCTTCCACCAGTGTTCTCCAAATGGAACGCTGAGGGCAGTTTAACCGATCTACCGCAGATGTCGTTGCGCTCGTATGGTTATAGCCATGCACGAGAGGAGGCATCTCATGAAAAAGATCCAAGGCGTCTACAGCAGCCCCAACCCGCACTGGGTCGGCGATGGCTTTCCGGTTCGCAGCCTGTTCACCTACGACAACCTGGCCCAGCACATCAGTCCGTTCCTGCTGCTGGACTATGCCGGCCCGCATGACTTCAGCCCGACCAGGGCCCGGCGTGGTGTCGGTCAGCACCCCCACCGCGGTTTCGAGACGGTGACCATCGTCTACCAGGGCGAGCTGGAACACCGCGACTCCACCGGCGCCGGCGGCCTGATCGGCCCGGGCGATGTGCAGTGGATGACGGCAGCCGGCGGCATTCTCCATGAAGAGTTCCATTCCCCGGCCTTCGCCGAGAAGGGCGGCACCCTGGAGATGGTCCAGCTGTGGGTCAACCTGCCGGCCAAGGACAAGTCGGCAGCGGCCGGTTACCAGACACTGCTGAGCAGCGACATCCCGGTCGTGCCCCTGAGCAACGGCAGCCTGCGAGTGATCGCCGGCGAATACCGCGGCCACAAGGGCCCGGCGCGGACCTTCTCGCCCATGGACGTCTGGGACCTGCAACTCAAGCCCGGTGCCCAGGTGCGCCTGCCCAGCGCGGCCGGACGCAGCACGGCGCTGGTGATGCTGCGCGGCAAGCTGCGGGTCAACGGCGAGCGTGAGGTCGGCCCGGCGCAGCTGGTGCTGTTCGAGCGGGCCGGTGACGAGCTGCTGCTCGAAGCACAGACCGATGTCTCGGTGCTGCTGCTCAGCGGCGAGCCGCTGGACGAGCCGATTGTCGGCTACGGCCCGTTCGTGATGAACAGCGAAGCCGAGATTGCCGAGGCCTTCGAGGATTTTCGCAGCGGGCGTTTCGGCCAGATGAACGGGCCGGCTGCCTCCCGCTAACGCAACTAGTCTCTTAAACCCGAAGATCGGCCGGCACGGTCGGTCTTCGCCCTGGGCTGCCGGCACAACTGGCAGCCTGATCCCAAGGAGAACGTGCCATGAGTACATTTGCCAACGTTGCCAACTTCAATGGTCAGGTCCCGCGTATCGACCCCGATGATGCCGCGATGCTGCTGATCGACCATCAAAGCGGCCTGTTCCAGACAGTCAAGGACATGCCCATGACTGAGCTGCGGGCCAATGCCATCACCCTGGCCAAGATCGCCACCCTGGCGAAAATACCGGTGATCACCACCGCGTCCGTGCCCCAGGGCCCCAACGGCCCGCTGATTCCGGAAATCCACGAAGCCGCGCCACACGCTCAATACATCCCGCGCAAAGGTGAAATAAATGCCTGGGACAATCCTGAATTCGTTGCCGCGGTCGAGAAGACCGGGCGCAAGACCCTGATTATCGCCGGCACCATCACCAGTGTGTGCATGGCTTTCCCGAGCATCAGTGCGGTCAATGCAGGCTATAAAGTATTTGCGGTCATCGACGCCAGCGGCACCTACTCGAAGATGGCCCAGGAAGTCACCCTGGCCCGCGTGATGCAGGCTGGCGTGGTACCGATGGACACTGCTGCCGTGTGTGGCGAAGTACAGCGCACCTGGAACCGTGAAGACGCCCAGCAATGGGCCGAGGCCTACAGTGCGGTGTTCCCGAACTACCAGTTGCTGATCGAAAGCTACCTCAAAGCCCAACAAGTGACCCGCGACAACGAAACCCTGGATTCGCAACGCTGATCCCTCATGTCCGGTGCCTTCAGGCGCCGGCTTACCACAGCAAGGAGTTGGACCATGAGCAAACCCTACGTACGCCTGGACAAGAACAACGCCGCTGTCCTGCTGGTCGATCACCAGACCGGCCTGTTGTCGCTGGTGCGCGACATCGACCCGGACAAGTTCAAGAACAACGTCTTGGCCGTCGGTGACCTGGCCAAGTATTTCAAACTGCCGACCATCCTCACCACCAGCTTCGAGACCGGCCCCAACGGCCCGCTGGTGCCCGAGCTCAAGGCGCAGTTCCCGGACGCGCCATACATTGCCCGCCCTGGCCAGATCAACGCTTGGGATAACGAAGACTTCGTCAAGGCGGTCAAGGCCACCGGCAAGAAGCAACTGATCATCGCCGGTGTGGTGACCGAAGTGTGCGTGGCCTTCCCGGCGCTGTCGGCCCTGGAAGAAGGCTTCGATGTCTTCGTGGTCACCGATGCCTCGGGCACCTTCAATGAGCTGACCCGCGATTCGGCCTGGAACCGCATGTCCCAGGCCGGCGCCCAGCTGATGACCTGGTTCGGTCTGGCCTGTGAACTGCATCGCGACTGGCGCAACGACATCGAGGGCCTGGGCACCCTGTTCTCCAACCACATCCCCGACTACCGCAACCTGATCACCAGCTACAACACCCTCACCCAGGGCAAGTAAGCCCTTCGCTACTCGTCAGCCGGGCGCTTGTGCAGCCCGGCTGATGTCGTTAAGACACGCCATTCCCGGTAATCTTGTGGTCGTCACGCAGCAAGCGGGTCAACCAATGAGCACACAGGCGTTCCTCAAACGCTACCGGCGCAGTGTGCGGCAAGGGCCGACGATCACGGTCTGGCTGAACTACCGTGCGCCTTATCACTGGCCGTCGATGCTCGGCTTTCTCGCCGCGCGCTCGATTGCCGGTATCGAGGCGCTGGAGGCGGGGGTGTACCGGCGTACCGTGGTGGTGGCGGGGCGCCAGGGTGTCATCCACTGCCGTCCTGCCGCAGGGCAACGGCTGGCGCTGTCGGTCAGTGGCCTGCCGGCGTCGTCGCTGCCGGGCCTGATTGCCCGGGTACGCCGGGTGTTCGACCTGGATGCCGATCCGCACCTTATCGAGCCCCAGTTGGGGCGTGACCCATTGATGGCTCAGCTGATCGCCGCACGCCCGGGGCTGCGGGTGCCCGGCGGCTGGGAACCCTTCGAGCAGGTGATGCGCACGGTGCTGGGCCAGCAGATCAGCGTGGCCGGGGCCATGACCCTGGCCGGGCGCCTGGTGGCCCGTCATGGGCAACCGCTGGCCAGGGCGTTGATTGCCGATCAGCGGTTGACCCATGTGTTTCCGCCGCCGCAGGCGATTGCAGAAGTCGATCTCAGTGACCTGGGCATGCCACGCGCCCGGGCGGCGACCCTGTCGGGCATGGCCCGGGCGCTGCTGGACGATCCGCGCCTGCTCCGGGCCGATGCCGACCTGCACACCTGGGTCTCGCGCTTGTGCCGGTTGCGCGGCATCGGGCCCTGGAGTGCCCAGTACCTGGCCCTGCGCCAGCTGGGGGCGGCCGATGCCTTTCCGCTGGGCGATGTGGCACTGGCCAAGGCCCTGCGCCTGCTGGAAAGCGTCGAGGTACAACTGGCCGAGCGCGCCCTGGCCTGGCGCCCGTGGCGGGCCTACGCGGCGCAGCACCTGTGGGCCTGGCTGGCGGCCCCTCAGCGGGACTGACGCCAGGTCACCTCGGTGATGCCGTAGCGCTCGGCCAGGGGCTTGCTGACTTTCCTGACCTTTTCCCGGCCATAGCGGCCAATCCGGCCCACCCCGGCGTCGCAGCTCGCCCAGTGCCAGGCCTCGGCGTTGTCCATCTTCTCTGCGCGAATGATGAAGGACTTGGGCACACCGTGAAGTTGGTAGTCGATCACGAACAGTTTGGCGTCATTCATGGGCCTTTGAGGATCCTTTCAGAGCAGTCGTCAGGAAATGCATTCCTTTGCAATGAATGAGTCCGCCAGCGGGGAAAAAATTCAATCGGATTCCAGTTCTCGCCGTCTGGACGAACGGTCAGGCGGCGCCACTCATCGGCTTCTGGCCCTGCTGGGCTGAACTTCCCGGCAGTACGGGGCTTCCCAGTCAGCAGGAGCTGCCGTGATTGCCGGCGTGCATGAGGCGAGCGGATCGATATCGGCAATATCAATTGGCATTCGACCGCCGGCAGGTGATTACTGAGCAGTCGGTAAGGCCGACAGAGGATCGCACCTATGTCACTGATTGGCGTTTCAACCCTTGAACTGCGACAGCTGATCGAACAGGCGTTCCTGCCCGAAAACTGCGAAGTCAGTTGCCCGGATGGTGAGTCGCTGACGATCCGCCTGGGGCGGAAGCACGACCTGATCGTCTACAAGGTTTGCCTGGACAGCCTGACCACCTGCCACGACGTGCACAACCTGGTCGAGGAGTTACATCGACAGCAGCGCCTGAACCGGACCCTCGGCCACCCCAGGTCCAGCCCCATTGTCTGAGCCAGGGCGTCGTGCCCCTGGCGGCTGCTACTGAAGCTCCAGTTGCAACTGCAAGCCGCCGTCATCGCAACGGCGGTGGTAGTGGACGATACCCCGGTAGGTCCGACCTTCCCAGGTAAAGGCCAGGCTGTGGCTGCGTTCGAGCTTGTCCGGCACCGGCGCGCGCACCTGCATCTGCAAGCCGGGCAGGCCGTTGAGGTTCAACGGCGCCAGTTGTACTTCGCATTGCGCGCTGTGGGCCACGGGACCGAAAAAGGTGTCCTGGACGAAGTCGATCTGCAGGCTGGTCGGGTAGGCTGCGTTGACCTTTCTCATGGCTGTCGGTACTCGTTTCCAGTTGCCTGGTCGAATAACTGCGGTTCACTTTAAGTGTGGTCCTTGATCGGCAACCGGGCAACGCCTTTGCCCTTCCTCCCGACTGGCCGGTTCAGCCGCAGGGCGTTTCATGCAAGTGCAGCCAGCGCAGGTCGCCGTTGTCCAGGTGTTCGAACACCGCTGTCGACCGGCGCACGCTGTGCCGGCCCTGTGCATCGATCTGTCGCTCCCGGTAGCTGACCAGGCTCAAGTACTGGCCGTGGCGGATCAGCTGTGGTTCGTCGATCTGGATGAGCAGGTCCGGCCGCGTGCCATGGGCCGCATGGAACACCCTCTGCAAGCCCGCATGGTCCAGCCGCTGTCCCGACAGCCCGATCATCGAAAAGTCCGGGCTGAAGTGCGCCAGCAGATCGCCCAGTTGCTCAGGTGCGGCCTGGCCGGCCAGCCAGTGCTGGATCAGCATGTGTACGTCGAGAATTTCGTCAAAGCAGCGGTTTTCGGTAGGCATGTTCATGACTCGGGACAAGGATGTAGAAGCCCCAGGGCCGAGGCCCCGGGTAACGTCAGCACGGCGGGCAGCGCCAGCAGGGACAGCCCCGCCGCCAGCAGCAACACCTGCGGGTAGGCAGCAGGTGCGGGCAACCAGGCATTGAGCACCGCGCCCAGTACGGCAGCGCCGAGGCAGAAGCTCAGCTGGCGGTTGAGGCTCCACAAGGCGCTGGCGGCGGCCATGCGTTGCGGGGCGATGGCGAGAAACGCCAGGCTTTGCGCGCTGCTGCTGCTCAGGCTGCTGCCCAGGCCCAGCAGGGCGTAGACCAGTACCAGGCCGGAGGGATGCAGGGCCAGCCCGGGCACGCTGAGGCCAATCAGGGCGAGGCTCTGCAGCAGGATGCCGGCGCTGAGCAGGAGGCGCGGTCCTGTCGGGTTGAATCGCCAGCGCACCAGGGCAATGGCCAGCAGGGCGCCCAGGGACCAGGGCAGCATGAGCGCGCCGGTGGCCGTGGCACTCAGGTGCAGTTGGTCTTGCAGGTAGAGCGTCGCCACCAGGTTGGCGCCGACGAACACGCCGGGCACGCACAGGTACACCAGCATGGCGGTGCGTAGCAGCGGCTGGCGCAGCAGGCCGAGGTCGAGCAGGTGTGCGCTGTGGTTGACCGGCTCCCTGGCCGGCAGCCAGGCCAGGACCAGCAGCGCGGTGAGCAGAGCCAGCGGCAGCAACGCCAGGAAGATCCAGCGCCAACTGAGGTGATCCACCAGCAGCCCGCCCAGGGCGGGTGAAAGGGCCGGGACCAGCAGGGCGATCATCATCACCTGGGCGGTCAGCGCAGGGCGCTGGCGGGGTGGGCAGGCCCGGTAGGCCATGGCCTGGCCCACCGGAATCAGCAAGCCGCCGCCCAGACCCTGAAGCAGCCGCCAGAGCAACAGGCTGTCGATCGACGACGCCATTGCCGCGAGCAGGCTGCCCAGGCCGAACAGCGCCAGCGACAACAACAGCGTCTGGCGCTCACCGATGCGCTGCGCCAGCCAGGGGCCGAACGGAATCACCAGGCTCAGGCCGATCAGGTACAGGTTGGCGACCCCGCTCAGTTGCATCACCGAGGCATTCAGTTCCTGGCCCAGCAACGGATAGGCACTGTTGAGGGCAAACATGTTGAGCAAGTCCAGGGCAAAACCGAGCAGGAACACCTGGGTGACTTTCGAGCGATAGGGCATGGTGTAGCAGCCAGCGAGGGGGCGAGGGCGCAGTCTAGAGCGCTCGAAACACTTGTATAAGGCCGCTGGATTCGCCAGATTGTGCAAATTATTTTGACAATCCAGGGCGATATCCATGGTCAGTCTCGACCGGTTCGAGTTGTTCTGCGCGGTGGTCCAGGCCGGTTCCTTCACCGGCGCCGCCGAGCACCTGGGCCAGACCCGCGCCGCCGTCAGTTTCAATATCAAGCAGCTGGAAGCTGAGCTGGGGGTGACCCTGCTCAGCCGCACCACCCGACGCATCGCCCTGACCGAAGCCGGTGAACGCTTTTACGGCCACTGCCGGCAGGTGCTGGAGCACGCGCGTATCGCCATCGACGAGGCGCGGGGCGAGCATGCGGGGTTGCACGGCTGCCTGCGTATCACCTCCACGGTGGAGTACGGCGTCATGGTGCTGGCGCCGGCGCTGCAGGGCTTTTGCCGCGAGCATCCCGACCTGCGCGTGCGCCTGCAGACCCACACGGCCCAGGCCGATCTGCTGCGCGATGGCTTCGACGTGGCCATCCGCCTGGGCCAGCCGCACGACTCCAGCTATCGCGGGGTGTGCCTGGACAGCTACGAGGTGCGCCTGGTCCTGGCGCCGTCGTTGCTGGCACAAGACGCGGACCTGCTCGACAACCCGGAGCGCCTGGCGCAGTTGCCGCAGATCGTGCACAGCCGCTTCGAGCAGCAGCCCGGCTGGTTGCTGCACGATGCCCGGGGCAATGAAGTGCAGTACCAGGGACGTGGCGAACGGCCGCTGGTTGCCGACAACGCCTCGATTCTGCGGGCGTTCGCGCTACAGGGCATGGGGGTGGCGCTGCTGCCGTCCTGGCTGGTGGCCGACGACCTGGCCTGTGGCCGACTGCACGATGCCTTGCCGTCCTGGCGGTTTGCCAGGCAGAGCGTGTATGCCCTGTACCCGGACACCCGGCATGTGCCGCGCAAGGTAAGGGCCTGGATCGACTACCTCAAGGCCTATCTTCGCTCCAGGGCAGGGTGAATTTCATGGCCTTAGCGCAGGCTTCGCCAGCTCCCACAAGGCCCCACCATCACCCCTGTTTCTTGATGATCGCCTCGCTGATGCTGGCCGGCGCTTCGGCGTACTTGGTGAACTCCATCGAGAAGCTGGCCCGGCCCTGGGTCATCGAACGCATCGACGTGGCGTAGCCGAACATCTCACCCAGCGGCACCTCGGCGCGGATGACCTTGCCGGCCGGGGTCTCGTCGCCATCCTGGATCATTCCCCGGCGCCGGCTGAGGTCGCCGAGGATATCGCCCTGATACTCCTCGGGCGTTACCACCTCGACCTTCATCACCGGCTCCAGCAGCACCGCGCCACCTTTCTGCGACAGCTGCTTGGTGGCCATGGACGCGGCGATCTTGTAGGCCATTTCGTTGGAGTCGACATCGTGGTACGAGCCGTCGAACACCGCCGCCTTCAGGCTGATCAGCGGGTAGCCGGCCAGCACGCCGTTCTTCATCTGCTCCTCGATGCCTTTCTGGATCGCCGGGATGTACTCCCGGGGCACCACGCCGCCGACGACCTCGTTGACGAACTCCAGCCCCTCCTTGCCCTCGTCGCCGGGGGAGAAGCGAATCCAGCAGTGGCCGTACTGGCCGCGTCCGCCGGACTGGCGGACGAATCGGCCTTCTATCTCGCAGGTGTTGCGGATCTTCTCGCGGTAGGCCACCTGGGGTTTGCCGATATTGGCCTCGACATTGAATTCGCGGCGCATGCGGTCGACGATGATGTCCAGGTGCAACTCGCCCATGCCGGAAATAATCGTCTGGCCGGTTTCCTCGTCGGTCTTGACCCGGAACGACGGGTCTTCCTGGGCCAGCTTGCCCAGGGCGACGCCCATCTTCTCCTGGTCGGCCTTGGTCTTGGGCTCTACCGCCACCGAGATCACCGGGTCCGGGAAGTCCATGCGCTCGAGGATGATCGGCTTGTCCATGTCGCACAGGGTATCGCCGGTGGTGACGTCCTTCATGCCGATCAACGCGGCGATATCGCCGGCGCACACGTCCTTGATCTCGGCGCGCTGGTTGGCGTGCATCTGCACCATGCGGCCGATGCGCTCTTTCTTGCCCTTGACCGAATTGAGCACGGCATTGCCGGAACTGAGCACGCCGGAGTACACCCGGGCAAAGGTCAGGGTACCGACGAAGGGGTCGGTGGCGATTTTGAAGGCCAGGGCCGAGAACGGTTCATTGTCGTCGGCGTGGCGCTCCAGGTGCTTCTCTTCATCGTCCGGGTCGGTGCCCTTGATCGCCGGGATCTCCGACGGGGCGGGCAGGTAGTCGATGACCGCGTCGAGCATCAGCGGCACGCCCTTGTTCTTGAACGAGGAGCCGAGGATGGTCGGGACGATCTCGTTGTTCAGGGTGCGCTTGCGCAACCCGGCCTTGATCTCGTCGATGCTCAGCTCCTCGCCGTCGAGAAACTTCAAGGTCAGCTCGTCATCGGCTTCCGCCGCGGCCTCGACCATGTGCGCGCGCCATTCCTCGGCCAGCGCTTGCAGTTCAGCCGGAATCGCTTCTTCCCGGTAACTGGTGCCCTGGTCGTCCTCGTTCCAGTAGATGGCCTTCATCTTCACCAGGTCGATCTGTCCGGCGAACTTCTCCTCGGCACCGATGGCCAGCTGGATCGGCACCGGGTGGTGGCCCAGGCGCTGGTCGATCTGCTTGACCACGCGCAGGAAGTCGGCGCCCTGGCGGTCCATCTTGTTGATGTAGGCCAGGCGCGGCACATGGTACTTGTTGGCCTGGCGCCAGACCGTTTCCGACTGCGGCTCGACGCCATCGGCGCCGCTGAACACCACCACGGCGCCGTCGAGCACCCGCAGTGAACGCTCCACCTCGATGGTGAAGTCGACGTGGCCGGGGGTGTCGATGATGTTGAAACGGTACTTGTCGGCGAACTGCTTGGTCGAGCCCTGCCAGAACGCGGTGGTGGCCGCCGAGGTGATGGTGATCCCGCGTTCCTGCTCCTGGGCCATCCAGTCCATGGTCGCGGCGCCGTCGTGCACCTCGCCCATCTTGTGGTTGACCCCGGTGTAGAACAGGATGCGTTCGGTGGTGGTGGTCTTGCCGGCGTCAACATGGGCGACGATGCCGATATTGCGGTACAGCTCGATGGGGGTGGTGCGCGCCATGATGGGTCACCTGAGGTTGTTGCAGAAGAAGTGGGTTCTCCCAAGGTAGCAGAAGTGGGACGGTCTGCACGGCGGCCCATGGATGAACAGGGATCATCCATGGGCGGCGCAACCATCGGTTGTAAAGCGCGCGCTGGCTGTCGCTTAATGGTTCTATTCGATTGCCCTGGAGCCCTTAGATGCCGCTGGAAAAAAGCCTGGATAGCTGGTGCCGGACCCACCCGTTGATCGCCGATCTGGTGGCGTTGCGACCTGTCAGCTGGTTCAACCCGCAGATCGCGCCGAGCGCGCAGGCGCTGGGCGATGTGCCGCTCAGCGGCGAAGATGTGCGTGAGGCCAGCGAGCGCTTGCAGCGCTTTGCCCCCTTCATTCGGTCGGCTTTTGCGCAAACGGCGGCCAGCAACGGCATCATCGAATCACCGCTGTTGCCGTTGCCGGCCCTGCAGGCACAGTTGCGCGCCGAACATCGGTTGCCCGAAGGCGGTGCGCTGTGGCTCAAGGCCGATAACCTGCTGCCGATTTCCGGCTCCATCAAGGCCCGGGGCGGTATCTACGAGGTGCTCAAGCACGCCGAGGACCTGGCCCTGGCCGGCGGCCTGCTCAAGCCGGGCGATGACTACGCCAGGCTCGACAGCGAAGAGGCGCGGGCGTTCTTCAGCCAGTACAGCATTGCCGTGGGCTCCACCGGCAACCTCGGCTTGTCGATCGGCATCATCAGTGCGCGCCTGGGCTTCAAGGCCACGGTGCACATGTCGGCCGATGCCCGGCAATGGAAGAAGGACCGCCTGCGCGCCCATGGCGTGGAGGTTCGCGAGTACAGCGCCGACTACAGCGTGGCGGTGGAGCAGGGACGCCGGGAGGCCGAGGCCGATCCGCGCTGTCACTTCGTCGACGACGAGAACTCGCGCAACCTGTTCCTCGGCTACGCAGTAGCTGCCGAGCGGTTGCAGCGTCAGTTGGTCGAGCAAGGGATCCAGGTCGATGCCGAGCATCCGCTGTTCGTCTACCTGCCCTGTGGCGTTGGCGGTGGCCCCGGTGGTGTGGCTTTCGGCCTGAAGCTGGTGTTCGGCGATGCGGTGCATTGCCTGTTCGCCGAGCCGACCCATTCGCCCTGCATGCTGCTGGGCGTCTACACCGGGCTGCACGATGGCGTGTCGGTGTACGACTTCGGCATCGACAACCAGACCGCCGCCGACGGCCTGGCGGTGGGCCGGCCCTCGGGCTTTGTCGGACGGGCCATGCAGCGCCTGATCGACGGTTACTACACGGTCGACGACGCCACCCTGTACCGTTTGCTGGCGCAGTTGCAGGCCAGTGAAGGCCACGAGCTGGAGCCTTCGGCGCTGGCCGGGGTACCGGGCATGGTCCGGGTGCTGCAGGAGCAGCAGGGCTATCGCCAGCGCCTGGGGCTCAGTGATGAACGCATGGCCCGGGCCACCCACCTGGTGTGGGGCACCGGCGGCAGCATGGTGCCGCGCGAGGAAATGGACGCCTACCTGGCCAAGGGCCGCGCCGAGCTGGCCGGGCACTGAGCATGCTCAACCTGCCACCGCGACTCGGCACGCGCCTGACCGGCGCCCAGTTCGCCAACCTGCACACCTTTGCCGTGGCGGCGCGGCACCTGAGTTTTACCTTGGCTGCTGTGGAGCTATGCCTGACGCCGAGCGCGGTCAGCCATCGCATTGCCCGACTGGAGCAGGCGCTCGAGGTGCGCCTGTTCGAACGCCTGACCCGGCGCATTCGCCTGACGCCGGAGGGCGAACGTCTGTACCGGCTGATGCAGGGGCTGGTGGAGGATCTGGAAGAGGCGCTGCAAGAAACGTCGACGGTCAGCGGACCCTTGACCCTGTATGCCCGGCCGTCCATCACCCAGTGCTGGCTGGTGCCCCGGCTTGCTGATTTCCAGCAGCGCTACCCGCAGATCAGCCTGGACATCCGCACCGGTAATGAGGCAGTGGACTTCCGTGCCCGGCACATCGACCTGGCCTTGCTCTATGGCGACGGCGAATACCCCGGGCTGGTCAGTCAGTTGCTGATGGCTGAGCAACTGGCGCCGGTCTGCAGCCCGCAGTATGCCGAGCGTCATGGGCTGATCGATAACCCTGGGCAGTTGCGCCAGTGCACCTTGCTGCACGATGCCCTGGCCTGGGAGCATGCGGCCTTCGATGCCGAGTGGCAGCGCTGGGCGCGGGGGCGTGGGGTGCAGGACTGTCTACCGAGTGCCGCTCTGACGTTCGACCGTTCAGACCTGTGCGCGGTTGCCGCGAGCAACCATGTCGGTGTGGCCATGGGGCGTCGGCAGCTGGTGCAGCCATTGATCGACCAGGGGTTGTTGATCCTGCCGTTGGGTGAATTCGAACCCGTGGCCGGGCAGGGGTATTACCTGGTGCACCCGCCACGCGAGCCGATGCCGTTGCGGGTGCGGGTGATGATCGAGTGGCTGCTGGGGGGCGTGGTGTAGCCGCAGAGCCATCGCCGGCGTTGCCGGCTCCCACAAAGATTCTCGGCATGGCGCTGGCTCGCTGGGAGCTGGCGAAGCCTGCGATCGACTGCATTGCCGTCGCAAACGGCTATGCGTGTGTACTGTCGCGCATGCACACGGCGCAGGGCCGGTAGCCCGCCGCCCGGGCCGTTTCGGCGTCGAGGAAGAACACCCGGTGTTTCACGTAGCCGCCCCGGGCGATAGCCCGCAAGGCGCAAGGGCAGTCGAGGCGGCCATAGACCTTGCTGCGCCGATGACCACCCAGTTGCCCGGGCTGGTCGCTCAGGTACTCGACGCCATCGGCGCCAAGCAGGCGCCAGGGGCCGCGGCCCATGATCAGAACCAGCGGTCGTTGCGCTTGCGCCCACGGGTCAGGGCCGGCAGGATCAGGCCGACCAGCAGGCCGGCACCGGCGATGCCGCCGCCGTAGACCATGTAGCGCATCAGCACCTGCTTGTTCTCGTCGCCCAGGCGCGCCTGGGTGCTGCGCAGTTCCGACTGGGTGTCGCTCAGTTCGGCAGTGAGTGCCTTGTTGCGCGCTTCCAGCTCTTCGATCAGCGCCTTGCGCGAGTCCAGGGTCTCCTGCATGCCCTGCACACGGGATTTCCAGCTGTCGTCGATGGTTTTCAGTTTGTCGCCCAGTTGGGTCACCTGCTCGGTCAGTTGCGGCAGGCGTTCGGCCTGGCCGGGGACGCTTTGCAGGTCGTTGCTGGGAATCCACACGGTATCGCCGGCTTCGCCGCGCACCTGGCTGTAGTTGCCCTGGGTGCCGAGCAGGGTGACTTTCTGTCCGGACTTGAGGTTGCCGACGATGCGGTGGCCGTCGGTAGGGCCGCTGCGCACGTAGGTGGTCAGGCTGTCGCTGACCCAGCGCTCGTTGCTGGTGGTTTCTTCGGCCTGCACGGTGCCGCTCAGGCCAATCAGGGTAGCGATCAAACCGATGACAAGTCGGTTGCGCGGGCGCAGGAGGGGAGAGTTAGGCATGGTGGTCTTCGCGTGAATAAACATAAAAAGCCCGATGAGTGGGCCGGTGAGTCTGGGCGTGCGCGCAGGCCGCCAGGCTGACAGACCATGTTTCTACAGGCTGGTTCACTGAAGAGTGTAGGAAAATGGCAGCAAATGTTGCGGGCACAGGCCGTGCCCGCAATCAGGGGGAGGGTTGGATCAGCTCACGACGCGGTAGCAGGGCACGTATTCGGCGCCACCAGGTAGCTTCATCCGGTGCTGGGCGACGAAGGCTTCCAGCAGCTTGCCCAAGGGATGCATCACGGCGGCATCACCGTGGATTTCGTACGGGCCTTTCTCCTCGATCAGGCGGATACCCTTGTCCTTGACGTTGCCGGCCACGATCCCGGAGAACGCCCGGCGCAGGTTGGCCGCCAGTTCATGGGCCGGCAGGTCGTGGCGCAGTTGCAGGCCGGCCATGTTCTCGTGGGTCGGGTCGAAGGGGCGCTGGAAGCCTTCTTCGATCTTCAGCAGCCAGTTGAAGTGGAAGGCATCGTTGCGCTCGCGGCGGAACTGCTTGACCTCCTTGAGCCCTTCAACCATCTGCCGGGCCACTTCGGCCGGATTGTCGATGATGATCCTGTAGTGCGCCTGGGCCTCATCGCCCAGGGTGGCGCGCACGAAGGCATGCAGTTGCTGCAGGTAGGGCTCGGCGCTGCGGGGGCCGGTGAGGATGACCGGGAAGGGCAGGTCGCGGTTGTCCGGGTGCATGAGGATGCCGAGCAGGTACAGGAACTCTTCGGCGGTCCCGGCGCCACCGGGGAAGATGATGATGCCGTGGCCGACGCGAACGAAGGCTTCCAGGCGTTTTTCGATGTCCGGCAGGATCACCAGTTCGTTGACGATCGGGTTGGGCGCCTCGGCGGCGATGATGCCGGGTTCGGTCAGGCCCAGGTAGCGGCTGCTGCTCATGCGTTGCTTGGCATGGGCGATGGTCGCGCCTTTCATCGGCCCCTTCATCACCCCCGGGCCGCAACCGGTGCAGACGTCCAGCTTGCGCAGGCCCAGCTCGTGGCCGACCTTCTTGGTGTACTGGTATTCCTCGCTGCTGATCGAGTGTCCGCCCCAGCACACCACCATCTTCGGCTCCACGCCCGGGCGCAGGGTGCGCGCGTTGCGCAGCAGGTGGAAGACGTAGTCGGTGATGCCCTGGCTGCTTTCCAGGTCGATGCGCTGGCTGGCCAGTTCGCTTTCGGTGTAGACGATGTCGCGCAGGGCGCTGAAGAGCATTTCACGGGTGCTGGCGATCATTTCGCCATCAACGAAGGCGTCGGCCGGGGCATTGAGCAGCTCCAGGCGCACGCCGCGGTCTTGTTGGTGAATGCGCACTTCGAAGTCCTTGTAGGCTTCGAGGATGGTCTTGGCGTTGTCGACATGCGCGCCGGTGTTGAGGATGGCCAGCGCGCACTGGCGGAACAGGGTGTAGAGACTGCCGGATCCGGCTTCACTCAGTTGCTGTACTTCTCGTTGGGACAGTGTTTCCAGGCTGCCTTTGGGGCTGACAGATGCATTGATAACTTCACGTTGGGGCATTCTGGTTTTCCTGTGAGCGGTTAAACGTCCATCTTCTGCACACCACCATACCGAGAAATTGTTGCTGCAACGAGTGTCTTTGTGCCCGGGCCCGTTACTGAGCCGCTGGATCGGCTTTCCAGCCCACGGCCTGCAAGGCCTGGAGCAGTTGTTCGGGCTTGAGCGCCAGGGCCTGGTTGCCGTTGGCGTGCAGGTCGGTGGCGGCCAGCAGTGCATTGAGTATGGCTTCTTCCACCGCATCCGCCGCCGCGCCGAACAGCGCTGAAATGTGGTCGTTGTTGACCATCTGCACGGTGGTGGTGGGCATGCCCGGGCGGCCGACATTGGTCACCGGCAAGTCGCTGTTGCCCACCGAGAAGGCCAGGAAGATGTCGCCGCTGGTGTCTTCGGTGCCGCCGCCGACCCGCGCCAGGCCGACGCTGGCGCGCTGGGCCAGGCGGGTGCACTGGTGCGGCAGCAGGGGCGCGTCGGTGGCCAGGGTGACGACGATCGAGCCCATGCCGGCCTCGCCGACGTTGTCGCGGCCACGAAAAGGCGAGGGCAGCTCGCCCAGCACCTGGCCCACCGGATAGCCGCCGACCCGCAGCGCCTCGCGCACCCCGTAGTTGGCCTGCACCAGGGCGCCGACGGTCCAGCCGCCGGCCTGCGCCTCCAGCACCCGCGAGGCGGTGCCGATGCCGCCCTTGAACTCGTGGCAGATCATCCCGGTGCCGCCGCCCACACAGCCTTCTGCCACGGGGCCGGTGCGGGCGTCGGCCAGGGCGGCCTGGACATGCTCGGCGGTCACGTGCTGGCCCCAGATGTCGTTGAGCACGCCGTCGTAGGTTTCCAGCACCGTGGGCATGCACCAGTAGGTGCGCTGCTTGCCCATCTCGCGCTCGGCGCTGACCAGCGCATCGCGGACCACGCCGACACTGTGGGTGTTGGTGTAGGCGATCGGCGTGGTCAAAAGGCCAGCTTCGCGGATCCACTCAAGGCCGGTGGCATCGCCATTGCCGTTGAGCACGTGCACCCCGGCAAAGCAGGGCTGCAGGTGCGCCGCCTGGGGTCGTGGCTCGATCACCGTGACCCCGGTGTGCACCGACAGCTCGCCGTCTTCACGGTGCAGGGTGTGGTGGCCCACACGTACGCCGGGCACATCGGTGATGGCGTTGTATACGCCCGGTTTGCCCATGCCAATACCAATGCCAAGGTCACGAATACGCATGCTGCACTGCTCCGTCGGGAAGGTTCGAAGGCCGGCTGCCCGTGCTCGCCCGGGGGATCATGCCGTGCATGACAAAGGGGACGGGCAACGGCAATACTGCGCGCCGGTGGTGCAGAGTCTAGAAACTCGGCCCGCCCTTGGCGATTACCCCCAGTCGTTACCCCCCAGGAGTTATCGGTGCACACCCTATTCGAAGCAGCGGCCCATCATCAGGGGCTGGCCAAGGTGGTCGAGCAGTTGGGCCGGCCGGGTTTCTGGCAGCAGACCCTGGTGCTGCTAAACCAGATGCTGCCTTTCGACAACGGCCTGGTGATCTTCACCGAGCATGATCAGCCACCGGTGGTGCTGGCCGAATTCGATCGAGGCTTGCGCAGCGCGCCGTCGCCCATGCCCCTATACCTGAGCGGCCTGTACCTGCTCGACCCGTTCATCCAGGCCATGGGCGAGGGGCTGGCCGATGGCGTCTACCGTATGGAAGACGTGGCGCCGGATGAATTTCGCCAGAGCGACTACTTCCGCAACTACTTCCGCTCGGCCATCGGCGAGGACGAACTGCAACTGATCCTCAACCTGGCCCCGGGGCAGATGCTGGCGATTTCCCTCGGCGCCAGCCAGCGTTTCGAGACCGCGCACCTGGGCCAGATGACCCTGTACACGCCATGGCTGATGGCCCTGCTGCGTCAGCATTGGCGCCTGCAACACCCGGAGCAGGACCAGCAGGCCCGGGTCACCCCGGTGGAGCATGCCCTGGAGCATTTCGGCAGCGACACCCTGTCGGCCCGCGAGCTGGAAATCGCCCGCCTGGTGCTGCGCGGCAACTCCAGCAAGGCGATTGCCAAGCGCCTGGCCATTTCCCAGGAAACAGTCAAGGTGCACCGACGCAACCTGTATGCCAAGCTGGGTGTTTCGTCACAGTCGGAATTGTTCAGCCTGTTCCTGCAACGGCTGGGTCAGGCACAACCACAGGAGTGAATGATGCTGCGGATATTGGGCAAGGCTTCATCGATCAACGTGCGCAAGGTCCTGTGGACCTGCGCTGAACTGAATCTGCCATTCGAGCGGGAAGACTGGGGCTCGGGCTTCCAGTCGACCCACAGCGAGGCCTTCCTGGCACTGAACCCCAATGCCATGGTGCCGGTGATCCAGGATGGCGACTTCGTGCTGTGGGAGTCCAACAGCATCATCCGTTACCTGGTCTCGCGCTATGGCGGTGAGCACCTGTACCCGTCGGCGCCGCAGGCACGGGCGCGGGTCGATCAATGGATGGACTGGCAGGCCACCGACCTCAACGATGCCTGGCGCTATGCCTTTCTCTCGCTGGTGCGCCAGTCACCCGCGCACCAGGACCCGCAGGCCCTGGCCGCGGCCTGTACCAACTGGGCGCGCAACATGACCATTGTTGAGCATCAGCTGGAGCGTACCGGCGCCTACGTCAGCGGCCAGGAATTCTCGCTGGCCGACATCCCCATCGGCCTCTCGGTCAACCGCTGGATGCAGACACCGCTGGAGCGCCCTGAACTGCCAGCGGTCCACGCCTACTACGAGCGCCTGAGCGAGCGCGAAGGCTACCGCCTGCACGGGCGCAACGGCACGCCGTAAGGCCTCAGCCGTCGAGCGCGGTGAGCAGGGCGTGGGCCGCCTTCACCCGCTCGTCATTGGGGTAGTTCTTGTTCGCCAGCAGCACGATGCCGATGCGTTTGGACGGCACGAAGACCACGTAGGCGCCAAAGCCGTTGGTCGAACCGGTCTTGTTCAGCAGGGTGTCCGGCGGCAGGCGGGCAGGCTTGAGCCAGGTCACCGGATGCGGCTTGAGGGTCATGGCGGTCGAGTTGCCCTTGAGCAGGTGGCGCAGGCTGACCGGGTAGCGATAGGTTTCCCAGCCCAGGCCCTGAGTCATCTCGCCGACCCGGTAATAGCCGGTCTGGGTCAGGGCGATGGCGCGCTGCAAGTCGATACTCAGGGATTGCGGCTGTATCTGCAGCTCAACGAAGCGCAGCAAGTCGCCGGCCGTGGTCTTCACGCCGTAGGCTTCGGCATCCAGCGGCCCGGGGCCGACCCTTGCGGCCTTGTTGTCCCGGGTGTAGCCCTGGGCGTAGTGCCCGGTTTGCTCGGCCGGTACCTGCAGGTAGGTGCGTTGCAGGCCCAGTTGCGGCAGCAGTTCATCGTTCATCACGTCGGTGAACGGCTTGCCCAGGCTTTTGGCGGCCAGGTAGCCGAACAGGCCGAGGCTCGGGTTGGAATACAGCCGGTGGGTGCCCGGGGCGTAATCGGGTTTCCAGTGGGCGTAGTAACTGATCACGCCTTTCTCGTCCTTGACCTGGTCGGGGAACTGCAAGGGCAGGCCGCCGGCGCTGTAGGTGCCCAGGTTGAGCAGGGTGACGCCGTCGAATGCGCTGCCCTTCAAGGCCGGCCAGTGCTTGCTGGCGACATCGCCCAGGTTGAGCTTGCGGTGGGCCTGGGCGAAACCTGCCAGGGTGGCGGTGAAGGTCTTGCTCACCGAACCGATCTCGAACAGGGTGTCGGCGTCCACCGGCTGGTTGGTCTGTTTCGAGGCGACGCCGTAGTTGAAGAGATACTGCTTGCCGTCGACCGAAAGGGCTACCGCCATGCCGGGAATGGCCTGTTGCTGCATCAGCGGGCGGATCGTGGCCTCGACGCTGGCGGCGATCTGTTCGTCGGTGAGCGGGGCGGCCAGGCTCTGGCCGGCGCCGAGCATCAGGGCGAGCCCCGCCATCATCGCGGGCGTGATGCGGCTGTCAGGGTGATTCATCAAACAAGCTTCCATGTGTATTGATCTGATTGAGCGGCTGGCGAAAGAACGCCCCCGGCGGCACGCCGAACTGCTTGCTGAACGCGGCGATGAAGGCTGACAGCGACTCGTAGCCGCAAGCCAGGGCAACGTCGGTGACACGCTCGCCGCGCTCCAGCGCCGGCAGTGCGCTCAAAAGGCGCATGCGCTGGCGCCAGAGGCGAAAGCTCAAGCCGGTTTCGCGCAGGAACAAACGGCTCAAGGTCTTTTCCGAGACGCCCTGCTGCACGGCCCAGTCACTCAGGCGGGTGTCGGCGTCGGGCTGCGCCTGCAAATGCTCGCAGAGCTCACGCAGGCGCCGGTCGTGGGGCAGGGGCAGCATCAACTGCTGCTGCGATGCCTGTGCCAGTTGGTCAAGCAGCACCTGCACCAGGCGTCCGTCGGCACCGTGCGGATCGTAATGCACCGGCCCTTCGCTGAAGCTGCGGATCAGCTCGCGCAGCAGTGGGTTGATCGCGAGCACCCGGCACTGCACAGGCGACCAGAGGGCCGGCGGCTGTTCCAGGTAGAGGCTGCGCAGGCAGGTGTGGCCGGGGCAACTGACCCGGTGGCGGACCTGCGCCGGGATCCACACCGCGCGCTGCGGTGGCACCAGGTAGAAACCGGTGTCGGTGTGCACCTCCAGCACCCCATCGATGGCATAGGACAACTGCCCCCAGGGATGGGCGTGGCGGTAGTCCAGGACGATGTTTGGCAGGGCCTGGAGGTGGCCGTAGACCGGGCGTGGCAGCCGGGTCAGCTGTTCGAGGGCCTGGGGCTCGGGTAGGGCGGGTTGTCCGTTTGGCGACACTGGCGGGGTGCTGGCGTTAGTGGCAAGGGTGCGCAGACCTTATCGTCTGCCGCGTCACAATAACAAGTCGGGACCGACCATGAAGTACCTGCGGATGCTGTTCGACAATTTCACCCTGGCCTTGCTCGGGGTGATCCTCATCGCCACCGTGCTGCCCTGCGAAGGCGACGGCGCCCGGGTGTTCGGCTGGCTGACCAACCTGGCCATCGGCCTGTTGTTCTTCCTGCATGGCGCCAAGCTGTCACGCGAGGCGGTGGTGGCCGGGGCCGGGCACTGGCGCCTGCACCTGCTGGTGTTCGCCTGCACCTTCGTGATGTTCCCGCTGCTGGGCATGGCGCTCAAGCCGCTGCTGTTGCCGTTGATCGGCGATGAGCTGTATTTGGGCGTGCTTTACCTCTGCGCCTTGCCGGCCACGGTGCAATCGGCCATCGCCTTCACCTCGCTGGCGCGCGGCAACGTGCCGGCGGCGATCTGCAGCGCGGCGGCGTCGAGCCTGCTGGGTATCGTCCTGACGCCCTTGCTGGTGGTGCTGTTGATGGGGGTGGAGGGCGACGGCGGCTCGAGCCTGGACGCGGTGTTCAAGATCGTCCTGCAACTGCTGGTGCCCTTTGTCGCCGGGCAACTGGCGCGGCGCTGGATCGGCCACTGGGTCACGCGCAACGCCCGCTGGCTGAAATTCGTCGACCAGGGCTCGATCCTGCTGGTGGTCTACAGCGCCTTCAGCGATGCGGTGGTCAGTGGCCTGTGGCACAGCGTGGCGCCGCCGCGGCTGGCGGCCCTGGTGCTGGTCTGCTGCCTGCTGCTGGCGCTGGTGCTGGGCTGCACGGCAAGCCTGGGACGACGGCTGGGTTTCAACCTCGAAGACCGCATCACCATCCTCTTCGCCGGCTCGAAAAAGAGCATGGCCACCGGCGTGCCGATGGCCCAGGTACTGTTCGTCGGCGGCGGCATCGGGGCGATGATCCTGCCCTTGATGATCTTCCACCAGATCCAGTTGATGGTCTGCGCGGTGCTGGCCCAGCGCTACGCGGCCCGTGCGCAGGCCCCGGGGTTCAGTGCAGGCTGACTTGTACGGTGGGCGCGAAGGTGGCGCAGATCACTCCAGGTCGAAGCCTTGCGGGGATACAGCGGGATAGAGATATAATGTAATATTATATCGTAATAATAAGGTGCTCAATGCCACCCGCCAGTGCCCGCCTGCAATCCATCGATGCCCTGCGCGGGCTGGTGATGCTGTTCATGTTGCTCGACCATGTGCGCGAGACCTTTTTCCTCCATCGCCAGGTCGGCGACCCGATGGAGGCTTCCAGCGTCGCCCCCGAGCTGTTCTTCACCCGCCTGCTCAGCGCCCTGTGCGCGCCGGTGTTCATCTTTCTGACCGGCTTGTCGGCCTGGCTCTACAGCCAGAAACACAGCCGCGCCGACACCTCGCGGTTCCTGCTGGGGCGCGGCCTGTTCCTGGTGCTGCTGGAGCTGACCCTGGTCAACCTGGCCTGGAACGGCACCTTGCTGCCGCAGACGCTGTGGCTGCAGGTGATCTGGTGCATCGGCCTGTGCATGATCGCGCTGGCGATGGCCCTGCACCTGCCGCGCGGGTGGTTGCTGGGGCTGGGCGCGTTGATCGTCGGCGGACACAACCTGCTCGATCCGCTGGTGCTCGGTCCTGACTCGCCCTGGTTCACCCCCTGGGCGATCCTGCACCAGCGCGACGTTATCGAACTGGGCGAGGTCACCCGGGCGCGCACCACCTACCCGGTGCTGCCGTGGATCGGGGTGATCCTGCTGGGCTGGGGCGTGGGGCCCTGGTTCGCCCAAGGCACAGCGGCTGTGCAGCGTCTGCGGCGGTTACTGGGCTGGGGCGGCGGCCTGTTGCTGGCGTTCGTCGGCCTGCGTTACCTCAATGGCTACGGCGAGCAACCCTGGGTGGCCACGGGCGATGCGCTGCGCACCACCATGAGTTTCCTCAGTGCGCGCAAATACCCGCCCTCGCTGATGTTCCTGCTGCCGACCCTGGGCCTGTGCCTGGTGCTGCTGGCCGTGCTCGAGCGCCATCAGGCACGGCGCTGGGTGCCGGTGCTGGCGTTGTTCGGGGCGGCGCCGATGTTCTTCTACCTGCTGCACCTGTATGTGCTCAAGGCGCTGTACCTGGTGGCCGTCGCGGTGTGGGGCCTGAACCAGGGGGCGTATTTCGGCTTTGACCAGGTCAGCGGCGTGTGGCTGTGCAGCCTGGCGCTGGCGCTGCTGCTGTATGTCCCGACACGCTGGTTCGCAGCGCTGAAACAGCGGCGTCGGGACATTGCCTGGCTCAAGTACTTCTGAACCGATGGCAGAGGCTTTCCAGTTCTCAAGAGAACCTCGACTAGGCATCGGGTTGTGTCATGGTAAACAAGTCCAGGAAGCCCCAGTCGCGCGCAGTGACGATCATTGACGCTATATAGCGTTCGGCAGGCGCACGGCACTCGACCCAGTGATCCTTGGGATCACTGTCGAAGCCCAACGCTTCCAGCAGATTGCCCTCTTCATCAAGAAACCTGACCTCGCCTGGGCGTTGTCGCCAGCTCCAGGCGAATTTGATGTGTCCACAGGGCACAGCGAGGTCGATGCGCATACGCTGAACAGCGGGCGGGTTGCTTTGTCCGTGTTGCAACGAGATGGCTTTGCCATGCATGAAACCAGGGACCGGATAGCTGTAACCGATGATACCTGCCCGGACGGCTGCAGGACTTTCCAATAGGTGGAGGGTCATTGTCGGTAGCTGGATCAGTCCTCCGGCATTGATCAACCTATCGGCCTGTCCCTCGAAGCTCTCGGTGTAGGTTGCGATGCAGATTCGGATATCGTCGAAGTTCAGCCCCCAGTTGTCGGTGCCCGCTCCCTGTTCCTGCACAACGAGTTGCATTTGCTGGACTTCAGCGGCCGGTTGAAATGTCCAGTACAGCGTGCGCCACTGGGTATCGGTGACCTCCTGTTTGATACCCAGCGGAATACCGTCCAGCGCAAACCCCAGGGTGGAGTTGGTCGAACTGTTCTCCTTGCGCCTGACTCGGATCGAAAGTCGGTAAACGGCTTTTGGGGTCAGGCCTTCGAGCGTTTTGCTGATCAGGACACTGCTACAGGCATCGAAGTCTGCAAAATGGTTTCCCGAGGTCGAGTCAATAGTCAGCGTGTTCCCGCAGGGGGGCCTGCTCCAGCCATTCCACGGATCACTGCTGGATTCGAAGTCGGTTCGATCGTAATACGGTTCCATTGGCCATGCCTCCAGTACGTTAGGTACTGTGAGGCATTCCAGCATTTACCGGGCATCTCGACTACTGACAGAAATACCAGGTACACCGCTTATTCATGGCAGCAGTGAGGCGGTTCGGTGCCCCCCTCGTAGCGGTCGTGGTGGCGTACCCAGTCCATGGTGCCTTCCTCGTTGCGGCCCTTGGGCATCAGGTCGAGGAAGTTGTAGGCGCCGACCAGGATGTCCAGGCCTCGGGCATAGCTTGAGTAGGTGTGGAAGATCGTGCCCTGGGCATCGCGGTAGAACACGCTCAGGCCCGGCAGCTCGGTCTCGTTGCCGGCATAGGGTTCGTAGTTGTACTGGTTGATGCCCTCTGCGCCGGCGCTGACGCCGAATTCCTGGTTGAAGCTGCTGGCGTGGGACGAGACCCAGGGGAATTTCCAGCCCATGCGTTGCCTGAAGGCCTGGAACTGGGCGAAGGGGGCGTGGGACACGGCTACCAGCGAAACATCGTGATGGGCCAGGTGCAGGTTGGCGCCGTCGAAATGATCGGCCAGGAACGAGCAGCCGCCGCAGCCTTCGGTCCAGCCGTCACCGAACATGAAGTGGTAGACCAGCAGCTGGCTGCGCCCGGCGAACAGGTCGGCCAGGCTCAGGCGGCCCTGGGCGCCTTCGAAGCTGTAGGGCTGGTCGACGCGCACCCAGGGCAGGGCGCGGCGGGCCCTGGCGAGTTCGTCGCGCTGGTGGGTGAGGGCCTTTTCGTGCAGCAGCAACTGGCGGCGGGCGCTGAGCCATTCGCTGCGCGAGACCACCTGCGGATTTTGGTAGTTGTCCATGGGTACGCTCCGGCGGGGGAATGTACGAATGGTCGATTGCCGGCGAGGGGATTCGACAGCGCGGGCGCAGCGGGCGATGAACGGTGCAGATTTGCGCCTGCAGGCGGTCGCGATGCCGGCAAATTTTACGATCCAGGGGAACTAACTACACTAGGATTTCTCTATCATGGCATCGGCCAGCCAGCGGGGGGCATTGTAAGGTGATCGCTGCCTGATTAGACTGCGCCGAATTTCGTACGCAAAGCCCTTGTTAAGGACGTATATGATCAAGAAATGCTTGTTCCCGGCTGCCGGTTACGGCACCCGCTTCCTGCCTGCAACCAAAGCAATGCCCAAGGAAATGCTGCCGGTGGTGAACAAGCCACTGATCCAGTACGGCGTTGAAGAAGCGCTGGATGCTGGACTGTCCGAGATTTCGATTGTCACCGGTCGCGGCAAGCGCGCCCTGGAAGACCACTTCGACATCAGCTACGAGCTGGAAAACCAGATCAAGGGCACCGACAAGGAAAAATACCTGGTCGGCATCCGCCGTCTGCTCGACGAGTGCTCGTTCTCCTACACCCGCCAGACCGAAATGAAAGGCCTGGGCCACGCGATCCTGACCGGTCGCCCGCTGATCGGTGACGAGCCGTTCGCCGTGGTGCTGGCTGACGACCTGTGCGTCAACCTCGAAGGCGATGGCGTACTCAAGCAGATGGTCAAACTGTACAAACAGTACCGCTGCACCATCGTTGCCATCATGGAAGTCGACCCGCAGGAAACCAGCAAGTACGGTGTAATCGCTGGCGACCTGATCGGCGACGACCTGTACCGTGTACGCAACATGGTCGAGAAGCCAAAACCTGAAGATGCACCGTCGAACCTGGCGATCATCGGCCGCTACATCATGACCCCGGACATCTTCAAACTGATCGAAGAAACCGAGCCGGGCAAGGGCGGTGAAATCCAGATCACCGACGCGCTGATGAAACAGGCCCAGGACGGCTGTGTAATCGCCTACAAGTTCAAGGGCAAGCGTTTCGACTGCGGTGGCGCCGAAGGCTACATCGAGGCGACCAACTTCTGCTTCGAGAATTTCTACAAGACCGGCAAGGCTTACTGAGTCCTCGGTGTTGTCTGAAAAAGCCACCTTCGGGTGGCTTTTTTGTTCCTGACTTGTGAGTCGGGGTATGCTGTCGGCCTGGCAAGGAGACTGAAATGGCCTACGATTTTGATCTGTTCGTGATTGGTGCCGGTTCCGGCGGTGTGCGTGCTGCGCGTTTTGCGGCGGGCTTCGGCGCGAAAGTGGCCGTGGCCGAAAGCCGTTACCTGGGCGGTACCTGTGTCAACGTCGGCTGCGTGCCGAAAAAACTGCTGGTCTACGGCGCCCATTTTGCCGATGACTTCGAGCAGGCCGCAGGTTTTGGCTGGTCGCTGGAAGATGCCCAGTTCGAATGGGGCAAGCTGATCGCCAACAAGAACCGCGAGATCGAGCGGCTCAACGGCATCTACCGCAACCTGCTGGTCAACAGCGGCGTGACCCTGCTCGAAGGCCACGCCAGACTGACCGGTGCCCATGAAGTGGAAGTCGAGGGCCAGCGCTACAGCGCCGAGCATATCCTCATCGCCACGGGCGGCTGGCCGCAGGTGCCGGACATCCCGGGCAAGGAACTGGCCATCAGCTCCAACGAAGCCTTCTTCCTCAAGGACCTGCCCAAGCGTGTGCTGGTGGTCGGTGGCGGTTACATCGCCGTCGAATTCGCAGGTATCTTCCAGGGGCTTGGGGCGAAAACCACGTTGCTGTACCGCGGCGAGATGTTCCTGCGCGGCTTCGACGGCGGTGTGCGCACGCACCTGAAGGAAGAGCTGGAGAAACGCGGCCTGAACCTTGAGTTCAACAGCGATATCGCCCGCATCGAGCGCCAGGACGACGGCAGCCTCAAGGCCACCCTCAAGGATGGTCGCGAGCTGGTCGCCGACTGCGTGTTCTACGCCACCGGGCGTCGGCCGATGCTCGACAACCTGGGCCTGGAAAACACCGGTGTGGAACTCGATGCCCGTGGTTTCATCCGTGTCGACGACCTGTACCAGACCACCGAGCCGTCGATCCTGGCCGTCGGCGATGTGATCGGGCGGGTGCAACTGACCCCGGTCGCCCTGGCCGAAGGCATGGCCGTGGCCCGTCGCCTGTTCAAGCCCGAGCAGTACCGCCCGGTGGACTACCAGAACATCCCGACCGCGGTGTTCAGCCAGCCGCCGATCGGCACGGTCGGCCTGACCGAAGAGCAGGCTCTGGAGCAGGGGTACCAGGTGCAGATCTTCGAAAGCCGTTTCCGGCCGATGAAGTTGACCCTGACCGAGGTCCAGGAAAAGACCCTGATGAAACTGGTGGTCGATGCCGACACCGACCGGGTGTTGGGTTGCCACATGGTCGGCCCGGACGCCGGCGAGATCATCCAGGGCCTGGGCATCGCCCTCAAGGCCGGGGCGACCAAGCAGCAGTTCGACGAGACCATCGGCGTGCACCCGACGGCGGCGGAAGAGTTTGTCACCCTGCGTACGCCTGCGCGTTAAGCGGCGCCCTTGATCGCCGGCGATG